>Ga0233424_10000928_pt1 | contig 30446 bp, 27 predicted proteins | sample Watercolumn_Towu_FD_181011 | JGI IMG/M metagenome (GOLD analysis project Ga0233424, IMG submission 181011) | Freshwater microbial communities from Lake Towuti, South Sulawesi, Indonesia - Watercolumn_Towuti2014_125_MG | ecosystem: Environmental > Aquatic > Freshwater > Lake | place: Indonesia... | reverse complement strand
CCATCCTTCATTTTCATTGGAGCATGTAAAACTCTTTTCAGTTCAATACCCGGACGCTCAGGAACCAGCTTGGCCAATGCATTTGATTCGGGCAAAGGCAGGTCCATCACTCTTGCCACATCCTTTATGCTCATTTTGGCAGCCATTGTGCCATAAGTGATGATCTGTGCTACCTGATTTTTGCCATACTTATCCACCACATAATCGATCACTTTTTGCCTGCCTTCATCATCAAAGTCCGTATCAATATCCGGCATTGATTTTCTATCAGGGTTGAGGAATCTTTCAAACAGTAAATTGTATTTTATAGGATCGATGTTTGTGATGCCAGTACAATAGGCCACAACAGAACCTGCAGCCGAACCACGACCTGGTCCAATGAAAACATCTTTCTTTCTTCCCGCATCTATAAAATCACTTACAATTAAAAAATAACCTGCAAAGCCCATGGTTTTGATGGTGAACAATTCAAAACATATCCGTTCATCAATTTCAGGAGTTATCTCAGTATATCTTTTCTTTGCTCCTTCCCATGTTATGTGTTCGAGGTATTCATCCTGCGAAGAAAATTCTTTGGGAACAGGAAAGAAGGGGAGAAGGATCTCTCTTTTGAGATTAAGCAGTCTTATCTTATCAACAATTTCATTTGTGTTTTCAATCGCCTCCGGCAGATCGCCAAACACTTTACTCATCTCCTCTGTTGTTTTAAAATAAAATTGGTCATTGGGGAACGCAAATCGTTTGTCTTTTACATGCACATCATCGTCGGTGAATTCACGCAGGGCAGGAGTGCTTATTTTTTCACCTGTATTGATGCAGAGTAAAATATCATGTGCTTTGAAATCACTTTGCTCCACATAATGTGAATCATTGCTGGCGATGATCTTTACATTGTATTTGCGGGCCAGTTTGATCAGCACTTCATTTACTTTATCCTGTTCGGGCATTCCATGCCGCTGCAGTTCCACATAGTAATCCTGCTGGAAAACATTCAGCCACCATTTGAATTCATTTTCTCCTTCCTCTTCGCCTTTTTTCAGAATAGCCTGCGGCACCATGGCGCCGAGACAACAGGTGGTGGCGATCAACCCTTCATGATATTTCAGGATAAGTTCTTTATCAATTCTCGGGTATTTGCTGTACATACCCTCGATAAAACCGAGTGAAGTGAGTTTGATAAGATTTTTATAACCCTGTTCATTTTTTGCCAGCAATATCTGGTGATGTCTTGGATCCCGCTGGTCTTTAGTAAATGTTTTTTGGTGTCTATCAGCGGTTATGTAAAATTCACAACCAACGATTGGTTTTACTTTCAGGCTGCCATCTTCATTTTTGTGTTTATATGCTTCAGCTACAAATTCAAAAACACCAAACATATTCCCATGGTCGCTGATGGCCAGCGCCGGCATTTCATCCTTGATAGCTTTCTTATAGAGATTTTGCACAGATGCAGCACCGTCGAGCAGCGAAAACTGGGTATGTACATGGAGGTGGGAGAATTTCATAACTCACAGAGTCTTTATTCTATCAAATGATCAATCTTTTTTCTTAAAAGTATAAACAGTATTGGAACCGCTGCCATAACTGCAAACCCAGGCTTCCAGTTTATCATTGTCTTCAAATACATCCACATCAACAGGATGACCAGGGCAGGGCAAAGATGCAATTTTCTCAAAGTTATCGTCGTTGATTTTGTACACATCAACAAAATCGCCGGTATAGCAGGTCACAAAATTAAATTTATGATTTTTGGACAGAACGATCGTTCTCGGTTGTGAATGTGTTGAAGCCGTAAATAAGGATTTGCCTGTTTTTGCATCGAGGCAGGCAATGGTACCGAGGCTATTGTATGAAACAAAAATATGCCCCTTTTCATCCATCACAATATGTCTCGGGCTGCTCCATACATTCAGAACAGTATCCATTTCCCAATTGTTATTGTCAATCACGGCAAGGCTTGAACCGCCCATGATGGCGATGTATGATTTTTTACTGATATTATCTACCGCTATACCTCTTGGGATAGCTGATACCGGGACAGTGCTGATTATTTTTCCGAAAGGATAAACTTTTTCATCCATCTCCAACACACTTACAGTTCGGGAATGCCAGTTACTGACAAGAATGTGTTTGCTGTCTGTAGTTCTTGCAATTATTTTCGGTGTTTTGCCGGTTTCAATCAACGGAACCCGGAATGAATCTTTCCTGTTTGTTTCAGGATAAATAACGGTGGCGGGTTTGGTTTTTTGTTCTTTTGAGATAGTACCGAATTTTTTGACAGGTCATCAACCCAGATCGGAACTATTCCTTCTGCATTGTGTAGCCAAACCCAAAGAATTTTATCATCATGGCTTAAACAAGCCTCCACCGGCTTTTCCTGGAAAGAAGCAATGGGCCTGCTTTTAGCATAGTCCCAGCCCATTCCCCTTGTGGGTGTGAATTTAAATTCCTTTGATATTTTTTTTGTTTGCTGGTCAAATTCGTACACACTCATGCCTTCCAGGTTCATGGCATACAATTTTGTTCCGGCTGAATTAAATAAAACAGATTTTGTTCCCGGTGCAGATACCAACACTTCCTTATACTTCAGTTCATCATAGGGTTTTAATTTTTCAGGTTTGATTGTATCAGCATTTGCTTTTACAGCAAGTGTGTCAACATTATTTTTATTAGGAGAACCTGAACTATGACATCCGGAAGTCAAAAAGAAAAAAGTGATCAGCGAAAAAAATATTTGCATGGTAGCTTTTTAGGGCGAAAATGTCAAAAATCCTACTATAAATTAAGTTGATTTGAGCCAATATGCACAGGCTGTGAGAAATTCTAAACTACTTGATTACAGTTATTTATTCTTATGGCAATTTCAATCATGAAAATTCTTTTAAAGATTATGGTTTTTTAGGACATTTCCCTATATTTTTACACGACTCCAAAGGGAGTGGACAATCCTGGTGCCGGAATTGGTGGCTACGGCTGGTAAACCGGCAACCGGATCTTGAAGAACCCATGAAATCATCCTAAAAAGAAAGACTTAATGGTTAAAAGGATATTACCAGCTTTGATCGTAGTGGTTTTGCTAAGCAGTTGTACTGTTTTTAAATCACTGAATTTCTCCAGCAACAAACAAACTCCCGTTGTTGCTGTGCCTGCATCTGTTTCACCTTCATCTGCCCGTTTTATTGACGACATTACTGTAACTCCACAAAACACAGTGGAGAAGACTGTAGTTAGAACTGAATCAAAAACGGAAGTAAACGATCAGGGTCTTAACACTACACAAGTTTCAGCTCACAAAGAAGAAGTTAAGCAGGTAACAGATTTGATACCTGCCCCTACGGCCGGCATTGAATCGGCTTCGTCTTTGCAATTGAAATATTCTGTTTTGTTGAATACAGAAGTCGAATACTTACCCAGCAAATCATTGCTGGAAGCGGTTGACCAGTTTTATGGTGTCAGATACCGCAAGGGGGGGAATGGCGACTGGGGAATTGATTGTTCTGGATTTACCGTAGCGGTATATACGGCAGCTTATGGTTTCGCACTTCCGAGGGTTTCGAAAGAGCAATACAGGATCAGCCGGAAAATTTCTACAATTGAATTGCAGGAAGGCGATCTGTTATTCTTCAATACTGTCGGTAGAGGAGTATCACATGTCGGGGTTTATCTGGGCAATAATAAATTTATTCATGCTACTGTTCATGGTGGTGTGATGGTGAACAGCCTTTTCGAATCTTACTATGTCAAACGCTTTCTCGGTGCAGGAAGAATAGATGACAAGCAAATTGTTTCTACTAATTAATTCTGGTTTATTCCCAGTCTTTTCTTTATCGTTTGCAACACCGGTTGAATATCCGGTGATAATTTTAAGTAAATAGCTCCGGCAGCATAGAGAATTATAAATACACTGCTTCTGATCGTCATCCCCGCCAGCCCATGCATATTTCTGAATGCAAAGTGGCAGATAAAATAACAGGCTGCAGCAAGCAGCAATGTTTGTATGGTATGATTGGTAAATGGAAATAGCCTGAATTTTTTCCAAAGGAAAATAATACGGATGATGTTGTAAATAGTAATGGATACAAGACTTCCTATTGCAGGGCCAATAATATCGTATTGCTTTGCCAGTATATAGGTGAGCGGCAGCATGATCACAATAAGAATGATGCCACTGATGAGTTCAAATTTCCAGGATGTTGAGGTGGCAATTATCTGTGAGTTAACCCCTGTACCCATATCCACAATTTTTGTCAGACCCAGCAAAAAGAAAACCCAGCTGCCATCAAGATAACTCAGCTTTATACCAAATGTAATAATCCCATCAGTGAAATTCAGCCAGATGAGTAAAAAAATGGCACAGGCAAAGATCAATTGGTTTATCGAAGAACGCTGATACACTTTTTGCAGCAAGGCCATATTTTTCTCTTTCCATGCTTTAGACAAGGGAGAAATAGAAGCTGCAATGATTCCTCGTTGCGGAGCCTGAATGACAATTGTCATCACGGTGGCGAGGCCAAAAATGCCCGCCTTATCCAGTCCATTATCCAGTACTGAAGCAATAACAAACGAATCAAAGACCTGTGAGAGTGTGAAAATAAGTGTGCCTCCGTAGAAATAAAGGCATAGAGCCATGATCTTGCTGAAGAACCTCCTGGTTACCTTGCTCACGGAAAAAGTAAAATGAATTTTCTTTTTTATGAGCAGATATAAGAAAAGGGAAATGGCTATCCCCGGATAAGAAAAAGCAAACAGCTTAATAAACAAATCAAAATCTTTAATGATGCGGGTGATAAAAAGGACGATCAGTATAGTGATCAGCAAACGCCATTCTGCTTCTTTAATAAAACTGGTAACCACCGGCTTGCCAAGGCACCATGTATAAGCTTCCAGTACACTGTAAATAGTCAGTCCAAGGCCAAGAGGGAAAACCCAGTAATAATACTCAACCAGCAATCGCGAATTGGTGCCGAACTTCTGGATGACAAAATGTTTGAAGACGAGTCCGCTTGCGATAATAAGACAGAATCCAACGGTGCTTACTAACAGCGACCAGGTCATCATATCATTTTTGCGTGGGGGTAGGTTATCATTGTAATAATGGTAGAATTTGAAAATATAAGAAGGCATAGCCATGCCGGCAATTGAACTCATCAGCAGGGCAATAGCAATGAATACAGTGGTGAGGCCATATTGCGCTTCGGTAAAATATCCTTTGCTGGTAAAGATGTAGGTATTAAATAATCCGACGGCAAAACCAAAATAAATAACAAGGGAAGAAATGATACTTTGACGCCGGATATTGCTCATGCAGTAAAGATAAGTAGTGAAAGGGAGTGTCAGATAACCCTAATTCACATTCTTTACCGTCACATAAAAATTATCATCGGTCAGAAGACCTTTGTTTTTCATTTCAGTCGTTGCCGCAATATTTTTCCAATCTCCGGAGGGATTTAACCACATACCTGGATGCTGAAATTTTACCGGCATGTCGAAGCCAGGTACGCAATTGGTCCAGCGATAAGAAAGTTTCCCGTTGTCTATTTTGTATTCCAGCACAGGAATTTTTGTTGTTCTTAAATACTGGTCAAAAATTTTGGAAAAATCTTTTCCTGATTCTTTAGAAATATAAGCCTCCACATCTTTTGAATCAACGGTGCGATGATAAAATTCTTTGTTCAATCCTCTTAATATTTTCCTGAACAGGGAATCATCATTGATCACCTGGCGGATTGTGTGTAGCATATTGGCACCCTTATTATACATATCACCGCTTCCTTCTTGGTTCACACCATAAGGCCCGATGACAGGGCTGGTATTATTAATATTCTGACGAATGCCTTGCACATATTCATCTGCAGCTTTTTTCCCGTAATAATATTCTATGAACAGTGCTTCAGAATACATGGTGAATCCTTCATGCACCCACATATCGGCGATATCATTGGTGGTGATACTGTTGCCAAACCATTCATGACCGCTTTCATGGATAATGATGTAGTCCCATTTCATTCCCCAACCTGTGCCGGATAAATCCATGCCGAGATATCCATCTTTATAATGATTGCCATAAGCTATGGCGCTTTGATGTTCCATTCCAAGATGCGACGATTCTACCAGTTTAAATCCATCTTCGTAAAACGGATAAGGCCCGAACCAATATTCAAATGCCTTTATCATTCTCTTCACATCCCGGCTGAATTGTTTTTTGGCTTTATCAAGATTATAATCCAGCACCCAATAATCCAGCGAAAGATTTTTTTCAGTCTCACCAATATAGTTGTCTGAAAAATGTACATACTTGCCGATATAGGGAACAATATCATAGTTGTTGATAGGATCCTTCACCTGCCAGGTATAAACAATGGTTTCATCATGCTGATTTTCTTCTTGGACCAGCCTTCCGTTGGCAACGGCTACCAAATTATCCTGAGTTTTTACCTGGATAGTTGCTCCCTGGTCAGGTTCATCACTCTGGTGATCTTTGCAGGGATACCATACACTGGCGCCAAGTCCCTGGCAGGCCACAGTCATCCACGGTCTTCCTTTTTCATCTTTGGCAAATATCCAGCCGCCATCCCAGGGGGGATACACTGCTTCATGGGGTTTGCCATGATAATAGATCAAAAGCTTGTATAATGTTACGGGTATCTTTCTTTGCAGTGATGTTTTGGCAGAAATGAAATTGTAATCGCCGAAGTCAATTATATATACATTTCCGTTTCGGCTGAAGGAACTTATCTTTTTACCATAAAAAATTATACTGTCAATAGCCAACGGTTGCTGCAGGTCGATCTGCATTTTCTTATTTGCTCCATCTGTGTTTACATCAAAGCCTATTTGGTTTGAAGCCTGAATTGATTTTGATTTGTAATCAGGAGTCACAGATATATTATAGGAAACCACATTCCACCATGCCCGTTCCGGGGTAATGCTGCCCCGCAATGTGTCCTGCAGGGTAAATTTTCCTTTTTTATTCAATGGCTGGGCACAGGAAAAATTAAACAGGCTGAAGGAAAAACTTAAGAGAAAAAATATGCGGCTAATGTATTTGGCCATAGTATGTATTGTTGCTGTAAATTTAAGCCTTGATGTTCAACTTCAACGTTAAAAGTGACCACCGGCTTTTATTATTGACGGCAACAATGCTTGTCTTCGTTGCAGGCTGCTATAACCCCGGTAAAAGCAAAAAAAAAATCTTTCATTACAACGAGTTAAATGGTATTGCTTCACTGGATCCGGCTTTTGCCAAAAGTCAGGCTACCATGTGGCCGGCACATCAGCTATTCAATACACTGGTGGAGATTGATGACAGCCTGCATATTAAACCATCTATTGCTAAGAGCTGGGATGTTTCGGATGACAGAATGATCTATACCTTTCATTTACGGACCGATATATTCTTTCATGATGACATTGCTTTTACAAACGGGAAAGGCCGCATACTGACGGCACAGGATGTGGTTTATTCTTTTAACAGAATACTGGATAAACAAACAGCCAGTCCGGGTTCATGGATATTCAACCGAAAGGTTGACACGTTGCAGCCATTTACAGCGGTTAATGACAGCACATTTCAAATAAGACTGATAAGACCATACAACCCCATATTGGGAATATTGTCTATGCAATATTGTTCCATTGTGCCCAAAGAAGCAATTGATAAATACGGAACTGATTTCCGGCGTCATCCTGTTGGTACAGGACCATTTCAGTTCGTAGCATGGGAAGAGGGACAAACACTGGTATTGAAAAAAAATCCTCAGTACTTTGAATCAGATAGCACAGGAAAGAGACTCCCATATCTTGATGGGGTAAAAGTTTCATTTTATGATAGCAAAGCAACGGAGTTTCTTTTATTCAGGCAGAATCAGCTGGAGTTTATCAATGACATAGATGCTTCATTTAAAGATGAAATACTTACTAAACAGGGGAAATTGCGGGAAGAATGGAAGGGGAGAATTGAATTACAGGTGAACCCTTATCTCAATATTGAATATTTCGGAATACTGGTTGACACAACCAATGAATTGCTGAAAGGCTCACCCATGCGGATAAAAAAGATCAGACAGGCCATTAATTATGGATTTGACCGGAGGAAAATGGTTTTATATTTACGCAATTCGTTGGGGACTCCTGCAGAATCTGGTTTTGTGCCACTTGGTTTGCCTTCATTCGATTCTATTGAGGTAAAAGGATATCACTATGATCCGGCAAGGACAAAACAATTATTGATTGAAGCAGGATTTCCGGATGGTAAAGGATTGCCGCAGATAAAACTGCTCACCATTGCCATTTATGCTGATATGGCCAATTTTATTGCAAAACAATGGGGAGAATCGGGCATGCCAGTGCAGGTGGATGTGGTACAGAAATCATTATTACTGGAGCTTACTGCATCTGCCCGTGCATTATTTTTCCGTGGCAGTTGGATAGCTGACTATCCTGATGCTGAAAATTATTTATCTGTATTTTATTCTAAAAATTCTGCACCTCCCAATTATACCCGGTATAAAAACCCTGCATTTGATGCATTGTTTGAAAAGGCAATTGCTGAGACAAATGATTCACTTCGCTATCAATTATATCAGCAGGCCGATCAACTTATGATAGATGATGCACCGGTAGTGCCGTTATGGTATGATAAGGTTGTCAGGTTAGTGCAGCCCAATGTAAAAGGGTTCAGGCCAAATGCATTGAATTTACTTGAACTAAGATGGGTCACTCTTGATTAATTTCTTCAGCGTCTTTTTGATCTCATAGATTTTCTTCTCACAGATATTCATAAGGAATGCAGGCGTCAATACACTGTAAGGATCAATTTTAGGAACATATGTATTTACAGGCGGAGCTTCCTGCACTAATCTTCTCCCGATGGGCCTTCCTGTATTGCTCAAAACCGTTTCATAACGATACACTGCATTTTGAGGTAGGGTAGTGAACTGCCTTGTATAGGTCATTGTCTCTTCTCCTGACATTAAACGCAGCATGGATACCAGCTTATTCAAACTGTCAGTTACAATTAATGCGGCATTGAAACTATAGTTAAAAGAGAAAGTGTAATGCGGTAATGACCCAATCTCAACCGGTGGCTAAACCTGCTGATTGGTTACAGAAAGGGAATCAATAGCCAGACGAACATAATAAGCGGCTTTTCTTTCAGTACCGAAATCCCGGTCCTTCAGTTCATCAATTGTTTGAGGAAGAATGTCGGTAATGGCTTCGATAAGTTTATGCCGGTTCCATTCTTTTGGCAATTCCAGTTTATAACGATCCGGGTAAGTGAATAAACTATCTTTTGACTGTGCAAAAATTATCAGAGGCTGCAATACACCGAGTAACAAAAAATGTATTTTGTACCGGAAGCCCATAAAAGACTTGTTTGATAGAAATCTACGACAATAAATTTTGCCGTGATCCAGGCTGCTACTCTCTCTTCAGTTTGTCTTTAAAAACCTTTCTGAATTTATCCAGTTTCGGACGTATCACAATTCTGCAATATGGATTGCTGTTCTCATTATTCTCAAAATACTGTTGGTGGTAATTTTCTGCGGGATAAAATTTGGTAAAAGGAGTTATTTCCGTAACAATCGGATTATTGAAAGCTTCGCTTTTATCCAGTTCAGCCTTATATTTTTCAGCCTTTTCTTTTTGTTCCTGGTCATGATAAAAAATGGCGCTACGATACTGGGTGCCCACGTCAGCTCCCTGCCGGTTTAGTGTAGTAGGATCATGTGTTTCCCAGAAAACTTCCAGCAGTTCATCAAAACTTATTTTGGACGGATCATAAACAATCTGCAGGCATTCTGCATGTCCTGTTTCTCCGGTGCATACTTCTTTATAGGTTGGATTTTTTGTTTGACCACCTGAATAACCTGATGTGGCGCTGATGACACCATCCAGTTCCTGAAATATTGCTTCGGTGCACCAAAAACATCCATTGGCGAAAGTGGCTGTATCTGTTTTTCCTGTTGTCTTTGTTTCGTTGGTTGTATTATTATCCATAGTTGTTTTTGTATTGCTGGTTGATTGCTGTGCACAGGATATCAATGCGGCAAGCCCTGCGAATGCTGAAATAATGAGTGGTTTCATTTTCCGGTTATTAATGTTTGTAAAATTGCTGCAAGTTATCTCAACTCCCAGCCCCTGTTTGGTAAGCAAGCCGATTATTAACCGATTTTGCATTATTATTAACTAAATGTACGACATACTACAGGATATAGTTTTCAGAATCCTTTTAATAAAAAAGCGAAGCCTTACAGGGCTTCGCTGCCTATTTAATGAGTGTGTAACCCGATCGCTATCGGGTCAACTTTGGATATAACTCTGGAGATGATTGATGGTTTCTTTCTGGGCAAGAATGGTTTCTTTCACCACATCACTCATGGAGACAATACCAGTAAGTTTATTATTTTCAAATACAGGCATGTAACGGATATTCTGTGCAGTCATCATTTCCATGCAATAGTCAATTGTATCGCCGGGTTTGGCAAAGGGCAGATTGGTTGACATGATTTCGGCAACTTTGGTGGCAGCGGAATTTTTTCCCTGTAATACAACTTTTCTCGAATAATCTCTTTCTGTAACAATACCCAAAAATTTTTCATTCTCCATCACAATGACAGAGCCAATATTTTTTTCGGCCATTAACTGCAATGCTTCCATCACATTTGCATCGGGCGAAATGGATATGGAAGTTCTGGCTTTGCGTGCAAGCAGGGAGGAAACGGTAGTCATATAAAGAATTTATAAAATGAAATTTACGAAAAGATGCGGCCAGTAAAAAATCTATTTATGCAGGTGTTGGCTGTCGGTTAGCTTTTCTACCACTCCTGGCAGATCATTGGTAAAACAGCGATCCATTACCTGTTGTCGGCCTCTTTCATAGCTTAATTAAGAAAGATCAGTTATATATTCCTTCCCATTTTATACCTTGCTTATAACTGTGGCATGGATCAGAAGCCAGCAACGATAAAAGAAATTGCCCGCAGGCTGAATGTATCGGTCTCCACCGTTTCAAGGGCCTTGCATAATCATCCAAGTATAGGTCTCCGCACCAAAACACAGGTACAGCAACTGGCAAAAGAACTTCATTATGAGCCTAACCTGGCGGCTATTTCATTCAGGTATGGACGTACGATGACACATGGGGTCATACTTCCCAATCTTGGAGAGGAATTTTTTTCTATAGGAATCAATGGTATTGAAGATGTGGCCACAAAAAATAATTATATGGTTCTTATCGGCCAGTCGCATGATGATGTGGAAAGGGAAAAACAGATTGTGGATACGATGAGGCGACACCGGGTGGATGGATTGATCGTTTCACTTGCCAAAACAACAAACCACTACGAACATTTTGAGCAATTGAAAAAATATAATATACCGGTTGTATTTTTTGACCGGGTGCCTGCTTTGGCCGATGCTTATACGGTATCCTGTAATCTCGAAAAAAGTTCGGTAGCATTGGTTGACTGGCTTGTAAAACATGGGCACAAAAAAATAGGATTCATTAAAGGTCCCGATGCAATTATTCAGTCTGGTCAGCCGTTGGATGGCTATTTTGAAGGTTTAAAACGAAACAAGCTGAAAGTTGAAAACTCATACATCGTTCAAACTGATCTTACAAAAAGAAAAACAGAAGATGCAGTTCATAAATTAATAGCTTTAAAAAGCAGGCCTACGGCGGTGATTACATTCAATCATTATGTTGCACTGGATGCGATAAAGTATTGCCGTAGCCAGGGATTAAAGATCAATAAAGACATATTCTTTGTCAGCTATGCTAACCTTCCCATCACCAGTTACCTCAATGATCCTCCCATTGCTTCAGTTGAGCAGTTTCCTTATCAGCATGCGGAAAAAGCAACAGAGATTTTAGTGAAACTTATACACTCAAAAGGCAGTGATATAAGTATTCCAAAGCATGTGGTGATGGAAAGTAAAGTGGTGATGAATCAACAATAATAAATTTCAGTTTTGTTGTTCAAATTCATTTTGCAGGACGACCCTGCGGGGCTATTTTTGCGATGGAGAGATGGCAGAGCGGTCTAATGCGGCGGTCTTGAAAACCGTTGACCCAAAAGGTCCGGGGGTTCGAATCCCTCTCTCTCCGCTTTTACCCAACGATGCTTTTGCGTTGTTGGGTTTTGTATTTTTAATTATCAGGAGAGTTGCCGGAGTGGCCGAACGGGGCGGTCTCGAAAACCGTTGTCCGACTTGTCGGACCCAGGGTTCGAATCCCTGACTCTCCGCTCTCACCCTTCGTAGCTTTTAGCGAAGAAGAGGTTATATTTTACTGTTTATCATTTATTGTTGATTAATCTTTTTTTGTCTGTTAGTTTTGTAGTTAATCGGTTTACTTGAAACACCTCAAAGCCCTCAACAAATATTTCTGGAAATACCGCCTTCGACTTGGTATCGGTTTAATATTTGTATTTGTGTCAAATTACTTCAATGTGCTGGCGCCACAGGTTACGGGATTTGTTGTGGATTTTGTTCAGCAAAAATTGCCCAATTATAAGCCCCCTGCAAACCCACCAAAGTATGATGCGTTGGTTACTAAAATTTCCGGATGGATATCAAAGCCTTCTTATGAATGGATCAAAGTGGTGGCTCTTTGCGGAATTGTTATCCTGCTCCTCGCATTGCTGAGAGGCTTCTTTCTTTTCCTGATGCGGCAAACGATCATTGTGATGAGCCGTCATATTGAATATGACCAGAAGAATGAAATATATGCCCATTACCAGCAACTTGACACTAACTTCTATAAAACTCACAGCACCGGCGACCTGATGAACCGTATTGCTGAAGATGTTAACCGGGTACGCATGTTCACTGGTCCTTCAATAATGTACCTCGCTAATCTTATCGCTGTTATCTCGCTCAGCGTTTTTTTTATGCTCAAAAGAGATTCAGAACTTACCATGTATGTGCTGGCCCCGCTACCCATTCTTGCCATAACCATTTACTTTGTAAATAACACGATCAATAAAAAAAGTGAAAGGATACAGGCATCATTGTCAGATCTTACTACCAACGCACAGGAATCGTATTCCGGGATAAGAGTAATAAAGTCATTTGTGCAGGAACAAGCCATGCTTGGTTTTTTTAAGAAGAACAGTGAAGAGTATAAAAAAAATGCAGTGAGCCTCGCCAAAGTAGAGGCTGTTTACTTTCCTTCTATCACGCTGCTTATCGGGTTGAGTACCCTGCTTACTATAATGATCGGCGGACTCTATTACATACGGGGTGGCCATAATATCGGGCTTAACACCATTGTAGAGTTTGTGATATATATTAACATGCTCACCTTTCCCGTCAGCGCCACAGGACTTACTGCCAGTATGATCCAGCGGGCTGCGGCTTCGCAAAAACGTATCAATGAATTCCTGGAAACCCAACCGGCCATTCAAAATCCTGCAAACGCAATCAGACCGGTCTTGCAGGGCAATATCCGTTTTGAGGATGTCAATTTTATTTATCCGCATACAGGCATTCATGCTTTGAAAAATTTTAACCTTGAAATAAAGAAAGGGGAGAAGGTAGCCATTGTAGGCCGTACAGGAAGCGGGAAGTCCACGGTAGCCCAGTTACTTTTAAGAATGTACGATTACAGCAGCGGTACTATTTATCTTGATGAGAATGATATCCGGAGCATGGACATGCGATCACTTCGTGAGCAAATAAGTTATGTGCCGCAGGATGTTTTTTTGTTCAGTGATTCAGTGGAGAACAATATTGGTTTTGGAGTAAAGCAACCTGTCATCAGCGCTGTTGAAAAAGCAGCTATGCAGGCCAGTGTCGAAAAAGACATCGCAGGATTTTATGAAAAGTATGAAACGATGATAGGGGAAAGGGGAGTAACGTTGAGTGGCGGACAGAAACAAAGGATATCCATAGCAAGAGCGCTGATAAAAGACCCGGGCCTTGTTGTTTTTGATGATTGCCTCAGTGCAGTAGATGCCCGAACAGAAAAAGAGATCATTGGCAATCTGAATGAATACCTGAAGGACAAAACAGCTATCATTATCACCCATCGCATATTCTCACTTTTTTCTTTTGATAAAATAGTGGTGATTGAAGACGGAGAGATAGTGGAGCAGGGCACCCATGCTCAATTGCTGGCGCAAAACGGATATTATGCAGGCTTGTATGCAAAACAGCAGGAACAGGAGGGTAGTCATGAGTTGTTGAAGCCTTACCCTTTTTAGGCAATGTCTCATTTTGAAATTAACCACTTAGTAAACAGATTCGTTAGCAAAAAACACAGCGTAATCTGTACTATTGTCTGTGATATCTGTGGTTTTAAAGTAGTACTGGCCGTTGTAAAATTTCAAACAAACCGGCTATTGATTCCCGGCTTCTGGCTCCTGATTCCGACTCATTTGGCTGTTTCAAAAACATCTCTATATTTGTAAATCCCAAAAAACCAGAACAATTCATTAACTGCTAAAAACTTACAACAGTGGCGTACGAGAACAATGAAAAGAAAATGGAGAGCATTTACAGCAAACGCATCCGTGCCGGAAAAAGAAGAACCTATTTCTTTGATGTAAGAGCTACCCGCGGCAACGATTATTACCTCACCATTACAGAAAGCCGGAAACGGTTTGATGATAATGGATATGACAGGCACAAGATCTTTCTGTATAAAGAGGATTTCAACAAATTCATAAAGGCCCTGGGTGAGGCAGTGGATTATGTAAAGACAGAACTGATGCCTGACTTTGACTTTGATGCATTTAACCATGATGAAGTGCATGAAGAAGTTGCAGGTTCAAACGGCAGCCCGGTTGAAGATGCAGTGGATAAGAAGCAGGATGACAGTGCTCCGGTGGAAGAAATTTCCGCTGTGCAGGAGAAAAATGACGGGGATATGGATAAGTGGTGAGTTGGCCCAAATAAGCCGCTGGAGGAATCTTTAAAAGGATAGCTACCCGGCAAATATTAACTGATACATCCTTAATTATTTATATTCAGGATTATTTTTTTAAAATTTTCCAAAAAAAATTACCTTACAGCCCGAATAGGGGTTTTACTGCTATTAACCCATGTTCATTCACAATTTAAAAATTCTAATATGCAACCAAAATTTACGCTTAACAACATGAGAAAAGTGTTGACAGGAATCATGACTTTGTTTATGATTCTTTTATTATCAACACAGGTTTCTTTTGCGCAGAAGACGGAGGAGATGCGTCGGCAGGCAACGATGCGTGATGCAGACATTAACCCTCCACCGCCGAATACAAATCCTCCGGCGCCGGTGTTTATACCCAAGCAAAGTACTTCTAATGCTTCTCAAAGAGTTTTTGCCCCCTCACAAATTTGTACTCCTCCTGTGGGTACATTGGGATACGCTGGTACGAACTCCAGGGGTTTCGTTAATTCAATGATTTCTTTTGTACTTGTAAATACCAATGGATTTGCAATGAAAGTGACTGACCTTTCTGCATATTTTAACCCTGCAGTAATTGGTGGTAACCCAACAGGTTCTTCCATGACTTTATGGTATTCTACCACTTCTTTGTCAGGTGATCCTGGTACGCTTGCCGGTCCAACCTGGACAGTAGGCGCTACCAGCACTCTCGGAGCGATTGGTGCAGCCGGGGTTTATCCTGTATTTACAGGAATGAACATTCAAATCCCCGCAGGTCAAACTTTCCGTTTTGCCATGCAGTCCACTTTAGGAATTACATACTCTGGTGGAAATAGTTTTCCTACCGTAAATAATTTTACTGGCGGTGGTGTTATATTAGGGGTTGGCAATTACCAGATTGGTGGTCTTAACGTAGGCTACGCTGGTGATGCCCCTTCCGGTACAAGATTCAATCCAAGATATTTTATGGGTTGTGTAACAGTTGATCAGGCAGTATGTATTCCAAATGTTTCTTCTGTTCCTGTTATTTCTTCTGTTCCTTCCAGCACATGTGCCGGTTCGCCAATAACTTTAAGTATTATCGGTGGTTCATTAAATGGCGCTGCTGACTGGGTATGGTACACTGGTGGCAGTTGCGGTGGCGCTTCAATAGGTTCCGGTTCATCCATAACTGTAAGCCCAGGCGCAACAACAACTTATTCTGTAAGAGGCGAAGGCGGTTGTGCACCTGCACCCGGTCCTTGTGCTTCACAAACTGTTACAGTTACACCATGTACCTGTTTAACGCCAGATGTGGCAACTATATGTGCAGGCACTATTCAAGCATTATCTGTTACAACTACCGGTACAACAACTCAGACCTTTACTGCAGTTGCACCCAATATCCCGATTTCAATTCCATCAGCCGGTATAAGTACGCCATATCCTTCACAGATCCCTGTGGCTTCTTTGCCTGCTGCGGGTGTATATGTGCAGTCAGTGGCTATTGATGGGTTTACACATACCTGGCCCGGAGATGTTGATATAGTATTACAATCTCCTGCCGGAAGAAATGTGATCCTGATGTCTGATATCGGAGATGGTGGTCCAAACGGAGTGTTTGGCAGAAACCTTGTTCTTAGCGATGCAGCTGCAAACCCGATCCCTGTTCCAATAGCAAATGGAACCTGGAAACCTACCAATTCCGTTGGTACATTTGGGGTGGAGCCTGATAACTTTCCTGCACCCGGTCCCGGATCAGTTGCCCAGCCAAATCCCACTTTGTCTTCTTTTCTTGGCACAGATAACCCTAATGGTAACTGGAAATTGTTTGTTGTAGATGATACGGGTGGTGACCTGGGTTCAATTGCAAGCTGGAGCATTACCTTCCTGATTGTGCCCACAGCTTCATGGACATCGGGATCACCCGGCACTATGTGGGCAAACCCCGCAGCTACCATTCCTTATGTGTTGGGTTCTCAGGCCAGTACCATCTATGTAAATCCCACTACAACGACAACCTATACAGCAAACTTTGCAGCGGGACCTTGTGCTCCATCGCAGAGTGTAACGGTTAATGTGTTGCCCAAGCCTGATATTATAATCAGTCCCAATGGTGGATGCGCCCCTGTAACGTTGACAGCTTCAGGCGGTAACCCTGCCACTTATGTTTGGTCACCAAGTGCAGGCTTGAATACAACGACTGGTGCAACTGTTGTAGCAAGCCCCAGTTCCAATCAAACATATACAGTGGTTGGTTATGGGCTCAATGGCTGTAAAAATTCAGCATCAGTGAATGTTGGCGGTACTTCCACCGCTTCTGTAATTACTGCTGCTATTCCTCAGCAGTTGATATTGAGCGAAGGCTTTGATGCAGCCGCATTGCCTGCAGGTTGGTCTCAAAATAACCTGAGTAGTCCTCTTGGCACCGGTCCTTTCTCTGTCTGGTGGCAGGGTACAGTTGGTGGAGTGTTATTGCCTCCTCCTTTCGGATCTGATTACAGGGGATGTGCTTTCCTTTCCGGGTCAGGTTTATCCACCATCAGCAATTGGATGATCTCTCCTGTGGTTACTACCCAGGTTGGTGATAAGCTTACCTTCTGGACCAACGGGGCGCCTCCGGCATTCCCAGACAGGTTGCAAGTAAGATGGAGTGATAACGGAGCAAGTACAAATGTTGGAGCATCTGCTACAAGCGTTGGTGACTTCAGCAACTTGTGGGTGGATATCAATCCTACTTATTCACTTACTGGTTATCCATCTACATGGACCAGGTATACAGTTAATATCACCGGCGTGGCCCCATTTGTAGCCGGAACAGGACGTCTTGCATTCAGGTATTTTGTAGAGAATGGCGGCCCTGCAGGAGCTAATTCAAACTTTATCGGCGTTGACAGTGTCCGGATAGCACGGCCTTTGCCGGGATGGTGTCCTAATACTGTTTCTACAATAGCTGTTAACATTACAGGCGGTGTGGCTCCATTTACCCTTGTTTATTCAAATGGATCAACACAAACAACCTATCCTGGTTACACCAGTGGTACGCCGATACAGGTTTCTCCTGCTGCTACGACAACTTATACTGTTGTCAGTGTAACCGGAGCAAATGGTTGCTTGGGTTTCGGAAATACTGGTAGTGCAACTGTGGTTGTAGTGCCTCCTCCTTCTATCACTTCACAACCTGCAAACCAAACAGTGTGTGTGGGCGGTACTGCAGTAATTGCTGCCGGTGTTTCTCCTGCTGTTTCCACTACTACTTATCAGTGGCAGGAAAGCACTAATGGTGGAGCTACTTATACCAACATAGTAAATGGCGGTATTTACAGCGGTGCAACAACTGCTACGCTTACAATTACCGGTGTTACCGCAGGTATGAACGGGTACTGGTATCGTATCGTAGTAACCGGCCAATGTGCTCCTACAACTGTTACAAGCAGTGGCGCTATTCTTACTGTGAACCAACCGCCGGCTGTTACAACCAACCCTGTTAACAGAACAGTTTGTACCGGTAGTTCAGTTTCCTTCACTGCAGCAGGTACTACTGCTGTAGGAACGGTTACTTATCAGTGGCAGGTAAGCACTGATGGCGGTATTACATGGAATAATATTTCCGGTGCTACTTCAGCTACTTACACTTTTGTTGCCAGCCTGTCTCAGACCGGTAACATGTATCGTTGCGTACTCACCGTAGCGCCTTGCACAGCTACTGCAACGACTACTGTGGCTACACTTAGAGTGAACCCATTACCGAACGTTGTTATTACATGTGCCGATGTGAGCATCACTCCGGGTCAAACCACGGTGATCAATGGTACAAGCACCCCGGCTGCCGTTTCCGGTGGTTGGTCATGGACACTGAATGGTAATGTAGTACCTCCGCCACCGGCTGCTCCTTCTAATACTCCAAGTATTACAGTAGGTATTGATGGTCTTGGAACTTACCAGGCAAGTGCGACAGATGCCAACGGATGTTCTAACCTGTCTAATACACTGGTAATCGGAGCTGAAGCTTCAAACCATCTCTGGATCTATCCTAATCCGAATAACGGAAACTTCCAGATCAGGCTTTATTATGATGGTGAAAAAGCTGAAAGAAGAAAAGTACGTATCTACAATGCTATTGGTCAGTTGGTCGCTCAGAAGGAGTTTGAACTCGTAACCGGAAGTCCTTCTTATCTGAAGATGGAATTCAGCTTACCGAGACTGGCTGCTGGAACTTATGTAGCTAAAGTATCTTCTGTGCACTCAGGTATGATCGTTTCAGGATTGTTTGTTATTGCTCAATAATAATTGATCCATTCAATATTCAAAGCCTCCCGATTTATCGGGGGGCTTTTTCTTTTGGCCCAATGAAAATAATCCGGCAGATACGGATAATGCGGGGAGCAGTCTTGTTGCAGTGTTGGATGAGCTATTGTTTCATTTTTTTCCAGGCATCCATCAGCCCGGAAGTGGAAGGATCATGAGAGGCTGCCGGCTCTTCGCTACCGGTCAGTTCAGGGAGAATTTTATTAGCCAGTTGTTTGCCCAATTCCACACCCCACTGATCAAAACTGAATATATTCCAGATGATACCCTGTGTAAAGATTTTATGCTCATACAGGGCGATGAGTTCGCCTAGTGAATAGGGAGTGATCTTTTTCAGCAGGATGGAATTAGTGGGTTTATTGCCCTTGAAAATTTTATAAGGAAGTAACCAGGCTATTTGTTCAGCGGGCAGTCCTTGTTTTTCCAATTCTTTTTCTGCCTCTTCTTCCGTTTTTCCATTCATCAGCGCTTCGGTTTGTGCAAAAAAATTGCTAAGCAATTTTTGATGATGATCTCCTGCAGGATTATAGCTTTGTGCAGGGGCAATAAAATCACAGGGAATTGTATGAGTGCCCTGGTGAATAAGCTGATAAAAAGCATGCTGACCATTGGTACCCGGTTCACCCCAGATGACAGGGCCTGTAGCATATTCAACAGGCTCTCCGTTTCTATCAACTGATTTGCCATTACTTTCCATATCTCCTTGCTGCAAATAAGCTGCAAAACGATGCATGTATTGGTCATAAGGCAAAATTGCATGGCTTTGTGCAGCAAAAAAATTGATATACCAGATACCGAGTAAACCCATGATCACCGGAATATTTTCGGCAAACTCGGTCTGCCTGAAATGATTGTCCGTGTGATGGGCACCTTTTAATAACTGCTCAAAATTCTTATATCCGATGGTTAGCGCAACGGACAAACCGATTGCACTCCATAAAGAATAACGGCCGCCCACCCAATCCCAGAATTCAAACATGTTCTTTTTGCTGATCCCAAACTTTACCACTTCCTTTTCATTGGTGGAGAGGGCAGCAAAATGTCTGGCAATATGTTTTTCGTTCTTTGCTTTCTTCAGGAACCATTCCCTTGCCGTAAAGGCATTGGTCATCGTTTCCTGTGTGGTGAATGTTTTGGAGGCGACCAGGAAAAGAGTTCTGTCGGGCTTTATTTTTTTCAGTGTTTCTGTGATATGCGTGCCATCCACATTTGAAACAAAATAAGTCTCGATACCATTTGCCCGATAAGGTTTCAATGCTTCACATACCATTTGAGGGCCGAGATCGCTGCCGCCGATACCGATGTTGACGATGTATTTTATTTTCTTTCCTGTATATCCTCTCCATTTTCCGCTATGTACTGAAGTGGTAAATGATTTCATCTTTCTGAGTACATTCTTTACCCCCGGCATTACATCATTCCCTTCAGTGTAAACCGGGTTACCGGAAAAATTTCTCAGAGCTGTGTGTAAAACGGCACGGTGTTCTGTTTCATTGATGATATCCCCATTGAACATGGCTTCTATAGCATCTTTTAACCTGCATTCTTCCGCCAGCTTCAACAAATAATGAATAGTGGTATCGGTAATAATATTCTTTGAATAATCAAAAACGATTTCATCAAGACATAACGAAAACTTACTGAAACGTTTTGGGTCAGCTTTGAATAAATCCCGCATATGCACCTGCTTCATTTCCTGTGCATGCTGACTTAAGAGTTGCCAGGCCTTGGTGGTTGTGGGATTTATTTTGAGTATCATCTTTTGACTTGCTAAAGTTGATTAAAGACCTGCATGGTTCTCTCTGTCATTTCTTTACTGATATCAAGGTGCAACACCAGTCTCACCCTGTTTGCTGAAATAGCATAACCCAGAATATCATGTTCTTTCAGTTTTGCTACAAGGGCAGGGGCGGTGATTGATTCGTTCAGTTCAAAAATGATGATATTGGTTTCAACAGGCAATATCATTTTTACAAAATTCTTTTTTACGATTGCATCAGCTATTTGTCTGGCATGTGCATGGTCATCTGCAAGCCGGTCAATATTATTTTGCAAAGCATAGATGCCTGCTGCCGCCAGAAAGCCGGCCTGCCGCATGCCACCGCCAAGGACTTTTCGTACCCTTCTTGCTTTTTTAATGAAATCCTTTTTGCCAAGCAATAAACTTCCCACCGGACAGCCTAAACTCTTACTGAGGCAAACTGAGATGCTGTCAAATGCTTCGCCATATTGTTTGGGGTTTTCGTTTTTTGCAACCAATGCATTCCATAACCTGGCCCCATCCAGGTGAAAGGCAAGTGCTTTCTCTTTGCAAAGCGATTGAATTTTTTTTATTTCTTTAAAATCATAGCAACTGCCGCCACCACGGTTGCTGGTATTTTCCAAAGCAACAAGACTACTATGTGGCCGGTGCGGATCATCTGGCTGAATAGTGGTTAATACCTGCTCAGCTGTTATCCTTCCGAGATTTCCCTGCAAAAGCTTTACTGAAGCACCTGAATTAAATGCAATGCCGCCGCCCTCATACTGATAGATATGCGAGGTTTCATCACAGATCACTTCATCGCCGGGCTGGGTATGGCATTTAATGGCTATCTGGTTCGTCATCGTACCGGATGGGCAAAAGATTGCTGCTTCCATCCCAAACATGGAAGCAGTCATACTTTCCAGTTCGTTGATGGCGGGATCTTCGTCAAATACATCGTCACCCACTTTTGCTTTCATCATCGCTTCCATCATGCCGGGGGTGGGTTTGGTTACTGTATCAGAACGGAAGTCGATGAGCATTTTCTGGTTTTAGCTGCAATATAAAGCAGTCGGGCCCCATGAAAAAAAAATAGGGAAATTAAAGATGGTTTAAAGCTGTCTCAGGTGGATATCCAAAGCTGGCTGGCCATGAAAATATGGATAGGTGGGCAAATAAATTAAACTCAGCCTCCTGTACCAAAAAAACGATGGGCTGTAATCAGGGTTTCCTTCCTGCGTCAAATTCAGGTCATCTTTAAGGGACCATATTCCTAAATGGGGCCGGTAACCCTTAAAACAATGTACGAAAAAAATCAAATGAAAATAAGAAAGATATTAGTCCTGCTGATTGTATTAAGTCTAAGCATCTTGTCAGCCAGGCACAATGGAATAACGGTAAAGTAAGTAGTACCGTTCTATAATAAACATAATAGGGGAACTGTTTTATATTTGCGCTACATCAAAACAAACTTGTATGCCTTCATTTGATATTGTAAGCAAAGTAGAAGCCCAGGCATTGGACAATGCTGTAAACGTTACCACAAAAGAGATCACCAACCGGTTTGATTTTAAAGGCTCTCATGTAGTGATTGACCTGGACAAGAAAGAATACATTATTAAGATAGAAACTGGGGATGAAATGAAAATGCGGCAGCTGATTGATGTGCTTATCAGTCGGGCACATAAGCAGGGTATAGCTCCTGAAGCATTTGATGCATCAAAAGAAGGAGCTCAAAGCGGCAAAGCATGGAAGAAGGAAGTGAAAGTAAAGAACGGACTTGCACAGGAGGATGCAAAGAAGATCGTGAAGCTGATCAAAGACTCCGGCATGAAGGTACAGGCCTCCATTAATGATGATCTGGTAAGGGTGACGGGTAAAAAGATTGATGATCTGCAGGCTATCATCCAGCTTTGTAAAAACAGTGACCTTGGTATTCCTTTACAATATGTCAATATGCGGAACTGATGCCTGTATAAACCTGCTTTTAACCGGAATTTTTGTGTATAACTAAGTGCAAAACGAGTGTATATCAAACCGGTAAAAAATTTGGAAATGGGTATTTTCAAAATTTATATTTGACCTACAACTGCACGGAATTTTAGCAATAAAAGGAAGTGCTTGGAGAATCAGAAATCCCTCAAAAGATGGAAGTTCTCCGGGAGAAATGGAAACCCGTCAAAAGGTGGAAATTACTCCAGAAAGCATCAGGTAAGTAAACTGAAGGCGTAAGCCGGAAAGGAAACTAACTTGGTGCTTTCATCTTTTAGCTTTCGCCATACTTCCAATAAGATTTGGACAAAACCCTTCCCGCTGTTATCTTTACCGCCCAGAAATCATCTATTCACCTGCACGGCAAAATTCCACGCCTAAATGATTTAGTCGGGCAGGCGTGTACCCGCCTGACCTTAAAAAAAATCAAGGGCAGTCGGGCAGGCTTTAAAAATCATAGCATTATGAAAAAAGGAATCCACCCCGATAAGTATCGGTTAGTTGTTTTCAAAGACATGAGTAATGGCCATACCTTCCTTAGCCGCTCAACAGCAGGCTCCAAAGAGACTGTGAAATGGGAAGACGGAAACGAATACCCCCTGGTGAAGTTGGAGATATCCAACACTTCTCATCCTTTCTTTACGGGTAAGAATATGCTGGTAGACACAGCAGGCCGCATTGATAAGTTCAAAAAGAAATACGCCAAAAAAGCAGAATAATAATAACCTGAACGCAGATCTTCTGATGGCAAGGAATTGTCATTCTAAGCCTGACGAAGAAATGTTTCTCATGGGCTATACTTTAAAACCTCCCGATTCGTTGGGAGGTTTTGTTTTATTACATCTTCAACGGGGAGTCTGTCTGTTTGGGCGGAGGCCACTAAACTGGGACATGTCAACAATGAGAAAAGCATAAGAATGCGCCTAGAGTAGGATTGTGTATTGCAAGGTCGCAATAAATGTTTCTTTATTTTTGGGGATCGCAACTTTATGAACAAGATCATCTTCACCGAGGAGTTTTGCCAGCCTGAAAACCTGCATCCTTTTACCCTTACCCGGCAGATACAGGACATAAGGGTGGGCATACTTACTATTCGAGAAAAATGGGAACGGATACTGGGTATGCCTTCATTTGACAAGAAGGAACATGATTACAAGGACCTTGACCGCTCTGTAAATATTCATGAAGCAGTAGGTAATGATGTATGCTTTATGATACATGGAAATGTGCTGCCGGGCGATGCCTTGGTGAAAGCAACGCTGGAACTGAAGGATGGAGAGTTTATTACTACAGGAAACAGTTCAGGCATCATCTTTCGGTTTACCAGAAAACAAATAAGTGAGAAATATAAAATAAAAGTAACAAGGGCAGTGACTATAAAGACAGCTGTAAAAACGATCAATTATCCCTGGGATATCTTTCAACTGAATGACTGGGCTATCCGGCAGGATTTTGCATTACTGACAAGGAAAAGGAAGTCAGAACCTGTTTCGAAAACGAACCGGATAATAAAAGCATCACAGCTATTTATTGAGAAGGGGGCGAGGGTGGAACATTGTATCATTAATGCGTCAACCAGCCCTGTGTATATTGGCAAGAATGCGGAAGTGATGGAAGGCTGCATCATTCGTGGCCCGTTTGCTATGGGAGAAAATGCCTGCCTGAAGATGGGAACAAAGGTCTATGGCGCTACCACACTGGGCCCGGGCTGTGTGGCGGGTGGTGAAATAAAAAATTCTGTATTGTTTGGTTATAGTAACAAAGCACATGATGGTTATCTGGGAGATTCAATAATAGGCGAGTGGTGCAACCTGGGGGCAGGCACTACAAATTCAAACCTGAAGAATAATGCCAGTGAGGTAAAACTATGGACGCCTAAAGGTGAAATGAATGCCGGTATGAAATGCGGGGTGATGATGGGTGACTATACAAAAACTGCAGTGAACACGGCTATCAATACCGGAACTGTGATTGGGGTTTGCTGTAATGTTTTCGGTGCGGGGCTAACGCCTAAATATATCCCCAGCTTCAGTTGGGGAAGCGAGGGAGTGAACCGTTATGAATTTGAAAAGGCTTTATTGGACATTGAGGATTGGAAAAAACTGAAGGGAGAGACAGTCAGTGACAATGAGAAAAGTATTTTGAAATATATTTTTGACAATTTTTAAGAGAAGCTGCAGCCACAAGCTGCGAGCTTCAAGCTAAGAGTAATAAGAAATAAACATATGCGAAAACAAATAGCAGCAGCTAACTGGAAGATGAACCTTACGTTTCAGCAGGGTGAAAAGCTATTGGATGATATATTGGGAGCAAAAATAATGTTGGCGGAAAACCAGCAGGTGATATTTGCTGTTCCTTACCCATATCTGCTGATGACAAGAAGTAAGGTGGAGGAAGAAAATAATTATGAAGTAGCGGCACAAAACTGTCATCATAAAAAATCAGGAGCATATACCGGTGAAGTTTCCGCAGAAATGCTCCATTCAACCGGGGTAAATTATTGCATTGTCGGGCACAGTGAAAGAAGAGAGTACTTCGGCGAAACAAATGCAATGCTGGCTGAGAAAATAAATCACTGCCTGGAATATAATATTACTCCGATCTTCTGCTGCGGAGAGCCATTGGGTATAAGAGAGGCAGGAACTCAAAATGAATATGTAGCTGCTCAATTGGAAGAATCATTATTCCATCTTCCAACCAGGGAAATTAAAAGTATGATCATTGCTTATGAACCTATATGGGCAATAGGCACAGGCAGAACAGCTACAACGGAACAGGCACAAGAAATGCACCATCATTTACGTTCTTTAATTGCGGGAAAATATGGAAAGGAAGTCTCCGAACTTATTCCAATTCTATACGGAGGAAGTGTGAAAGCAAATAATGCAAAGGAATTGTTTGCCTGTGCGGATGTGGATGGCGGACTGGTTGGCGGCGCTTCTCTTGTGGTGGCTGATTTTATTGAGATCATTAAGGCGCTGAGTTGACCTTCGGCAAGCTCAGGGTGACAGTCGGGAGTCATTAGTCAGCGTAAGGACAGCATTAGACCTTAAATTTTAAACTATAAACAATATCGGCTCCGTATCACATAGTACTTCAAAGAAAAAACTAGGTATTGCTGAGTTTTTTAAAGATCAGGGCTGTGGTAAATGGGAAGGAGATTTATCCCCTGCTCAATACAAGACCTGTCATTATCCCTGTTTTTGAGAATAACCCCAGGATAGTTGTTACCGACGGTTTTCACATCACCAAGCCCCTGAAACTGGGGTATAAAAATCTGCATACTTATTGCTTTAAGGGGTGAGTATATCAAATTCGATAGTAAGGTCATAGAATTTATTTCTCATAACCGAAGGAATAGTAAAGCCATCCAGCATCGTTTTTCTTCATATATCCGGACTTGATGATTTGTAGAATCCTTTCTGATTCTGGAGGCATTCAAAGGGTTCTATAAAAAATATCCTGGAGCTACAATCAACATTGTCGGTTCGACCCGAAATGAAATTGTGAAAAGGGCTGCAGAGATGAATCTGCAGGATGCTGTCTCTTTTTACCCCGAAATGTCCCAGTTGCAATTGGCAGAATATATGCGTAAATCGGATGCATTAATAATTTATTCAAAGTATGAAACATTTGGGTGTGTGATCATTGAAGCAAATGCATGTGGTACTCCTGTCATTGTAAGTGACATACCTGTTTTTCATGAAACGGTAACTGAGGGGGTAAATGGTGTGTTTGCCGGAAAGGATAATGCCAATATGTTATCAGAGAAAATGAAATGGCTGCTTCTTAATCATTCAAAATTCAATAGCGAGGAAATTTAAAAATGACATTGTCAAGATATGGGTATACGATAGTGGGACAGCAGTTCAGTGACTGGTATAAAAAAATATTTAGCCAGCCTTAATTAAGCTTATTGATCAGTTCTATATACTCTGTCATTGCATCTGTTACTGATTTCCCTTTTAAGGCCGCCCATGCTTCATATTTTGCTTTTGCCACAAAATCAAAAGGATTGGAGGGAGGATCGGTATTTACATCGCCAACACTTCCTTGCTTGTACAGTGAATAGAGTTGGAGCAATGTATCATTGCTGGGCCTTTCCGGAAGATTTTTACTTTCTGCTGCTGCCTGCTCAAATTGTTCTTTTAAGTCCATGATATTTTTATTTCTTAAAGATCAGATTAAGGTACTGCCTTATTTATTGTTTTCTTGCATTATCTATAAAGACTGACTGTACTTCTCTTTTGTCATTGATGGTTGTATAAAAATCATTTAGATATGCCACAGTTTCTTTTCTTGTTTTGGATTCGAGCAAGGAAAAATTCATGATCAGATTGGTAATTGCATCTTTATTTTTTCTGTAAACCTCAAAAGTAGCCTGTAATTCTTCCATCGTTCTGAGAAAACCTCTGTAAACCCTTTCAGTTACTGTTTTGGTTCCCAGCAATGCATCAGGGTGGGCATAACCTGCGTTTACAAACCCGGAGTGGTCAAAATCATACGGAACTGCATAAGGCACTGTCTGTTTATTTTTTTGAAAGATCAGTTTGATATTATGATTACCACGAACCGACCAGTCGCCATTGCTGATCATATATTCAAACACTGCTACCATGGTCATGGTTTCCCTGTCAGTACTCTCAGTCAGGAATTGAGCTTTTTTCCTTTTTTCACAACCATTTCTTTCTGCCATGTCTTTATCATCTTCGATAAAGAAAGCGTATTGTGAAAAAGGTTTTATTTTACCGTTTGTATCATGATAATTTACCTTAACCAATCTTGCCCTGAAACTTTTTGGTGTAAGCAGATTATATATTTTATATGCCAGGTACTCTTTCAGTACCAGCTGCTCATCAGCCGTAGAGTTGCTGCATCCGATAACCAGTTTTAATTTGCCAAGCGAAGAAAGCCTGGACGATGTTTCATTACGGAAATGAAGCAGCAGGGGAGGTATCACACATTTATCTCTTCTGAAATGTCCTCTTGCAGCTATCCGTATGTTCTCTTTTATTACAGCGCTGTCGGGGAGGCGAAGACTCACTTCAGCTGGCTGGTACACTTCTTTTCCTTTTGAATTTTGTAATTCTCTTATGTTAGTAGCAAGAGTAAGATCAATCACCCCTTCGTCCATAAAAAACTTAAAACTATCTACAGCATTCTGTTGTGATTTTGCGCTAAGTGTGGCAACAGCAAATAGGATGAAAAGAAAATATTTCATGATTAACCTTTTTAAGAGATAATTTTTTTACAGACTTTTATTTTATCACTTCATCAATGGGTTTTCCAACACATCCGTTTGGCATTTCTATACGCAACATGGCCGCTATTGTGGGAGCAATATCAGTCATTGAAACTTCTTTATTTGATTTTCCGGGTTTTATTCCCCAACCGTACCACAGCAGCGGAATATGAGAATCATAAGGATTCCAAAGGCCATGTGTAGTGCCGGTGGCACTGAAAGCATCAATATATCCCGGCTTCAGAATGATCTGGATATCTCCGTTGCGGGGAGGGTAGTAGCCATTGTTGATCATACTTCTGATATTTGTCGGCAGCGGAATATTATAGAGATCTTCAATAGCAAACACCCTGGCAATGCCGGAATCTGATGACAGCTTATCAACGATCCACTTTGTAACTTCCTTTTTTGAAATTTTGGCCGAATCAAGAGCCGGATGATTCAAATGCATCTGGTAGTTGTCATCAGCAACAATAATATTGCCGATATTATATTTTACATTCAGAGTTTTATTCAGCTGGGCCATTATTGTATTCATATAAACTCTGCCTCCGGGTAATTTATTTTCCTGCATGAACTCGGGTATTTGAGCTACGCCATGATCGGCAGATAAAAAAAACAGGTATTGACCTTTGCCCACTTTACTATCCAGAAAATCAAGCAGGTTTCCCAGTTCTTTGTCCAGCCTCAGAAATCCATCTTCTGCTTCAAAAGAATTGGGCCCGAATGTATGCCCGATATAATCCGGAGAAGAATAACTCACAGCCAGAAAATCAGGGATGTTATCCGAACCAAGTTGCTCGTTTGTTATTGCGGCTTTGGCAAACTCAGTGGTTAAAGTATTACCCATTGCCGTGACAGTAATCTTTGAATAATCTTTTCCAATGAAATTCTTCAGGTCATACGGGAACCTGGGGCCAAATGGTTTTGCTTCATATGATTTTTCATCAGCTGTACTTTGCAGGTATGAATTGGCAGGATAGAGCAGGCTCCAGCCTGTTTGATAATATTTGTCAACCAGTTTCTGTGTATTAAAATCATTTACCCATTTCGGCAATTCGTTCATATAATAAGTGGAAGTGATCCAATTCCCATTCGTGTTATCATACCAATAAGCAGCATTGGCGCTATGCCCGGCGGGTAAAATGCCACCTCTGTCTTTAAGCGAAATTCCGATTACTTTACTTTTAAAATTAGTAGCAAGGCGGAGTTCATCACAGATCGTAGTCACCAGCATGTTTTTAGGACTCATTTTCCCCAGGGCCGAACTGCTGCCAACTGTATTCACAGTTTTATCTTCAGTACAATACACGGTTCTCATTTGCTGCCTGTCCCACCAAAAATTTCCGGTAATACCGGTGATTGCAGCTACTGAACCGGAATAGATGGAACTGTGACCACATGCAGTCACAGTGGGAGTGTAGGGGATCATAGTGTTCTCACAACTGAAACCCTGGCTAAGTATTCTTTTAAAACCGCCTTTTGCATCATAACGGTCGTAGTAACGGTACAGATAATCCCAGCGCATCTGATCGATCACAATACCAACAACTAATTTGGGACGCTGAACAGAAATCTGTGAAAGAGCCGTAATAGAAACCATCAGAAACATTAATACAGGTAAAAGCCACTTCACGAGTACATATTTGGACAAATGTAAGGGTTTGAAAGTTTTCAAATCTTTAATTCCTGATGATTTGTTGGGATGAATGGATGCAGTATATGCAGATATTTCCGGGATTCCCGCCGGCAAAAAACCGGGTTTTAGAAATAATATCCGGATACTGTTTTTGATGCTGTTTTACTTCATGTAAATGGGCTGTTGATTTTGCCATTAACGGTTAATTAACAGCTTTTATGTAGTCCCAGCCATATCTTTATTTACTGATGATATCATAAATACCATCAGGGACGATCAGAGTGCCGGGTATCAGCTGGCTTTCATCAATACCCTGCGCTTTCAGCGCAACAGCACAAACCATAAATGAAACATTTTTATTGGACATCAGTTTTGTGGTGGATCCTGCACAACAGATTTTCCATTCACCATCATGCACCTTGCCCGTACATGACCACTTCCAATGTGGCATCAGCCGAAACTTTTGCCAACTTGCCTGCCCAGCGTAATATTACTTTATGATCCAAAGTGTCTATGCTGTTGAGATCGAATACTACTTTGTAATCTTTTTGTGCAATAATATTCTGTGTAAGGAAAATTATTGTGCCAATAAGAAAAAAAATCTTTTTCATATTGCTGATTTTAAAGTATAAGTAACTGATTTGTTGTTATTGTATCTGATTTTCTG
>Ga0233424_10000926_pt1 | contig 30520 bp, 31 predicted proteins | sample Watercolumn_Towu_FD_181011 | JGI IMG/M metagenome (GOLD analysis project Ga0233424, IMG submission 181011) | Freshwater microbial communities from Lake Towuti, South Sulawesi, Indonesia - Watercolumn_Towuti2014_125_MG | ecosystem: Environmental > Aquatic > Freshwater > Lake | place: Indonesia... | reverse complement strand
AAAGGCAATGGAGACTTCATCTTCCGGGCTGACACTAGCCGCTCAACGTGGTCGGGAACGCCCTGAACGCCGAAAGGCAATGGAGACGCTCTCGACGTGCAACCGACGCTCCCGCCTCCACGCCCGCCAGTCGGGAACGCCCTGAACGCCGAAAGGCAATGGAGACCAAGAGCGCCAGTTCTTCAACTGCTTTTGGCTTTGCCATGTCGGGAACGCCCTGAACGCCGAAAGGCAATGGAGACGGAGTCCGCCGCAAGAATCTTCGTGTGAAACCCAGGTTGTCGGGAACGCCCTGAACGCCGAAAGGCAATGGAGACTGGTGGCATTCATTGGAACGCTCCCTTTAAGGTCGAAATTTGTCGGGAACGCCCTGAACGCCGAAAGGCAATGGAGACATGCTGGTTGTTCCGTTGAATGATACTAATTGGTTCATATTTGTCGGGAACGCCCTGAACGCCGAAAGGCAATGGAGACAAGCATACGTGCTCTTCCTGCCTCCATTCCGTTATGGAGTCGGGAACGCCCTGAACGCCGAAAGGCAATGGAGACCCGTGCGGCCACGGTCCCTGAATGACTTGTACTCCGTGTCGGGAACGCCCTGAACGCCGAAAGGCATCGCCGCTCAACGCGACGTGCCGGAGCCAGAGCAATTCTTGGGGAACCGAAGCGTACGAATCCAGTTCTCGAAGCCGGCCCGACTGCACCATCTCGATGGTCCGCCGCAGTTCTTCGGCCATCGCGTTCGCGTCCAGTTGGCGGCTCCGCGCGGGCTCCTGGCGGTTCACTTCGCAATACACGCAATCGAAATTGCAGTACTTATCCGGATTGAGATTGACTCCGATGGACAGTCCGCGAGCCCGTGGAGAGACGACGACGTAAACGAAGCGATTCTGCAGAGAATTTCGGGGACAACCGAAAGCCGTGGCCAATGATTTACGCGTGGGTTCGGTCAACACGGTTGGCTCCTCAACCGCAGGGCTGGGCAGCGGATGTTCGACTTGTTGAATGCTCATAAAACTTCATGCGGTGATCAGACCCGGTTTTACCCTTGTGAAGTAACTCTCACGGAACGCGCGTGTTGGGACAACACATCGATTGGCTTAGAATGGACATTTTTTGCAGTGTCCATCCTTTGACGGCGGGTCGCCGAATTGGAAGCCACCGACCGGTTGAGCAATTGGCGAGGCGGTGAGCCGCGGAGAAACACTCCCTGATGCCGGGCAATGAAGGTTATTTGCTCTGCCGGAACTCTGAAGAAAGCTGGTACGCGAGGTGGGATTTGAACCCACAACCTTCGGCTCCGGAGGCCGACACTCTATCCAATTGAGCTACTCGCGCACTCCACCCGTTAGGCCAACCTACAAACCGGACCGGCTGAGTCAAATCATTAAATCACCCGTCCCACCAGGGCCACAAGCATTCTCAGACCTGAGACGGCAAAGTCCCTGCTTTTATCGCGAATGACAACAGCGTGTCCCGTATCCGCAGGCTGACGGCGGCAGAGTCGTCTGGAGCGGAAAGAGAAGATCGTTCGAGCTCTGACGTCGTTCAGAAAACTACAAATCGTGCGCCTCTTCACCTTGAAGATTCTCATTCAGCACAAAGGCACTGGCCGCTATCTGACCGAAGACGGCGTGTGGGTGGATGAGGATGAAGCCGCCAAGGACTTTCCAAATGCAAGCCGGGCAGTCGATTTTTGCCGCCAGCACGACCGCAAAGATGTTCAGATCACGCTGAGATTCGACACAGGACTTCCGGACATTGCTTTGCCGGTGGGATAGGGTGGGTTCGGCAAAGTTCTCCCGGTCACTGAAGTTTCAGCAACTTCGACGCGTTCTGGAAGAGGATTTTTCGGATGGCCTTCGGATTGGGCGTGAGCCGCCGGATTGCCGCCAGGATCTGGGCTCCCAAACATTTTTCTCCCTGCCCAACTGCGTCGTTGCAATCGCTGCCGAACAGCAGTTTGTCCTGGTGCCGGTCCAGAAACCCACGCGCGTGGTCCTCGTCCCGCATCAGCGAGTTGAGCCCAGAGCCCGCCGACAGATCGCCGAACATGTTGGGATAATCCGAGAGCAAGCGATCCGTGATCCCGCCGCGTGTGACTTTCGTTTTGGGGTAAAGAACGGTTTGATCAAGGCTCGCGTCGATGTTGCCCCACCAGGTCTGGGCGTGGCCGATGAAGTTTACCTTGGGAAATTTCGCCAGGATTTTGTGGAAGCGTTCGATGCCCAGGTTGTACATGCCGTGTTGAAAATGGATCAGGATCGGCACGCGGTAATCCTCCGCCAGGCGGGCCAGTCTTTCGATGGATTCGGAGTCGCAGTCCACGGCGAACTTTTGTTCGGCGATGATGAGGCCGCCGAGCTTCAGATACTCCGCAATTTCCTGATCGGCATTGGGCAAGTCGGCCACTTCGTTCGCGCCAAAAAGAAATTCGTCCGGAAATTGCCGGGCGATTCTCAAGCAGGACTCGTTTCCGCCGCACTGCGCGGCGAGGCCATTGGACTTGCCCTGGTGTGTGGAGGGTTGCTCGACCGGCGTGCCGGCGGGCAGCAAAATGGTTTTGCCGACTCCCATCGTGCGCTGGTGCGCGATCAACTGCTCGTCGCTCCGGCCCGAATAATTCGTGTGCTGATGGATGTCGATGATCGGATCGGCCAGAGCAGGATCGGGTTCCGCGGCGGGGAGCGACGCGGCCAGGGCGAATCCGGCCGAGGCTTTCAGGAAATCGCGCCGGTTCAGAGAGCGATGCGAGGACGTGGGTATAGGCTTCATTTCAGCAGATTTGCGCGACAAATTTCACGGCAGCGCGACGCTCGATCCGTCAGGAAGCGTCGCGGCGGGAGAGCGTCCAACGGAGTTCAAATCGTATTTTTCGCCGCGGATGTTCTCGACCCTGCCGCCGCGAAGAAACGGGGGGATGTCCGCCTCGGTGACGGGAGTGCCATCGGTCTTCTTATTCTCCAGAGCCCATTGTTCTTTCGCGCCCTGAATCATGCGCAAGTTGTTCATGATCGCGTTGCGCTGTGCCGTTTGCCGGGCCTTGACAAAATTTGGAATCGCGATAGCGGCGAGAAGTCCTGCGGGCGCCGCGAGCGCCGGTCCGATCAGCACCTGGCTGTAGGTTTGATTTCCATTGCCAACTCCAAGCCAGCCTTCGTCTGTGTTGGACGCGACCGTGAAGGTGTGCGCGGCATTGTCGGCGCCGAGCAGTTTTTGCAGACCTTCTGCTTGGGCCGGTCCCAGCTTCGGACTGAGGCGGAACGCTTGTTGTTGGATTTGGGCGACGGTTTGGCCAAACCTCGGGCTCAAGAACACGAACTGATTCCCCTGGGCCGGGACCCCTTCGGAAAGGCTTTTGAATTCGTCGGAATGTTTCCAGCCTTTCTTTTGGCCGCGCTTGACGGCCACGGCTTCTTCAATCAACGCATCGGTCGTGGCCATGATCAGATAATCGTCCACGCGCGCGATGCTGGGACGCAGCGCGATAGGCAACGGCAGCGGAATCGGCATGGTTCTCATGCGCAAGCCGTCTTTGTCCGTCTTGACGAGCTGGCTCGCCGCCTCCGGATTTTCGGCGAGCAGTTGCTCCACGCGGTCGAACAAAGTGGCATTCTTAACCTTGACCACCAGCATCAAACCCGGCTCCGGCACTCGCAGCGGCTGCGGCCCCAGCGGAATCGGAATCTGCTTCGAATCGTCCAGCGTTACCACGAGGCCGTATTCGCCGCCCAGAGAGCCGAGCAACTAGTCGAAGCTGATTTTGGTCGCTTCCTGGAATTGGGACGGCATGCCTGCCACCCAGGCTTGGGCTTCGGGAAAACCGGCCAGGGCGATCTCGTTGGTCACGATCGACCAGAGTTGCGTCAAATCGAAGTCGGAAAACGCGGCCAACGCCGTGGCCGCAGGCAGCAAGTCAAGCCCGGTCAACGGGTGTGGCGCCTGGCCAAAAAGCGACCAAATGAAGCCGGTGTTCTGTCCCCGGTAATGATGCAGCAGAAATTTGCTGTGATAACGGCCCGGCTCGCGGGCAATCGAACTCAGCCCCAGGCCGCTGATTTCTTCGAGGCCGCTTTTCTTGATCAAGCGCGCGCCGATGTCGAAGGCCTTGTCCACATTGGGCCGGACTTCCTGCGGGATATCCGGGATGCCGACCACAAGGTTTCGCAGGTCGGTGACTTTGGTGGAGAGCGCGTTCAGCGTCCGTTCGCCGCTCCAATAAAAATAAAAATCGCCTCCGGGATCGAGATGCGACGTGACTTCCTTGAAACTGTTCTTTTCTGCGGAGACCGGGGCTGAGGACGCCCGAGGGGGCGGCGGTTTCTGGAGTGCTTCGGTTTTTTCATCGGGTTTGGCGCAGCCGAAACAGAGCAGGAGGACAATGGAGAGAGCAGTGGCAGTGAGCCAGTTGTAGTGGTTCATGGCATGGTGAGTTATTAATACCTACGCTGAGAAGTCCTTCGGTTGGAAGTTCCGCGGTACTTTCAATCTGAAAATGTCTCCATGCATGCGCGCAAGACAGACGCCCTCCGCCAGCGCGGCTGCATCCATTTCCTGGCTGCTCTCAACCGCCGCCAGAACGCCATACAAACGCTCCCTTAATTCTTCATGGCTCACACCCGAAACGTATTTGCCCCAGCACCCGTCGTCAAAGCGCGAATGATAGAGATATTGCCCGCTCATCCGGCCTGCTGGTATCGTTCTGCCGCCATGAAACGCCTGTTTGCCCAATTGATTCTTTCACTGTGTCTCACGATTGCGCCGCTGTTTGCAGGAGAACATTGGCCGCAGTTCCGTGGCCCGAACGGCGACGGCCTCTCGGATGCCAAGGGCTTGCCGCTCAACTGGAGCGAAACCAGCCACGTCAAATGGAAGACCCCCATCACCGGCAAAGCCTGGTCCTCGCCCGTGATCTGGGGCGATCAGATCTGGCTCACGACTGCGCCCGAAGAAGGCACAAGGCTCTCCGCCATCTGTGTCAACCGCGACACCGGCAAGATCGAGCACAATCTCAAACTGTTCGACGTGGTGTTGCCGCAGTACGTCCACCCCTTCAACAGTTACGCTTCACCCACGCCGGTCCTCGAAGAAGGCCGGGTGTACGTCACGTTTGGGTCGCCCGGCACGGCGTGCATCGATACGAAGACCGGAAAAGTGCTCTGGCAGCGGCGGGATTTCGTGTGCAACCATTTTCGCGGGGCCGGTTCGTCGCCGATTCTTTTCGGCGATTTGCTGATCATGAATTTCGACGGCAGCGATCACCAGTTTGTCGTCGCCCTCGACAAGAACACCGGGAAAACCATCTGGCGGCAAGATCGCTCCGTGGATTACAAAGACCTGGGGCCGGACGGCAAGCCGCAGGCCGAAGGTGATTTTCGCAAGGCCTTTTCCACGCCGCACCTCGCGGTGCTGGACGGCCAGCCGATGTTGATCAGCCAGGGCGCGAAAGCTCACTACGGTTACGATCCCCTGACCGGGAAAGAACTCTGGCGCGTTGAGGAACGCACGACGCACTCCGCCAGCAGCCGGCCCGTCGTGGGCCACGGCCTGATCTTTTTGCCCACCGGCTGGTCGAACGGCCAATTGCTCGCGATTCGCCCCGATCGCCACGGCCAATCGATCGATGCCAACGTCATTGAGCCGACCAATTCAAAAGGCGAAGGCCATAGCGCGGGGCTGGAGTTGGTCTGGAAATCCAAGCGCAGCATCTCGCGCAAACCCGGATTGTTGCTCGTGGGCGATTTGATTTTCATGCTGGAGGACGGCGGCGTGGCGAGCTGTCTCGAAGCCAAAACTGGAAATCAAATCTGGCAGGAACGCATCGGCGGCAATTACTCGGCCTCGCCCGTCGGCGCGGAGGGTCGGATTTACTTTTTCAGCGAGGATGGAAAAACGACGGTGATTGAAGCGAGCCGTCAGTTCAAGGTGCTGGCGACGAATCAGCTCCCGGACGGTTTTATGGCCTCGCCGGCGATTTCCGGGAAGGCGTTGTTTCTCCGGACGAAAACGCACTTGTACCGTATCGAAGGGTAGCGTTCCGGATCGAGAACCACCGCGAGCATCGTAGGGACCGGACCTCGCGCGGACTGGGTGGAATTCGGATTTTCAAATTTCAAATTTCAAATCTCAAATCGAGGTTGATTATGGCTGCAGCTTTGTCTCCCCAGATTCTTCGGTGTGGAACTGAAGCCGTTCCCGCCAAACCCATCGCCCTGGTCGCCGGCCCTCTCACCATGGTTTTCGAGCCGGATATCGGTTTCCTGCGCTACATCCGCGTGGGCGACCACGAAGTCGTGCGCGCGATTTACGCGGCCGTCCGGGACCGGAACTGGGCCACGATCACGCCCCAGATCACGAATCTAAAAGCGGACTCCGCGAAAGATGCGTTCCGGGTGACTTTCGACGTCGAATGCAAAGAGCGTGAGATTGATTTCATCTGGAGGGGTTCGATCAGCGGAGATGCGGCGGGCAGTGTCACGTTTGCGTTCGAGGGTGAGGCGCGCTCGGCGTTTCTGCGCAATCGCATCGGGCTTTGCGTGCTGCACCCGATCACCGAATGCGCGGGAAAACCGTGCTCGGTGGAACACCCGGATGGCCGGGCCGAGCCGGGCGCGTTTCCCCGGCACATTTCCCCGGATCAACCGTTCAAGAACATCCGCGCCATTTCGTACGAACCGGCGCCCGGCGTCCGAGCGGAAGTGCGTTTCGAAGGCGAGGTCTTCGAAATGGAAGATCAACGAAACTGGACCGACGCCTCCTTCAAAACCTACTGCACGCCGCTGGAATTGGGCTTCCCGAAGCCGATCGACCAAGGAACGCGTATTGTCCAAGCAGCGACTGTTTCGCTGCTCGGGCCGCCGCGAAAAATCATGCCGGTAGTTCTCGGCCGAGGCGCGCAAATCTCGATCTCCACGACTCCCGTCCTGGCGAAACCGGCCATAGGTTTGAACGTCGCCTCGCATGGCGGGCCTTTGACGCCACGGGATATCGAGCGGCTCAAGGCGCTGCGGCTTTCTCATCTCCGTGTGGACCTCAGGCTGAGCAACTCAAACTGGCCTGTGGCATTGCGAAACGCCGCGCATCAGGCCGGCCAAATCGGCGCGGCCCTGCACGCGGCGCTGTTCCTCACCGAGCGCGCCGAAGAGGAGTTGGCGAATCTTCTGCGCGAGTTGGAGGCCGCAAAACCGCGAGTGGCCCTCTGGATCATCTTCCACACATCGGAGATAGTGACGGATGAAAAGTGGGTGCGCCTGTCCAAACAACGCCTGGCCGCTTATGGCCCGAACATTCTCGTGGCTGCCGGCACTGACGCCTGTTTCGTCGAACTGAATCGCCGTCGTCCCGTCCCGGATTCCTGGGCGCTGCCGTGTTACTCCGTGCAACCGCAGGTGCACGCGTTCGACAACGCGACGATGGTCGAGAATCTCGCCGGACAGGCGGGCACGGTGGAAAGCCTGCAACAATTCTGTCGCCAGGCTGTGGTGATCTCCCCCATCACGCTGTGCGCGCGGTTCAATCCGGATGCCGCGGACGACCGCGGCGCGGGCCCGGCGGCGGCTTTGACTGAATTGCCGTCCGCCGTCGATGCTCGGCAAATGTCGCTCTTCGGCGCGGGTTGGACCGTGGGCAGTCTCTCGCGAATGGCGACGGCGGGAAGCATCCATTCCCTGACCTATTATGAAACCACTGGCTGGCGCGGCGTGATGGAAACGGAGGCCGGATCGCCGTTGCCGGAGAAGTTCCGGTCGATTGCGGGCGGCGTTTTCCCCGTTTACCACGTCCTGGCCGACGTGTCGGACTTCGACCGGCTTTGCCCGACCCATTCTACGCATCCCCTCCAGGTGGAAGCTGTGGCGCTGCTCGACGCGCAAAATCGGCGGCGCATCCTGGTGGCAAATTTCCTGAACGAACCACAGGAGGTCCGAATCAAGACCGGCACGTGCCGCGCTCAGGTGCGTTGCCTGGATGAAACCAACGCGGAAGAAGCGATGCGCAACCCGGAGGCTTTTCGCGCGCAACCTGGCGTGGCCACGGAATCGGTGTCCGGGAAGATCGAGTTGAAGTTGTTGCCCTGCGCTCTGGCGCGCGTGGACATCACTTGACCCGTCCGAAGCTAGAGCGACAGTTTCACCAATGGACCGGACCGCGGGCGACCTCGCTCGCAGCACGCTCGGCTGGCCGGTGCGCGCCGAAGGTTTCCAACGCCCCGGTCGTGATTTGCTGCGGTTGCTGCCGCCGGACAAAGTTGCGCTGGCTGAGCCGCTCGATCTCAAGCGGCTGTCGGAGGCGAAGCGAAACGGAGGCTAAGCTAAACTAAGCTAAGGCAGCGGAGACTTCCTTCCAAATCGACGCGCCGACGGCTTCCAGGCCAAGCGCGCCATCGATCACCCGGACGCGTTCTGGTTCGGCGGCGGCGATGGCCCGGTAGCCTTCCTCGACGCGCAGAAAAAAATCGCGGCCGGACTCCTCGAATCGGTCGCTCTGGGGGGAGGCGGCACCGATTCGCATCCGGCGGCGTTCTTCGCTGATTTTTACCGGAATTGCCAGAAGCAGAGTCAAATCGGGCCGCGTCCCGCCCACGGCGAAGTCGATCACGGCGCGAACGAAATCGAGGGCCAATCCGCGGCCGTACCCTTGATACGCCACGGTCGAATCATAAAACCGGTCGCACAGAACAATTTCGCCGGCGCTCAGAGCGGGGCGAATCACCTCCCGGACCAATTGCGCCCGGCTCGCGTTCATGAGCAACAGCTCCGTCTCCGCGGTGAGCGATCTATGAGGAGCGCTGTGCTTGAGTGTGTGCCGGATTTCCTCTCCGATAGCGGTGCCGCCCGGCTCTCTCAAGACGCGGCAGGAATGGCCGGCGTTGCGAAGGCGTTCGGCGAGCAGGCTAACCTGCGTGCTCTTTCCGCAGCCTTCCGTGCCTTCAAAGGTGATGAACAAACCGCGAATGGACACGAATGGACATTAACCGAAGTCGTTGAAATGTTAAAAAGGTTAAATCGGTAAATCATGAAAAGTTACTCCCTCTCCCTGGGGAAGAGGGCCGAGGTAAGGGCGAGCCTTTCATCCACTGAACAATTACGGCTTCGGGTCTTGCTCAAAAACTAGATCCGGAGGCCGCGCCGAAAGGATCGCCGAAGTCGCTGCTCTTGGCCGGACGGAAATGATCGCTCAGGAAAGTCACGAGCGATTGGATTTGCGCATCGTCCAGAGGGCCTCCGGCAGCTTTCGTAAATGCGGGCATGAGCGTTCCGGGCCTCCCCAAGCGCACCCAATTGTCCCAGTAACTCTTGTCAGTAGGCTTAGTCATCGTCAGCGCTTTGAGGTCCGGCACCATGGAAGCGCGGTGCTCGGCTTCATGGCAAACTCCGCAAGCCGCCTTGTAGAGTGGCTCCCCGGTCTTGCCGATGGCCGGATGCGCGTGGCACGTGGCGCAATCGTTCCGGAAGACCGCTTGCCGGTCTGCCAGAGCCATCATCCGATTCAACTCGCGCGGGTCGGGTTCCGGGATGTTGACGTTGACCGTGAGCAAGCTCAGGCCGGCCGTGCTGTCCACCGATACAATCTTGCTCAGCAAGCCGCGTTTGCCCCGCAGATCGACACGAATTTCCAATTGCCCGGCGGTCTTTGGAGCCAATCGCCAGGGAAGCGTCGGCAGCTTCGCGATCGTGCAACCGCACGACGTGCGGACGGCGTTCACGGTCACTTCCGAAGGCGACGTGTTAGTCACGTTGAAAGCCATGAGCACATTGGTCTCCCCTTTCTGCGCGTCGTAAGTCTTGGAAGTCGCGTCCCACGCCAGGGCCCCTCCCAGAGGGTTGACCTGAGCAATCGCGGCCGCCATGCCCAGCAGCAGCACGGCGCACGCCGCCAGCCCCGATCGAATTCTGCCATACGATGTCTTCATGCCTAAAAACAGGGCACTCTATAGGCAACCCGGCCCGCGTTGACGAGAAAATTTTGTCGAGGCACTGGCGATGTCAGGCCTGCACGCGGCGCAGGAGTAGCGCAGAGTTGCACTCCTATCAGTATCGCCCGAAATCGTCGCCAGCCGCGACGATTTGCCCGGCGCGCGGCCTTCCAGGCCGCAGCGGTTGCGATCCGAAGTTTGCGTCGGAAGGAATTCGAGCGTCGCGAGTTCATGGAGGTGCTGCGGCCTGGAAGGCCGCGCGCCGCTTGCGTTTGCGGTTCCACCGCGCTGCGCCGGATCGCAGAATTGCATTCTGCGGCCTGGCCGACAAATCCCAGTGCCTCGGAACTCATCCGCGCCTGGCCGATTACAAATCGGCGATACGGCGAAGCCTGGCGAAGCCGCAACCAAAGGAGCGCGGACAGCCATGTCCGCGAGTCGTCCGCGGAGGCAAGCAGCGCGCGGACAAGGCTGTCCGCGCTCCGAGAATCGTCGCGGCTTGCGACGATTTCGGGCGATACTGATAGACTGCAAGTCTGCGCAACAACGAATTCAGTCTTGTGCGCGTTTCAATACCACCACGACTTTGATGTTTCATGTCCCAGCAACTTGTGCGATCTTCGACTTACTACTGCATGAACCTGCGCATCGACCAATGGGGTCCAGACCTTCCTGCCGCGCTATTTCTTTCACGCCGGCATTTTCTCGCCCGCAATGCCCTGGGCCTCGGCAGCGTCGCCCTGGCCTGGCTTCTCCGCGAAGAAAGACTCCTCGCCACCCCGCCCAGCATCCCGCGCGCGCCGCAGAGCTTCGACTTGAAACCCAAGCCGACTCAATTCACGCCGCGCGCCAAAGCCATGATCTCGCTTTTCATGCACGGCGGCCCAAGCCACGTTGATCTGTTCGACCCCAAGCCCGAATTGAGCAAACGCAGCGGCGAGGATTATCCGGGCGAAATCAAATTCAGCTTCATCGACCGCGCGACCAAGAAACTTTTTGGCAGCCCCTGGAAATTCCAGAAACACGGCCAGAGCGGCCTGGACGTCTCCGAATTGCTCCCGCACTTCGCGGAGATTGTCGATGACGTCTGCCTGATCCGGTCCATGCACACGGACATCAACGGCCACGAGCCGTCGATCTGGTTCATGAACACAGGCAAATCGCAGCCGGGCCGGCCCGCGCTCGGCTCGTGGCTCACTTATGGACTCGGCTCCGAGAATCAGCATCTCCCCGCCTACGTCGTCTTGACCGATCCGGGCGGGCACCCGGTCGATGGCGCGCGCAATTGGTCGAACGGTTGGATGCCGCCGTTATTTCAAGGCACGGTCGTCCGCGCGAAAGAACCGCGCATTTTCAATCTCGAACCGCCGCCGCACTTGAAGGGGACTTTGCAGGCGCAGAATCTCGCCTTCCTCGCCGAACTGAATCGGGCGCACCTTGAATGGCACCCGGGCGAAGCCGACCTCGAAGCGCGCATCGCCAGTTACGAGCTGGCGGCGCACATGCAAACTGCGGCCAAAGAGGCGCTCGATCTTTCCGGCGAAAGCGAGGCCACTAAGAAGCTTTATGGCCTGGACGAGCCGGTCACTCGCGAATACGGCACGCGTTGTTTGATCGCGCGGCGTCTCGTCGAGCGCGGTGTGCGCTTCGTGCAATTGTTCGTGAACGGACAGATTTGGGACAACCACCAGAGCATCAAGAAAACTCTGGCCGATTGCTGCCGCAAAACCGACAAACCCTCCGCCGCGCTCGTGAAAGATTTGAAGGCGCGCGGGCTGCTCGAAACCACGGTGGTCCATTGGGGCGGTGAAATCGGGCGTCTGCCCGTGACGGAGAATCACGGCGCGGAAGAAAAAGCCGGGCGCGATCACAACGGCCAGGGTTTCAGCACCTGGCTGGCGGGCGGCGGGATCCAAGGCGGCATGGTCTATGGCGAGACCGACGCGTTCGGCCACAAAGCCACAGTGAATCCCGTCAGCCCAAACGACTACCACGCGACCTTGCTTCACCTCTTTGGCCTGGACCACACCAAACTCTTCTACCTGCACAACGGCCAGCAGCAATTGATCACCGACGACAAACCATGTCGCGTGGTGCGGGAGATTTTGGAAACGTAGAGCAGACTGCCATAGTGCCGTTGAATCGTTACAACAAGGTTAAGACGTTGGATCGGTTAAATCGATTGATCTCAACTCCTGCTAGATTTGCATTGTTGCCGCTTGGCCTTTGGCTGCTTCTCTGGCTTGCGTCGGCCGGGCCGCTCTTCGGAGCCGACAATGAACTCACGGCGGCCGAACAGCGCGCCGGCTGGATTTTGCTGTTCGATGGCCGATCCCACCGCGGCTGGATGAACAGCAACGGCACGGCCCCGCGCGTCCCGGTTCAGGACGGCGCGCTCAATCCGCACCAGGCCGGCCATTACATGCTCGTGCACACCCAGCAATGGGAGAACTTCGTTCTCGCGCTCGATTTCAAAATCAGCCCGCGCTGCAACAGCGGCATCTTTGTCCGGACTTCTTCTCTGACGCCGCGGCCAGGAAAGGACGTTGGCTTCAACGGCCTTGAAGTCGCCATTGACGACACCCAAGGCGCGGGGTTCCACGACACGGGCGCGCTGTACGATCTGGTGAAACCATCGAAGAACGCCATGAAACCTGCCGGCGAATGGAACCACATCGAAATCGCCTGCAATCGAAACCTCGTTGAAGTGGTGCTGAACGGCGAGAGCGTCACGCGCGCGGACCTGGCTCAGTTCAAGGAACCAAACAAACGTCCCGACGGCACCGAGCACAAGTTCGACGTGGCTTACAAGGATCACCCACGCCTGGGTTACATCGGCCTTCAAGATCACGGCAGCCCGTGTTGGTTCAAAAACATCAAGCTGCGCCGTCTTGACCGACCGTAGGGCAGACCTGCCGGTCTGCCGAACTTGGTCGCCGCCTGGCGCAACTGGGCTCTTGAACCTCACAGTCTCTCACGGGCTAAGACGCATTGCGTTCCTTCTGGACAGCCCGGGCCGTTCTTTTGCAGTTTGTCTTCATGGCGCGCGTCGTCATTGAACATCTGGACAAAACTTTCTTTGGCCCTAAAAATCGGGAAACTCCGGCGCTCCGGGATCTGAGCCTCAGTGTCGAAGACAAGGAACTGCTCGTGCTGGTGGGGCCGTCAGGCTGCGGCAAAACCACTTTGCTGCGCACGATCGCGGGCCTGGAAGAACCGACTCGCGGCGCCATCTCCATCGACGGTCAAATGATCAATCGCGTCCCGGCGAAAGACCGAGACGTCGCGATGGTGTTCCAAAACTACGCGTTGTATCCGCACATGACGGTCTTCGAGAACCTGGCGTTCGGCCTCAGGCTGCGGAAATTCGCAAAGCCGGAGATCGAGGCGCGGGTGGGAGAAGCGGCGGCACTTTTGGGTTTGAAGCCGTGCCTGGATCGATTGCCCGAGGCGTTGTCGGGTGGAGAACGCCAGCGCGTCGCCCTGGGCCGAGCCCTCGTGCGCAAACCCAAAGTCTTCCTTCTCGACGAACCGCTTTCCAATCTGGACGCCGCCCTGCGCGCCCAGGTGCGTGTCGAGCTGGCCCGCCTTCATGCCCGCCTGGAGGTCACCATGATTTACGTCACGCACGATCAGGTCGAGGCGATGACGCTGGGCCACCGGATCGCCGTCCTGAACGAAGGGAGAATTCAGCAAGTCGCCGCACCGTTGGAGTTGTATCGCCGCCCGGCCCATCTGTTCGTGGCCGGTTTCATCGGCTCGCCTCCCATGAACTTCCTCCGGGGTGAGCTAAGGGCCAGAGATGGCGCATGCCTCTTCGCGATCCGCGCGGACAATCCCGCTGCGGGCAAGGATACCTTGCTGATTCGCTTGCCATCCCGTTTCAAGACGGCTCTGCAACAGGCCGAGCGCCGGGAGGTTGTGCTTGGAGTTCGACCTGAAGATATCGACGTGCAGTCGATCACAAGTGCCGCGGCGGCTCGTTCGGATGGCGCGACCGCCATCCAGGCGGCCGTCGAAGTGGTCGAGCCGCGAGGACCGGAAACCTATCTTTTCCTGGACGCGGGATCCCAGGTATTGACCGCACGCGTTCCCCCGGATTTTGCCGGCCGCGCCGGCCAGAGTGTGGCCGTCTCTCTGAACTGGGAGAAGGCTCACCTTTTCGACGCAGATACAGGCACGGCTCTCCATCGGGCTTGACTCGCCAGTAACCGGACCTTGGAGGGCTGCGTCTTCTGGCTTGTGCGAGGTGTCTTGGCAGGAGCAAACTCTGTCGAAGGCTCTCAGGCGCACTGAAACTTATCCAAATCAAAACCAATTAAGGAACCTATGATGAAGATCACACTCATCGGCGCGTTGGCCGTGCTGGCGGTTTCGCTCCATGCCGCGGACTCCAGCCCCAAAGACACCGTCATCGCCGCGGCCAAGAAACTCGGCGACGCCGCCAGTCACAGTTGGAGGCAAACCGTCGTCGTTCCCGAAGGCTCTCAGTTCCGTCCGGGCCCTTCCGACGGCAAGACGGAGAAGGACGGTTTCACTCTCGTCAGTTCAAGCTTTGGAGATAACACCATACAAATCCTGGTCAAAGGAGACAAAGGCGCGGTGACGAATCAAGACGGCGCGTGGCAAGGCCTGGCCGAGGTGGAACAGGAAGAAGGCTTTGGCCGTTTCCGCGCGATCATGGCGCGCAATCTCAAGACTCCCGCGGCCCAGGCCGCTGAACTCGCCGCCGCCGCCAAGGATCTCAAGAAAGACGGAGACGCCTATTCCAGCGTTCTGACCGAGGAAGGCGCGAAAGAGCTGCTCCGGTTCCGCCGCGGCGGCGACGCCACGACCAGCAACGCCAAAGGTTCCGTGAAGTTCTGGCTCAAAGACGGAGCGCTCGTGAAATACGAATTCAAAGTCAGCGGCACGGTCAGCTTCGGCGGCAACGACCGCGACGTGGACCGCACCACGACCATTGAGATCAAGGACGTCGGCGCCACGAAAGTGAGCGTGCCGGAGGAAGCGAAGAAGAAGCTTTCTTGATTGGAACAACGGGCTGCGGTGCGCGGAGCCGCCGCCGCCCGTGCCCTCCCGATCCGCGCACGCTCGGCGGTTCGCTCCGCGATGGTTCATGGCCTCCCCCCCTCAATACTCCCTCAGCGTCATCATCCTGAACTATCAAGGCGCCCCTTGGATCGAGCGCTGCCTCGATTCCCTGCGACGGCAAACGATTTTTCCCGAGACCGAAATCATCGTGGCGGACAATGCCTCGGCGGACGGCTCGGACAAGCTCGCCGACAAACTTCTTCAATCCTGGACCAATGCGCGTTTCATCCAGCACGGCGAAAACCTGGGCTATTGCGAAGGAAACAATCGCGCCGCGCAGACGGCGCGCGGCGAATACCTGTTCTTCCTGAACAACGACGCCTGGCTGGAGCCCGATTGTCTGGCCAGCTTGTTGTCAGAAGTCCGCCGCCAGCGCGCGCAGGCCGCCACGCCCCTCGTGCTGAATTACGACGACGACACGCTCCAGCCGATTTGGGGCGCCGGATTCGATGTCTTCGGGCTGCCCAGTTTCGCAACGCGCTACGGGGAAAACCGTGAGCTCTTCATGCCGCCCGGCTGCTGTTTTCTGGTGGAGCGGGAGTTTTTCGAGCGCATCGGGCGATTCGACGCAACCCTGTTTATGTATGCCGACGAACTGGATTTGTCCTGGCGCCTGTGGATCGCGGGCGGGCGGGCGATCGGGGTGTCGGACGCGCGCCTGCATCATCATCTGGCCGCAAACGTGAATCCCGAAGGCGGGCGCATGAGCGAAGTGCGCACCAGCGCCGCGAAGCGTTTCTACACCAACCGCAACATGCTGCTCGTGCTCTTGAAGAATTGCCGGCGCCTGTGGCTGCTCTTGGTCCCGCTTCAGCTCGCGCTCTGGCTTGCAGAAGCATGCGTGAGTTTGGTGTTGATCCGGCGCTGGTCATTCATTCGGAGGGCATACGGGGAGGCGCTGGCTGACTGCTGGCGGTTGCGGAAGCACGTGCTGGCCGAGCGTCGGCGCGTAAGCCAATTTCGCCGCCGTGGCGACGTCTGGATGCTGCGCTTTCTCCGGTGGCGCTTCAACCGGTGGGACGAATTGCGCAGGATGATCCGCCACGGCCCACCGAAGGTTTCTGGCTGATCCGAGCTCAATTTCAACAACGCCTGCCGGAACCTCTTGAGACGCTCCTGCTGAATTGGAAAGAGATGGCCTGCATCCAGAGCATGGCGAATCGAACTCTGAGATAGTGGTTGAAAATCAACCATTGAATGGTTGAATATCCTCCATGAAACGGCGAAATCTCGCGCCTCAAATCCTGGCGGCGTTGCGGGACACGCCGGTCGTGTATTTGCAAGGAGCGCGGCAAGCGGGCAAATCCACTCTCGCCCAATCGTTGCGGGACGAAGGCTACGAGGCGGAGTATTTCACTCTGGACGATGCGGCGACACTGGCGGCGGCCCAGAGCGACCCGGACGGGTTTATCGCCGGTTTGCCCGCGAGTGTGATTCTCGACGAAGTCCAGCGCGTGCCGGATTTGCTCCGCGCCGTCAAGCGCAGCGTGGACGAGAGGCGAAAACCGGGGCGCTTTCTTCTCACCGGTTCGGCCCAGGCGCTCGTACTGCCCAAAATCTCTGAGTCGCTCGCCGGACGGATGGAGGTGTTAACGCTTTGGCCGTTCTCGCAAGGGGAGATTGCCGGACGCCGTGAAGGGTTTGTTGATGCCTGCTTCGGCCGCGAGCTCAAGCCTGGCAAATTCACCGACGCGGGCTGGCCCGCGCTGGCGGAGCGAATTGCAACTGGCGGCTATCCGGAAGTGCTGACGCGAAGCGACACCGCGCGGCGGCAGGCGTGGTTCGGCTCTTACATTAGTACCATTCTCGAACGCGACGTGCGCGACCTGGCCAATGTCGCCGGTTTGCGCGACCTGCCGCGGCTGTTGCGACTGGCGGCGTCGCGGGCGATGGGTTTGCTGAACTTCGCCGACTTGTCGCGTGACGCCGCGATGCCGCAGACGACGCTGCAACGATATTGGGGGCTATTCGAGGCGACGTTTCTCGTGCGCGCATTGCCCCCCTGGCACACCAATCTTGGACTGCGGCTGGTGAAGGCGCCGAAGGTGCTGCTGGGCGACACGGGACTTCTGTGCCACCTGCTTGGCTTGGACGCAGCTCGCCTGCAAGCGGACGACTTGATGACAGGCGCGGCGCTGGAGTCTTTTGTGGCTGGCGAACTGTCGAAGCAGATTTCGTGGAGCACGGGGCGGCCTGGCCTTTTTCATTACCGGACACACACGCAGCAGGAAGTGGATTTCGTGCTGGAAGACGCCCGCGGGCGACTGGTGGGAATCGAAGTGAAGAAAACCTCAAGCCCGACGAGCGGCGACTTCAAAGGGCTGCGCCATCTGGCCGAGCACACGGGAAAACGCTTCCTCCGCGGCCTCCTGCTCTACACGGGTTCAGCCAGCCTTACATTCGAGACGAATCTGCACGCCATGCCGGTGAACGCGTTATGGCAGCTCGAAGCCGAGTTGGCCAAGCCTTGAATTCATTTGTGCGCTACTTCCTCTCCACCTTCACAATCACATACGGCATTTCCTTCGTGAAATCCGGCCAATTGACGCCGTTGCCGGCTTTGTCGGTAACTTCGATAAAATACATGAAGTCCCATTCCGTAATGAGGAAGTCGCCGGGCACGGTCGCCGTGAAAACCTCGGGCGGGTCTGAGGGCTGAAGGTCGAGCGTTGCGTAGTCCTCGAACTGCGTCACGTGCCGGTAGCGGAGCCGCACGGACTGCACACCGGACGAATCCGTCACGCGCGCGCCGACGCGCAGCGGCTGGCCGGCGCGCGCCGTGCGCACACGCTCGTGCTCGACCCGCGGAGGTTCGCGGTCGCCGCCGGTCGCTGGCTGCCAGGCCTTTTCCTGCGGAGTGGAATCCGGGAGGAGACCGCGCTGCGCCTCCAGTTCTTTCAGAGCGCCTTCGAGCTTCGCAAGGTCATCGCGCCAATGGCCGCACAGGCTGAAATTGCGCGCCCCCATCGCCAGGTCGAAATTGTAGCGGTCCCCGGCCGCAGTCACGAGCTGACGCCACGCGCCCACCGCGGCGCTTTCCTCACGGACCGCTTCGGGCAGTTCCACGGCATTTTGAGAGCGTTTGAACAAATTGTAGTGTACGGCCGCAACGGCGCGGCGCGCGTGAAAGCGGGCGAGTTGCGCGAGAATCTTCAGATCGGTGATTGTGGAATCGAATTCGTGGCCGCGTTTGTCGCCCAGGCTCGCTTCAGCGGCGCGCACTGACGCAAGGATCGCATCGGCCGTCTCGTCAAACCATCGGCTGGCGGCGTCCGGAGTGCGTTTCGTCGTGGCGCCGCCTTCGAGAATCCGCCGGGCAGCGTCGGTGAAATTCTCGAACTGCTCGACGTCGGTGCCTTCATTCCTGGCGTAGTCGGCGAGCTGGACGCCCAGGCTCTACCGCTCCGCCCACCCGCGCGTCGTCGGAAACAGGCTGTAAGGATAAACTGCGGCGACAATCATGAGCAGAACTTGGGACGCCCGATGAAGGCCGGTTTCAAGGGGCGGCGCGGCGCTTCCGAAACGACGCTGGAATTCGCGCCTCCACGTGTCGGCGGGCGTGTGCGGATTGTAGCCCAGGCGGCCCCAAACCTGGAAAAAGTGCCAGTAACGCTCGAACTCGTACTCGTAGTAGCGGTATTTCTCCGGCATCAGCGCGAACGGCGGCATGTCGGGCCGCTGCGCTTCCATCTTGGTCGCGAGCGGTTCCTGCACGTCCCAGTTCGGAGAGTCGTAGAGCCGCGTGGACTCCGAATACCGCCGCACGTAATTGGGATCCGCCCACAGAAGCGCGCGGGTCGTGCCGCCGTTCCAGAGCCGCCAGTCGATCTGGTAGCGTTGCGGATGGCGGAGCAGATCGGCGTAGCCGTGGCGGCGGTCGCGCTGGTTCGGGCGGTTGACGTGCGAGGGGTGAAACGGCAAGCCCATCTGCTCCATCCAGTATTTCGTTTCGATGCGCAGGTTCACGCCGAGATCCAGCGCCGTGTTGATGACGCTGTCCGGGGTGCCCTTGGCGCGCGCCTCAAGGAGAATGCCGGGGCGGACCTTTTGCACGTGCTCGAAGACGGCGCGCCAGAAACCCTCCATTTCGCTTCGTTTCAGCCCGGATTCCTCGTGAATCCGGAACTGAATTCCGTCAAGCGCCGGCAGGCGCGCGAGCAGTTCATTCAGCGAAGCGAGCGTGTAGGCGTTGAGATTTTCCGTGGTCACCCCCGCGACGGTGTTCGGCACGGGCCGGCCTTTGTATTCGCCGATCCATTCCGCGCCGCCGGTTTGCACGCCCGCGCGGTAGATGTGATCCCAGATGCCGAGCGACACCGCGAGGCCGCGGTCGTGCGCAAGCTCAATGAGATGATTCAACGCCGCGAGATTCTTCCTCTGCTAGTCGGGCGTGAGATCGACCATGCGAACGCCGTCGAAACCAGGCGTGTTGAAGAAGTATGGATAGGGCGGCGCGAGAAATCCGCCGTTCTCGTAGCCAAAGATGATGAGAAACCGGTTGAAGCGATTGGCAGCGAGCGTGTCGAGGTACCGCGTCCAGTAACGCTCGTCGTAGAACCGGCTCTCCCAATGCGCCCGGTTCATCGTGTAAACGGAAAGCGAGCGATCGCGAACGAACGGCGACTCCGTCGTGTCACGAATCTCGGCGAACGGATCGTCCGAGTTTGGAGCCGCCCAACCCACTCGCTCGGCCGCGTCGAGCAGCGCGTACATCAACCCGCGATGGTCCGCGCCGCACAGGACCAGCGCCGGCTTGCCGCGCAGCGTGAGTTTCTTCACGGCCAGCGATTCGGGAGGCGTTGGCACCGCGGTGCCGGCATCGCGAAGCGCTTGAATCGCCGGGCCATTGGCTGCGGGCGTGCCGGCAAGGACCAGGAATTGTCCGCTGGCGCCTTCGAGCGACGGCGCGCTGGCCACGGACAGCTTTCGCCCACGCAAGGCGGCTTGGAATTTCTCGGTGGCGTAACGCGCCGCGCGCGATTCCGGAGAATCGCTGATAACCGAGACAGAGCGTGCGACCGCTGCAGCCTGGACAGGTTGCGCGAAGCTGAAAACCAAGGAAACGAACCAGGACGCAACGCCGCTGAGCTGGAAGGGAATCGTGCTTTTCATAAGAGGAGTAATCTCGGAATTCAATTCGGAAACGCGGCGGCGCGGCCCTTTCGGGCGCCGAGGCCGGAACTATTCAGTCAAGACCAGGGAGCACACGCGCCTCGCAGCGCCTCGCGTGTTCCGACCGGCGCCTCGCCCGACCGAAGGCTCGCGTCGATCACTCACCCAATGGTGGCTTGTTCAATGGCAGCAGTGTGGTCGGCGAGGGCGCCGACCACAGCACGCGGGGGCGCGTGCGCTCCCCGTGTTGGCTGAACAGACACGGCTCAGGCAAACACGCCCGGTTTGCCTACCACTTCAAATACTTTTGGCAACCCATTCGGGCGAGGAATATTTCTTCACGCGCAGTTCCTCGGAGACTGTTTAGACCGTTAAGAAGAACTGACGAAACTCCCCTCAGTCGCATTTAATTCCGCTCCATGGACCCCTGCACAAGTTTCGCGACGACGCGCTGTTGCAAGGAGGTCGGCGCGCAGATGCCGTCGCGCTACACGAGGTGCGATCCCTCGAAGCCCGAACACGATCCGGCCGTCATAAAAAAGCTGACCGCGAGCAAGGAATAAGCGTCCAACACGAAACGAGCTTCGCCAAAAGCCTCCCAGCCCGCTCTCTAAAGCTCGCGGGCGGGCGTGTTTCATGGCAGGATTGCCCGCATGACTTCCGCAGCCATCCAGCGTGCCCTCGCCGACATCACTGCTGAGAGCGATGCCACTCTCAAGCATCTTAAGCTGGCCAGCCTTGTCTCCTCTGTCTTTCGTGAGCACGGAGTTGAACTGGTCGTCGTGGGCGGCTCCGCGATCGAATTCTACACCGAGGGCGCCTACATCTCGGGTGACCTCGATCTGTGCCTGATTTCACCGGCTCGGCTGGATGTCCGAACTCGGCAGGAAATCATGGGGCGGCTCGGTGCCAAGGGCGGCCCGCGAAGTTGGGAGGTCGCCGACCAATTCGTGGATATCCTCGGGGAGATCGAGACGCTGGCACAGACGCCGCTCGATGAACTGCAAGCTCCGTATGGTATGGTCCGGCTCGTCAGTCCAGAGGATTTGCTGGTCGAACGCGTCCTGATTTCTGTCTATCCACAACGATACGAGCCGGCGGAGTTTTGCGCTCGCAAACTGATCGCAGCCGCGCTTGCCGGACACGTCGAGGTAGATTGGAAGGAAGCCCGCCGGCTTGCGGAGCGGCCCGAATACCGTATCCTGCCCGTGCTCGAAAAACTGGTTGATGAAGTCTCGCATGAACTCGGAAAACCCGATCCCTATCATTCCTAAGGGCCGGCCCATCAGTTGGGAAGATTGGCTGAAAGGCCGGCGCGCCCGCCGCGAAACCGGCAATCGCGTCGCGCCGGAAATCATCCGCCGTCCCAGCAGCTCCAGCGACCAGCGCCTTCGCAAACTGTTCAACGGAGAACGCGGGCTGCCGTTCAAGAAAACCGAAGACTTGTGAAGATTCCGGGGATGGCTCATTCCGCAACGCGGGCACCCTCGGCGACGGCTGGCTGGAACGCTCTGGCATCGACGCTGCCGTTCACGAGTTCAATTGCAACTGGATCGCCGGGCTGAAGGATTATCCTTCAGCCAAACACTGGCGGACGTATGGGGAAAAACTGGCGCTCGTGTTCTACGAATACTTCGGCGTGGTCAAACCCTGAGCCGTGTCTATTCAGCCATTGGGGAATCGCCCTCACCCTCACCCTCTCCCCAGGAGAGGGGATCGTTTTCTCCCGCGCTGGGATGGGGCACCCATCAGTGACTCAACCCCAGACATCGAAATGCTTCTCCCTCTCCCTGGGGGCCCTGGGGGAGGGCTGAGGTGAGGGCGACTGCTTCTTCATACTGAATCGTTACGGCTTAGAGCGTGTCCCGAAAGTGAGCGGAACTCACTTTCAATGCTGAGTTCTGGAAGATAGGCTTGCTGCGACAACCCATTGAGAATCGCCATCGTTACTGGGGCCGGGTCCGGCATTGGGCGGAGCGTATCCATCGCGCTTTTGCGCGAAGGTTATTCCGTGGTTCTGGCGGGACGACGTGTCGAACAATTGAACGAAACCGTCCAGCAGGCTGGAGCGGCCAGTTCGCGCGCACTGGCAGTTCCTGCGGACGTCACGCAACCGGCCAGCGTGCGCGCTTTGTTTGCCCGGACGACCGAGGCGTTTGGCCGCCTCGATTTGTTGTTCAACAACGCCGGTATCGGCGCGCCTGCGGTTCCTCTGGAGGAATTGACTTTCGAGCAATGGCAGGCCGTTGTGGCGGTCAACCTGACGGGCGCTTTCCTCTGCACGCAGGAAGCGTTCAAGGTGATGAAGAATCAGCAGCCTCGCGGCGGCCGGATCATCAACAACGGTTCGATCTCGGCCCATTCGCCGCGCCCCAATTCGGCCCCGTACACCGCCACAAAGCACGCGATCATGGGTCTGACGAAATCCACCGCCCTGGACGGCCGCAAGTTCGATATCGCTTGCGGCCAGATTGACATTGGCAATGCGGCGACGGACATGACCGAGCGAATGAAGCGCGGAGTGCGCCAGGCCGACGGCTCCATCAAGGCGGAGCCGACCATCGATGTGGATCACGTCGCGCGCGCGGTATTGTACATGGCGAACCTTCCCTTGGACGCGAACGTGCCTTGCCTGACCGTCATGGCCACGCAGATGCCTTACGTGGGACGGGGGTAAAGTTGCGCCTCGCTATTTCAGGGGTCAATCGAGACGTGCGAAATCCGAATGACCCTGCCGGATTCGGGAATTCGGATTTCGGCCTTCTTTTGGCATTTTCGGCATTCGGCATTCGGCATTGGACACTATTGCGCCCGGCGGCAGCGGTGCATCCACAGGTTGTCGGCGGCGTAGCGCAGATTTGAAATCTGCCGTATCGCAGGATTGCATCCTGTGGGGCGTCGGCTGGGCGGGAAGCGTTGAGAATAGTCGGAGCGCTGCCGATTTCAAATCGGCGATACGGCAGAGTGCAACTCTGCGCTACCTGGAGAGAATCCCCGACAACTAATGCGCCCGGCGTCGTCCCCGGCAATTACTTCTTGCTGGCCCGCTGGTCGCGGCTTAACGTTCGACCCGGCTTTGGCCAGGGCCCACGGAATGTGGACTTTCAAACCCCGCCAGGGCAGGAATGCAGCAACGGTAGTTAGCTCTGCATCTGCCGTGGTTACCCTGGCCATTTCCAATTCAGATTGCGAAGCGCGGAGCGGCGGATTTGTGAACGAAGTTCCTGAGCCAATCCGCCATCCGCCATCCGCAATCAGCAATCGAAATGTCTTACCAGGTTCTAGCGCGAAAGTATCGGCCGCAACGGTTCTCCGACGTGGTGGGGCAGGACCATGTCACGCAAACCCTGAGCAACGCCATCCGGCAAAATCGGATTGCGCACGCGTATTTGTTCGTTGGGCCGCGCGGCACAGGCAAAACAACGCTGGCGCGCATCTTCGCCAAATGCCTGAACTGCATTGGCGGCCCCAGCGTGGATTTCCCGGACGACGACCTGCGCTGTCGCGAGATTGCCGAGGGCCGCGCGATGGACGTGTTGGAGATCGACGGCGCGAGCAATCGCGGCATCGAGGAAATCCGCGAACTGCGGGAGACCGTCAAATACGCGCCCTCCAGTTCGCGGTTCAAAATCTACATCATCGACGAAGTCCACATGTTGACGAAAGAGGCGTTCAACGCGCTTCTGAAGACGCTGGAGGAGCCTCCGGCGCACGTGAAGTTCATGTTCGCCACGACCGAGGCGGAGAAAGTTCTGCCCACGATTCTGTCCCGGTGCCAGCGATTCGATCTGCGGCGCATTCCGACTCCGCTCATTGTGAAACACCTCGCCCAGATCGCCGCGCTGGAAAAGGTGACGGTCGATGACGCGGCGTTGCACGCGATCGCGCGCGGGGCGGATGGTTGCATGCGTGACGCGGAGTCCGCGCTTGATCAATCGATCAGCTTCTGCGGCGAGAAAATCGTCGAGGCTGATGTGCTGGGAATGTTCGGGCTGGCGGCCCGATCGCAGATTCTGGAACTGGCCCGTACGGTGTTGGCTGGCGAGGCCGAAGCCGCGCTTCGCCAATTGGATGAGCTGGCCAGGAATGGCAAGGATCTCAGGCGGCTCCTCTCCGATCTCCTGAGTCACTTTCGCAATTTGCTGCTCTTCCAAATCTCGCGCGGCGATCTGAATTTGCTGGAGGTTTCCGAACTCGAAGCCGGGGCGCTCGCCGAACAGTCGCCCGGCACCAGCGCCGACGCTTTGACACGCGTGATGGAAGTCCTGGCTGAGACGGAAGGCAAACTCCGCGACGCTGCCTCAAAACGCATTGTGATCGAAGTCGCGCTCTTGAAAGCGATCCAGGCCAGGAATGCCGTGTCCATCGATGTCCTGGTCAACAAACTGCAGCAATTGCGCTCTGATGCCGGTGTGAGCGCGATGTCTGAGCCTTCGGCAAACGTAGGGCAGGCTTCCAGCCTGCCTTCTCGCGGCGTAGTCCGCCCTCCGTCTGACGAGGCGCGGACGCCTCATCAACCGGCAGACAAGATGTCTGCCCTCCAACCCGTCGTCGAATCGGCCGACGCGCGTTTCGAGACCGCGGTTTTACGAGAAGCCCCTTCGGCGCCGATGGGCCCCGCCCAGGACCTGGCGGAATTATGGCGGAACGTGCTCGAAGGCGTCGGCCGCGTGAGTCCCTTCGCCCGGACTTACCTTTTGGAGGCGCATCCCGTTTCGTTCACCAAAAATTTGCTCACGATTGGCTTCGATCCCGAATTCTCCGATCACGTCGGATTGGTGGACAATTCGAAGAACCGAATGCTCATTCAGACGAAGATGCGCGAGCTGGGCTGCGGCGAAGTCCAGATCAAGTTCGTGGTGGCGAATGCTCCTTCGGATTGGATTCAGCCTCAGGCGGAAGTGGCCAACGCCCCGACGGCGGCGCGGCCGCCCAAAAGCGATACGGTTCCGATCGCGAAAGACGATTTCAAGAACGACCCACTCATCAAGCAGGCGTTGGAAATCTTCAAGGGAACCATCGTGGAAGTCCGCGCCTGATTTAAGACCTTTTAGCGTAACTATTCAGTGCGATGAAAAGCTCGCCCTCACCCCGCCCCTCTCCCCCAGGGAGAGGGAGTAACTTTTGCGCGCCCGTGGACGCAGCGCTGTTCAGTGACCGTTTCCCAGTGCGTGAAATGGCCGTTCCCTCTCCTGGGGGAGAGAGGGCCGGGGTGAGGGCGATTCACTCTTTCAATGAGTAGATTTGGATTAGCTATCAACTCTCAACGCGATTTATGTCCAGCATTGGCAAACTCATGAAACAAGCCGCCCGCATTCAGCGGCAAATGGAAGAGGTCCAGGCCCAACTCGCGGCCAAAACGGTCGAAGCGACCAGCGGCGGCGGCGTGGTCAAAGCCGTGGCGAAATGCGACGGCACCCTGGCGTCGGTAAAAATCGACCCGCAAGCGATCAATCCGTCCGATCCGCAGATGTTGGAGGATCTGGTTTTGACCGCGGTGAACAGCGCGTTGAGCCAGGCCAAGGAAATGTCATCGTCCGAAATGGGCAAGGTGACGGCGGGGTTGAATATTCCAGGGCTGATTTAGCGGGCACGGCCGGTCAGAGGACCATCCAGGTTCATGGAGAGGGAGAAACGTTCATGGCCTCCTTTCCCGAACCAATAACGAGCTTGATGGCCGTCCTCGGCCGTTTGCCGGGCATTGGGCCGCGGTCCGCCGAACGGATCGCGCTCCATGTCGTCCAGTCGGACGCCCCGGCCGTCCAGGAACTCGCCCGGCTGCTCGTGGCGGCGCGCGAGAGAATCACTGAATGCTCGACTTGCGGCGCTTTGACCGAAAAACAACCGTGCGAAATCTGCGCGGACCCCCGCCGGGACGATTCGCTCGTGTGCGTCGTGGAACGCGCCGTCGATATCCTGAGCATTGAGAAGCCCGCGACCTATCGCGGACGATTTCACGTCTTGGGCGGGAAAATTTCGCCGTTGAACGGCGTGGGGCCGGAAGATTTGCAGATCGCGTCGCTGGAAGCGCGCCTGGCGAAAGAGGCCATTCAGGAAATCATCATTGCGCTTCCCTCCGACGTTGAAGGGGATGCGACGAGTTTTTATCTGGCGCAGCGCCTCGGACCGAAGAACGTGAAAGTGACGCGGATCGCGCATGGGTTGCCCGTGGGCAGCGCCCTGGAGTTCGCGGACGGCTTGACCTTGAGCAAGGCGATTGAAGGACGGAGACCTTTTGCGTGATGGCCGGGCGCCCCATTCAGGCAATCATCTTCGATCTTGGCAAAGTCCTGCTAGATTTCGATTACTCTCTGGCGGCGGGAAAACTGGAGGCCCAATCAACGATCTCCGCCCTCGAACTGAAACGATTGCTGGACCAATCACCGCTGCTCTATCGCTACGAAACCGGGCTTATTTCCACCGAAGAATTCTTTACGGAGGTGCAACGCCACTCCGGCTTTCGCGGCGGTCTCAAAGAATTCGGAGCCATGTTCGGCGACATCTTTTCTCCGATTGAGCCGATGATACGCCTGCACGCGGAGGTCCGCGCTTCGGGCGTGCCCACCTACCTGCTTTCCAACACCAACGCGCTGGCTATCGAGCATATCCGGCGTCGGTTTCCTTTCTACGGCCTTTTCCACGGACACGTCCTTTCGTATGAGCACGGCGCGATGAAACCGGACGCAAGGCTGTATGAAATCGCGGAGAAGCTCGCCGGCTTTCGCGGCGGGGACTTGCTCTACATTGACGATCGGCCCGAAAACGTTGCCGCGGGCGGAGCGCGAGGCTGGCAGACCGTCCTTCACGTGTCTCCGCCTGCAACGGCCGAAGCCTTGCGACAGTCGGGCCTGGGCGTGTAACCGATAGACCCCCGACCAGAAGAGCGAATGATTGCCGATGTGAGTTCGGATGTAAAAGCTCGACCGATCATCGGCGGATTCCAGGGCGGCGACCATTTCAAACAAGTAATGGATCGGCTCCGCGCGGCCCGGCACCACGCAGCGGATCCGTTCGATGCGGGAGAATTCGCAAAGCACCTCAGCCACGTAATCCGCCACGGCGCGGCGCTCGATGCCCGTCCGATGCAAGACCCACGGAACGGTCACGTAGAAGTAAAGATGGTCCGAGACCCGCAAACAGCCGGGGTACTCGGCGTGACGTTCGTGCGTTCGTCATATCATCGTGCGTTGAAGCGCGCGGAGGCTTCCTGCGACTTGTCAGCGCCCGCTTGGCAAAGGAGTTCGAATTGAGAGTCGGCCAATCCCAGGTCCGCCAGCACGCGGCGGTTCAATTCCGGATGCGGAAGCCGAGAGGTCTTCGCCGGTTCAATTTGTTTGGCGACGGTATCCGCCAGATAGACGGCGTCGCAAATCACGTCCTTTCGCTCGTCCGGCGTGTGGTGAAAGGTGATGCCTTTGGCGACGGACTCCGGGAGCTTCCAGTGTTGGGCGATGAGACCGCCCAACTCGGCATGATCCACTTCCAGGACCTCGCGCTCGGCTTGCAGGAGGGGCAAGTGTCCCTCTTGCTCGGCGCTTTCCAGCCATTTCCGGGTCTTCTCATCGACGCAGCGCGCGATGACCAGTTTGCCGATATCGTGGAGCAACGCCGCCGTGAACGTTTCCGGCGGAATCACCGTCGTGCAATGATTGGGAATCAGTTCAGAGACCACGGCTGTGATGACGGAATGCTTCCACAATTCCCCGGCCGAAAGGGCATACGCCGGCAAATCCTCCTGCATCAGGCGCCGGGCGTGCGACGCCACCGAAATGGCCAGGAATTGGGCGGCGCCCAGCCGGAGCACGGCATCGCGCGTGGTCGTCACCGGCGTGCGGCTGCTCTGAAAGGCGGAGTTCGCACTGCGGATCAGCCGTAGAGTCAAAGCCGGGTCGTAAGCGACGACATCGGCCACGTCCGCGATGTCATACTGGTGGCTGGAGACCAAGGCGGCCAGACGGACTCCGCTCGCCGGCAAGAGAGGGATCTGTTTCGCCTCTTCAATCAAGGCGTCGATGTCGATTGGACTCATGCCGTGATCTTACCGCCGCCGCGCCGGTATCCAGGTCCACCCATCGTCTCGGAGTCTGCGAACGACCCTTCCACACGTGGTCGTTGGTTTTGGGGAGCGCACGCGTCTCGCGCGCCGTGTTCGGCGTCTCGGCGAACACTCTCGTGCGCCTGCGGCCCGCACCCTTCGGTTCGGCTTCCGCACGCACGGCCAGTCGGCGAGACGCCGACTGGAGCATCCGAGACGGATGCGCTCCCCTTTCCAATTGACGAACACCGGCCATTCGTAGATGCGCGGCCTCACGGGGAAGCCTTGGCCACGAGGTTTACCTCGGCTTTGGCCTTGTCGATAATCTGGTTTTCCTTGAAAGGCTTGGGGATGGAGCCGCTGATCCCCAATTGGTCCGCGCGCGCGGTCGAACTCGAAGCCATGAAAGTCGAAGGCCAGGACTTTTTCTGCTGCCTGACTTTCCCGGTCAGCGATTCCCATTGCAGCTTTGTCGTCGGCGGATGGGGCGGGGCCGTGGTGGGGATTTCCAGTATCGACGGACTGGACGCTTCGGAAAATGAAACGACCAAGTTCATGAACTTTGACAAGAACCGTTGGTATCGCATCCGGGTCCGCGTTACATCCGCGAAGATCGAGACGTGAATCGACAATGAGAAATTCGCGGATCAGCCGCTGGAAGACCGGAAGATCAGCATGCGCCCGGGCGAAATTGAATCGTCCATTCCGTTTGGCGTCGCGACCTACCAGACGACTGCTGCTCTCCGGAATATGCGAGTGCGGAATCTCGACGGAAAATAGGAGCCGCGCGGCGATGACAACTTCGCGCGAACCCTACCGCATGCAAGCGGTGCAGTCGCCGATCATCCCCGTCGTCGGCGAGTTGATCAAGAGCCACCCTGGCACCATTTCGCTTGGCCAGGGCGTTGTTCACTACGGACCGCCCAAGGAAGCCATCGAACAACTCAACCGGTTTCTGGCCGAACCGGAAAACCACAAATACAAACTGGTTCAAGGCATCCCGCCGTTGCTCGAAATCCTGCGCGCGAAGCTCGAATCCGAAAATGGAATCCAGCTTGGCGAATCCAACGCGTTGATTGTGACCGCGGGCGGAAATATGGCGTTCATGAACGCCGTCCTGGCGATCACGGACCCGGGCGATGAAGTGATTCTTCAGACGCCGTATTACTTCAATCACGAGATGGCGATCGTGATGGCTGGATGCCAGCCCGTCCTCGTGCCTACCGATGAGAATTACCAATTGCGCCCCGACGCGATCCGCGAAGGGATCACGCCCAGGACGCGCGCCGTGGTCACCATCTCACCAAACAACCCGACCGGCGCCGTCTATTCGGAGCAGGCATTGCGCGAGGTCAACGCGATTTGCCGAGACCGCGGCATCTGCCACGTCCATGACGAAGCTTACGAATACTTCACTTATGACGGAGCACGCATTTCTCGCCTGCATCCATTCCAGGCAGCGCGGAGCACACGATTTCGCTGTTTTCACTTTCCAAGGCGTTTGGGTTTGCAAGCTGGCGGATTGGTTACCTGGTGGTTCCGGAGCGTTTGGTCGTCTCCGTGAAAAAAATCCAGGACACCATTCTGATTTGCGCTCCGGTGATTTCGCAGTACGCGGCGGTCGGCGCGCTCCAAGCCGGACGGGCCTACTGCCAATCGCAACTCGCTTCCATCCTCGAGGTGCGGAAAATTTTCCTCCAGGAATTGGAGGCCATCAAGCCGTTCTGTGTGATCCCAACCGCCGCCGGCGCGTTCTATTTTCTCCTGCGACTGAACACGCGCTGGAAACCGATGGACCTGGTGGAAAGCCTGGTGCGGGACTATCGCGTGGCCGTCATCCCCGGAACCACGTTCGGGCTGGAGACCGGATGCTATCTTCGCGTGGCCTATGGCGCGCTGCAAAAGGACACGGCGGCGGAAGGCATTGGACGGCTGGTGCGCGGACTCAAAGCGCTGGTTCCTCTCAAACGCTCATGAGTTGCCGATTACTAGCTAACAGGCCCTGAACCGATCGTCCGCCTCTTGAAACTTGAAGTTGCAACGAATCGAAAATCCTTCGATGAAGCGCAGCAAGTTCGCGCGCAACCTGGCATTCAGTGGTGGGCCGCACCTACGGGAGAACTCGTGGAAGATCGACCTCGACTTCGACACCGGGTTGGCCAATCCGATTGCGCAAACGGCAGGTACCGCCTGCCTCCCAGACAATTGAAGCCATGCTGGGCAAACCTAATCCCATGCCTGGAACTTCGCCCGGTGCATCCACGAGTTGTCGGTGATTCCTGCGCCCGTAGCGCAGAGTTGCACTCTGCCGTATCGCCGATTTGAAATCGGCTGCGTGTCGGGTCTTCTCAACGCCCCAGGCCACGCCG
>Ga0233424_10000923_pt1 | contig 30605 bp, 28 predicted proteins | sample Watercolumn_Towu_FD_181011 | JGI IMG/M metagenome (GOLD analysis project Ga0233424, IMG submission 181011) | Freshwater microbial communities from Lake Towuti, South Sulawesi, Indonesia - Watercolumn_Towuti2014_125_MG | ecosystem: Environmental > Aquatic > Freshwater > Lake | place: Indonesia... | reverse complement strand
TTTGCCGGCGCAGGCCTTTGGCGCGGCGAGCTGTTCCCGCAGACGCTGCGCCAGCAAATCGGCCGGCGCGGCCGCCCAGAGGCTGTCGCGGTAGTGCTCCAGGCGCTGGGCCTGCTGGAAGGCGAGCCGGTAGGCGATGCCGTTGCCGGCGGCGGCGGGCGAGGCGGTGACCTCGGCGATGCGCCAGGCCACGGGCCCGCCCGCGACGGCCGTGCCGGCGGCCGGGCCGAGGTCATAGACCGCACGCGGCGGCACCGTGGGCGTGAGCCCGCAGCCGGCCAGCAGCGCGAGCGAGAGCAGGGCGAGGGCGGCCTTCATGGCGCCTCCGCCTTCAGGCGCTGCGCAAAGCCCGGTTCGCCCGGGCCGGGCGGCCGGCCGCTGCGGCCGAAGAGCAGGCTCTGCGGCTGCTCGCCGAGTTCGGTGGCCGCGCGCTCCACGCTGCGGCTGGCGGCGCCGATATCGGCCAGCAGCGGGCGGGTGCGGGGCTGCGTGTCGCCCACCAGGGCGATCTCCAGGTTGCGGCTCGTGGCCTGCACCTGGGCGGCGGCGGCGTCCAGGCGGTCGAGCACGGCGGCGCGGGCCTTGAGTTCCTGGGCCAGTTGCTGGCCGTCGGCGGCCAGGGCCTCGATGCGCCGCAGGGCCGCCTCGGCGCGCTGCGTGGCGGCGTCGGCGTCCTTCATCAGGCCGGGCAGCGCCTGGGCGCCGGGCTGCAGCGCGGCCATGAGGCGGCGCGTGTCCTGCGCGGCGCCCTGCAGTTCGGTCATCGTGCGGCCGAGCTGGGCGCGGTTGTCTTCGCTCAGCAGCGCGTTGAGCCGCGTGGCCGTTTCGGCGAAGCCGGCCACCAGGCCGGGGCCGCTCTCGGCCAGCCGGTCCAGCAGCGTGGGGCGCAGGGCGATGCGCGTGCCGGGCGCGGCGCGTTGCAAGGGCGCGTTGGCGTCGGCTTCCTCCAGGCTCACGAAGGACAGGCCCGTCACGCCCTGCAGGCCGAGCTGGGCATGGGTGCCGGCCGAGACCGGGGCGGCCGCATCGACGGCGATGCCGACGAGGATCTGCCGCGGGTCCTGCGGGTCGAAGCCGATGCTGTCCACATAGCCCACCTCCACGCCGCGCAGCTTCACGGGCGCCTTCAGGTTGAGCCCGGGCACGCCGCTGCGGGCGACGACCGTGTAGTGCACCCGCTCGGTCCGGTCGCCCTGGAACCAGGCGACGGTGGCGGCCAGGGCGAGGCCGAGCAGCAGCAGGAAGCAACCGGCGGCGAGGGCGTGGGCTTTGTTTTCCATGGGGTGGTCGGGTCAGTGGGCGGCTTCTTCGCCGCGCAGCACGGCGGGCACGCCGCCGTCATCGGAGGTGTCGTCCAGGCTCAGGCGGAAGCGCCGCAGGTCTTCCTCGGCGCAGCGCTCCACATGGCCCAGGAAGAAGTTGCGCACGAAGGGGTGGGGCAGGCGGGCCACTTCGGCCAGCGGCCCGCAGGCGACGATGTGCTGGTCGGCCAGCACGGCCACGCGGTCGACCACGGCGAAGAGCGTGTCCACGTCGTGCGTCACCATCACCACCGTCAGCCCCAGCTCCTGCCGCAGCCGGCGCAGCAGCTTCACGAACTGCTTGCTGCTGTCGGGGTCGAGGCCGGCGGTGGGTTCGTCCAGGAAGAGCAGCTGCGGGTCCAGGATGAGGGCGCGCGCCAGCGACACCCGCTTGACCATGCCGCCCGACAGCTCCGCCGGGCGCTTGAGCGCGTCCTCGGGCTTCAGGCCGACCTGCGCGAGCTTGAGCATCACCAGCGGCTTGACGAGGTCGGGCGGCACGCTGCCGAGTTCGCGCAGGGGCAGGGCGATGTTGTCGAAGACGCTCAGCGCCGAGAACAGCGCGCCGCTCTGGAAGAGCACACCCCAGCGGTAGCGCACCCGCTCCAGGTCGCGCGCGGCGCAGCGGCCCAGCGGGTGGCCGAAGATCTTCACGGTGCCCGCCTGCGGCACCTCCAGGCCGAGCAGCAGGCGCAGCAGCGTCGTCTTGCCCGAGCCCGAGCCGCCGATCAGGGCCATGACCTCGCCGCGGTGCACCGTCAGGTTGAGGTGGCGGTGGATGACGTGGCCGGCATAGGCCGTGGTCACGTTGTCGACTTCGATGACCGCGTCCATGCCTAGATGCCCACGTTGCTGAAGAGCACGGCAAACACCGCGTCCACCACGATCACCAGCGTGATGGCCGTGACCACCGACTGCGTGACGCTCTGGCCCAGGCTCTCGGTGTTGGGCTTGACCCGCAGCCCGAAGTGCGAGGCCAGCAGCGCGATCAGCCCGCCGAAGATCATCGACTTGGCCCAGCCCAGCCAGAGGTTGGCCGGTTCCACCACCCGGGGCAGCGTGTGCAGGAACTGTGCCGGGTCCAGCCCCATCTGCGCGCGGGCGGCGAGCATGCCGCCGAGCAGCATGAGTGCGCTCGTCCACAGGGCCACGAGGGGCAGCGACAGGGCCAGGGCCAGCACCTTGGGCACCACGAGCCGCACCGTGTGCGAGATGCCCATGACCGAGAGCGCGTCCAGCTCCTGCGTGACCCGCATGACGCCGATCTGGGCCGTCATCGCCGAGCCCGAGCGCCCGGCCACGATGATGGCCGCGAGCAGGGGCCCCAGCTCGCGCAGCACGGCCAGGCCCAGGATGTTGATGACGAAGATGTCGGCGCCGTAGGTCTTGAGCTGCTTGGAGATGAGGTAGGACAGCGTCAGCCCGACCAGGAAGCCCACCAGCGCCGTGATCGGCAGCGCCTGCGCGCCGGTGCGGAAGACGTTGGCCGAGATCTCGCGCCAGCCGATCTGGCCGGGGTGGCGCACCAGCTGGGCCAGGTCCAGCAGCAGCCGGCCGACCAGGGCCACGATGTCGACCCCGTGCTGCGTGAAAGCCAGCAGGCGTTGGGCAGCCCGGGCCAGCCCGGGCCCAAGGGCGGGCTTGCGGCGGGGCAGGGCCACGGGCTGCAGGAACTGGGCGAACAGCGTCACATGCTCGGGCAGCCAGAGCAGGCGCCCTGGGGTCTTGCGGCCCCAGCCTCGCCACAGCACCAGGGCGCCGGCGGTGTCGAGCCGGGTCAGGCCGCGCAGGTCCCACAGCGCGTCGGGCTCGGCGGCCACCGCGGCTGCAATCTGCTGGCCGAAGGCGTCGTAGTGCTCCCGCAGACCGAGCACGGTCCAGTCGCCGCTCACCCGCCACTCCCGGGGGCCGGCGGCCTCCAGCCGGGGCGGGGCGTCGTCGCCGGGATGGGCACCCGCCTCGTCCGGGGGCGGGGCGGGCAGGGGCAGGGCGCCGGCGGTGCTCATGGGCTGCAACGATAGCGCCCCTGGCTACCATCCGTTTGAACCTTTCGGCGGCGCCCCGGTACACACGCGCAACCGAGGACCCCTATGTTGAAGTGGCTCACCGTCAGAAAACCCCGCGCCGAGGCGCCGGAACCCGCGCGCGGGCCGGCTGCCGAGGCGCTGGAGCTGGCGTTGCTGGCGGGCATCCGGCGCGGCCGCCGCGCGGATTTCGACGCCCTTTACCGGCTCTACCACCCGCGGCTGACCCGTTTCCTCGCGCACATGCTGCGCCAGCCCGAGCTGCTGGACGAGGTGCTGAACGACACCTTGCTGGTCGTCTGGCAGCGCGCCGACAGCTTCGACGGCCGCAGCAAGCTGTCGACCTGGATCTTCGGCATCGCCTACCGCAAGGGCCTGAAGGCGCTGAGCCGCCAGGACCTGCCGGTGGAGGCCGACGAGCTGGACGAGCCCGCAGACGAGGAGCCCGGCCCCGAGCAGCGCCTGGGCCTGGCACAGGTGCGCGACCGCCTGCGCGCGGCCATGGCCGAGCTGTCGCCGGAGCACCGCGCGGTCGTGGAGCTGTGCTACTTCCACGACATGGCCTACACCGAGATCGCCGAGGTGGTGGGCTGCCCCGCCGAGACGGTCAAGACGCGGATGTTCTATGCCCGCCGGCGCCTGCGCCAGCTGCTGGATGATTTGAGGTCTGGAGACCTGTCATGAGTGTGGTGATCCCCCTGGACCAAGACGAGCACGCCGCCGTGCAGGCGCTCCTGCCCTGGTATGCGCGCGGCCAGCTCGACGATGCCGAGATGAACCAGGTGCAGCAGCACCTGCTGCAGTGCGCCGCCTGCCGTGCCGAACTCGCGGCCGAGCAGCCGATGCAGACCCTGCTGAGCGTGGCCGCCCACCCGGTGCCGGCCGGCGACGTGGAAGCAGGCCTCGCCCGCATGCACGCCCTGATGTCACCCGTGCCGCCGAAGCCGGCATCGCGCTGGATGCCCTGGGCGCTGGGGCTGCAGGGCGCGGCGGTGGCGGTGCTGCTGGGTGTGCTGCTGATGACGCGCCCCTTCGAGCCGGCCTACCAGGGCCTGTCGGCCGCCGGCACGGCGCCCGTGGCGGCAGATGCGCTCGTGATGTTCAAGCCCGGCACCAGCGAGCAGGCGGTGCGCGAGCTGCTGCAGGCCGAGAAGGCGGGCATCGTGGCCGGCCCGACCGAGACCGGCGCCTGGCTGCTGCGCATCGACCCGGCCGGCCTGGCGGCCCTGCGCGCGGCGCCGATCGTGGCCGTGGCCGAGCCCCTGCAGCCGGGGCCGGCACGATGAGCTGGATGCTTCGCCTGCTGGCCTTGCTGCTGTGCGGCCTGGCCAGCCCGGCCTTTGCCCAGGCCGAGGAGGCCGAGCGGCAGGTGCTGGTGATGCTGCAACTGCCCAAGGCGCACTACCGGCCCGACGGCAGTTATGCCGGCACTTACGGTGAAGGCGTGGGCCGCCAGTCGCGCCAGCAGGTGGCGGAGTCCCTGGCCAAGGCCTACCGGCTGGAGATGCGCAGCCAGTGGGCCATGCCCCTGGCCGGGGTGGACTGCTTCGTGATGCAGCTCGCGGATGGGGACGGGCGCAGCCCCGCCGACGTCGCCCGGGCGGTGTCCGACGACCGCCGCGTGGCCTGGGCCCAGCCGGTCAACCTCTACCGCGCCCAGGGCGCCAGCCCGCAGGAGCCGCTCTACGCCGCGCAGCCGGCGGCCCAGCAGTGGCATCTGGCCGACCTGCACAAACTGGCCACCGGCCGTGGTGTGAAGGTGGCCGTGGTGGACAGCGGCGTGGAGGTGCGCCACCCCGACCTGGCCGGGCAGGTGGCGGTGAACGAGAACTTCGTCGACGAGCGCGCGCCGCCGGCCGAGGCGCATGGCACCGCCGTGGCCGGCATCATCGCGGCGCGTGCCGACAACGGCCAGGGCATCGCCGGCATCGCGCCCCAGGCCCGGCTGCTGGCGCTGCGCGCCTGCTGGCAGGCCCCGGCCGACCAGACCCAGTGCACCAGCCTGGGCCTGGCCAAGGCGCTGTACGCGGCCATCCAGCAGGGCGCGGACATCATCAACATGAGCCTGGGCGGGCCCGACGACCGGCTGCTGTCCCTGCTGCTCGACCAGGCCCTGGCGCGCGGCGCCACCGTGGTGGCCGCGCTGCCGGCCCATGGCGGCCCCTTTCCGGCCAACCACCGCGGCGTGCTGGTCGTGGGCACCGCGCCGCCCCTGCCTGCCGGGGCGGTGACGGCGCCGGGGCATGACGTGCCCAGCACCGCCGTGGGGGGCGGCTATGCCTTGGTGTCGGGTTCGTCCTTCGCCGCCGCCCATGCCGCCGGCCTGCTGGCCCTGGTGCGCGAGCTTGACGGCAGCCGGGGCACCGCGGCCTTGCGCACGGCGCTCGTCACCGCGGCCCAGGGGCGCATCGACAGCTGCGCCACCCTCGCCCGGCATGTCACCGGCCGGCCACCGGCCTGTGCGAGCCTGCGGCAGACTCCCGACTGATGTCTCCCCGCGCGCGACCGGCCCGCCTCGCCCTGCTGATCGCCACACCGCTGGCCGGTGTGGCGATCGCGCATGCGGACGTCGGCGGCACGCTGTCGCTGCAGACCGATGCGCGCGAGCGCGGGCTCTCCTACAGCGCCCAGCGGCCGAGCGCGCAGCTGGGCCTGGCCTGGGACGGGGCCGGGGGCTGGTATGCCGGCGCTCAACTGGGCCATGCCCGCTTCACGCAGCGCGAGGGCGCCACGCTGCAGCTCTATGCCGGCCGCGTGGTGGCCTGGAGGCCGGGCATCGATGCCGAAGCCGGCGTCATCGCGCGCCTGTTCGAGAACGTCGCGCACTACGACTACCAGGAGGCCTATGTCGGCCTCGTGGGCTCGGGCTGGACGCTGCGCCTCTATGCCTCGCCCGACTTCTACGGCATCGGCCAGCGCAGCCTCTACACCGAACTCGACGGCCGCTGGCCGCTCGCGCCGGGCCTGGCCGCCATCGGCCATGTGGGCCTGATGCGCGGCTGGGGGCGCGGCAATGCGGCCTATGCCAACAGCCACGGGGCGTCGCGCTGGGACACGCGCCTGGGCCTGTCCTGGCAGCTCGGGGCCAGCAGCGAGCTCCAGCTGGCCTGGGTCGCCGTGGGCCGCGGCGGCCCCTACACCTGGACGGACACCCCCCGCCGTCGCAGCGCCATGATCAACCTGACGACCGCCTTCTGAGCTGTCGTTGAACCTCGCGGCCTCGGCCGGGCACTCACGCGCAGTGAGAACCCGGAAAGGTCGACGATGACACGAACGAGATGGCTGACAGGCGCCCTGGGCGCGGTGCTGCTGGCGGTGGCCGGCTGTGGGGGCGGCAGCGGCGAGGGGCTGGACGCCAACGGCCGTCCACTGGGCGAGGGCGAGGACCCGGGCGGCCCGATGACGGCCAGCTTCAAGTCCATCCAGTCGCATGTGTTCACACCGATGTGCACGGCCTGCCACGCCGGCGCGGCTGCGCCGCGTGGGCTGCGGCTGGATGCCAGCAACAGCTATGCGCTGCTGGTCGGGGTGCCCAGCAGCGGCGTGCCCTCGCTGCTGCGCGTGGCGGCCGGTGATGCCAACAACAGCTACCTCATCCACAAGCTCGAGGGCCACCAGGCCGTGGGCGCGCGCATGCCGCTGGGCGGCCCCTACCTCGACGCGCAGAGCGTCAACCTGATCCGCCAGTGGATCAACAACGGAGCCCGCCCATGAAGGCCCTCGCCACCCTACTGGGCCTGGCCCTGGCGCTGTGCGCCGCGGCGGCCCGTGCCGAGCCCTACCTCGCCATCCGCGCGGGCCTCAAGTGCGTGGCCTGCCACGTCAACCCGACCGGCGGCGGCCTTCGCAATGCCGTGGGCAACAGCTTCACGCAGAACGTGATTCCGGCCAATGCGCTGCCCGACAGCCTGCAGGGCTGGAACGGTTCGCTGTTCGACGACCGCCTGCGCCTGGGCGGCGACCTGCGCACCGCCACCACGCGCACCTCGGTGCCCGGCCAGCCCACACGCAGCGTCGGCGGCACCGAGCAGACGCGGCTCTATGCCGACGTGCAGCTCGTCAAGGACTACCTCGGCGTCCATCTCGACCAGCAGGTCGCGCCCGGCAAGTCCGAGCGGCAGGAGGCCTATGTGCGCCTGTCCACGCCCGGCATGGGCTGGTACGCCAAGGCCGGTCAGTTCTACCTGCCCTTCGGCTGGCGCCTGCAGGACAGCCTGGCCTTCGTGCGCCAGCTCAGCGGCGTCAGCATGACCGTGCCCGACAAGGGCCTGGAGCTGGGGCATGAAAGCGAGGACTGGTCCATCCAGCTGGTGCGCAGCAACGGCCCGGGCAACAAGGGCCCGGTGACCGGCCACCAGACCACGGCGCAGGCGATCTGGATGCAGCCCTGGGGCCGCATCGGTGCGGCGGCGGCGCAGGTCAAGTCCTCGGCGGGTGACCGCCAGGCCTGGGGCCTGTTTGCCGGCACCACGACCGGCCCCGTGGCCTGGCTGGCGGAGATCGACCTGGTGAGCGACGCCGGCTACCCCGAAGGCAAGCGCCGCCAGCTGGCCTCGCTGCTGGAGGCCAACTGGCTCGTGCAGCAGGGCCACAACCTCAAGCTCACCGGCGAGTTCCTGGACCCCGATCGCCGCGTGTCCAACGACCACAAGGTGCGCTACAGCCTGGTCTACGAGTACACGCCGATCGCCTTCGTGCAGCTGCGCGCCGGTTCACGCAAGTTCGGCGGCATCCCGCAGAACGCGGTGGACAACCGCCGCCAGACCTTCGTCGAGCTGCATGCCATGTTCTAGCGTCAGCGTGGCGCCGCCGGGCGCGGTGGCGGCAGCCCCACTCACGCGGCTGCCCCTGGTCACGCTCTACCTCACCGAGCGCTGCAACTCGCGCTGCATGAGCTGCGACTATTGGCGCCACGGTGAACGCGACCTGGACCTGACCGCCGTGGAGCAGTTGCTGCCGGGCCTGGCCGCACTGGGCACGCAGACCGTGCTGCTCTCCGGTGGCGAACCCCTGCTGCACCCGCAGTGGGCCGTCATTGCCGCGCGGCTGCGGGCGCAAGGCCTGCGCCTGTGGCTGCTGACGGCGGGACTGGCCCTGGCCAAGCAGGCCGTGGAGGTGGCCCGGCATGTCGAGCAGGTGACGGTGTCGCTGGATGGCGCCACCGCCGCCAGCTATGCGCGCATCCGCGGCGTGGACGCCTTCGAGCTGGTGTGCAAGGGCGTGCGCGCGGCCGTGCGCGAGGGCCTGCCCGTGACGCTGCGCGTGACCGTGCAGCAGGGCAATGCCGGCGAGCTGCCTGCCCTGGTGGCCCTGGCGCGCGAGCTCGGTGTGGCTGGCATTTCCTTCCTGGCAGCCGACGTGGCGCACCACGAGGCCTTCGGGCGGCGCGGCGCACCGCTGCACCCGGTGGCACTGCGCGCCGAGGACCTGCCGGTGCTCGCCGCCAGCCTGGAGCGGATCGCGCGCGAGCATGCCGACGCGCTGGCCAGCGGCTTCATTGCCGAGCCCCTGGCCAAGCTGCAGCGCATCGAGGCCCACTACCGCGCCCAGCTGGGCCTGGGCGCCCCGCCGCCTGTGCGCTGCAATGCGCCGGAGCATTCGGCCGTCATCCAGGCCGATGGCGCCGTGCGCCCCTGCTTCTTCATCGCCGGCACCGGCGCGCTCGAAGGTGGCGGGCTGCCGGCCGCGCTGGCCGCCCTGCCGGCGCGACGCCTGCGCGCCGACATCGCGGCCGGCCGCCGCGCCGAGTGCGCGCGCTGCGTCTGCGCGAAGTGGTTCCCGGCATGAACCTCGCCAACGAAGCCACTTACGACCGCTGGGCGCACAGCTACCCGCCGCTGCCGCACAACCCGCTGATGGCTGCGGAACAGGACGCGGTGCAGTCCCTGTGGCCCGAGCTCGCCGGGCGCCGTGCGCTGGACCTGGCCTGCGGCAGCGGCCGCTACGGGCTGCTGATGGCGCAGCACGGCGCGTGCGTCGTCGTCGGCTGCGACCGCTCGGCCGGCATGCTGGCCCAGGCGCCGCTGGCGCTGCGGGTGCGGGCCGACATGCTGGCGCTGCCCTTCGCTGCGCACAGCTTCGACGTGATCGTCTGCGGCCTCGCCGTGGGCCACGCGCCGTCCCTGGAGGCCTGGATGGTCGAAGCGGCGCGTGTGCTCGCGCCCGGGGGCGTGCTGGTCTATTCCGACTTCCACCCCGATGCCGCCCGCGCGGGCATGACGCGCAGCTTCACCGACGACAGCGGCCGGAAGCACACGCTGGCCCATGCCCGGCACGAACTCGACGAGCACCGCCGCGCGGCGGCCGGTGCCCGCCTTGTCCTGCAGGGCCAGCGGGAGGTGCGCATCGGCCACGAGCTGCAGGCGCCGGGCCTCGCGGCCCCCCAGGGCCTGGCCGTGGTGCTGGCCCTGCGCTGGGGCAAGCCATGAGGATCGACCTGCTGGGCGCCGTTGGCCCCGATGGACAGCCGCTGAACCTGGGGGTGGACCAGGGCCGGCTGGTGGCCCCGGGTGCCGGCCGGCGGATCGACCTGCGCGGCATGCGCCTGCTGCCCGGCCTCATCAATGCGCACGACCACCTGCACCTGAACAGCGCCTTGCCCCGCCTGAAGTTCCGCGAGGTCTACCGCAATGCGCGCGACTGGATCGCCGACATCACGCCGCGCCTGGGCACCGACCCGCAGCTGCTGGCCCATCGCGCACGCAGCCGGGCTGCGCGGCTCGTCGACGGCGGTCTGAAGAACCTGCTCAGCGGTGCCACCACGGTGCTGCACCACGACCCGCGTGACGCGGTGCTGGACGACCCGGCCTTTCCCGTGGACGCCCCGGCGCCAGGGGGCTGGTCGCATTCCCTGGGCCTGGACGGCGAGGAGGCGCTGCGCGCTGCGCATGCCGCCACGCCACCGGGCCGCTGGTGGGTCGTGCATGCCGCAGAAGGCACGGACAGCGAGGCCGCAAAGGAGGGAGATCGCCTCCAGGCCCTCGGCCTGCTCGGCCCGCAGACGCTGCTGGTGCATGGCCTGGGCCTGACGGCCGGCCAGCAGCGTGCGGTCGTCGACGCCGGGGCCGCGGTGGTGTGGTGCCCGGGGTCGAACCTGCATCTCTTCGGGGTGACGCTGGACCCCACCGCGCTCGCGGCGGCGGGGCGGCTGCTGCTGGGCAGTGATTCGCGCATCAGCGGCAGCCGTGACCTGCTGCAGGAGCTGGCCCTGGCGGCCCGGCTCACCGGCTGGCCGGACGAGCGCCTGCTGCACTGGGTCACCGCGCAGGCGGCGGCCGTGCTCGGCCTGCACGACCGCGGCCGCCTAGCGCCCGGGCTGCGCGCGGACCTCATCGCGCTGCCGGCCGGCCTGCCGCTGGCCCAGGCCACGCGCGCCGACCTGCGCCTGGTCATGGTGGCCGGCCAGGCCCGGTATGCCGATGCCGACCTGGGGGCGGCGCTGGGGCTGCGGCCCGTGCGGGTCGACGGGCGCGACAAGGCTTTGGCGCCGCCGCTGCTTGCGCAGGCCCGGGAGCCGGGGCTGGAGATCGGCCGTGCCCCGACCGCAGGGCCTGTGCCCGAGGTGGCCGCATGAAGCCGGTGCTGCTGCTGAACCCGCGCATCACCTCGAATGCGCGCTTCCCGCTGGCGGTGATGCAGCTGGCCGCCGCGCTGAAGGGCCGCAGGCCGGTGCGCATCCTGGACGGCAATCTCGACCGGCAGCTGCCTGACACCGCCGCCGCGGCGGTGCGCGAGGGCGGCTACGCAGCGGTCGGCCTGTCGGTGATGGGCGGGCCGCAGCTGGTCTCGGCGCTGGCGGTGTCGCGCGCCATCCGCGCGGCCGCGCCGGGCCTGCCCATCATCTGGGGCGGCTACTTCCCGACCCTGTGCCCGGACGCGACGCTGGCGGAGGAGGCTGTCGACTTTGCGCTGCGGGGGCAGGGCGAGCAGGGTTTCGTCGAGTTGCTGGAGGCCCTGGACGGCGGGCGCGCGCTGGGCGAGGTGAGCGGGCTGTCCTGGCGCAGCGAGGGGCAGCTGCGGCACAACCCCGACCGCCCGTTCTCGACAGCGCCACTGCAGATCGAGCTGGGTCTTGACGAACTGCCCGCGCCGCAGCGCTACCTCGGCCCGACCTACCTGGGCCGCCGCACGACCGGCTACCAGGCCGCCCTCGGCTGCCGCTACCGCTGCAGCTTCTGCGGCGTGGCCGCGATGTTCCGCGGCAAGACGGCCCTGCCGGAAGCCGAGCGCCTGTCCCGCGACCTGACGATGTTGCGCACGCGCTTCGGTGCCGATTCGGTGCAGTTCTACGACCACAACTTCTTCGACCGCGAGGTGGACATGCAGCCGCTGATGGCGGTGCTCGCCGAGCAGCAGATGCCCTGGTGGTGCTATGCCCGCGCCGATGCGCTGCTCGGGCTGTCGGCGGCGTCGTGGGCGCAGGTGCGGCGCAGCCGGCTGCGCATGGCCTACATCGGGGCGGAGTCGCCCAACGACGGCCTGCTGCGCGACATGCGCAAAGGCACGCGGGCCGACCAGACGCTGGCCGTGGTGGAGCTCTGCCGCAGGCAGGGCGTGGTGCCCGAGCTGTCCTTCATGCTCGCGCCGCCACAGGACCCGGAGGGCGAGACGGAGCGCACCTTCGACTTCATCCGCCAGGTCAAGCGCCTGCATCCCGGCGCGGAGATCATGCTGCACATCCACACGCCGCTGCCGCCGCGGCGCCTGGGTGACGGGCGCTGGACACCGCGCGACCCGACACTGCCCGCCGGCTTCGCCTTCCCGCGCACGGCAGCGGCCTGGGCCGAGCCGGCCTGGGTGGACTACTGGTGCCACAAGGACGCGCCCTGGCTGAGCCCGGCGCTGCGCGAGCGCATCCGTGACTTTCGCACCGTGCTGGGCTGTCGCTTCCCGACGCTGACCGACATCCGCGCCCCGGCCTGGCAGAAGGCGGCCCTGCGGGCGGCGTCGGCCTGGCGCTATCGCCTCGGTCGCTATGACCGCCCGCACGAGCTGCGCTGGCTGGAGCGCACGGTCACGCTCTGGGACCCGCAGCAGCATGCGCTGTGAGACGGCGGCGTGATGCGGGTCCTGCAGATCAACCCCTTCGTCGACAGCCAGGGCCGCTCGCCGCCGGCGCTGCTGGCCGAGTGGTGGACGCTGCGGCACTGTGCCGAGGCCGCGACGCTGGCCGGCGCGAAGGTTCGGGTGCTGCAGGCCAGCACCGCCCGCGCCCGGTGGGGCGAGGGCGGCGTGGACTACCACTGCCTGCCGCTGCTGGGCCCCGAGGGCCAGCCCGATGCCGGCCTGGCGCCGCTGCTGCGCGACTGGCGGCCGGACGTCGTTCATCTGCATGGCCTGGTCTTCACGCGCGAGGTCCATGCGCTGGCGGCCCTGCTGCCCGGTCGGCCGCTGCTGCTGCAGGACCATGCCGCCCGCCCGCCGACGCGGCCCTGGGTCTGGTGGCGCTGGCGGCGCGCGCTGGCCCGGGCGAAGGGCCTGATGTTCTGTGCCCGGGCCCAGGCCGAGCCCTTCCTGCGGCGCCGGCTGGTGGCCGCCCACACCCGCATCCATGAGGTGCCCGAGGCCAGCAGCGATTTCAGGCCGCGCGACCCCGCTGCCGAGCGCGCGATCACCGGGCTGTGGGGCGCGCCGGCCCTGCTCTGGGTCGGGCATCTGGATGCCAACAAGGACCCGCTCACCGTGCTGGACGGGGTCGCGCGGGCCGTGCCGCAGTTGCCGGGCCTGCAGCTGTGGATGTGCTTCGGCCAGGCGCCCCTGATGCCCGCCGTGCAGGCGCGGCTGCAGGACCCGCGGCTGCAGGGGCGCGTGCATCTGCTCGGCCGGGTGCCGCACGGGCAGGTCGAAGCGCTGATGTCGGCGGCCGACTTCCTGGTGCAGGGCAGCCACCGGGAAGGCTCGGGCTACAGCCTCATCGAGGCCCTGGCCTGCGGCCTGCCGCCTGTGGTGAGCGACATCCCGTCCTTTCGCAGCCTGTTGGGCAGCCTGCCGGCCGAAGGTGCGGCGGCGCTGTGGCCGGTGGGAGACGCGGCGGCCCTGGCGGCAGCCCTGGTTCGGCTCGCGGCCCGCGCGCCGGCGCGTGAGCCTGTGCGCGCACGCTTCGACGCCCACTGCTCGCGCGCGGCACTGGGGCGCCGGCTGGTGGACGCCTACGCCGAGGGGGTGTCGGCATGAGCACGCTGCCGCTGGCGGCCTCACCCGAAGACCTGCGCCGCGCGGTGTGGGCGAACCTGGCCACGGCGGTGGGCGAGAACGGCTTGCGCTTCCTGCTCAGCCTGGTGCTCGCCCGCCTGCTGGCCCCGGCGGAGCTGGGCCTTTACGCCCTGGGCATGGCCGTGTACGGCGTGGCGCAGCTGCTGCGGGATGCGGGCCTGTCGGTCTACCTGCAGCGCGAGCCGGTCCTGACGGCCGAGCGCTTCTCCGCCGTGCTGGGCCTGGGCCTGGCCAGCACCGGCCTCAGCACCCTGGGGCTGCTGGCGCTGGCGGAGCCGCTGGCCGCCGGCTTCGGCCAGGGTGCGTTGGCGCCGGTGCTGCAGGTCCTGGCGCTGCTGCTGCCGGTGTCGGCCTTCGGCAGCGTGATGGCGGCCCTGCACTTGCGCACACTGGCGGCGGGCGCCATCGCGCGGGTTTCGCTGATCGGGCTGGCCGTGCAGGCCGGGGTGTCGGTCTGGGCCTGCCGGCAGGGGGCGGGCGCACTCGGGCTGGCCTGGGCCCAGGTGGCCGCCGCGCTGGCTTGCGGCGCCGTCTGTGCCCGGCTTCGGCCGCCCGGCTTGCGCTGGCGGCCCGGCCTGCGCGGCGCCGGTGAGGTGGGGCGTTATGCCGCAGGTGCCTGGCTGCCCACGGCGCTGCAGCAACTGCACCAGCTGCTGCCGGATCTGCTGCTGGGCCGGCTGGGCGGCGCGCACGCGCTCGGCCTGTTCAGCCGGGCGCAGGCCACCGTCAACTTGTTGCAGATGGTGGCGGCGCGCTCGCTGGCCTTCGGCGTGCTGCCGGTGCTGTCGCAGCGGCAGGCGCAGGGGCAGGCCTTGCTGCCCGCCTGGCGGCAGGCTACGGCGCTGCTGACCGGGGTGGGCTGGCCGCTGCTGGCCCTCACGGTGGCCTACCGGGAGCCGCTGGTGGTGGGGTTGTATGGCGAGCCCTGGCGCGACTGCGCCGCCGCCGTGCCGGCGCTGGCGCTGATGGCGGCGCTGGCGCTGGCGACGCAGCAGCTCGCGCCGGCGCTGGCGGCCCTGGGGCACCCGGCGCAGGCCGCCGCCCCGCTGGCGCTGATGCTCGTGGCCCGCGTCGTGGGGGTCGGGCTGGGCTGGGATGGCGGCGTGGTGTCCTTCGCAGCCGCCTTGGCGGCGGCATCGGTGCTGGCGTTGCCGCTGCAGGCGTCCTTGGCCGGGCGGCATCTCGGGGCAGGCCCGCGGGACGCGCTGGCCGCCCTGGGCGGCAGCGCGCTGGCGGCGCTGGCCGTGGTGCTGGTGCCCTGGACGCTGGCGCCGCTGGCCTGGCTGGCGGCCTTGCGCGCCAGCCGGCACCCACTGCTGGCGGAACTGCTTCAGGCCGGGCGTCGCTTCATGACGAGCAGGAAATGATCGCCCAGCCGGTTGATGCCCGGCCAGCCGGCCACGTGCCGGTCCAGCGCCCAGAGCCGCGCGTGCCAGCGAGGGTGGCGTTCGGCCAGCCCGGTGATGTAGGGCGGCGGTACGAACACGCACAGGCCGCGCTGCACCTCCAGCTCGAAATGCGGCTGGAAGGCGGCGTAGAACTCGCCTGGGGTGTAGTAGCGCGTCCAGATCGTGTGGCCGTTCATGCCCACCGGCACGATGCCGCGGGCGAAGCGCACCTTCACGCGGGCCCAGCGGCGCTGGCGGGCGTAGTGCGCGATCTCCCACGGGCACCAGCGGCCGATGACGGTGAACACCAGGCGGCCACCGGGCCTCACGAGGCGCGCGCATTGGGCCGCGACGGCGGCGGGGTCGGGCACGCAGTTGAGCGGGCCGAGGTTGGAGTAGGCGCCGTCGAAGGTCCCGTCGCCCGGCAAGGAGGCCAGTTCGTGGGCGCCGAGCCGGTGGCAGTCGAGGTCGACACCGGCGGCGATCGCACGATCGCGCGTGCGCGCCACCATGCCTTCGGACCAGTCCGTGGCGGTCACGCGATGGCCCTGGGTTGCCAGGTGCACGGCATCCAGCCCGGTGCCGCAGCCCAGGTCGATGAGCCGGCTGCCGGGGGCGAAGCTGCGGTCGAGCCAGCGCCACATCTCGGTGCGCATGTCCTGGATGGCGATGTTGTTGCCGCGCGGGCCGTCGTAGTCGGCGGCCACGCTGTCGAAGGCGTCCTGGGTGTCCAGCAGCTGGCGTTGCGAGGCGGGGTGCGTGTCGGTGCTCATCGGGAGGTCCTGTCTTGAAGATCGCGGTCGTCGTGCCCGGCGGGGTGGACCGCTCTGGCGAGATTCGGGTGGTGCCGGCGCTGCTGGCGCTGTTGGAGCGCCTGGCTGCACGGCATGAGGTGCATGTGTTCGCCCTGTGGCAGGAACCGCAGCGGGCGAGCTGGTGGCTGTGCGGCGCCCGCGTGCACAACATCGCCGCGTCCCGCGGGCCGCTCGGGTGGGCGCAGGCCCTGTGGGCGCTGCGGCGTGAGCACGGGCGCGGCCGCTTCGATCTGGTGCAGATGATCTGGGCCGGCGCGGCGGGCGTCGTGGGCGTGGCGGCGGCGCGCTGGCTCGGCCTGCCGAGCGCCGTGCATGTGGCCGGCGGTGAGCTCGTGGCCCTGGCCGACATCGGCTATGGCGGCCGCCTGACGCGGCGCGGCCGTTGGCGTGAGGCCTGGGTGCTGCGCCATGCCGACCGGCTGACCGCGGCGAGCGCCCCGGTGCTGGCCCAGCTTGCCGCGCTGGGCCATGAGGCGCAGCGCCTGCCCCTGGGTGTGGACCTCGGCCGCTGGCCGCCGCAGGCGCCGCGCCTGCGCCCGGCCGGCCAGCCCCTGCGCCTGGTGCAACTGGCCAGCCTCAACCGGGTGAAGGACCTCGCCCTGCTGCTGCGCGCTCTGTCGCGGGTGCCGGCGGTGGCGCTGGACGTCATCGGCGAGGACACGCTCGGTGGCGAGATGCAGGCGCTGGCCCGACAGCTGGGCTTGGCCGACCGGGTGCGCTTCCATGGCTTCCTGACGCAGGCCGCGCTGCAGCCGGTGCTGGCGCGCGCCCATGTGTGCGTCGTCAGCTCGCGCCACGAGGCCGGGCCGCTGGCGGTGCTGGAAGCGGCCGTGGCGGGCCTGCCCAGCATCGGCACCGCCGTCGGGCATCTGGCGGAGTGGGCGCCGGACGCCGCCCGGGTGGTGCTGCCCGGCGATGAAGCCGGTCTGAGCGGGCTCATCGCCCAGCTTGCCGCGGACGAGCCCCTGCGCCTGCGGCTCGCCGCAGCCGCCCAGCAGCGGGCGCTGGCCGAGGATGCTGATTTCACCCATGAGCGGTTCGCGCAGCTTCATGCCGAACTGCTCGGCCGGTAGGCGAGGGCGCGATGCAGCGAGTACATCGTCTGCGCCCGGGGTGGCGCACCGCACAGGAAGCTCAGCGCCTTGCGCCAGGGCGCGCGTCGCGTCCAGGCCGACCCGGCCAGGGAGTGCTGGCGCTGCAGCATCTGCGCCGTGACGGCCTGCTCGGGCGGGAACAGCCGCTGCCAGGCCAGGCCCAGGGCATCCGCCGGCCCTTGGGACCAGGCCACGCCGGGCAGCCAGGGAATGTCGAGCCGCGACAGCGACACGTCGGCCAGGGTCCAGCCCGCGCTGGCGTGGCGCAGCCAGGGCGGGCAGGCCCGCAGTGCCTCCACCGGCGCGGCCGGCAGCGTGCCGGGGAAGAGGCGGGCGGCCAGCGCCAGCGTCGGCACGGCCAACCAGGCGGCGCGGCCGTCGGCGGTGGGGGCGAGGGCCTGCGCCCAGGCGGCGCTGTCCAACTGCGGCGCCAGTCGGCTGAGGTCGTGCAGCTGGATCAGGCGCACATTGCGCGTGCAGAGGTTGCCGGCCGTGTGCAGCAAGAGGTGGCGCATGAGCGCGGCCTTGCTGCGGTAGCCGTGCACGCCCGCCGGCGCCTCGTGGGGGGCGAGGTCGGCCGTGATGTCGACCGCGCGGCGTGGCAGAGGCTCGGTGACGGCGGTGTGCAGCTCGATCGGGATCGGGTTGTCCTCGTGCTCGCCGAAGGCGCGGTCGGCCGGCGCGTGCAAGGGCTCGTAGGCGATGTGGCGCGCCTTGCGCACGCCCGGTGCGTAGCCGAGGGCGCGGATCACGCGGTCGGCGTGGTCCACGGCGCCGGGGGGCACCAGGAGGTCGATGTCGCTCATCGGCCGCGTGCCGGCCGGGGCCAGGCCGTGGCGGAGCATGGCAGCGCCCTTCAAGCCGAGCAGCGGCAAGCGGGCTGCGCGCGCCTCGTCGTCCAGGGCCTGGAGCAGGGCGCGGATGCGTTGTTCGCGGCGCCGGCCCTGCTCGGCCTGTTCGGCGAGGAAGGCCTGCCAGTCGGCGGGGCCGGCCCAGGCCAGGCGCGTGGCCAGCAGGCCGCCGATGCCCTGCATGACCGCCACTGCCATCGCCGCCCGCCATTCGAAGCTCTGCCAGTCCGGCGCGGTCGCCGTGGGCTGGGTGAGTTCCTCCGCGAGGCGCTGCGTGGTGGCACGCAGCGTGGCCCGGATCACCGCCGGCGCGGGCATGTTCATCGTCTTCAAGGAGTGTCTCCCTCATGACCCATTGGCAAGCGGACCCACGGCAGATTGCCGACCCCTTCGACGAGCAGGCGCCGCTGGCGCTGCGCCGCCGCCATGGGGTGCTCGGTGCGAGCGTCGAGTTCCGCAGTGACAGCCCCGAGCTCTCGGCCCTGGCGGACACGGCCTATGCCGGCCTGCCGGGCCTGCCCGGCGATGCGCCACCCTTGGTGGTGGAGCTGCGGCTGGCCGCCAGCGCTGCCCGCTTCGACAAGCCGCCGCCCGTGGCCCGCATGCTGGGCGGGGCCGGGCTGCTCGGGGCCACCGTCGACGCCGCCAACCTGGCGCTCGTGAACCCGGCTGCGGGCCGGGCGCTGGTGCGGGTGTCGCCGGGCCTGCTGCGCTGGCCCTACCACCTGCGCTACGAGTTGATCGAGTTCGCCGTGTTCACGCTGGTGGCCCGGCAGCGCCACCTGGCGGCCCTGCATGCGGGCTGTGTGGCGGCCGGCGGCCAGGCCGCGCTGCTGATGGGCGCCAGCGGCGCTGGCAAGTCGACGCTGGCTTTGCAGTCGATGGCGCTCGGCCTCTCGGTCCTGACCGAGGACGCCAGCTTCGTCGATGCCGGCAGCTTCAACGCCTGGGGCGTGCCGAACTTCCTGCATCTGCGCTGCGACGGCCTGGGCTGGCTGAGCGACCCCGTGCTGAGCGCGCGCATCCAGGCCTCCCCGGTCATCCAAAGGCGCAGCGGCGTGTGCAAGTTCGAGCTCGATCTGCGCGCCGGCTGGGCACCGATCGCGGCCGGGCCGGTGCCGGTGCGCCACCTGGTGTTCGCCGCCGCGGAGACAGCAGCCGGGGGCGAGCTGCTGCAGCCGCTGGCGCCGGACGAGGCCCTCGCGCGCCTGCGCCTGAGCCAGCCTTACGCGGCGGGCCAGCCCGGCTGGGGGGCTCTGGCGGCCGGGGCGGCATCGCTTCATGCCTGGTCCCTGCGCCGTGGCCGCCATCCGCAGGACGGGGCGCGGGCCCTGCGGTCGCTGCTCATGGCGTGACCGCCTGCACCGGGCTGAGGCTGGCCAGCAGCGCCGCCCAGCGCTGGTGGATGTCGTCCGCCGCGCGGCGCCGTGCGGCGGGGGCCAGCTGGCCCAGGTCGACCTGGGCATGCAGCAGGTCGCGCACCCGGCGGTACACCTCGGTGCTGAAGCTGCCGCGGAACATCATGGCCAGGTCAGCGCTGTCGGTCCAGTGCGTCTTGGGGCCGAGCTGGGCCTTGACCTGCTCGTGAAAGCGCGTGCCGGGGAGCGGGTAGGACACGCTCACGCCGATGTCGTCGGGCTGGGCCTCCTCGATGAGCTGGCGCGTTTGCAGCAGCTCGGGCAGGCCCTCGCCCAAGTAGCCGAGCTGGATGAAGAAGCCGACGCGGATGCCAACCGCCTGCAGGCGGCGGCGGGCCTCATGGATCTCGGCCACGGTCGTGCCCTTGTTCATCGCGTCGAGCACGCGCTGGCTGCCGCTTTCGGCGCCGATCCAGGCCTCGTGGCAGCCGGCGTCAGCCAGCGCGCGGGCCATGGCCTCGCTGATGAGGTCGGCGCGCGTCTGGATGGCGAAGGGGATGCCGCCGCCCAGGCGGTCGAGCTCGTCGGCAAAGCCCTGCACCCAGTCGGCGCGGAAGCCGAAGATGTCGTCGGCGAACCAGATGTGGTCCGGCGCGAAGCGGGCCTTGAGTTCGGCCATCTCGGCGGCCACCGCCCGCGCGCTGCGTTGCTGGTAGCGCTGGCCCCAGATCGGCTTGGCGCACCAGTTGCAGCGGAAGGAGCAGCCCTTGGACGCGGCCATGTTCAGGCTGAAGCGGCCATGCGCGGCCTGCCAGGTGGCGCGGTAGCGGTCGACGTCCACCAAGTCCCAGGCGACCGGTGCCTCGAGCTCGGCCGGCTCGCTGCGCTGCAGGTGCACCGGCTGGGCCAGGGCCGCCATCAGGGCCTCGCCGCTCAGGTGCGGCTCGGCTTGCAGGCGCTGCAACAGGGCGGGGAGGGCATCCAGGCCTTCGCCGCGCAGGGCCACATCGGCACCCGCGCCGAGGTAGGCCTGGGGCGCGTCGCTGGCGTCCGAGCCGGCGACGATGACCCGTGCGCCCGCGCGCCGGGCGCTGCCGACCATGGCGCAGGCGGCCTCGCGCATCTTGGCCAGGCACATCTTGCTGAGGTAGTTGTAGTTGTCCTCATAGAGCAGCACCACGTCGGGGCGTGTGGCGGTGAGGCAGGTGTCGAAGTCCTGCGTGCCCTCGGCCAGCATGGCATCGAAGAAGCTGACGTGGTGGCCGAGGCGGCGCAGCAGGGCCGCCACCTGCAGCGTGGCCAGCGGCGGGTAGGGCTTGGCGCGGTCGAACTGCTTGGCGTCGAAACGCAGGAAGAAACTGTGGCCGACGAGGATGGAGAGCACGCCTTCTCCTTGGCATGGAGTCAGCGCGTGGGTTCCGGCAGCGCGCCGGAAGGTTCAATCCGCCAGCGGGCGGGCGGCGTCGGCGCGCCGCCGTCGGCTATCCTGACGGCCATGAATCCGGAACCGACCGAGGACGACGAGCCCAGCATCGTCTCCCGCCCCCGCCGAAAAGGCATTTACGCGCTGCCCAACGCCATCACGCTGGGCGCGCTCTTCAGCGCCTTCTACGCCATCGTGATGGCCATGAACGGCCGCTTCGAGGTGGCCTGCGTGGCCATCTTTGCCGCCGCCGTGCTCGACAGCCTGGACGGCCGTGTGGCGCGCATGACCAACACGCAGTCCGCCTTCGGCGAGCAGATGGACAGCCTGTCCGACATGGTCGCCTTCGGCGCCGCGCCGGCCCTGATCGTCTACATGTGGGCCCTGAAGGACATGGGCAAGCCGGGCTGGATCCCGGCCTTCGTCTACATCGCGGGTGCGGCGCTGCGCCTGGCGCGCTTCAACGTGAACATCGGCGTGGTGGACAAGCGCTACTTCCAGGGCCTGCCCAGCCCCGCCGCGGCCGCGCTGGTCATCGGCCTCATCTGGGCCGTGGTCGACCAGGCCAGCTACACCGGCGTGCAGCCCGGCAGCTGGGTGGCCTGGGCGGCCTACGGCATCACGCTGTTCGCCGGGCTTTCGATGGTGACGAACGCTCCGTTCTACAGCTTCAAAGTCTTCGACAGAAGGCGCTCGGTGCCCTTCTTCGTGCTGGTCGTGATCATGCTCGGCATCGGCCTCGCGGCCCTCGATCCGGCGCGCGTTCTCTTCGGTGTCTTCTGTGTTTACGGGCTGTCGGGCTATGTGATCTATGCCTGGCGCAAGGCCAAGGGCAAGCCCGTCAGCGTCATCTCCACGAGCACCGACGAGCCCGATGAGCGCGGCTTGCACCAATAGTCTTTCGTGTTAGATTTCCAGCCCATGAACCGCGCCGCGCACATCGCCCTGCTACTAGCCCTGGAGGAACTTCGGGTTCGCTAGTCAGTCGCGCGCATACGCTCACACCTGACCCCCAACGGCCCGATTGCAACCGCAGCGGGCCGTTCGTGTTTTCTGATGCTGCTGGTTGCCCCACCCACCCATCCTGGATGGACACCATGTTGAAGCAACCGCAGCTCAAGTACCGCCCTTTCGCTCCCGTCACACTGCCGGACCGCACCTGGCCCGACGCCGTGCTGACCCGTGCGCCGATCTGGCTGAGCACCGACCTGCGGGACGGCAACCAGGCGCTCATCGAGCCCATGGACATCGCCCGCAAGCTGCGCATGTTCCAGCAGCTCGTCAAGATCGGCTTCAAGGAAATCGAGGTGGGCTTCCCGTCGGCCTCGCAGACCGAGTTCGATTTCGTGCGCCTGCTGATCGAGGGCGGCCACATCCCCGACGATGTGAGCATCCAGGTGCTGACGCAGGCGCGCTCGCACCTCATCGAGCGCACCTTCGAGGCGCTGGACGGCGCGCGGCGCGTGATCGTGCACGTCTACAACGCGGTGGCGCCGATCATGCGCCGCGTGGTGCTGGGGCAGGACGAAGACGGCATCGTCGAGCTGGCCGCCACGCAAGCCCGGCAGATCAAGGACCTGGCCGACGCCCGCCCGGGCACGGACTGGCGCTTCGAGTATTCGCCCGAGATGTTCTCGGGCACCGAGCTGGCCTTCAGCAAGCGCGTGGTCGATGCGGTGACCGCCGTCTGGGCGCCGACGCCCGAGCGCAAGTGCATCATCAACCTGCCGTCCACGGTCGAGCACAGCACGCCCAACATCTTTGCCGACATGATCGAGTGGATGCACCGCCACCTCGAGCGGCGGGACTGCCTCGTGCTGTCGGTGCACCCGCACAACGACCGCGGCACGGGCACGGCTGCCGGCGAGCTGGCCCTGATGGCCGGCGCCGACCGCATCGAAGGCTGCCTCTTCGGCAACGGCGAGCGCACCGGCAATGTCGACCTCGTCAACATCGCCCTCAATCTCTACACCCAGGGTGTGGACCCGCAGCTGGACTTCTCGGACATCGACGAGGTGCGCCGCTGCGTTGAGCACTGCACGCAGATCCCGGTCCACCCACGCCACCCCTACGTGGGCGATCTCGTGTACACCTCCTTCTCCGGCTCCCACCAGGACGCCATCAAGAAGGCTTTCGCCGCGCGCCAGGACGGCGATGTCTGGGACATGCCCTACCTGCCCATCGACCCCAAGGACCTGGGCCGCAGCTACGACGCCGTCATCCGCGTGAACAGCCAGTCCGGCAAGGGGGGCATCGCCTACCTGCTGGAGGCCGAATACGGCCTGGAGCTGCCGCGGCGGCTGCAGATCGAGTTCAGCCAGGTCGTGCAGCGCGTGATGGACGACGCCGGCAAGGAGCTCACCGCGGCCGACATCCACGCCATCTTCGAGCGCGAGTACGGCATCGGCAACGCGGGTGCCTCGGTCGTTCAGCCGCAGATGACCGAAGTGGCCGGGGGCACGATGAAGCTCTCCGCCGAGGTCGTGCTGGGCGGCTGGGTGGGCCATGTGCAGGGCGAGGGCAATGGCCCGATCGATGCGTTCGTGAACGCGCTCTCGGCCCGGCTGGGCCAGGAGGTGCGCGTGCTGGACTACCACGAGCACGCCATCGGCAGCGGTGCCGATGCGCGGGCGGTGGCCTATTTGGAGATCCGCGTCGGCGAGGTCACGCGCCACGGGGTCGGGATTGATGGCAGCATCGTGCGTGCGTCGATGCAGGCGGTGCTGTCCGGCCTGTCCCGCGCCCCGGTCGCGGTGCCGCGAACAGAAAAGGAAAACGTGCGATGACCGACAAGCTGATCATTTTCGACACCACCCTGCGCGACGGCGAGCAGTCGCCCGGCGCCTCCATGACGCGCGAGGAAAAGCTGCGCATCGCTCGCCAGCTCGAGCGCATGAAGGTGGACGTCATCGAGGCGGGCTTTGCCGCGTCGAGCAACGGCGACTTCGAGGCCGTGAAGGCGATCGCAGCCGCCGTGCGCGACAGCACGATCTGCTCGCTGGCCCGCGCGAACGACCGCGACATCTCGCGCGCCGCCGAGGCGCTCGCGCCGGCCCAGCGTTCGCGCATCCACACCTTCATCGCCACCAGCGAGCTCCACATGGAGAAGAAGCTGCGCATGACGCGCGAGCAGGTGCTGGAGCAGGCGACGCTGGCGGTGCGCTTTGCGCGCAATCTGTGCGGCGACATCGAGTTCTCGCCGGAAGACGGCTACCGCTCCGACATCGACTTCCTCGCCCGCGTCTGCGAGGCCGTCATCCGCGAGGGCGCTGGCACCATCAACATCCCCGACACCGTGGGCTACGGCATCCCCGAGCTCTACGGCGACTTCATCCGCCGCCTGCGCGAGAAGGTGCCCAATTCCGACCAGGCCATCTGGAGCGTGCACTGCCACAACGACCTGGGCATGGCGGTGGCCAACTCGCTGGCCGGCGTGAAGATCGGCGGCGCACGGCAGGTGGAATGCACGATCAACGGCCTGGGTGAGCGCGCGGGCAACTGTTCGCTCGAAGAGGTCGTCATGGCCGTGCGCACGCGGCGCGACTACTTCGGGCTGGACGTCGGCATCGAGACCTCCCAGATCGTGCCGGCCTCCAAGCTCGTGTCGCAGACGACCGGTTTCGTCGTGCAGCCGAACAAGGCTGTCGTGGGCGCCAATGCCTTCGCGCATGCCAGCGGCATCCACCAGGACGGCGTGCTCAAGGCCCGCGACACCTACGAGATCATGCGCGCCGAGGATGTGGGCTGGGCGGCCAACAAGATCGTGCTGGGCAAGCTGTCGGGCCGCAATGCCTTCAAGCAGCGCCTGCAGGAGCTGGGCATCCAGCTGGAGAGCGAGGCCGAGGTCAATGCCGCCTTCCAGCGCTTCAAGGACCTGGCCGACCGCAAGAACGAGATCTTCGACGAGGACATCATCGCCCTCGTGATGGACGAGTCCGTCACGGCCGATGTCGAGCACTTCCGCCTGCTGTCCCTGGCCCAGCGCAGCGAGACGGGCGAGCGCCCGCATGCCGCCATCGTGTTCGCGATGGGCCACCAGGAGCACCGCGCCGAGAGCGACGGCAACGGCCCCGTGGATGCGACGCTGCAGGCCATCGAGTCGGTCGTGCAGTCGGGCGCCGAGATGCTGCTGTACTCGGTCAACGCCATCACCGGCGGCAGCACCGAGTCCCAGGGCGAGGTGACGGTGCGGCTGCAGCACGCCGGCCGTGTGGTCAACGGCGTGGGGGCAGACCCGGACATCGTCGTGGCCTCCGCCAAGGCCTATCTGTCAGCGCTGAACAAGCTCCAGAGCAAGACCGAGCGCGTCGCCGCGCAAGGTTGAACGGGCCGGGCGGGCCGCCGGGAGTCGGCCTGCCGCGCCTGTAACCGGCGTGATGCCTGTCACGCCGCCCGCAACCGGGCGGGTTCGCGGGCGCAACAAGCGTGTAAAGCCGGCCCTCCTCCAGGGGCTCCTGCGGCGTTGCACCCCCAGAATCTGGGCGCAAGCACCCCTGCGGTTTTGGGGCTGATCCCGATACCGCAGTCGGCGCTGACCGGGCCTACTTGCAAGCACTTACAAGTTCGCAACCCTGGTTGCGGCGGCCTGCCGCGCCGGCCCAGAGTTCACTTGAGGAATGTTGCATAAGTTCTTATCTTGTCGGTGTTTTTGGCGGCGCTACACTGCCGTCCAGACCTGGGGATTCCGTTGAAGACTTTTGCCGCCGCCCTGTTGAGCCTCAGCCTGCTGGCCACGCTGCCGAGCGTTGCCACCGCTGCTGCCGAAACCCCCTCCAAAGCCAAGACGAGCACCAAGGCCAAGGCCGCCCCCAAGGCCAGTGCCAAAGCCTCGTCCGTCCAGACCCGCAAGACCCGCTCCGTCGTGGTGCGCAAGGCGGCCCCGGTGCTGCCGGCGGTGCCCACCTTCGGCCAGGCCGCCGGCCTGCATGCGGTGGACGACCCGCTGGCGCTGAAGTCCAGCGTGGCCTATGTGCTGGACCAGGACACCAACGAGGTCCTGTTCTCCAAGAACCCGCAGGCGGTGCTGCCGATCGCCTCCATCACCAAGTTGATGACGGCGCTCGTGGTCGTCGAGGCGGGTCTGTCGCTGGATGAGAAGCTCACCGTCACCCAGGACGACGTGGACACCGAGAAGTTCACCCGCTCGCGCCTGGCCGTGGGCACGACGCTGTCGCGCGGCGACATGCTGCACCTGGCCCTGATGGCCAGCGAGAACCGTGCGGCCCATGCGCTGGGTCGGCACTACCCCGGCGGCCTGGAGGCTTTCGTGGCCGCGATGAACGCCAAGGCCCAGAGCCTGGGCATGGCCGACACGCACTATGTGGAGCCCACCGGCCTGTCCAGCCGCAACCAGAGCAGTGCGGCCGACCTCGCCAAGCTGGTGGCCGTGACCAGCCAGGTGCCGCTGCTGCGCGACCTGTCCACCTCGCGCGAGGCCCGCGTGGCCCTGGGCAAGCGACTGGTGCAGTTCCGCTCCACCAACGGCCTGCTGTCCAACCCGCTGTGGGACATCGGCCTGCAGAAGACTGGCTTCATCAACGAAGCCGGCAAGTGTGTCGTCATGCAGGCTCGCATGGCGGGGCGCCAGCTGATCATGGTGTTCCTCGATTCCAGCGGCAAGGCCTCGCGGATCGCGGACGCCGAGCGCATGCGCAAGTGGCTCGCGAGCCAGATCGAAGCGGCCCCCGAAGCCAAGCTCTGAATGCCTAGCCCTGAATGACGACGCGGCGCTTCGGCGCCGCGTTTTGCTTCTGGAGCGGCCCTATTGGCCTCGGTAGCCCAGGGCCGACGAGATCTGCGCCGCGGTTTCCTTCAGGCGCACGACCCAGCTTTCTTCCAGCCGGTCCGAGGGCGCCGAGATGGACAGGCCCGCGACGAGCTTGGCCTGGTCGTCGTAGATGCCGGCGGCCATGCAGCGCACGCCCAGCTCCAGCTCCTCGTCGTCGCGGGCGATGCCGCGCTGCCGCACCATCGCGAGTTCGCGCTCCAGTGCGCTGATGTCGGTCAGGCTGTTGCGGGTGTGGCCCGACAGGCCGGTGCGCGTGGCGTAGGCGCGCACGCGGGTGCTGTCGTCGCTGGCCAGGAAGAGCTTGCCGACCGAAGTGAGGTGCAGCGGCGCGCGGCCGCCCACCGCGCGCACGACCTGCATGCCGGAGCGCTCGGAGTAGGTGCGTTCGATGTAGACGATCTCGTCTCCCTGCCGCACCGACAGATTGACCGGCTGGTGGGTGAACTTGTGCAGCTCGCGCATCGCGGGCAGCGCGGCGTCGCGCACATCCAGGCGGGCCTTCACGAGGTTGCCCAGCTCCAGCAGGCGCATGCCGAGTCGATAACTGCCGGCTTCGGGCCTGTCGACGAAGCGCCCCAGGGTCAGGTCATTGAGAATCCGGTGTGCCGTGGAGGGGTGCAGCCCGGTGGCCTCGGACAGGGCCTTCAGCGAGACCGGGTCCTGGTGGGTCGCAAGCACGTCCAGCAGGGAGAACATGCGCTCCAGCACCTGGATGGCCGGGCTCTGCTGCGCGTCTTTCGGTTTCATGCCGTCATTGTGGGGGAGATTGCGCTTGTTTTGTATGGCGAAAGCACGCTTCAGCTGGTGGCATGTCTCTAGGGGCCTCCTGCTGCTGGTTTGGGCCGGCTGCGCTTTGGCCGCCGAGCCTGCGCCGCCACCGCCGGCCGACGGCCCCAGTGCTGCACGCTGGCTGCGGGCGCCGCAGTTCTATGGCCGCATCACGGCGCGCGAGCTCGGCCTGCTCATCAACACGGCCGACCCGTACTCGGTGGCGGTGGGCGAGCATTACGCGCGCCGGCGGGGCATCCCGCCCGAGCAGGTGTTGCGGGTGTCCCTGCCGCTGCGGCCCAGCCTCACCCGGGACGAGTTCCTGGCGCTGGACCAGGCCATCCGCGCGCACATGCCCGAGCGCGTGCACGGCCTGGCCCTGGCCTGGGTGCAGCCCTATGCGGTGGACTGCAATTCCCTGACCAGCGCGCTCGCGATGGGGCTGCAGCCCGAGGTCTGCGCCCACAGCTGCGCCATGACGCGCACCAGCCCCTACACGGGCTATTTCGGCGCCCGGCCCTGGGCGGTGCTGGGCCTGCGGCCGGCCATGCAGATCGCCGCGCGTTCGGTGCCCGCCGCGCTGGCCCTGATCGAGCGCGGCATCGCCGCCGACCATTCGCTGGCGGCCACGCCGGCCGAGCCGGCCCAGGCCTACCTTGCGGCCACGCCGGATGTGGCCCGCAATGTGCGCGAGCGGCTGTTCCCGCCGGCCGGGCCGGTGCCCGGCGCGGCGGCGCTGGCGGTGGTTCGCGTGAGGAGCGAGGCCCTGCCCGCGATGCGCCGCATCCTCGTCTACCAGACGGGCCTGGCCCGCGTGCCCGCGCCGCTGGGCGGCGAGTGGCTGCCCGGCGCCCTGGCAGACCACCTCACCTCCTTCGGCGGCCAGCTGGACAAGCTCGCCGGCGAGGGCCAGATGAACATCCTCGACTGGATCGATGCGGGCGCCACCGCCAGCTACGGCACGGTCAGCGAACCCTGCAACCATGTGCAGAAGTTCCCCCACCCGCAGCTGCTGCTGATGGCCTATGCCCAGGGCTTGAGCGCCCTGGAGGCCTACTGGCACAGCGTGGCCTGGCCGGCTCAGGGCGTGTTCGTGGGCGAGCCGCTGGCGGCACCTTTCGCGCCGGTCGCGTCGACAAGCACGCCCTGAGCCGCCGCCAGGCCCGAGCGCACGGCGCCTTCCAGCGTTGCGGGGTAGGGGCCGGCGACATAGTCGCCCGCCGCCCACAGGCCGGGTGCGATGCGCCCCTCGGGGCGGGCCAGGCCGGGTGTGCAGGCGAAGGTGGCGCGCTTCTCGGTCAGCACCTTGTCGATCACCGGTGGCGTGGCCCAGTCGAGCACATCCAGCGCTTGGCGCAGCACCGCCTCGCCGCAGCCGCCGCGTGCCACCCAGGGCGCGGCGCCGCTGACGACGAAGGCAAAGCGCCCCGGTGCGCCACCGAGCTGGCCCAGGTCGAAGACGAACTGTGCCGGCGCGTCGGGCCCTTCCCGCAGCGCCAGCATCGGCGCGGGCAGGGCGCTGTCCGGGCTGTGCAGGTAGACGGTGATGATGGGCTGGAAGGCAAAGGCCCCGGCCAGCGCCGACCACGCGGGCGCGATCCCGGCCGTGAGCCGTACCGCCTCGACGCTGCTGCAGGCCAGCACCACGGCATCGAAGGGCTCGCCATCCACCCGCCAGCCCGGCTCCAGGCATTGCACGCGCTGGCCGAGCCGCAGCCGCGGCCCCAGCCAGGCAGCCGCCGGTGCGGCCAGCAGCTCGGACAGCGGCCGGCGCGGCAGCAGTAGGTCGGCGCTGCCGGGGCCGCTGAAGAGGGCGTCCTTCAGCACCCGCAGGAAGACCTGGGCGCTGGCCTCGGGTGCGGGCGTGTTCAGGGCGGCCACGCACAGGGGCTCGACCAGATCGCGTCGCACGTCGGCGGGCAGCCGGGCGCAGAGCTGGGCCACGGTCAGGCCAGGTTCGCAGCGAAAGCCCCGGGCCAGCCAGCCACCGGCGGCGGCCAGCAGGCCCAGCCGGGCCGACAGCAGCCAGCCCCCATGGGCGAGCACGCCGCGCGTGAAGCTGATCAGCGCCGGCCCCGGCGGCAGGCGCAGGCCGGGTTCGCCGGGGTAGGGCAGGGCCAGCGGGCGGCGTTGCAGCACGGTGGCCGGGTCCACGCCGAGGCGGCGCATCAGCGCGAGGCTCTCGCGGTAGGCGCCGATCAGGATGTGCTGGCCGTTGTCGTAGGGGTGGGCCGGGTCGGGGCCGGCCACGCTGCGCGCGCGGCCACCGGCTTGCGGCGCCATCTCCAGCACGTTCACCGCGTGGCCGCCCTCGGCCAGTGCGGTTGCCGCCGCGATGCCCGCCCAGCCGGCCCCGACAACCGCGACCTTCAACGCCCGCGCCAGTTGGTGCGCGCCGCGATCCAAAGCTTGCGCAGCGGCGTCAGGGAGATGCGCTGGTGCAGCACCTGGAACTGCTCGCGCTCGATCTCCACGAGCAGCGCGCGGTAGATGTTGGCCATCATCAGCCCGGGCTTCTGGGCGCTGCGGTCCGCCGCCGGCAGCAGGGCGAAGGCTTCGTCGTAGAGCTGGTGGGCGCGCTGGGCCTGGAACTGCATCAGCGCCGTGAAGCGCTCGCTGTAGCCCCAGGGCTTGGCGCGCAGCAGGATCTCATTGGCCTTCACACCGAACTGCTGGAGCTCGTTGACCGGCAGGTAGATGCGCCCGCGCCGCGCGTCGTCGCCCACGTCTCGGATGATGTTGGTGAGCTGCATCGCCAGGCCGAGCTTGTGCGCATAGGCCACCGTCTCGGGCTGTGTGCGCCCGAAGATGCTGCTGGCCACTTCGCCCACCACACCGGCCACCAGGTGGCAGTAGCGCGCGAGGCCGGGGTAGTCGAGGTAGCGGGTCTGCTGCAGGTCCATCTCGCAGCCTTCGATGACGGCGTTGAGGTGATCCGCGCGGATGTCGAAGACCGGCACATGGGGCATCAGGGCCTTCATGACCGGGTGGCTGGGCTGGCCGGCAAAGGCCGCCGCCACCTCCTTGCGCCACCAGGCCAGCTTGGTGGCGGCCACGCCGGCGTCCTGCGTCTCGTCGACGACGTCGTCCACCTCGCGGCAGAAGGCATAGAAGGCCGTGATCGCCGCGCGCCGGGGGGGCGGCAGGAACAGGAAGGCGTAATAGAAGCTCGAGCCGCTCGCGGCGGCTTTCTCCTGGACGTATTGCTCTGGGCTCATGGTGCGGGCCGCATTGTCAGGGCACGCCACAGCAGCCGGGGGGCGTCCCAAACCCTGATCGCGGGTCGGTGCAGCAGGCTGTCGTGGCCGCGGGCCTCGATCTTGTCGAGGATGCGCAGGCCGCCCTGCACGACCAGGCGCAGTTCCCAGCCGGCGCGGCCGCGCATGGCCAGGGCCAGCGGTGCGCCTTCGTCCATCAGGGCCCGTGCCCAGCGGCACAACTCGGCGATGAGGGCGCGCGCGGCCGGGCTGTCGCGGCAGGCCAGCACCTCGTCGGCGGTGACGCCATGGCGGTCGAGATCGGATTGCGGCACATAGAGCCGGCCGTTGGGGCCGTCGCGGCTGAAGTCCTGCCAGAAATTGAT
>Ga0233424_10000922_pt1 | contig 30617 bp, 29 predicted proteins | sample Watercolumn_Towu_FD_181011 | JGI IMG/M metagenome (GOLD analysis project Ga0233424, IMG submission 181011) | Freshwater microbial communities from Lake Towuti, South Sulawesi, Indonesia - Watercolumn_Towuti2014_125_MG | ecosystem: Environmental > Aquatic > Freshwater > Lake | place: Indonesia... | reverse complement strand
CGCGGAGACGTCGCCGTTCTTCAGCAGGTCTTCCAGCCGCACGCCGTATTGCTGCGGCTTGCCGTCGACCACGCGCAGGATGCTGGCGCGGTTGCCGTCGGCGAAATCGGTGATGCCCCCCACCGCGATCATCAAATCGACCAGCGACATGTTTTCCCGATAGCTCAGGGACTGCGGCTTGGCAGCCTGGCCCAACACCCGGATCTGTTGGTTGTAGGGGCCGATGCCACCGGCCACGGTCACGGTGACCACGGGATCCTGGATGTATTTGGCGAGAATCTTCTCGATTTCCCTGGCCAACTGTGTTGGCGTCTTGCCGCTGGCCTGCAGATCCTCCGCCAGATTCATGGTGACCTTGCCGTCCGGGCGGATGGGGAAGGAACCGGAGACCTCCGGATTGCCCCACACGAACACATTGATGGAATCACCGGGACCCAGCACATAGAGCCATTCCGATGCCGCCATCGCCTTGGCCGGCACGGCTGCCGCCTTGGCCGGCGCGGGGGGATAAAGAGGTTCCTTGGCACAGGCCGTCACCAGCCCCGCCAATACGATCGGCAACAGATAGCGTTTCATTCGGGTTCTCCCACTACAGGTCAAGAAAGCGCGTTGGATTATGCCACACGCCGGTTGTCGGCATTTTTCCCGGAAACTTGAGGATGCGGTTCACGCCGACGTCAAGCAAGACGCGGCTTTCCCCCTATCGTGAGGGAGGCGGCCAATCAATCCAGCCAGCGGACCACATAGTAAAGGCGGAAGCCTTCCGAGGAACGGGAGGGACCGCTGGCCACCGCGGCGAAGTAACCTGCTTCCGGTCGCGCCGCGGCGCGAGCCTCGGCCTCGGATGCATGACACATCACGCAGTTTTCCGGAAAACGCTTCCGGTGGCGGCCGCGCGGCGCATAGACGACCACAGGCCCCGTGCCGACCCGTGAAGATTCGGAGTCGGATATCTGGCTGGCGATGGCCTCGACCATCAGTTCAACTTCTTCGTGGGAGGGATGAATTGCATGGCCTGGGAAACGGCGGGCTCGTCGGCGTAGGCGGGACGTTCATTGCGGGAAAGGCCGAGGGCATCGGCCAGCTCGGCTTCCCTGGCGGATATCAGTCCCAGGCACATGCGGATGTTTTCAACGGTATCGGGAGAGAAGGGGCTGGGCACCCCATCCCGGGGCGCGACATCCCGCACGATGGAGGTCAGTGTCTTGCGCATCGCGCGCAGGATCTGCTGTTCCTTGGAGAGTTCGGCTTCGCTGCTCATCTTGGTGTCCTGTAGGAGGGAGGCCTGGCATTGTCACTACCCCCGTCATGCCGGGTCAACCTCGGGAGCGCCGGGGATATCTTCGTTTGCCGCAGTGGCTTTGCCCTGCCTGGCAGCTCAAGTAAACTGCCAGCCTGCCGATAACAAAACACGAACAAACACTCACCCATTGTCTGGCGCCATGGATCTGAAACCCGCATCTTCCGTGTTCATCGCCCTCGTCGCATTGACTGGCTGCGCCGTCAATGGCGATCCCCGCGACCCCCTCGAGCCCATGAACCGGGCAATCCACGACTTCAACGAAGGTTTCGACCGGCATGTCCTGAAACCCATTGCCCAGGGCTACGAGGCCGTCTTGCCGGGCTTCGCCCAGACCGGGATACGCAACTTCTTCTCGAACCTGGACGATGTCACGGTATTGGCCAACGACATCCTGCAATTCAAGCTGGAGCAGGGCACACGCGACTTCATGCGCCTCGCCTTCAACTCCACCTTCGGCCTGTTTGGCCTGCTCGATATCGCCGGCGAGATGGGCCTGCAGAAGCACAACGAGGATTTCGGCCAGACCCTGGGTCGCTGGGGCGTCGGCGCCGGCCCCTATCTGGTGCTGCCCTTCCTGGGGCCCAGCGACATCCGCGATACCGCCGGAATGCTGGTGGATATGAAACACACCGACTTGGTGCTGCAGCATGACGATGTCTCCACCCGCAACCCCGTTCTCGCCCTGCGCGTGGTCAGCCGCCGCGCCGACCTCCTGGATGCCAAGCGCGCCGTGGATGCTGCCGCTCTGGACGGCTACGAATTCAGCCGAGATCTCTATCTGGAGCGCCGCAGGAGTCTCGTCCACGACGGCAAGCCGCCCCGCGATCAGGAATGAACAAGGCTTTCGCCCGCGAAGACGCGCCGGAAGACGAAGAAGATTCTGATTTCCCCTCCCTACCCGTCGGCACGAAAAACTACATGACTCCCGCGGGCCATGCCCGCATGCAGGCGGAACTTGCCAATCTGGTCAGGGTGGAACGTCCGGAAGTGGTGAATGTCGTGTCTTGGGCCGCCGGCAACGGCGACCGCTCTGAGAACGGCGATTACCTCTACGGCAAGAAGCGCCTGCGGGAAATCGATCGACGTATCCGCTTCCTCAGCAAGCGCCTGGAGAATGCCTTGGTGGTGGACCCTATGGACCAGGAAAACCAAGAGGCCGTCTTCTTCGGCGCCACCGTTGCCGTGCTGGACGAGACCGGCGAGGAAATCCGCTACAGCATCGTCGGCCTGGACGAAGCCGATCCCGGGCGCAATCGCATCTCCTGGGTCTCCCCCCTGGCCCGGGCTCTGCTCAAATCGAAAGTGGGCGACAACGTCCGTTTCCTGGCGCCGGGCGGCCTGCGCGAACTGGAGGTTGTGGCCATCGACTACCTACCCCTGGACTGAGGCGCCGCACCCCACCACCGCGAGCATCCGCTATGATGGATTCACCGCAACCCGAGGCCTCCCCATGACCCCCATCCGCATCCTGCTGGTCGACGATCATCCCCTGTTGCGCCTCGGCGTGCGCCGTTCCCTGGAAAGCGAGGAGAACTTCGCCGTCGCCGAGGAATGTGCCGACCTGGCCTCGACACGTGCCTGGCTGTCCTCGGGGGGCAAGGCGGACGTCGCCATCCTGGACCGCAGCCTGCCGGACGGCGATGGCCTGGAAGTCGTGCCACTGCTCAAGGCCGCCGGCATGAAGGTCATCGTGCTCACGGTTGAGGACGAGGACGCGGAAATCCGCGCCGCCGTCGATGCCGGCGTGGACGGTTACCTGCTCAAATCCTCCGACACCGATCAGATCGTCCACGCCATCGGTATCGTGCTGCAGGACGCCGGCGCCTTCCCGCCCCAGGTCGTGCAGAAGCTCACCCGCTCATCCGGCGAGGATCCTTTGGGGAAACTGTCGGCCAGGGAACTGGAAATCGCCGAATACGTGGCCCAGGGGCACAGCAACAAGGTCATCGGCGGCAAGCTCAATCTGTCCGACAACACCGTGCGCAACCACCTGGCCAACATCATGCAGAAGCTCAATTTCCACAATCGGGTCCAGGTCGCCACCCTGGTGCTTCAGCACCTCAAGAAGAGCAAGCGCGCCTGAGGCTCCCCGGCAGGATCGCACCGACCCGGCGTTCCGGCTCGCCAAGGCGGCGGAAGCTGCCTGCCGGCGGCTGCTAGAATCGCCCGCCTCTCCAAGAAACGGATACCCGCCCCCGTGGACCTGATCATCCTGTTCAAAGCCCTCATCCTCGGTATCGTCGAGGGCCTCACCGAATTCCTGCCAGTTTCCAGCACCGGCCATCTGATCCTGGTGGGGGATCTGCTCGATTTCAATGACGAAAAGGGCAAGGTATTCGAGGTCGCCATCCAGACCGGCGCCATTCTCGCCGTGGTCTGGGATTACCGTGCCAAGTTCGTCGGCGTGGCGCGCGGCTTGCCCGGCGACCCGGCGGCACGCCGCTTCATCATCAACCTGTTCCTGGCCTTCGTGCCTATCGCCGCCCTGGGCCTGTTGTTCGGCAAGATGATCAAGGCGCATCTGTTCGCGCCGGTGCCGGTGGCCCTGGCCTTCATCCTCGGCGGACTGGTGATCTGGTGGGCAGAGAAGCGCAAGCACGTGATCCGGGTCCAGGAGGTGGATGACCTGCATTGGCCCGACGCCCTCAAGCTGGGGTTCGCCCAGTGCTTCGCCCTGATTCCCGGCACCTCGCGCAGCGGCGCCACCATCATCGGCGGCCTGCTGATCGGCTTATCGCGCAAGGCCGCGGCGGAGTTTTCCTTCTTCCTCGCGGTGCCCACCCTGGGCATCGCCACCCTCTATGACCTTTACAAGAACTGGGCACTGTTCTCGCCCGCCGACCTGCCCGTGTTCGCGGTCGGCTTCGTCGCCGCCTTCCTCTCGGCGGCCCTGGCGGTGCGCGTATTCATCCGCTACGTGGCCAGCCACGATTTCACGGTGTTCGTGATCTACCGCATCGTCTTCGGCGTGGTGGTACTCATCACCGCATACACCGGACTGGTGAACTGGACGGTGCACTAACCAGGGCACCGTCCCCTCGCAGGCGCCTAGGAGCCTGTCGGACTTGGGAATCGTCGGCTGTGAACGCGCCGCGCCAGTCCATTTTCTGCCGCTTTCTTGGGCAATAGTTTGACTATTGCCCGGCGAAATCGTCAAAAACTGTCCTTGGCGGGGCGCATTCTCGCTATCGACGCTCCAAGTCCGACAGGCTCCTAGGCCGGGACACCCAATCCCACCAGCCGTCTTATCTCCGCCAGCAGTTCCTCTTCCTGGTAGGGTTTGCCCAGGTAGGCGTCGACACCAAGTTCCAGGGCGTGGCTGCGGTGCTTCTCGGCAGTGCGGGAAGTGATCATGATGATCGGCAGATCGCGGTACTGGTTGCCGGAGCGCACGCTGCGGGCCACCTCGAAACCATCCATGCGCGGCATCTCGATGTCCAGCAGCATGACGGCGGGCACTTCCGTTTCCAGCATCTCCAGGGCCTCCACCCCATCCCGGGCGGTCGCCACGCGGAAGCCTTCCCGCGTCAGGAAGCGGCTGGTGATCTTGCGCACGGTGAGGGAGTCGTCCACCACCATGACCAGAGGTACCTGGGCCTCGCTGGCTTCTTCCTCCTCCACGCTCAGGCGCGGCGCCCGCTCGGCAAGCTGGAAGGGGTTGAGGATCAGGGCGACGCGGCCGTCACCCAGCACCGTGGCACCGCTGACGCCGGCGATGCGCGCCAGTTGCGGACCGATGTTCTTCACCACGGCCTCGAAGTTGCCTTCCATGGCATCCACGCGCACCGCGAGGCGCTGTTCCCCCGCCTTCAGCAGCAGGATGGTGCGGAAGCGGCCCTCGGCCTGCTGCGCCTTGCGCCCCACCAGTTCGGCCAGGGTACGCAGGGGGTAGGCCTCCCCGGCGAACTCCATCTCTCCGGCCTCGTGCAGGCCGTGTACCTGGTCGGCGCGTACCTCGCGCACCAGGGTCACCAGGCTGGCCGGGAGAGCGTAGGTCTGGCCGCCGGCGCGGGCCAGCACCACCTGGGTCAGGGCCAGGGTGAGTGGCAGGCGGATGGTGAAGCGACTGCCCATGCCGGCCTCGGTGTCCAGGCGCACGCGGCCGCCGATGCCGGCGATCTCGTTCCTCACCACGTCGAGGCCGATGCCGCGTCCGGCCACCTCGGTGACCGCCTCTGCGGTGGTGAAGCCGGAACGGAACAGGAAGCCTTCCAACTGCTCGGGTGTCGCCTCCTCTCCCGGCTCCAGCCAGCCGAGAGTCTCGGCGCGGGCGCGCACCGCGGCGAAGTTGACCCCGGCGCCGTCGTCGGACAGGGTGAGGACGATCTCGTTGCCCTCCTGGCGGGCGGCCAGGCGGATCTCTCCCAGCTCCGGCTTGCCGGCGGCGGCGCGCGCCTCCGGGCTTTCCAGGCCATGGGCCACGGCATTGCGCACCAGGTGCTCAAGGGGCGCGGCGATCTTGTCCAGCACGGCGCGGTCCAGCTCGGTCTGGCCGCCGTCCAAATCCAGACGGCCACGCCGGCCGGTCTCCTTCGCCGCCTGGCGCACCACCCGGTGCAGCCGCTCCGACAGGGCGTTGAGCGGCAGCATGCGGATATGCATGAGTTCCTCCTGCAGGGTGCGCGCCATGCGCGACTGCTGGATCAGGGCGCTGTCCGCCTCGTTGAGCCCGGCGAGCAGGTTATCCTGGGCGGTGGAAACGTCGTTGACGCTTTCCGCCATCAGGCGGGTGAGCTCCTGCAGGCGCGAGAAGCGGTCGAACTCCAGCGGATCGAAATGGCTTTCGTCCACCTGCGACAGGCGCGAGCGCATCTGGGTCTCGGCCTGGATCTCCAGTTCCCTGAGCTGGCCGCGCAGGCGCTCGACGTTGCTGGCCAGTTCCAGCGCAGTCTGCTTGTAGGCGTTGAGCACGTTCTCGATGCGGGCACGGGCGATGGCCACCTCGCCGGCCTCGTTGAGCAGGGTGTCGAGGATGTCCGACTTGAGGCGCATGGAGCGGCGCACGCGCAGGTCTTCGCCGGTATGCGCCGGACGGACGGGCGGTGGCACCAGGTGGGCCGGGACGGAGGCGGGCGCCACGGAAACGGGTGCCATCGGCATGGACGCGGGCGGCGCGGCTTCGGCCGGCCGGGGCCCGACGGCCGCCACAGGGGCGGGGACGGGCGCGGGGACCCTCTCGCCGCCTCTCAGGCGCTCGATGATCTCGGCGTGGCGGTCATACTCGGCCTCCATGTCGTCCAGGAAGGCAGCCCCGGCCGGGGCGCCGCCCAGTTCGATGATGCGGGTTTCCAGGGCGTGCACCGCCTCCCCCAGCACCATGGCACCGGCCATGCGCGACGAGCCCTTGAGGGTATGCAGGGCGCGCTTCAGGGCATCCCGTGCCTGGGTACCGCCCGAGTCGGCACGCCAGGCGCGCAGGGCCTCGCCGATGCGCGGCATGAGTTCCGCGGCCTCCTCCAGAAAGACGGGCAACAACTGCTCATCCAGCTCGTCCACCGCCTGCGGCGCCCGGACCGTGGCGGGTGCCGCGAACTCGCGGCCCGGGACTTGCGTCGCAGTGGTGTCGACGACCGGCACGGCGGCCGCCGCCGCGGGGGCCGCGTCGCCGGCAAGCTCGGGCCTTGGCAGCGCCGCCAACCAGTCGGCGACCTGAGGCATGGCCTCGGGGAAGCGCCGCTCGAGGATGCCGCGCACGCTGTCCGTGAGCAGGCCGACTGCCTGCTCGATGCGGCCGACTGCCGTCCCGGCCAGGACCTCGGTCTTGTCCGGCCAGGCTCCGGCCCAGAGCTCGACGGCGTGGGCGGCCTCTGCCAGGGGAGCGAAGCCGGTGGTGCGGGAAATGCCGGCCAGAGTGTGGGCGGCGCGGATGAAGCCTTCCCAGGCGGCGGGGCGACGGCCCTTGGCCATTTCCGCCAGGGCGCCGGCCAGATCGGCCAGGCGCTGGCCGGCTTCGTCGGTGAAGATGCGGAACAGCTCCGCGGGCAGGACATGCTCGCCCACCGCCACGCTTTCTTCCCGTTCGCCGCCGGCGCTCGCGGGCTGCTCCGCTTCGCCCATGTCGCGGTCGTTGTCGCCGGCGCCCTGGCTGTCGACCGCCGGGACGCCGGCCTCAGGCTTTGGGGGTGGATCCTCCTGGGGCATCTCGGCGCCGCGCAGGCGCCGCGCCGCCTGGATCAGGGCTCCGGATTCGACCCGGGCGCGGCCCTGCTCCTCCAGCTCCGTCACCCAGACCTGAAAGGCGTTGGCGGCGTCCTCCAGGAAACGCAGCATGGCCGGGTCGGGCGCCTTCTCGTCCCGCAGCCAGGCATTCAGGGTCTGTTCCACTTCCCAAGCCACCTCGGCCAGGTCGTTCATGCCCACCATGCGGCCACTGCCCTTGAGGGTATGGAAGCCGCGTCGGACGAAGGTGAAGGCGTCTTGGTCGTAGGGACTGACATTGAGGCGGGCCACCTGCACGGCTATGCCACCGAGCACGTCGTTGGCCTCCTCGATGTAGGTGCCCAGCAATTCCTGGTCGATGACCTCGGCGGAGGCCCCCGCCAGGCGCACGGCCTCGGCGCTCGGCGCCGGCGCGCTGGCGGGGGTGCCGCCCAGGCCCTCCACCGCCTGCTTCACCGCCTCGGGCGTGGCCGCCACGTCCAGCGCCTTCAGCGCGGCGTCGGCCTGGCAGCGCAGGCCGGTGTCGCCTACCAGGTCGGCATCCCGCGCCAACTGGTCGAGCTCGGACTTGAGGGTCTCGCGCTGCCCCGCGTCGGCGCCTGTCGCCGCCCATTGCTCCACGGACTCCTTGAGGCGCTCGGTTTCCACGCGAATCTGGCTTTCCACCGAGATCTCGGCGGCCGGCACCACCTCCGGCTGGGCCAGCAGGCCGGCCAGGGCGCGGCTGTCGTCGCGGCCGTAGCGCAGGGCGTCCATATACATGCCGAGTGTGGACAGGGCCTCGGCCACCCAGTTGAGGTTCTCCGGCGCGATCTGGGCGTCCGGCTCGGTGAAATGCTGGATGCGCAGGATGGCCTCGCCCACCAAGTCCGCGGCCACGTCCAGCTGCAGGATGTTGAGGGCACCCAGGATCTGCTTCATCAGGCTGGGCACCATGGGCAGCCCGGCGCGTTCCTTGGCGTCGCGGAAGAACGTGTCGAGGATCTCCTCCACCTGGTTGAGGTTGGCCTGGATCTCCTGGGTGACCTGGGCCACCACCAGCTTCTCCTGGGCCTTGCGCGAATACTCGTCGAGCAGGTCCACCTGCGGGATGCGGGAGGTGTCGAAGGACGGGTCGATGGCCGCCTGCAGGCGCATGGTTTGGACTTCCGACTGGCGGTCGAATTCGGATCCCAGCGCCTTGAAATGCTCGGCGGCGTTCAGGGCCAGCAACAAGCCGGTGGCCATTTCCAGTTGCAAGGCCTCGTTCTGGGTGGCGTCGGCGACGCCGGGCAGGCGCTTGGCCACGGCCTGGACCATGCGCGCGAGGGCCTGCATGGCGGCGTTGGGCAGGCGGGTTGCGGCCTCGAACACCGCCATGGCGGCATGCTGGAAGGGCTCCAGGCTGTCGGCGCGGCCCGAGCAGTAGCGCACCCAATGGTCCCGGGCCATGCCCAGGTTGTCCTTGAGCGCCGTCAGCTGGGCCAGCTGGTCGGACACGTGCGCCCCGACCTCCGCCGGGAAATAGTGCTGCAACTGGAAACGTTCCCGCGCCTCGGCGCCGCGGCCCGCGGGCGCGTCATCCTGGGCGATGTAATACAGCACGTCGCGGAACAGGCGGTCGGCCAGCTGGCGGGAGCCCTCCATCAGCCGTCGCATCTGCAAATCGACGCGTCCGCACAGGCGCTTGAGCCAGTTGTCGGTGGGTATCCGCCCCTGGCGCAACATCTCCATGAGGCCGACGGCGGTCCACCAGAAAGTATATTGGGCGGCACCGGGCGCCAGGCGCCCGACCTGGCGGACGGCCTGCTCCATCTGCGTCAATCCGGCGGCAACCTCCTTGTTCAGCAGGAATTGCAGCAAGCCGCGCTGGTAATGGACACGGGCGACGCGAATGGCGCGGGCACGGGCAGCGTCGTCCAGGGGCATCTCGGCTTCCTGGCGGGCGACGCGCGCGCCAGTGTCCGGGTAGAACAACTCGCTTGGGGCCGGAGGCTCGCCACCGCGCCGCGCCACCACTTCCTGATAGATGGGGGAAAGCTTCAACTCGGCGTGGGGGGCGCCCGCCATCAGGCCGTCGAGATAGCCCTTCAGGGCGGCGATGGCGCGCAGCACGGTGTCCGCCGTCTCCCGGTGACGCTTCTCCGCCTGCGCCGCCATGTCCGCGAGCAGTCGTTCCGTTTCCGCGGTGAGCAGGGAAACCCCCTGCAGGTCGACGATCTGCAGGGCGCCATAGACCTGGTGCAGGTGGGCGGCGGCAGCCTTGAGGGGGTTCAGATCCTCGCCGTTCCAATCCGCCAGGGCCTGGGCGGCCGCATCCAGGGCGTTGTCCAGTTCCGCCTTGATCCAGGTGAGCGGCCCCAGGTCGAATTCCATTTCCACACTCATGGCATGCCTTCCTATTCCCGGTTCACAGCTTGAAGCCCGATACGGATACCTTCAGTTCGTTGGACAGCACGGCCAGCTGGCCGATGGAACCGGCGCTGCGGCGGGCACCGTCGGAGGCCTGCTCGGTCACCGCGAGGATCTGCCGCATGTTGCCGGCGATGTGCTCGGCGGTGCCGGCCTGGGCCTGGGTGGCGTCGGAGATGTTCTGGATGAGGCCGGCCAGCTCATCGGACACCGCCTCGATCTCGGCCAGGGACTGGCCGGCCGCGTCGGAGCGCGAGGTCCCCTCCACCACGCCCTGGGTGGAGGCCTCCATGGCGTTCACCGCATCCTGGGTGTCGCTTTGGATGGTTTTGACGATGGCGCCGATGCGGCGCGTGGCTTGCCCGGAGCGCTCCGCCAGGCGCTGCACTTCCTCCGCCACGACGCTGAAGCCGCGCCCGGCCTCGCCGGCCGCCGCCGCCTGGATGGCGGCGTTCAGCGCCAGCACGTTGGTTTGCTCGGTGATGTCGGAGATCAGGCCCACGATCTCGCCGATCTCCTGGGAGGATTCGCCCAGGCGCTTGATGCGCTTGGAAGTCTCCTGGATCTGGTTGCGGATGGCGTTCATACCGGCGATGGCGCCGCGCACCGAATCGCCGCCCTTGCGGGCGGTGGCCAGGGATTGCTCCGCCACCCGGGCGGATTCGGCGGCATTGCGGGAGACCTGGACGATGGACTGGGACATCTGGTTGACCGAATCCGTGGCCTCGGTGATCTGACGCGACTGGACCTCGGCGGCCGCCAGGAGCTCGTCGGAACTGGCGCGGGCCTCCGAGGTGGCCTGGTTCACCTGGTCGGCCGCGCGGTTGATGCCCTCCACCAGCATGCGCAATTCCTCGATGGCGTAGTTCACCGAGTCGGCGATGGCACCGGTGATGTCCTCGGTCACCGTCGCCTCGACGGTCAGGTCACCCTCCGCCAGGTCACCCATCTCGTTCAGCAGGCGCAGGATGGCGTCCTGGTTGCGCTGGTTTTCCTGGGCGGCCTCCTCGGCGCGCCGACGCGCCTCGCCGACGTTGATCACGCCCAGGACCAAAAGGGCGGCCAGAGCGAGCAGCGAGAACAGGATGGCAAAGAACAGGGAAACGCCGGCCCCCATGCCCTGGTAGCGCTCGGTGATCTGTCTGGTCAGGGTCAGCAGTTTTTCGGATTCATCGAAGATTTCCCGGGCGGCGCGCTTGGCTTCCACCAGTTGGGGCATGCTTTTCAGGATGTGGTTGGCCTGCTTCTCGAAACGGCCGAAGGTGTCCTGCAGCTCCAGCAGTTTTTCCCGGGCACTGGCATCGGCCACCGCCACCACCCCGAGACCGCCGCTGCCCTTGAGCAGGCCCTCCATCACCTCACGGAAGGTGCGCAAGTCCTGGCCCAGCTGGTAGGCCGTCTCCGGGTTGATCTGGTCCGAGGACAGCAGGGCGTTGGCATTCTTCGCCATGCGCTGGGTCCACAGGGCCTGTTGGTTGGCGAAGGCCAGCTGTTTCTTGGAATCGGCGGGCAGCAGGGCGATGACCTGCTCGGTCAGGTCCAGCAACTCCACGTTGCGCTGGTTGATTTCCGCCAGGCCCTGCCCCAGCTCCACCAGCACCGCCTGCTGGCCGACGAGAGCCAGGATGTCCTTGCGGGATATATCCCAACGCTTCTTGAGTTCGGCCAGGTCGGCCTGGATGTATCCCGGCGAGGACGGCACCCCGGCGCCGCCGTCGATCAGGACGTTGAGGCCGTTGGCGAAGGCCTTGCGGCTTTCCTCCAACTGGGCGAAAGCGGTCTTGTTGCCCAGCACCGCCTGCTGTGCGGTCTTGGTATAGCGCTGGGAGAGCATTTGCAGGCGGGTGGAGATCTCCACGTAGCCGGCCCGGTTGCCCACCTGCACGGTATGCCACACGATCAGCAGGCCAGCCAGCACCAGGGAAACCAGCAGGGTCAGCACCACCGCCGGGTGACGCTGTTCCGGTGACAGGCGGTTCAGCAGCGGCAGCCGTTCCGGGTCGACGGCCATCCAGCGTTCCATGACCCGCCCCACGACCGGCCCGATTTTCTCCGCGAGTCTCGCGAATTGATTGCCCAGATCCACGCGCGGCCTGCTCATCGCCATCGATACACCCTTTCTGATTCATCCCGGCCCTCGGTCCCGATGGGACGGGCCATCACATTCCCGCTTCCAGGTAAGCCGGCGTCGACACCAGATGTTCCATGCTGATTTCCGTCCAGAACTGGCCATCCCGGTCATGCCAGCGGGCGAGCTGCCAGGGTGGCGCGTCGACTTCCGCCGGCTCCGGCACCAGGTCGGCGACACCGCGCAGCCCCAGGGCACGCTCCACCCGCAACGCGGTGTTGACCCCGAAGCGGGGGTGCGCCAGCAGGATGCGCGCCTCCCCCGGCGGCAGCGGCGCCGCCAGGCCGAGATAGGCGGCCAGGTCGACGCAGCCGTAGAGCGACCCGCGCACGCTGGCCACACCCGCGAACCAGGGCTTCGACCAGGGCACCTCGGTGAGCGCCGGCACCGTCACCACCTCGTTGATCTGGTCCAGCGCCACGAGCCAGTGGTGGCCGCCGGCACTGAAACCCAGCTTGGAGGAAACGCCTTGCGTCGCCTCCGCCGCCTTGAGTTTCTCCGCCAGGCGGGTCTGGAATTCGCGCAGACTTTCCTTGGCTTCCATCAGCCCAGGGCCTTGATCTTGGCCAGCAATTCTTCCGCCACCACAGGCTTCACCAGATATTCCACGGCACCCTGGCGCAGCCCCCAGACCCGGTCGGTTTCCTGGCCCTTGGTGGTGCACATGATGACGGGGATGTCGCTGGTCTCGGGATTTCGCGACAACTGGCGCGTGGCCTGGAAGCCGTTGAGGCCGGGCATGACCACGTCCATGAGGATGAGATCCGGCTTCTCCGCCTTCGCTGCGGCTACGCCCGACTCGCCGCTCTCCGCGGTCAACACGTCATAGCCCTGTTTGCGCAACAGGTCGGTCAGGAAAAAGCGCTCGGTGGGCGAATCGTCGACGATCAACACTTTCTTGACGGGCATAACGGTCCCCGGGCTCTGGGTCAGGCAACCTTGGGCCGGTGGCGGCGCACCGCCTCCAGCAGGGTGTCCTTGGTAAAGGGCTTGGTGAGGTACTCGTCCGAGCCCACCAATCTTCCGCGCGCCCGGTCGAACAGGCCGTCCTTGCTCGACAGCATGATCACCGGGGTATCGCGCAGGCGCGGGTTCTTCTTGATCAGGGCGCAAGTCTGGTAGCCGTCCAGGCGGGGCATCATGATATCCACGAAGATCACCTGGGGATGGTGGTCGGTGATCTTGGCCAGGGCGTCGAAGCCGTCTTCCGCCAGGATCACTTCGCAGCCGGTCTGCAACAGAAAAATCTCGGCGCTGCGGCGTATGGTGTTGCTGTCGTCGATCACCATCACCTTGGTGCCGGCCAGGTCGTTGGGATTGTCCACGCTCCCTCCTTCAGAACCCACTCATTAGGAACCACGCTGCACCGGGAACCCAGCCGCCTTCCAGGCCGGAAGTCCGGTGCGGAACCAGTAAACCTTCGCATATCCGCGTCGCGCCAGGTAGCGTGCGGCCTTGTAGCTGTACCAGCATTCCGCGCCGTTGCATTGCAGGATCAGGGGTGCGTTCTTGTCCTTGGGCAGTTTCGCCAGGTCGAAGGCATCCACGGAATCGTCGTATTCGACTTCCTTCGGACTGTTCATTTGGTAGGGCACGTTCACGGCGCCGGGAATATGCGACTCGCGATAATGCGCCACCGGCCGCACGTCGAACAGGGGCACGCCCTGGGACATGAGCTTCTTGACTTGTTCGGCGTTGGGGATGGTGACCCCCGCCAGGATCTCCGGCGTATAGAAGCCGCGCGTGGAAACGAACTCGAAATCCGGCTTGTCAGCCGGATCGAAGGCCCCCATGCGGGCGCGGTTGAGCCTCGTCTCCAGGTCCTTGTCGATGCGGGTGAAGGCGGCGCGGATGCGATCACGCAGGCCGGCATCGAGCTTGTCGCTCACCACCACCCCGGCCTGGGGCACGCTGGTCAGGGTCTTGATCACCTTCGCCCCGGGGTTCCTGCCGACCCAATCCTTGGCCACTTCCGCCTTCATGGCGGCCACGTCGGCCTGGCCGATCTCCAGGGCGTAGAGCACGGCGCCGTACTGGTTCATGTACTGGACCTGGCTGAAATATTTCGAGGGTGACAGGCCGAGGGCATTCATTTCGCCGCGCAGCATGTAACTGACCAGGGATTCCTGATGCGGCAGGACGATGCGCTTGCCGCGGGCGGTTTCCAGGGAATTCACCTGGGAATTCCTGCCGGCAACCAGCACCACCTGGGTGTCGCGCTCGGTCTTGGCTACCGGGATATAGCCGTGGCGCATGGCCAGGCCGACCATCTGGGCCGGCGCCAGCAGCATGGAATAGCTGGCGGTGCGGATGCGTTCGCCCACCCGCTCGGCGTTCTGGGTCATGATCAGCTTGACGGGCTGCTTCAATTCCGCGCCCAGGAAGCGGGCCAGATCGTTGAATACCGTCTGGGTGGCGACATGGTCGCGCTCCTGGTCGTAGTCCAGGGTCACGTTGAGAATCAACTCCGCGCGCACCGGCGCACTCCAGGCCAGCACCGCCAGGAACAAGGCAGCCAAGCAACGCATGTCGATCCTCCTTATCACCGATTTCCCCCGGGGCGAGAACGCGGAAGGATATCGGCGGCATCCCGGAAAACTGGAGTCAAATCCCCAACATCTCGAAATCTTCCTTGCGCGCCCCACATTCCGGGCACGTCCAATTCACCGGGACATCCTCCCATCGGGTTCCTGGCGCGATGCCATCCTCCGGTCGTCCCTTGGCCTCGTCATAGATGAAACCGCACACCACGCACATCCAGGTCCGATTATTCATGCGCCACCCGAAGGTATATGGCTTTGAGCCTGTTTCAGCAGGGGAATAGAATTGGATTCTGCCCATTCTTCCGGCCTACGCCAAGGCTTTCCCCATGCCGACTCCGCCGCTACCCGCCGTGCTCGTCTTCGCCGGCACCGACCCCACCGGCGGCGCCGGCCTCCAGGCGGACGTCCTGACTTTGTCCAGCCTGGGCTGCCACCCGCTCTCCGTGGTCACCGCCGTCACCGTCCAGGACACCGTGGGTGTGGACGACTACCTGCCCATCGACCCGGAATGGATCGCCGATCAGGCCCGCGGCGTGCTCGAGGATATGCCGGTGGCCGCCATCAAGATCGGCATGATCGGCAGCGTGGAAGCGGTGGCCGCCATCGCCGAGGTGGTGTCCGACTATCCCGACATTCCCCTGGTGCTGGACCCGGTGCTCAGCTCCGGCCGAGGCGACCCGCTCGCCAACGAGGAACTGCTGGAAGCCCTGCGCGACCTGCTGCTGCCTCAGACCACGCTGCTCACGCCCAACAGCATCGAGGCACGCCGGCTGGCGGAGGACCTGGACGAGGAGAACGACGATCCGGACCTGGACGAATGTGCCCGCCGCCTGCTGGACCTGGGCTGCGAATATGTCCTGGTCACCGGCGCCCACGAGCAGGGCACCCAGGTCGGCAACACCCTGTATAACGAGCGGGGCGTGGTGAACCGCCTCCACTGGGACCGCCTGCCCGGCTCCTACCATGGCTCCGGCTGCACTCTGGCCTCGGCCGTGACGGCCCTGCTGGCCCAGGGCCAGGATATGGCCGATGCGGTGAAGGAAGCCCAGGAATATACCTACCAAACCCTCAAGAACGCCTACAGGCCCGGCATGGGACAATACATCCCGGATCGGCTGTACTGGGTGCGCGGGGACGATGAAGAGTAGCCGGCCCGCCTTCCGCGGCCTGTACGCCATCACCCCGGACTGGCCCGACAGCCGCCGCCTGCTGGAAACCACCGAAGCCATCCTCGCCGCCGGCTGCCGCTGGCTGCAATACCGCAACAAGGCCACCTCCGACTGTCACCGCCAGGAACAGGCCGTGGCCCTGCGTGGCCTCACCCGCAAGTACGGCGCCCGCCTCATCGTCAACGACGACCTGGACTTGGCCCTGTTCTGCGAGGCCGACGGCGTCCACCTGGGGGAGGACGACGGCGAACTGGCCGCTGCCCGCGCCCGCCTGGACGCCACCTTACCCGGTAGAATCCTGGGTGCTTCCTACTACCAGCGCCTGGACAGGGCGCTGGCGGCGGCGAAGGCCGGCGCCGATTACATCGCTTTCGGCAGCTTCTTCGCCTCGCCCACCAAGCCCCTGGCGAAACGGGCGGATCCGACGCTGCTGGCGGCGGGCAAGGCGGCCACCGGCTTGCTGGTGTGCGCCATCGGCGGCATCACCCCGGCCAACGCCGGGGAACTGGTGGCCGCCGGGGCCGATCTGCTGGCGGTGATCAGCGCCCTGTACGAGGCCGACGACCCGGGCCGGACCACACGACAATTCATGACGCACTTCGAGGAAACCCCATGAGCTCCCGCAACGACCAGCTGTTCGAGCAATCCCAGAAAGTCATCCCCGGCGGCGTGAACTCGCCGGTGCGCGCCTTCCGCTCCGTGGGCGGCACGCCCCGCTTCTTCACCAAGGGACAAGGCAGCCAGGTCTGGGATGCGGACGGCAAGGCCTACCTCGACTACGTGGGCTCCTGGGGACCGCTGATCCTGGGCCACGCCGACCCGGACGTGGTCAGGGCGGTGCAGGACGCCGCCGCCCTGGGCCTCTCCTTCGGCGCCCCCACCGAGATGGAACTGGTCATGGCCGAGAAACTGGCCGCCATGCTGCCCAGCATGGAGAAGCTGCGTCTGGTCTCGTCCGGCACCGAGGCCACCATGAGCGCCATCCGCCTGGCCCGGGGTTTTACCGGCCGCGACCTGCTCATCAAGTTCGAGGGCTGCTACCACGGCCACGCCGACAGCCTGCTGGTGAAAGCCGGCTCCGGCCTGCTCACCTTCGGCGCCCCCAGTTCCGCCGGCGTGCCCGCCGACACCTCGCGCCACACCCTGGTGCTGGACTACAACGACATCGACCAGGTGAACAAGGTTTTCGCCGAGAAGGGCCAGGAGATCGCCTGCGTCATCGTCGAGGCGGTGGCCGGCAACATGAACCTCATCAAGCCCAAGGCCGGCTTCCTGGAGGCCCTGCGCGAGAACTGCACCAAGCACGGCGCCGTGCTCATCTTCGACGAGGTCATGACCGGCTTCCGGGTAGGCCCCAAGTGCGTCCAGGGCCTGTACAACATCACGCCGGACCTGACGACGCTGGGCAAGGTCATCGGCGGCGGCCTGCCGGTGGGCGCCTTCGGCGGCCGCGCCGACATCATGGACAAGCTCGCGCCCCTGGGCCCGGTCTATCAGGCCGGCACCCTGTCCGGCAACCCGGTAGCCGTGGCGGCGGGCCTGAAGACCCTGGAGAAGATTTCCGCCCCCGGCTTCTTCGAGGCGCTGACCGCCAAGACCCGCCGCCTGGTGGAGGGCCTGTCCGCCGCCGCCAAGGACGCCGGCGTCATCTTCTCCGCCGACAGCGTCGGCGGCATGTTCGGCGTGTATTTCCGCGCCACGCCCCCCGCCTCCTACGCCGAGGTGATGCAGAGCGACAAGGAGGCCTTCAACCGCTTCTTCCACCTGATGTTGCTGGAAGGTGTCTACCTGGCCCCGTCCGCCTTCGAGGCCGGCTTCGTCTCCGCCGCTCATTCTGACGCCGACATCGACGCCACCCTCGCCGCCGCCGCCCGCTGCTTCGCGAAGCTGGCCGGCTGAACCCGCTTACGCCCCCGTCACGGATCTCCCCCCTTTGAAAAAGGGGGGTCGGGGGGGATTCAAAGCCCACTGCCCATACGCCAGTCCTCATGACCGAAGACCTCTCCCCCGAGGACCGCTTCCGCCTGGAAGTCCTGCTCGCCCAGGACCTGAAGGCCGTGCGCATCGACGAATCCAACCTGGTGCTGCATGCCCTTACCGGCCGGGGCGAGGCCAGCATTCCCCTGGCCCCCAACTGCCGGCCTGACAAGTATCTGCGCCTAGTCCGGGAACTGCTGTCCGGCCACGCCCTGGGTTCCCCCGGCGGCTATCCGGTCTACCTCTCACGCTGGACCCGGCACGGCCAGATGGAAGGCATCAACCTGGGCAAGCTGTTGCTGACCGGAGAACCGGAAGCGGCGGTGGCGGTGGTGTATTCACCTGCGCTGACCGATGAATTGGCACGCTATGCCTGGTGGACGCAGCCCACCATCGAGAACGCCCGCCTCATGCTGCACAGGGAGGCGGTGGCCAAAGGGGAAATGGGCAAGGTGCTGGCCGATTTCCTGGTGGAACACCTGCCCTTCCTGCAGGACGACCACCTGGCCATCATGGACACGGTCGCGGTGCTGCTGCATTCCGGCGTCCTGACGCCGGACCAGCTGGGAACCACCTGGAAGCGGGGAAAACGCAGCAATACCCATTACGTGGCCTTTCTGGAAATGGCGGCGGGTGCCCTGCCCCTGCCTAAGGCGGCGCACCCCGATTTGGAGGCCGTTCGCGCCGCCATGGGCGATCGCCTGGCCGCCGGCGATCCTGCGGCCCTGGCCCTGGAACGGGCGCTGTCCGCCCAGGGACAGACCTTCCTGGCGGCCACCGCCGAAATCCTGGAACGGCCGGAAACCCAAGAAGTGGTCGCACGCAGCCTCAACGCCATCGGCCGCTATTTTTCCGGCGGTCAGGACTGGCCTGAGTTCGACCGGCCGGCGCGCGATGCCTGTCTGGCTTTCCTCCCCCGCATGGAAGCCGCGGTCCGGCTGGCGGCCGCCAGCGAGAACCAGGTCAAGCCGATCTTCGCCCATTCCACCGCCATCGGTTCCCTGATGCGACGCAAGATCGAACCGGTGGTATCACCGATCCTGGCGGACATAGCAATACTCAGGGAAGGCACGGCCTGAAGCGCCTGTACATCACCGGCGGCGGCAGGACGGCCCCGGATCTCCGCCGCCCCAGTTCCGCGTCGATCAGGTCGTTTCGGTCTTGGGGCGCTTCTTGAAGCGGCGCGGCGGACGTCTACCCTGACCGGCGCTGTTGGGCTTTTGGGCCGTGCCGGCGACAGGGGATTTTTCCCGCTGCGGCAGCAGCCTGGGGCCGTCCTCCCGGTTGCCGGGTGCAAGCATGATTTCAAGCTCGACAATCTCGTCCCACTGGGCCTCGCTGCGCTGGCTGTCCGGAATCGCCAGAAGCGCCTTGAGGCGCTGGCGGGGAGAGGAGTTATCGGGGCTGTTCATGGCGGCATTATCGCCGGAATGGCTCAAACCAGCCTAATAATAGCGCGCCTGCACCGGTGCCCGGGGTCCGGTCCGGGCGCCGGAGGTCAGGCCTGACGGCTATTTCACGGCTTCCGCCGGTTTCATGAACATCTGCATGAATGCCGCCGGATCCATGGGCGGAGCGGCCGGGACAGGTGCCGCGCTCTGTGCGGGAGCAGGGGCGACCGCCTTCGGCGGCGGCGTCTTGGCGGGTGCCGTGGCTTTCTCGGGAGCGGGCCCCGGAGCCGCCTGCGGCGCCAGCGGGAAGAAAGGCAACAGGCTCTGCGGCGGGGTCGTGGGGGCCGGCGCAACGGGGACGGGCGCAGGGGCGAAGGGCAACATGCCTTGCGGCGTCAGCACCGCCTGCGCGGCAGGGGCCGGCAAAGCCGACCACGGCGTCTGAGATGCCGCGGGCGGCGGCGGCGGGCTCACGGGCATCGCGTAGGGCACGAAGAACTGCGGCTGCTGGGGCATGGGAACGATACCTGTCATGCCGCCCTGTGGTTGCGGCGCCGAGAACGGAAGAGCCGGCAGCGAAGGCATGGAAGGCGAGAAAGCCGGCGCCGAGAACGGGTTGGGCATGCCGCGCTGAAGATAGGGATTCCCGGCGAACGGTCCGCCCGCGTAGGGATTGGCCATCTGGTTAAGGTACTGGTAGGACATCACGTTGGGCGCCATCTGCAAGGCCGGATACATGGCATTGCCCATGCCCCCGCCCAGAGGGTTGAGCAGACCCAGGCCGAGGGGAGCGGCCAAGACTCCCAGGCCGAGCGGGCTGCCCAAGCCGAATGGACTGCCGATCCCGAGCGGGCTGCCGTAGCCGAATGGGCCGGAGAAGGGATTGGGGGCGAAAGGATTGCTCGCGCCGAACGGACTCATGCCCCCCAGGGGGTTCATCATGTTTTCAAAGCCGGCCGCATGGGTACTGGCGGCCAGACCCACGAACAACAGCGAAGCAAGACGCCTCATGGTGTTCTCTCCTGCGTGATTTCGGAACGCGCCCCGGTCCGACCGGGGTGCGGAAGCGGTATTACAGGTCGCCCTCGGCGGCGGCGCGCATGATCACGTCCATCTTGTCGCGGATATCGGCGGCGTACTTCATCAGTTGGTCGGGCGCGCCCATCTTGCCGGAGATGGAGTCCAGCCAGGAGGTGTTCCAGTCCAGGGTCAGCACCCAGATGGCCTTGTCCGCATCCTCCATGATGGCGATGCGGCAGGGCAGGAAGACGATGGATTCCGGCGCATACTTCAACACCTCGCGGCCGGCGGCGATGTCGCAGTAGTGATAGACCTCCATGCGCGGCGCGTCCTTGTCGCCCAGCACCGCCTGGATGTCCTTCCACATGGGGCTCTCCCCGACCTTCTTGAAGTTGAGCTGGTTGGCGCGCAGTTCCATGGACTGCTTGACGTCATCGAAGCTCAAACCCTTCTTGGCCTTGTACTTGATGGCCATGAGATTCATGACGTCCTTCACGTCCATGCGCGACATGGTGCTCATCATGGGCATCATCTTCTTCATCAGGCCCGCCTTCTCCTCCGGCGGGATGATGCGGGACATCTCATAGGGCCGCGTACCGCGGCCGCCGGGGGAAATGGGCAGCACCATGGGGCCGGCGGAAATCGGCACATTCTGCAGGTAGGGATTGGCGGCGGGTGCGACCTGCTGGGCCAGGCTGGGCATCGCGATCGATAGGGCCAGGGCGGCGACGAGCGTGCGTGTCATTTGAAGCTTCCTTCCAAGAAAGTACGGCGATGTGCCGAATGAACGGCTAATTGGGCGCGACAGTGGTCAATCCGAGCATTTTCCAGTCCTGCATGCCGCCACGATACCACTTGAGTTTGTGGGCCGGATAACCCAAGGCCAGCAATTGCTTGATGTTGGTGGGGGATTGCCCGCACCAGGGGCCGTTGCAGTAGAACACCAGGGTTCTGGCGTTCTCGAAATTCCACAGTCCGCCCTGGCGCGTGGCGCCGAAGCGCAGCACCAGGATTTCAGCGATCTTCTCCGTCTCGGCGTGGGCGGGATGCAGCTCCTGCCAGGGCATCAGCACCGCCCCCGGGATGATGCCGGAGCGCCGGGGCCAGTCGCCGTCGCGGGAATCGATCACCAACACGCCGGCATCCCTGCCCGCTCGCTTGAGGTAATCCAGCATCTCGAGCTCACCGATGGTTTCCACACCGGGCCCCAGGCTCATCGGCTGGATGCAGAACGGCGGACAGGGCCGCGAGGTGAGGGAGTAGTCCGGATCGAGCATGTTCTCCGTATCCGGATTGCGCTCGATGCGCACCGGCTTGCCCAGGTGCGCCACTTCCACGGCCTCGACACCATGGGTGATGTTGACGCTCTTGCCGTCGGCGAGGGCCTGGCACGCGCCCCACGCCACCATGAGAATGCCCAGGGGCAGCGGACGGATTCTGCTCATTCCATCTCCTTGGCGCCACGTATCGGACGCGGGGGCCATTTTGGCTGCCCCCGGCGGCACCGGCAAGGGCCGGCCGGCGGCTTCAGTCCAGGTACTCGAACACCTTCACCACCTTGGAAACGCCACCGGTCCGGGCAGCAATCTCGGCGGCGGCATTACCCTCCTCGCGCTTGAGGATGCCCAGGAGGAACACGGCGTTGGCCTCGGTGACCACCTTCACATGGTGGGCGCTGAAGCGTTTGTCGTCCAGGAATCGCGCCTTCACCTTGGCGGTGATGTAGCTGTCGTTGCTGCGCGCCAGGTAGCCGCTGGCCGGACCGACGATGAGTTCGTTCTGGATCTCGCGCACGTTCGGCACGGCCCGGACCAGTTCCTCGATCTTGCCACGGGTGGCGACATCGGGCACCTCGCCGGTCAGAAGCACACGTCGGTTGTAGCTGGTGGCGTTGACATGGGTGTTTTCCCCGTGGTTTTCACGGATGCGGCTGCCGACCTTGAGCTCGATCTCCTCGTCGACCAGATAGGTGCCCGCAGTGCGCCGATCCTCGGCCATGAGCACACCGGCGCCGACCCCGGTCGCCACCAGGGGGGCGCAACCGGTCGAGGTCATGGCCGACAGGCCGAGCAGGGAGGCGAGGGCAAGTTTTTTCATGGTTCAGGCTCCAAGTAGGAAGTAATCGATGCCATCGCACAGGCAGTGGACGGCAAACAGGGTGATCTCGTGGATACGCGCGGCGGATTCCGCTGGCAGGCAGATGAGCACATCGCTCTCGGACAAAATCTCTGCCGCCGCCCCGCCGTCGCCTCCGGCCAGCACCACCACACGCATATACAGGTCCCGGGCGGCGCGGATCGCTTCCACCACGGCGCGCGCCTGGCCATAGGCCGAGAATGCCACCAGGATGTCGCCGGGGTGGCCGAGGGCCGCCACCTGACGGGCAAAGCCCAGGGCCGGGTCGGCGTCATCCAGCATGGCGGCACCATCCGAGCGCAGGGCGAAGGCAGCCAGGCCAGGCCGTTCCTTGTCCAGGCGATCGGCCAGGATCGCGGCCAGGTGCTGCCCGGCCAGTCCCGACGGGCCCACGCCGCAGGCCAGGATCTTGCCTTCCGCCAGCAGGCAGTCGGTCATGATCCTGGCGGCCGCACCGATGGGCTCGGCCACGCTGTCGGCCGCATCCGCCAGAACCTGGATGCCGGCCTGGAATTGATCGTGGATGCGCTGGGTGAGGGGCATGGGCGTGAGCGTTGAGCGTTGAGCGTTGAGCGTTGAGCGTTGAGCGTTGAGCGGATTATAGCGGCGGGGGTCCGGGCCGCCTTGCGCTTCATCAGGATTCGAAGGCGCCCCTGACCCATTCGATCCGCTCGCCGTCCAGCAACAGGGCATCGAAGCGGCAGGGCGCGTCCACGCCGCGGTGGGCCAGGTAATGCCGTGCCGCCAGGATGACGCGGGCACGCTTGGTCGCGGTGATGCTTTCCGCCGCGCCGCCGAAGCGGGAAGCGGCCCGAGCCCGGACTTCCACGAAGACCAGCAGGGCGCCCTCGCGCATCACCAGATCGATCTCGCCGCCACGGCAGCGGTAATTGCGCTCCAGCAGCCTCAGTCCGTGCCGGACCAGATAGTCCGCCGCCTTCTCCTCCGCCGCCGCGCCGATGGATTGGGCGTCCTTGCCCATGCCCGCCTCCCGTTTCGCTACACTGCGGCAAGATAACCGGAATTCACCCATGTTCGACACCCCCCAGCCTGCCCGGCCCGGTACCCTGTACATCGTCGCCACCCCCATCGGCAACCTGCGCGACCTGAGCCTGCACGCCCTCGACATCCTGAAATCCGCCGACCTGATCGCCGCGGAGGACACCCGCACCAGTCAGGCGCTGCTGGCAGCCTACGGCATCCAGTCCCGGCTGGTGGCCCTGCACGAGCACAACGAGGCGTCCGGTGCCACCCGCCTGGTGGCGGAACTGCGCGCGGGGAAGAGCGTGGCCTACATCTCGGACGCCGGCACACCGGGGATTTCCGACCCCGGCGCCAGGCTAGTGGCCGCGGTGCGCGCCGCGTTCCTGCCCGTCGTGCCCATCCCCGGGCCAAGCGCCGTGGTCACCGCCCTGTCGGTGGCCGGCCTGGAAGGTCCCTGGCTGTTCGTCGGCTTTCTGCCGGCCAAGGCCACCGCCCGGCGCAAGGCCCTCGATGACCTGGCAGCCCGGCCCAACGCCCTGGTGTTCTACGAGGCTCCCCACCGCATCGTCGAGACCATCGACGACCTGTTGGCGCGGCTGGGCGGCGAGCGCACCGTGCTGTTCGGCAGGGAACTCACCAAGCGCTTCGAGCAAATCCACGCCTGTCCCCTGGCCGACGCGCCTGCCTGGCTGGCTGCGGACGAAAACCATCGCCGGGGCGAATTCGTGCTGGTGGTTTCCCCGCCGCTCGACAAGGAATCGGCGGATGGCGACGAAGACCGCCGCATCCTGGAAATCCTGCTGGAGGAACTGCCGGTGAAGCAGGCCGCCCACCTGGCCGCCAGGCTCACCGGTAGCCGTAAAAACGCCCTGTACGATCTCGCCCTGAAACTGAAACAAGAGCCCTGACCATGGACCGCCTGACCCTCACCCGTCCCGACGACTGGCACCTGCACCTGCGCGACGGCGACATGCTGGCCGCCGTACTGCCGGACACCGCGCGCCGTTTCGCGCGCGCCATCGTCATGCCCAACCTGAAGCCGCCGGTGCGCGCCGTCGCCGATGCCGCCGCCTACCGGCAACGCATCCTGGCCGCCGTGCCAGCGGGGATGGCCTTCGAGCCGCTGATGACCCTCTACCTCACCGACAACACCGACCCGTCAGAGATCGTCCGGGCCAAGGCCAGCGGTTTTGTCCATGCCGTCAAGTACTACCCGGCGGGCGCCACGACCAACTCGGACTCAGGCGTCACCGACATCCGCAAGGTGGATGCGGTGCTGGAAGCCATGCAGGAAGCCGGCCTGCCCCTGTTGCTGCACGGCGAGGTCACCGACCCGGAGGTGGACGTTTTCGACCGCGAGGCGGTGTTCATCGAGCGCATCCTCGCCCCGCTCATGCGTCGCCTGCCCCGGCTGAAAATCGTGCTGGAGCACATCACCACCCGCCAGGCCGCGGAGTTCGTGACAGCCGCACCGGCCAACGTGGCGGCCACGGTCACTGCCCACCACCTGCTCTACAACCGCAACGCCATGTTCCAGGGCGGCATCCGTCCCCACTACTACTGTCTGCCGGTGCTGAAGCGGGAAATCCACCGCCGTGCCCTCATCGAGGTCGCCACCGGCGGCAACCCCAAGTTCTTCCTGGGCACGGACAGCGCTCCCCACGCCCGGGGCGCCAAGGAAGCCGCCTGCGGCTGCGCCGGCATCTACACAGCCCATGCCGCCCTGGAGCTATACGCCGAGGTTTTCGACGCGGCCGGCGCCCTGGAGCGGCTGGAAGCCTTCGCCAGCCACTTCGGCCCCGATTTCTATGGCCTGCCGCGCAACACGGAAACGGTCACCCTGGTGCGGGAAGACACGCTGTTGGCGACGGAGCATGCCGCCGGCGTGCTGCCCCTGCGCGCCGGGGAAAACCTGGCCTGGCGACTGGCGTGATCAGCCCACCCGGCAGCACAGCATGCCGATGGAGCCGTATTCGATGCGGTCGTTGAACAGCCGGATGGGATCGTCCTCGCGCTGTTGCGCGGCAACGTAGATCAGGGGTAGGTAATGCTCCGGCGTCGGGACGGCGAGCCGGACCTCCTCCCGCGGCGCTTCTTCGGAGACGAAATCCACCAGGGCCGCGAGATTACCGGCGAGCAAGGCCTGGCTCACCTCGGCGCTGAAGCGCTCGGCCCAGCCGAAGACGCTTTCCGGGCGAGCCAGATCCATGCGCCGCAGGTTGTGCACCACGTTGCCGCTGCCCAGGATCAGCACGCCTTCATCCCGCAACGGCGCCAGCCGCCTTGCCACGTCGGCATGCCAGGCCGGCGGGCGGGTACTGTCCAGGCTGAGATGCACCACCGGAATATCGGCACCGGGGTAGAGGTGCGCCAAAACCGACCAGGTACCGTGATCCAAGCCCCATTCCAGATCCGAGGCCACCGGCAGCGGAGCCAGCAGCTCCCGGACCCGCTCGGCGAGGGCCGGGTCACCCGGGGCCGGATAGCGGAATTCAAACAGCTCGCGGGGAAAGCCGCTGAAGTCGTGCAGGGTGGCCGGCTGGTCCGTGGCGGTCACCGCCAGGCCGGGCGCGTACCAATGCGCCGAGATGGCCAGGATCGCTTCGGGATGTGGCAGGTCCGCGGCAATGCGCCGCCAGGCATCGCTGTTGACGTTGCGTTCCAGGGTATTCATCGGCGTGCCGTGGCCGACGAACAGGGTGGGCATGCGGGTGGACATGGCAGCCGGAAACCGCGCCGGTCAAACCTAGGAAACCTTCTGCTGGAGCTTCTCCAGCAGGCTGTTCACCGCCCGGTCCATCAAGGGGACGTTATCGATGATCCTGGCCTGGCCATCGCGGAACTTGGCCGCCAGGCCCTCGCCGTTGATGGACATGGCGCGCTGACCGAGGCGGTTGGTGAACAGGTAGATACCCTTGAGGGGACTGACCCAGGCCAGCTTCGCCCGGGCCGGGCTGCCGTCCTCCAACTGGTATTCGATCCAGGTGCCGCGCTTCAACTGCTGGACGGTGGTTTCGTGCTCGTCCTTTTCCTCGATCTCGCCGCTCCTCGCCAGCCAGCCCACGTCGCCGATGACGATTTCCTCCATCAGGGGGCGATCCTCGGGCTCCGCGGCGATTTCCTGCATCAGTTCGGGATCCACTTCCACCACCTCGGTCAAGACCGGGATCTCGACGAAATCGAGATTCCCGGCGGCGGCATCGTTCATGGGCATGGGTGCCGGCAATGGCGCCGGCTCCTGCACAGACGGCGCCTCGCCGGCACCGTGCAGTCCGGCCCGCACCGCAACGGCATGGCATTTCACCAGGCCGGTGAAGAACTGGTCGCGCACCTCACCCGGAGTGCCCACGGCATTCAAGCCCTGATCCAGGCGCTTGAGCAGATCGGGCAGCATGGACACCAGTCGCTTGCGGTCGTCCTGCTTGGTCTTGGGCGCCACGCTCCAGATCAGATCGTCCATGGTGCGCACGCCCTGTTGCCAATCCTCGCCGCCCTCGCCGCTGCGCGCGCAGTAGAGGCCGAGCACCTGTTCCCAATGGCCGAGCAGGAAGGCGCGGATGAACTCGGGCATGGGCTGGTCGAACAGGTGGCTCTCCACCTCGTTGTGGGCCACGATGCGGCCCAACTCGCCCTGTTCGCGCTGGCGGATGAGTTGCGCGCTCCTGCTGGTCATCTCATCGACGCGGCGCTTCTCCTCCGTCTCGAACTGGAGAAACTCCTCCAGCGCCGTGGCGAAAACATCCATCTCCTCGTCGAACTGGCTGAGGATGCGCTGCACCAGGTCTTCCACCTTCTTGTACAGCCCGCCCTCGTGACCTTCGCCCTCGTTCCAACCCATGGAGGCCTCGGCCAGCACATCGAGCAACCGGCGGGCGGGATGGGTCTTTTGTGAGAAGAAGGCGCGGTCCAGCATCGCCACCTTGAGGACGGGGATCTGCAGGCGGCCGATCAGGGCCTTCATGGCATCGGGAATCCGCCGGTCATCCAGAATGTAATCGAACACCATGGCCACGATATCCAGGGTCATGGCATCCATCTGGCCCATGGCGCCGGCCATGGAGCTGCCCCTGATCTCCCGCAGGATGTTGACCTGGCCGTTGGCGAAACGGGCGCCGTCGAATCCCTCGGAGGCGAAGGCCTCGGTCTGTCCCCGCTGTAGACGGGTCAGGCTTTCCATGACCACGGGGGGCACGCCGACCGGTGCGGGTTCTCCCGTCGTCCCGCCGGCAGGGGAAGGTATCGCGCCATGGACCATGCCCGGCATGCCGGCACCCATCCCCGGCAGGACACCCGCCGTCAGGCCGGCTACACCCGGGACAGCACCGCCGAGAGTCATGAGCTGGCGCAGGATATTCAGGATGTCCTGGCCTTCCTCGGCCGGGCTCGCCACATCCTGGCGTGGCGGTGCGTCGGCTGCCGGGGCCGGGCGAGGCGCGGACGGCGCTTTCCTGACGCCCACCCGGATGGTGGGCAGGACACCCCTGTCCACCAGGTGGCGGTTGAGACTTTGATAGATCTCCCGCACATAGCGGGGCAGGAAGCGATTGATCTGGGGAACCAGGACAAGTTGCACCTTGACCGGCAGATCCTGGCCCTTCAGGGTATCCATGACCACCGCGCCGATGCTCTCCGGGCCGACCGGATTGGCACCGAGTTGCAGTTCAGGATCATCCAGAAGCACGCCCATGCGTTTCGCCAAACCGAACAATTCCTCACCACACTGGTTGTTGAGGGCATTCTCGATGGTGCTGGCTGCCAGGGATTCCTCCAGATCGTCTGGCGCCACCAGGGAAAGCTGCGAAGCATCCAGGCTCCCGTGGCCGGAGGACTTGCCGTTGTCCCGGCGGCATGCCCGCTTGAAGTGCTGATAGAAGCGGCGGCGGCATTCGGTCTCGACGACAGCGCGCTGATCGCGGGCGAAATCCATGGCCGTACCGTAGAGGCGGCGTGTTTCGTAGACCGTCACCCGGTCCGTCAGCTCCAGCAGTTCCGACGCCGCATGTTCCAGAACCTTGCCCAGGGCGGACGCCAGACCGGTCGCCGCCATCTCGCCGCATTCGTTGAGTATGGCGGCGCCTTCCGCGCCCGAGGACCCGCGACCCTGGCCGAGCGGACTCAGGGCCACCACATTGTTCTTGCGAGAGTCTTGCATCGCCCTATCCTCTGGCGGCTGCCGCGCCCGTCGCGCGGGCTTGCGCCGGCCGCCTGATGTTGCTCCAACTGACCTTGGGGATCACGCGATCGTGAGGATGACGGAATTAAGTTGTCGTGAACAGCCCGGATACCGCCGGCCCACCGTCCACGCACCTGGCAATCCCGCTGTCCTGGGGTCGCCCCTTTAGACCGGTGATTTTGCGTCCCCGCCTTTCGACGGGTTTGCCCCATTCAGGCCCTACTGAATACACAACTGCACGGACGTTATATCGGACTGGTGGGAAAAGTCTTTAATGGCATCTCGGATCGGCCTGCCGCCCGCCTGAAAAAATAAAGGCCAGCGCAGGGCTGGCCCTACTTCTTGATTTATCTGGAGGCGCGTGCCGGAGTCGAACCGACCTAGATGGATTTGCAATCCACTGCATAACCGCTTTGCTAACGCGCCGCGATGAAATCGTTTCCCGGAAATCAAAAGGGGAAAGCGGTTGGGCTTTCCCCGGAAATTCTGGAGCGGGAAACGAGGCTCGAACTCGCGACCTCAACCTTGGCAAGGTTGCGCTCTACCAACTGAGCTATTCCCGCGTCGAAGTGAACGCGCATTGTAGCGGCCAAAGACATTCTGTCAACTGGCGGGCTCGTGTTTGAGCGCCTTCCAGGCCATGAAGAGGTAGTGCAGCATGGACCACAGGGTAAGAAAGGCGGCCAGGTAAAGCAGGGCGCGGCCGACGATGGGCGTGGACTGCCAGGTGCCGATGGGATCGTGGTAGAGCAGCAGCAGGATGGCGGCCATCTGGGCGGTGGTCTTGAGCTTGCCGATGAAGGACACCGCCACCTTGCCGGAACGGCCCAGCTTGGCCATCCATTCGCGCAGGGCGCTGATGGCGATCTCCCGGCCGATGATGATGAGGGCCACGTCGACGCCGGCCCGGTCCAGGTCCACCAGGACGATCAGCGCCGCCGCCACCATGAGCTTGTCGGCCACCGGATCCAGGAAGGCGCCGAAGGCGGACATCTGGTTGAGGCGGCGCGCCAGCCAACCGTCCAGCCAGTCGGTAACCGCCGCCAGGGCGAAGATGAAGGTGGCGGTGAGGTTGATGGCATGCTTGGGCACCCAGCCGTCGGGCAGGTAGAAAACCGCCACGAACAGCGGGATCAGCAGGATGCGCAGCCAGGTCAGCGCGTTGGGGAGGTTGAAGGGCATGTTCGTATTCTTCTGACGGGGCTAGTGTAGTTCCCGATAGATTCTTTCCGCCAGTTCGCGGCTGATGCCCTCCACCCGCGCCAGTTCCTCCACCCCGGCGTCGACGACGCCGCGCAGGCCGCCGAAGGTTTGCAGCAGCTTCTGCCGGCGCTTCGCGCCAATGCCGGCGATATCCTCCAGGCTCGACTGGGTGCGCGCCTTGCCGCGCCGGGCCCGGTGGCCGGTGACGGCGAAGCGGTGGGCCTCGTCGCGCACCTGCTGGATGAGGTGCAGGCCGGGATGGTCCGGCGGCAGCCGCAGGGGCTCCACCTCGCCGGGCAGGAAGAGCTGTTCCAGGCCGGCCTTGCGCTCCACGCCCTTGGCCACGCCCACCATGGGCAAATCGCCCAGGCCCAGTTCGGAGAGCACGTCCACCGCCACATGCAGCTGACCCTTGCCGCCGTCGATGAGCAGCAGATCGGGCAGCTTGCCCTCCCCTTCAGCCAACTTGCCGTAGCGGCGGGACAGGGCTTCCCGCAGGGCGGCGTAATCATCGCCCGGCGTGGGAGAGCCACCACCCCCGGCACCTTCCTTCGGTCGGCGCCGCCCCCCGGGGGGGCCGGGAAACTCTTGGGGCGGCCCGGCGAGTTTCCCGACGGCCACGTTGAAGCGCCGGTATTCCGAAGGCTGCATGGCGCCGTTGTCGAACACCACGCAGGACACCACCGTGGCCTCGCCCATCGTGTGGCTCACGTCGAAGCATTCGATGCGGGCGATGCCTTCCTCGCCCAGGGCCTCGTTGAGGGCGGCCAGGCGGTTGGACTGGTTCTCCCGCAGGCCCTCCCGGGTGGCCAGGGCCAGTTCCGCATTCTTGCGCGCCATCTCCAGCCAGATGCGCCGCTCCTCCTGGGGATGGGCCACCACCTGCACGCGACGGCCGGCCTGTTCCGACAGGGCTTCCGCGAGGCCTTCCACCTCGCATTCCAGCACCAGGGCAGCGGGGATGGGGTGACCGATATAGTGCTGGCCGGCAAAGGCCTCCAGCAGGCTCGGAAGGTCGCTGTCCTCCGCCTGGCTGGGGA
>Ga0233424_10000921_pt1 | contig 30622 bp, 26 predicted proteins | sample Watercolumn_Towu_FD_181011 | JGI IMG/M metagenome (GOLD analysis project Ga0233424, IMG submission 181011) | Freshwater microbial communities from Lake Towuti, South Sulawesi, Indonesia - Watercolumn_Towuti2014_125_MG | ecosystem: Environmental > Aquatic > Freshwater > Lake | place: Indonesia... | reverse complement strand
ACTGGACGATATCGCACATGAAATCAACAACCGTCCCATGAAGTGCCTCGACTACCAGACCCCATTAGAGGTATTATCAGCTCATCTCGTTGCACTTAGAGATTGAATGTGGGGGGCTTATTAGCATTCAGAAAAATGCTATACTTTCCACGTTGTAAATCGAGGAGCGGCACCGCGGAGCGTACCCTCCCGGCCGCACCGAACTTACCCAGCGTCCGCGGCGGCGGACAGGGTGTCCCATTCGCAGGTATTCGCCCGCCTGCGCGTACACGCGGGCAGGTAGATTAGTAATCATGTCTGATTAGTATTTATGAAGAAGGTGCTTGTGGGAGTTCTTGTCGTGGCCGCCGTCGGCGCAGGCCTCTTTTTTGCGGAGCGTATCCCGGGGAAAGCGACGGTGAAGAGCAATCCGCGCGCGCCGGAAGGAACAGCGGAGGTGGTGACTCTGCTTACCAAAGACACCGACGGAGACGGCCTCAAAGACTGGGAGGAGGAGCTGTGGGGAACGAATGCCGCCGATCCTGACACCGACAAGGACGGCACGAAGGATGAGGAGGAAATCCGCCTCGGGCGCAATCCGCTTGTAGCGGGGCCAAACGATCCACTTGATAAGTCCGTCCTCGAGGAGAAAACAACGGTAGGCAAAGATGACGGGCCGGAAACCGAGACGGACCGAGTCGCCCGCGGGTTCCTCAAAACATACCTGGAGGTGAAGCAGGGCGGGGGAACGCTCTCCGCGGAGGCCATAGAAGAGCTGGCGGCGCGCGCATTTGAAAATACTCCGACCCTTTCGCCTCCCGTATACACCGTGGCAGACCTCACGCGGGAGACCGAACGCGATACGGCGACCGTCCGAGCGTACGGAAACGCCGTCGGAACCATTATCGGAGCCGCTCCTGCATTTATCGAAAATGAGATGGCGATACTTGACAAAGCCGCACGCGCGGAGGACCCCGAGTATATCAAACGCCTCGACCCCATCATTGCCCTCTACGACGGGCTCCTTGCGGACCTTACAGCTCTTCCCGTCCCGGAAGGCGCGGAAGACGAACACATCGCCCTCCTCGCAAGCATCGGTGGCGTTCGCTTAAGCATCGCAAAAATGCGGAAACTGTTCGAGAACCCCATCGTCGTCCTGCCGGCGCTTTCTCTCTACGAGGAAAGCGCGGACAACATGGTTCTCGCCTTCCGGGCGCTTGACCAGTACTTCCTCGGCCAGGGAATTTCGTTCTCAAAGAGCGAAGGTGGATATCTCATCACGCGCCTTGGTATATAATGAGAGCGTGAATACTGTCTTCTCGCACAAGAGAGGAGGGCTTGCGAGCGCGTTTTTGGTGTGCGTGCTCGTCTTCGAGCTCTTGGCGCCTGCTTGGGAACAACTGCACGCTCAAGTGTGGGTTTCTGACCAGCCGAACACCGCCCAGAATACGGTCACTGCAGGAAAAACCGCGGCATCGCTTGTCGTCCAGGGAAAACAGCTCGTCCAGGACACCATTCAGACCGCAAACTCGTACCTCGACAAGCTCAAGGAGTGGGTAGGCGACCCTCTTGTCACCTTCGTTGCAAAAACAACCCTGCGTGCCATCACCCAATCTGTCGTAAACTGGATAAACAACGACTTTCAGGGCTCCCCCTCGTTTATCACAAACCCTGAAGGATTCTTGACCGGTGTTGCCGACAAAGTGATCGGGCGCACGATACAGGCGATTGACCCCCTCTGGTGCGAGCCGTTCCGTTTCAACTTACGTCTCGCATTCGGCGTCGGGTACGGTTTCAATACTAAAGAAGAGGTTACCTGTCGGTTAAGCGACGTGATTGCCAACGTGCAGGGCGCCTACGACTCGTTTGTGAGCGGCACAAGCAACTTCCAGAACGGCGGCTGGCAGAACTGGATAAACATCACCGGCAACCAGCAGAACAACGCCTACGGCGCGTACCTGACGACCGTGAGTAAGCTCGACGCGAGCATCATCACCGCAAGCGGCAAGGAGGTCAAGCTTCTTGACTTGGGACAGGGCTTCAAGTCCTGGAGAAAATGTCTGAAGTATAACTATGAACTCGCCGATTACCCGGTCGGAGCGCCGCGCGAGTGTGTGCAGTACGGCCCCATCGAAACGCCGGGCTCGCTCATTCAGAATCAGTTAAGCGAGGCCATGGGTAGGGACCTCGAGGAGCTTGGTGTTGCTGATGAAATTAACGAGATTGTCGGCGCGCTCGCGAACAAGATGATACAGAAGGTCATGTCGGGAGGACTTAAGGGAGCAAGCAACTACGTCGACGCAAGTTATGCCCAAGGATCCTCCTCGTACCAAGGAGAGTGCCTTCCGTCAACCGACCCGTTAAGCGCCTTCTATCGTGGCGGCGTCAATTATGATGCCCGCTTCGACCCCACGTCAAGGGAGTACAGTGAAGCTCTCGCTCTTTCGCGGCAGACACGCTGTGACATCAGATCGAGTCAGGTTAATCTGACACTCAACGTGCCGAACCTGCTTGGAAACGACACTGCCAGCGAGGCGGCGCGAGACGAACTCACCGCATTGGCCAACGGAAGGGACATTAAAACCGAATCCGGAGTGTTCAACGACGCAAATACACAAGGTAAACAAGATGCCAACAAGGAAGCGCAAAACATCACGCCGACGCTCGGCGGGGGCGGCATAGGCGGCGGAGCAGGGCTTGTGTTCGACCCCGATGTCAGTTCCTCGGGCTATGGGGGAAAGGCCAAAACGACTCGCCAATCAAGCGTCGCGGAACACCTCGCGAACGGACGAAATGACGGCATGGAGTACTACGGCCCGGACCGCGGCATTGACGGAGACTCGCAGGGGATTCCCGGCGCCAATGCGCGGTATGTCGAGACGGCAAGCGAGGATTTCCCGTGGTGGGAGATTGACCTCGGACAGGAGTACGTTATCAAGAATGTGAATATCTGGAGACGCGCCGATACCGGAATCGATATTGGTAAGTACCTCGCCGACACCTTTATCTTCGTCACCAACACCCCCTACGCCGGAGTGGAACGGGACCCGAATACGCGTAACCCCAAGCCCCTCGATACGTCGCCTGCCGTGAAAATTCCTCTGCCTGCCTCCGGAGAAAACGAGCTTCGCCCCCTTCCCGTGACCATCAACAAAACAGGACGGTATCTCCGCATCCAACGGAGCATAAGCAATGTGCTCTCCTTTGCCGAAGTGAAAATCCTCCAGAGCGCCGAACAAAACGAGCGAAAGGGAACTCGGTCGCTCCAAAATCTCGCGATGGACTTCACGGCAAACGCCACGGGCGAGCCGAGGGGAACCTCGCAATCAAGCCCCGAGGACAACGCACGGTATTTTTCGCGTTTCGGCAGCGATGGGAACCGCGCGGGGAGCAACATCGGAGCGAATTCATCACTCGTCCTCGTGAACAACAACGCCTACCCGTGGTGGTACGTGGACCTCGGAAGCGAGAAGCAGGTCGGGCAGGTAAAACTCTGGCGAAGAACCGACGGAATAAGTCCACAGTTCGCCTCTTTGCCGGCAGATAAAAACGCGGGGGAGTTCTTAAGCGACGTCTATGTGTTCGTCTCAGACACAAACGAGCTCTGTGAACAACCGCAGAGAGACGCGCCCGCGTGCTGGGAGAGGGGAGTAAAAGTAGAGGTTCCGGTTCAGCCCGAAGTCCGGCCGATAACGGTCAATCTTAATGAAAAGGGCCGCTTTGTGCGCCTGCAGAGAAATGCGCTCAACTACGACCTTTCGTTCTCGGAGGTCGAAATCTATGAACAAGATGCGAGTCCTCCGCCGCGACCCTCGGCTCCTCTGATTCGCATTACGCCGGAATCAATACGCTACCGGCCAAACGCCGCGAATCCCGACACTGCGACGGTGCTTTTGCAGGATGGCCTGCCGCCTTCCTACGTCATTCGCAATACGAGCGGGGCGGATATGCGCGTACAGCTTATCGTCAAAGTTGATCATGGCGCACCGTTCGGAGGCCTTATCAACTCTTTTCAGGTCAAGGTCTACGACGCCGACGCTGTCCCAAGGACGGCATTCCCCGGCATACCGGAAACGAACTGTGCCCGTCCCGCGCCCAACCGCGCTTTCGCCTGTGATTTCACCAACAATCAAACGGCAACAGACGGCCCGACCTTTGTCCCGCTCGGGTTCCTCCTCCCCAAGGATCGGGCGGCAGAAGTGGTGTACAACATTAACGCACGCCCGCTTTATAGCTGTTCGTATTACAGTGTGGACTGCTATGTGTATTCGCTCGTTCACCCCCGCCTGTCGCATAGCATCGAGACGGATATCAAACAAAACAACACGACCGGTCCGTCTCTCGGCAAACAGGTGATAAAATTTGATTAGAAGGAGTTACGCACCTTCCCAGAATACTGTGAATTATGAACACTCTTGACTTTATCGTCATTGCGAGGGCGGAGCCCGAAGCAATCCAGAAAATCGCCTTGAATCCTGGACTGCTTCGGAGTACCTCGCAGTGACGGAATAATGTTGAAAGTGCGTAACTCCTAATTAGTATGAAACGCTTCTGCAAAAACACGCTCGTCCTTTCGCTTCTGTTTATCTCCGCATTCGGGGCGTTGTTCCTCGTGGGTGCCCGTGAGGTATCCGCCACAGCGCCGCCGGTGCGGCCTCAAACACCGGACCGCAGGGGGGCGGAGAACCAGAACATGCCCGACCTTCCCGACGAAGTAACAAAGGGGTGCTTCACGGTGCTCAAAGCATGGTTTCCCGTGCCGTGGATTAACGTGAACGCCTGTATAGCACTGGGCGCGAACTTCGTCATGTGGCTCTCGGCGCGGTTCTTGTGGCTGTCAGGGATACTCCTCAACTACGCGCTCGGTTTTACGCTCAACATGGCGGACATGCTCGCCCAAATCCCGATTGTGGACATCGGATGGAAGATTATCCGCGACATTTCGAACGTGGTGTTTATCTTTGTCGCGCTCTGGAGCGGCATATCCATCACCATAGGACTGCAGGCGGAAAAAGCATGGGGGCTTCTTGCCCACATGGTGCTCGCCGCGCTTTTCATCAACTTTTCGCTCTTTATCACGAAAGCGATCGTGGATGCCTCGAATGTCGCGGCGCTTCATTTCTATAACCTCATTACGCCGGAAGTTCAGCGTAATAACCTTGCGGAGGGCAGCCTCTGGGGTAAATTTGTGGATGCGGATGCCGGCCTTTCGGAGGCATTCATGGCAGGGCTCCATCTTGAAACGCTGTACGATTCGCGCTCGGTCAACGCGCAGGGCGCCAATGCGCAACGAAACGGGTCCGTCGCCGGCTTTGTCGGAGGGCGCAGTGGCGAGGCCATCAACTTCGTAAGCATCATTCTTGTCGGCATCTTCGGCTCCATCCTCATGATGGTCGCCTCTTTTGTATTCTTTGCGGGAGCGTTCATGTTCATCATCCGCGCGGTGACGCTCTGTATGCTTATGATACTCTCGCCGCTTGCCTTCGTCGCGTGGATACTTCCGGGCGCGTCGGGACTCGCTTCACAATGGTGGAGCAAGCTCTGGTCGCAGTCCCTGTTCGCGCCCCTCTACCTCGCGCTTGCCTACGTCGTCGTCGCGACCATCAACTCGCCTGGATTCCGCGGACTCACGACCATTACGGGCGGGCGGGACACCTTCGCGAGGGCCCTCACGAGCGACTCCCCGCAGTTCGCGAGCATCATCTTCTCGTTCATTCTCATGATAGGGCTCATGGTCGGCTGTCTTATCGTCGCGCAGTCGCTTGGGGCGCGAGGGAGCGAACTTATGATGGACTGGGGGAAGCGGTTACGCGTTGCCGGACAGGGGCTTGCGGGGCGGTTTGTCATGCGCGGGTTTGGCACCGAGACCTACAAGGACTGGGCGTCGCGCCGAGGGGAGCGCTATAAAGAACTGGCGCAACAGGAAACAGACCCGGGGAAACGCGACAGTCTTTTGGCGCTTTCCGACAAGTGGGAGAAGCGCTCGAAGTCAAAGTGGGTGCCGAATTTGAGTTTGCGTAAACTCGATGAGAAGTGGGAACGCGGGGGAAGCATTCTTGGAGGAAAACCGGTCGGCACATTTCAGGAGCGTATGCGATACAACATTGGCAGTTTGTTTGGCGGAAAAGGGGCCATCGGAAGCGTGTTGCGCGAGCAGACGACACAACGTTTTGTCCACGACTGGACGTTTGGAAGTTCAGCCTCGGCCGCCAAAGGATACGAGCAAGATGAAGCGCGTATATCGGCGGCCAAAGACCTCGAATATGAAGAGGATGCGGAGAATGCCAACGAAAGACTCCACCGCCCTCGCGGGAAAGGAAAGCCCTCCTTGCGCCAAGAGGAGAAAGGTTTGCAAGATGCGGTGCATCAGGCGAAGGAGCGGGTCGCCGAGCTTAAGCGAAAGCTTGATGAGGCCGTCAAGTCCGGCGACACGGCAGAACAGGCCGCCCTGCGCGCACAGATCGCCGTAGCGGAAGGTGAGGAGTTCAGCAAAGCGAAAAAGGATCTTGAGGCGGCAGAAAAGTCGGGAGATCCGGCCGCAATAGAGGCCGCAAAGGCGGCGGCGCTCGCGGCGGGTCTAAAGGGGGGTCTTGCGGCGAACGAGGAAGCATTGAAGGCCTTTTACAAGACGGAGGGCTCCGCTATCCAGCATGAAGTGAAGATCATCGCAACCGCGCTCGCACGCATGTCAACCGAAGGGTTTTTGAAGCAGGACAAGAGCTTCTTCAGGATTCCGGAGGTCATGAACATCAACGTGCTCGGCGCCGACAAGTACAACGCCCTCATGGCGAGCGAGCACTACACCAATCCGGAAAAAATCGAGTACAGCAACGCGCGGGTCGACCCGTTACGAGAACAAGGAGAACGGCTCAAGAAAGAAAACGAATGGTATCTCGAAGCGATGAACCGCGTCGAGGTCCAAAGACAGGAGGTTGAGAAAAAGAAAGCCGAGTGGGAGGCGAAAAAGAAGGCGGAGGAGATGCCCGAGGCGGAGGCGGAGGAGGAGCTCAAAAAGGCGGAAGAAGAGTTCAAACGAATGGAGGACGAGGCCAAGAAAGCCGCTCCGGCCGACAAAGTGGAAAAGGAAAAACTCGCAAAGGCGCAGGGGGAGGAAGTGAAGAAAAAGAAAACCGCATTGGAGGCGAAGAGAAATGCGGATGCGCCAAGAGTACTGGCGGCGGCCAAGCTCAAAGAGGCGGAAGAGACACTCGCGAAATTGGAAGCGGATGCCACGGTAAGCTTGCCGGCCGACAAGGCGCGGAAAGAGAGGGATGTTGAGATGCAGAAGAAGGCGGTTGAGGCACGCAAAACGACACTCGCAGAGGCAACGAAAGCGCGGGCGGACGAGGTAAAGCGCACTATCGGCGAGGAGCCGAAACTGCCGGCGGATTTCGTGGAGCCGGAACCGCCCGGCTGGGATGCGACGACGCGGCGGGCGCTTCGCAACATGCGCAACCCGCAGGAGCTTATGAACTACTACCGGTATGCGCGCGACATTATCGACATGCCGCCCTTTGTGCAGACGGTTCTCCAAGGCATGTGGAACAAGCTTCGCGAAAGCGACGCGGTAGATTCGTTCACCAAAGAGCAGACCCGCGTCATCAAGCGGCTTTACTTGCAGGAAGCATCCGACGGCGAGTTCGGCCTAAGCGCCGTCATGATGAAGCGCTGGGAGGAGGTAGACCCGGTCGGGGCGCAGAGGTTGCGCGACGAGATCAACGACTTTGTCCTCACGCACAGCGAGGAAGAGTACAAGAAGAAATACTTCGACGAAGGCAAGCTCAATAAACTGCTTGAGGAGCGCCTTAGACCCCAACTTGCCAAGTTCTCCGAGGAAGTACGGGAGAGCATAGAGCGCGAGTTCACGGTGAGCCCCGATGAGCACAGAATTCGCAACGCCGCAGGAGAGCGCATCATGGTCCAACAGCTTCAGAACCTTGCCGACGACGAAGCGACCATGATGAACGGGACACTGCGCAACCTGCACTGGATTAAGACGAAGCTTAACCGCGCCATGCTCGCCAAGTTCTCGAACCGAGACAATGACGTCAAGATTCCCGACATCGAGAAGCTCGTCCATAGTGTCGGGGAGATGTTCAAGGGAAACAATAAGGTGAGCCGAGAAAATCTCGACTTCATTGTCTGGCTGGTCAACGAGCGAGCCGGTAAGGACTTCGCTCCCTTTGACCAGATGACCTTCAAGCAGTACGAAAATCCGAGGCAGGAGAAGGAACTGTGGGAGATCATAAAGCGACTCGCGTACCAGAGAGGCGACCCGACCGGCTCGAAGTACAAAACAAAGTATGACGCCCTCAAAGCGGCCGTGCAGATGGGTTACTTTACGGGTGTACACGGAGCACAGGACATCAAGAGCTTCTGGCGGGAGATGGGTATTCATCATGGAAATGAGAATGAGATGAGTGAGGCCGATTTCTACAGGGACCTCTTGGGAAAGAAGGGGGATATAAAGATTTCATAGGTTATGGGACCAAAAGCACAACAAGACGCGCTTACGACATTCGTGAACTCTCTCTCATCAGAGATACATGAAGCGTTGGACGCGAAGGGGCTCGACATCGTGATTGAGGTGATGAACATCTGTTCTGCGCGAGAGTGGGTGCTCTACGAAACGGGAGGTGTCTGCGAGGGAGTGCGTATGATTCTCCGTGGGAGAGCGGCGCCGACGGCTCTTCCGGAACTTATTTCCAAAGACTCGAGAATTGAGGAGGAGCACAGGGCTCACATTCCGGAAGTTGCGTATGACATCCAGACGAAGGTGTTTGACAGTGCGCTTCCTATTCTCAAACATGCCGGGTTTCCGATCAAAGAAGGGCGCGTCCCCGCTCCGCCGCAAAAGCCCGTGGAGTCGCCCTATGCTCCCGTGCCGAGTCCGCTTAGTCCCGCAGGGTCTCCGCGTCCCTTGGGGGTTCCTGAAGAACCCGATTCACCCACTGTCCCGCCATCCGGAGGAGCTCCTCGTCCGGAAGGTACGGAAGACAAATATGTTCGCGCGCTCTCGCGCATCGCCTCGGGGACGCGCTATGGCGAACAAGAACTTATGAACGCATTCGAGGATCTCCCGCAGGGCCTTCGGCAGGCAATTGGTTCGGTCGACACGGCAAACGCGGTGCAGACAATCGCGAAGAAACATCTTCTGCACGTCGACCAGATGTCTTCGCTCGCAAGCGAAACGGGACTGGTGCTTTTGGGCCTTACGCACCCGGCCGATTTTATCGCGAACCTCGGGAAGCGGCTCCGCGTGCAAGACGACAAGGCGCGAGAGATCGCCAAGGAGATAAGCGCCGAGATACTGTCGAAAGTGCGAGAGGCCCTGCGCACCCTTCATGAGACCCCTCCGCAGACACAAACGCCGCTGGCTCCTTCGCCAGTGCGGCCGTCTCCTTCTGTTCCCGCCCCAACACAACCTCGCGCCAACGTGACAGCGCAAGCGACCCCCCCTGCGCAAAAGCACGAACTGCTCTCAAATCAAAGCTCTCCTCTTCAGAAGATGAGCACGCCGTACACGCCGGATGCCGCATGGAAGACCGGCCTCGCACCTACATCTAGTCCCGCCTCAAAACCGGCCTACGCAGTCGGTCCGACCGGCTGGCGACCCGGGCAGGGGAGCGTTCGACCAGCGGCTCCTGCTTCTTCCGTAGCCGCAACTCCCGTACCGCGCCCGCCGGAAACGGCGCAGGTTCCAGTCCCGCCGCACGTACAGCCCCCTGTAGCGGTAGCGCTGCCTCAAGCTCCAACAAGAAGCGCGGGAGACGCAAAAATGAGACCTTCAAGCGAGTCTGCAACGCCGCTTCCTCAAAAGACAACGCCTACGCCTGAAGATTTTCTCGAGGAAAAGATGAGTGCTCCAGTCGGCATACCGCATGAAGAAAAAAAATTCACTGTCGACCCGTACCGTGAACCGATTGGATAACCAACAACCCACAACCAACTACCGACAACTATGAAGAAGTTTCGATTCTTGGAATGGCAGGTATATGGCGATGCGCAAAAGTTGTTTTCGTTGATTCTAGAAATTACCAAGAAACTGCCGCGAGAGTTTAGGTTCGAATTAACCAGCCAACTTATCCGTTCAAGTTTCTCTATCATTCTGAATATCGCGGAGGGTAGCGGAAAAATCTCAGACAAGGAACTGAACCGGTTTTTGGATATAGCGCTTGGCTCAACATATGAAACCGTTGCGGGAATGGATACCCTCCGGATTAGCGGGTTCGTTGACGAGGATGACTTTAACAAAATAAAAGCACTGGCAGGCGCGATTTGTGACCAGCTCGGAGGGTTCAAAAAAGTCATGGATAAATGAGTTTTGTTGTTGGTTGTAGGTTGTTGGTTGTAGGTACTCTTCTATGCGTTTCCAAGTTCCCCAATTCATCAATATCGAGGACAAACTCTTCGGTCCGTTTACCATAAAGCAATTCGTCTATATGGTCGGGGCGGCCGGAGCGGGCTACATTGTCTGGCACTTCCTGCCCAAGATTCTCGCGCTCATTATCATCGCACCAATTGTCACGTTGGCGCTCCTTCTTGCGTTCGTCAGGCCGAACGGCCAGCCGTTCGTGTTCCTCCTCCAGTCGGCGGTGCTCTATGGCCTGTCGAACCGTCTGTATCTGTGGAAAAAAGTGCAGAAGAAAGTCAGTGTGAAAAAACTGTCCGAGGATGTGAAGGCTGGTTCCGGCGTCCCTGCGCTTTCAGAAAGTAAGCTGAAAGACCTCACGTGGGCGCTTGATATCAATCAAAATGTGAAAGGCAAAAAGTAGATATACGAAAATACGAATTAAAAGCCAACGAATTGCTGCGAATAGGGCAACATTGAAAATACGAATTAAAAGCCAACGAATTGCTGCGAATAGGGCAATGTCAAGAAACAATCGAACTGGGCCGAATGTGCTCTATCCAGAGCTTTCAAGAGAGTGGTCCGGATTGACGAGAGCAACCGGAAGCCGGTAAGTACGCTATAATTGTGTCATTCTGATTCGTAGCAATTCGTATATTCGCATAATTCGTATTTTCGTATGGCAATAGCGGCACGCGCTTCCCAAGAGTTCGTCAAGGTGAAGGAAATACGGGACGGTATTGTGGTCCTCAAAGACGGCGGGCTTCGCGCTGTCCTTATGGCGTCGAGCATCAACTTTGCGCTCAAGTCGGATGACAACCAGCAAGCGATTATTAGCCAATTCCAGAATTTTCTGAACTCGCTCGATTTTTCTGTGCAAATCGTCATCGAGTCGCGACGGTTCGACATCCGGCCGTATCTTGCGGTGCTTGAGGAAAAGCTCATGAAACAAAAGAGCGAACTCCTGAAAATACAGACGAGGGAGTACATCGGCTTCGTCAAGAAATTTACCGACAACACGAACATCATGAACAAATCTTTCTTTATCGTCGTGCCGTTCTCGCCGGCAATCGTCGAGGTTAAATCAAAGCAAGGGCTTTTGAGCGCGTTCCGCCTGTCAAAGGGAGCCGGCCACGCGAATACAAATGAGAGTTTTGAAGAGCACAAGAGCCAGCTTGACCAACGCGTGTCCGTCGTTGAGCAGGGGCTCGTGCGGACCGGTGTGCGCGTCGCGCAACTTGGCACGGAAGAGATTGTCGAGCTCTTTTATCACCTGTTTAATCCCGGGGAGACAGAGAAGGCATTGCCTACCAATTAAGTACCAATCTGCGAATGAACTAATGCAACTAATGGCCGCCAATAAGAATATGAGAACTCAGAGTCTCTACAAAAGTAAAAATGTGAAATTACTGTACCCCGAACTCTCGTTTGAGCTAGTTGGTCTTTGCTTCGACACCCACAACGAGCTCGGCGGTTTTGCGAAGGAGAAGCACTATGCTGACACATTTGAAAGAAAACTGAAGGCCGCAGGAAAATCGTACAAACGCGAACTCATAATCGGTATAACGGGAAATACCGCCGACTTTTTTGTGGAGGGGAAAATCATTCTTGAATTCAAGGCAAAACGTTTCTTAACTATTGGGGACTTCACACAAACTCAACGTTATCTCCAAGCGACAGGCGCTGAATTGGGAATTCTCGTCAACTTTGGGTCCAAATATGTTCAAGCCGAGCGTGTTGTCCGTATTAACAAAACAACTCACGGTAGAGCAGCTCTTATTCGTAGCCATTCGCAGAATTAGTTATTCGCAGATTCGTACTTATGTCGTTTTTTAACCTCTTCAGGGCGAAAAAAAGCGAAAAGGATATAGCGGAGTTTCTTCCCGAGGAAATTTTCCAGTCGGGTACTCTTGAATTGCAGGACGTTATCGCCCCCGCCGCGCTCAAGGTAACGCCGAAATCATTGAACGTGTCGGGGAAGACGACCCGAAGCTTCTTTGTCATCTCCTACCCGCGCTTTCTCACGGAAGGGTGGTTCGCTCCCATCATCAACCTCGACAAGGTGTTTGACATCAGCATTTTTGTGCACCCCATCGATACCGCGAAAATCCTTCGTCAATTCCAAAAGAAGGTCGCCGAGGTGCAGAGCCAGATGGCGGACCGCGAGAAGAAGGGTCTCGTGCGGGACCCCGCGCTTGAGACGGCCTATGAGGACCTCGAAAAATTGCGCGACGAGCTTATGCAGGCCCAGCAAAAGCTTTTTGAAGTCGGGGTCTACATCACGCTCTACGCCGAATCGGACGAGGAGCTCGACAAGGTAGAAACCGAGATGCGCACCATTCTCGAGTCGAAGCTCGTCATCATTAAACCGGCCCTGTTTCAGCAGGAGCAGGGGTTCCGTTCGACCGCGCCGCTCGGGAATGACGAGCTTATGGTGCACAACAAGCTGAACTCCGGTCCGGTTTCGAGCATTTTCCCGTTCATTTCCTTCGACCTCACCTCAAACAAAGGCATCCTCTACGGGATAAACAGGCACAACGCCTCGCTCATCCTTTTCGACCGTTTCTCTCTCGAGAACTACAACTCGATAACCCTGGCAAAGTCCGGCTCCGGCAAGTCGTACATGACCAAGCTCGAGATTGTGCGCTCGCTTATGTTTGGCGTCGATGTCATCGTCATTGACCCCGAACGCGAGTACGAGTATCTGGCGGAAGCGACCGGAGGGAAGTACTTCAACATCTCGCTCAACTCCGAGCATCACATCAATCCGTTCGACTTGCCTCCGCCGCGGGAGGACGAGGCACCGGCGGACATTCTGCGCTCCAACATCATTAACCTCGTGGGTCTCTTCCGCATCATGCTTGGGGGGCTCACTCCGGAGGAGGACGCGATCATCGACCGCGCCATCACGGAGACCTATGCGCTTAAAGATATAACACCGGACTCGAGCTTTGCAGAGATTGAGCCGCCGCTTCTCTCCGACTTTGAGCTTGTGCTCTCCGGCATGCAGGGAGCGGAATCGCTCGTGCAGAGGATTTCAAAATACACGCGAGGGACCTGGTCTGGGTTTATCAATCGACCCTCAAACGTCGACATAAACGCGAACTTCATTGTCTTTTCGCTTCGCGATATGGAAGATGAGCTCAAACCCGCGGCAATGTACATCGTGACCCACTTTATCTGGAACGCCATCCGCAAGGAGCTCCGGAAACGCCTCATGGTCATCGACGAGGCGTGGTGGATGATGCGCTCGGAAGACACTGCGTCCTTCCTCCTCTCGCTCGCGAAGCGCGGCCGCAAATACTACCTCGGTCTCTCGACCATCACCCAGGATGTTGACGACTTCCTGAAGTCTCCGTACGGACTTCCCATTCTCACCAACTCCTCGATGCAGATGCTTCTCAAGCAGTCGCCGACCGTCGTCGACAAACTGCAGACTATTTTCAACCTGACCAACGAAGAAAAGTATCTGCTCCTCGAGTCGGATGTCGGGGAAGGGCTTTTCTTCGTGGGACTCAAGCACGTGGCGGTCAAGATTATCGCCTCATACACCGAAGACCAAATCATCACCTCGGACCCTTCGCAGATTCTGTCGCTCAAAGCGGCAAAGGAAGAACACAAAGCCGCCGAGCAGTAACCAACAACCGACCACCCACAACCGACGACAAGACGGGTGTTTCAGTCCGTGTGGTAGGTAGTCGGTTGTCAGTTGTAGGTTAATCATCGTGCCTCCACAATCTCAAGGTAAAAAAAAGCATAAGATTGCTGTCACCACCTTCGTCCTCATGCTCGGTGTGGCGCTCTTTTATGACTTTATGCAGATAAAGGTAAGTTTGATGCACACACTGCCGTTTGTCGGCAACGTCATCGCATGGCTTGGTACCACCATCATCGACCTCTATGCGCTTCTTACATTTTTCGTCTGGTTCAAGGTACATGATGTAAGCTTTGCCAATCCTAAACGAGGGCTCACGATGGCAGGGGCGCTTATCGTCGAGCTTGTTCCAATTCTCAACGCTGTGCCCGCCTGGACGCTTGCGGTCATCATTTGTTTTATTACGGTCCGAGGAGAGGAGGCGCTTGGCGAAGTCCTCCAAAAGGTGGGGGCGGCCGCAGGTGCTGTTGGGGCTGTGGCTGGCGCGGCAAGTAAAGTGCCGCTGGTGCCAAAAGGCGCCCGGCAAGCGCTTGGCGATGCGTCAAAGGCGGCGAAGGGTATTCAGCAGGGGGCCTACGAAGCGCGAGCCGCGCTTAGCGGCATGTCACTTTCCAACCAGCAGGGGTTCGACCGGGCGTCGAGACGACTTCCGGCAGGAAAAAAGAATCTCGCTGTAAAGTCAAAGAACTTTGACGAAAAACAGAAGGAACAGGATGCGTCAGCCGCGAGAATCAACGCAATGACTGATGAGTATTCGCGAAAATGGCAAACGAGCGGCGGAGAAGGGGGGAGAGACGAAGAAACGAAGCCGCCGGCACAACAGAACAAACAACAAACTGCTTCGCCGGCAGACATCGGCGCCCAGCCGGTTTTCAGGCAGACGCCGCCACAAGCGCCCGAACAACAATCGCCGCTCCCAACCGAAACCACGCCCTCGCAAGAGAAGGCGCAACAACAAAGTGAACATGCGCCCAAACCCGCCGGAGGTGCACCTGAAGGAGCGCCCGCCACAAAACCGCAGGGGACGGGACAAGAGAAGAAGAGCGGGAGTGAGCCGGCGCAAACCGGTGGCGCACAGGACAAAGGACAAGGGCCCGCCGAAAAACCGAAAGAGGAGAAGCCCTCACAGACACCGAAACCGGACGGGCAAGCCAAACCGCAAGCGTCACAGCCGCAAAGACCGGCCGGTGCCCCTTCCCAAAAACCGGCGCCAACGAGGAATGACTCGGCTCACCAAGACGCAGTGCCTTCGCAATCCTCACCATCAGCCGCACGCGAGTCCGCACAAAATGAAAAACCGACCGCCAAAGGAGCGGGCGGGACGACCGAAGAAGGGGGCGCGGCGAGCGGGTCTCCGCAAGAAAGCCGCCGTACGGAGGAAGAGGCACCTCCTGCGCCTAGTGGCCCTGCACGGGGAACGCAACCCGAGCCCTCGGGCGCTGCCGGGCCGCATCCCAGTGCACCCCGCCCGCCGCGAGGCGGTTACTCCCGTTTCAAGCTCCCGCAAAACTTTGGCAGGGAGCGTGACACCCTCGCGCGGGAGCGCATGGAAAAGGTCGCGAAGGAGACGATGAGGCGGCTTGAGGAGCAGGGAAAGAAAGTGGCGGAGAAAATCCAGCGTGGAGAGCGCGTTGAGGAAAAACACGACGGGGACTCGGTGGCTTTGAGTGAGTGAGGAAAGGGGAAAACCTTGTGCGATAAGCGTAGTATACTAGTGATACCATGCTCGGCCGAAATGGCAGAAGAAAAAAGTTCGTGGTAGGTGTAACGGTGCTTTTGTTTAGTGGAGCATTAAGCGCCCATGCGCAGTTCGACGGGGCCCTAAGCGACCCCTTAGTGCTTCGTTTTGTACCGGAATACCCAAGCGCGTACACACAAGTGACTGCGGAACTCAAAAGCTTTTCCGTTGATATCAACCGCGCGACGATTAGCTGGTCCCTCGACGGCGTCTCGCAGGTGACGGATGAACGAAACTTTTTTGACTTCAGCACGAAGGGGTTCGGGGTGCCAACGACGCTTGGCGTCGTCGTGGTAACCGAGGACGGCCGTACGTTTACGAAAACGCGCACGTTTGAACCGGCGGGAGTTGAGGTTCTTTGGCAGGCGCGTTCATACACACCTCCGTTTTACAAAGGAAAAGCCATGTTCCCCTTCGAGGGAGGGGGGACAATTGTTGCGGTGCCGTTTTTTCAGGACCTCGAAGGGTCGTACATACCGGCCCACAAACTCATCTACACGTGGCAGAAGGACGGCGAAAACATCGAGGGGGCATCCGGCCTCGGAAAAAACACGCTCGCGGTGCGAAGCAGAATACCGGTCCGCTCCGCAACCTATAGCGTTGTCGCGGAGTCCGAGGACCGCCGCCTTGCGGGAGTAGGGGAAACTACTTTAAATCCCATCGCCCCCCAGCTTATCTTTTACGAGGACAATCCGCGGCTTGGCTTCAACTTTGCCCACGCGGTGGGAGAGAGCGTGTCGCTTGACGATGAGATGCGCCTTTCGGTCATGCCGTACTTTTTCGAAATAGACCGCCGCGCATCCCCGGATATACGCTACACCTGGAAGCTTAACCATGAGCCGTCCCCGAGCGAAACAAAGAGCGATATTGTCCTCCGCCGTCCAGGACCGGAAAGAGGGGAGGCCATTGTGGGTCTTCGCGCGCTTATTCCGAACCGCTCGCTTCAGTACGACGACGAAAGCTTCCTTGTCCGCGTAGAAGAGGCGGCTGGCGCCTTTGGAGACGTAACATCACCACAACCATGAAGAGGTCCGAGGTCCACATTCGCGCTTTTATTGTAGTGGTCTTTCTTCTCGCCGATCTTCCGCTCGTCGCTTATGCGCAGACCGATGTGCGAACCTACGTTCCCCTCACCCCCATTGGGTTCACCATTCCCACTGATACAGGAAATACCTGCGAGGCGCGGTTCGACCAGGTCACACAACTGTCCAAAGACACGGGAAGCAAAGCGTACCAGGACGCCTACTCTGCGTACAAAGCGCACTGTGTGACCAGTTTGCCGAAGTATCTTCGGGGCCTCTATATAGGCGGTGTGGTGCTCGCGGGCTTTCTTGCTGTCTTTTCCATCGTGCGTGGCGGTTTTACGCTTCTCTTTACCGACTCCATTCTCGGCCACTCGGAGGCGAAGGGAATAATTCTGCGCGCGCTTGGCGGACTTATCGTCGTTTACGCATCATATGCGCTCATGAACACCATAAACCCCCAGCTTGGCACAAATCTCAATTTATCGCTCGACTTCCCGCGGGTGCAGGTATCGCGCGGCCTTATGAAACAGCTCTTCTCTTCGGATATGGGTCTCGGGTATGACCAAAACTCCGTTATGGCCGCAATGGAGCGTTATGGAATGCAACTCGAGCAGATACGCCAGCAGGTGGATGCGACGCAGAAAAAGGCGATTGACTTGAAGACCGAACGGGAAGCGCTTGAGGACCGCATGGAGAACGGCGACTACACCTCTGAAGAGGGGCCGCAGATAGTGAAGAAGATCGGGGCATTGCGCGCCCAGGAGGTTCAGGCGCGCAATTTTGAGCAAGGAACTGACAGAATTGTGCAAGACCGTGTTCGGATGATTAGCTGTCTTAATGGCCAAGGAGATTGTCAACGTCTTTCAGAGGCCAACTCAATTGGCGGGCGCATTATTGAGAAAATACGCGGAGCCACCGCTGTTGGGGAAGCCCGCTCGGCAACACAAATGGCGGTGGACGACGCCGTTGCTCGGGGATACATTGATTCCGAAGAGGCCTACGTTGCCGAGCAAAAGGGAAAACTGGAGGAAGCGGCAAAAGTAGCGGAGGCGGCAGGTCTCACTCAAAACGCGGCGGCGTTGCGGGCGGACAAAGCGACTCTTGACACCCAACTTACCAATACGAAGAAAATGTACGACTTTTGGAAGGCGTGTCCGAATGCCGGCGTCCTTGATCCTGCCTGGCAAAGCGGACAGGTTTGCCCGCCGGCACGAACCCGTTAACCGCCTATGAATCGCAAAACCGCCCTTATCATCATATCGGTCGCTATACTGCTCGTTGTCGCGGGGCTTATCGTGTTTTTCATCTGGTTCCGTGTCCCTGCTGTCCCTCCGCCACGAGGCGGAGAGTTTCCTGGCACGGGGCCAAATGTCTTTCCTTCAGAGGCGACCACGACACCGACGGTCCTCACGGATGCCCCCCTGCCGCGCCTTATCAAGCTCTCCACGGAACCCGTGGCGGGTGCGGTCCTTGGCGTGGAAAGTGGAGACGCTTCGGTGCGCTACGTTGAGCGTGCGCTGGGGCGCGTCTACAAGGTAAACCCCGCGCTTCCGACGCCGGTACGGCTCACAATCACCACGATACCCAAAATCTACGAGGCCCTTTGGCAGAAGAACGGGAGCGGCGTCGTCCTGCGCTACCTCAAGGACGACAACGAAACAATCGAGACCTACTTCGGCGCCATTAAAAAAGCGGGAGCCGGAGAAGGAAGTGATCTCCAGGGAACATACCTCCCCTCAAACATCAAAAATGCCGTGCTCTCCCCCGACGGCGCCGAGCTTATGTACCTGCGGGAGGAAGGCGGTAGTGGTGTGATATACGCGACACGACTCGGGAGCGCGTCCCGTCGTGAGCTCTTTCGCTCTCCGCTCCGAGAGTGGGCGCTGTCGTGGCCGCAACGCGGGAGGGCATACGCTGTGACGAAGCCGTCGGTAGCCGCAAGCGGCCTCCTTGCCTCGCTCACTCCCGACACGGGCAGGTTCGAGATGCTCCTTTCCGGAAGACCCGGTCTTATGGCACATCCGAGCGCGGGCTCGCGAATCCTCCTTGCTGAAAGTGCCGGTTCTTCCGTGAATCTCACTGTGTTCAACACGGAGACACGGACGGAGACGCAGGCGCCGTTCCGGACACTTCCGGAAAAATGCGTGTGGAGTCCCAAGAAAAACAGCGTGGTGTATTGTGGTGTGCCGAAATCACTCCCGAACATTGCGTATCCGGATGCGTGGTATCAGGGCATTGCCGGCTTCGAGGATGAACTGTGGAAGGCCGATCTTGATACAGGAAACGTGGAGCGTATCTCCGACCTCACGAGCGAGGCCGCGACGCCGTTTGACCTTGTTGACCCGAAGATAAGCGACGACGAGCGGTATCTTATTTTCACCAACAAAGAAGACTCGCTCCTGTGGAGCTACCGGCTCGCAGACTAACACACCCAACCACTTACGACACTTTGAATTACGAAACTCTTGTCTGTCATGGCGAGCCGCCGTTAGTTGCGAGGCCTTGCGTGGCGGGAAGCAATCCAGCAATACCGCCAAAAACCTGGATTGTTTCGGGCTTCGCCCTCGCAATGACGGGCAGGGAGTACAGTTTCTAAATTCACAGTCAAAAAGATTGTGGGCGCGTAGGTCTTTAAGTCGGTGGTCGATAGTTAGTTGTTGGTCGATTCAACGTACTTGATAACGACACGACGCTCACCGCCTTCTCCAATCGACTCAGTTTTGACATCCTTGGCGTCCTGAAAAAATGCATGGATGACCATCCGCTCGTATGACGACATCGGTTCGAGTTCGACATTCGTCCGCAATTCGCGAGCGCGCTCGCCCATGATTTTTGCCTTCGTTTTAAGATTCTCCGATGCCTTCCCTTGGTAATCGTTGACGTCAAGACTGAACTGCTTTTCCCGGTCCTTCTTCCAGACGATTTTCTTGACCAAGTGGGAAAGCGCAAAAAGGTGCGCTCCATGACTGCCGATGAGGAGGTGGGAGTCGTTCGATTTGATGCTAAACACCTCTCGCTCGGCATCTTTGCCAACGTCAATGGAGTCGAACGAAACGTTCAACCGTCGCAGAAGTTCCTCTATGATGGTTTTGACTTCTTCGTTTGTCATGACTGGCTTTGGCTCCCGTGGGTGCTATGGATCCCTTTTTTAAGTAACCGGCGAAGGTAGAGCTCCTGGCAGGCGGTGAATAGACTACTCGTAATAAAATAAAGCGCAACTGCGCCGCTGACCGCGTAGGCGACAAAACCCATAACTAACGGAAAGATGTATTTCATCTGAAACTGCATTCCGCGGGCGAGGTCGCTCCCAAACGACGGGGTGTCTGTCTTTTGGGGAATGGGAGGAAGGGAAAGATGCCCTTGGAGAAGTTGGCTTATACCCACCGCGATGGCGAGCACCATGCTTTTGCCCGCAATGTCGATGCCAAAAAAGTGCATATTAACGTCTGGTGTCGGCACGAAGGAGTAAAGAAGCGCCGTGTCGACGGACGGAAGACCCCCTGCGTAAAACACGTAGTACAATGCGATGACAATGGGAATCTGGATGAGAAGAGGGAGAATGCCTGCAAACGGATTGATGTTTTTCTCTCGATAGAATTCAAGAATGGCCTTTCCCTGCGCCTGGCGGTCGTTTCTGTACGCTGCCTTCAATCGGTTGATCTCGGGCTCGTGAATGCGCATTTCATACTGGAATTTGCTCGCTTTGTAGGAGAGCGGGAACAGAAGAAGCTTGATGAGGAGGGTGAGCGCGATAACCGCAACGCCCGCAGAAGCGCCGGGAATGATGTCTATCAAAAAAATAAGCCCGTTGTAGAGCGGGACGTAAAAGACGGTCTTCAGCACAAGCATCATGGGGCCATTCTAGCCCATGTTGGGAATTTTTTGAAGCGTATCGACAAGTTCCTTCTTTAGCGCACGAAAAGGGATGCCCACGGCCCCTTGCTTGGCGATCACCACCACGGAAACCCCCGGTGGGGGAGACTTAGTTCTCGCAAAAATTGAGTATATCCGGCGCCGGAGCCGATTTCTAGACACCGCCGTCTTTGCGACAGAAGAAGAGACTACGGCAGCGGTAGCGGTTTTGCCGAGGACGTACCGGACGAGCAGGTGGGGGGTGTGCACGCTTTTGGCTCCTTTGAGGCGCTTAAAGTCTCCCGAGGTAAAGCGGTGTTTTTTGGGAAGCATGGGTACGTACTAATCCGTCAAGCGCTCATCCTACAAATGTCTGCTGATCCGCGAATCTTATTCGCAGGTATTCATTGAATTGGTTCATTACTAGATTGGTACTTAAACGCTTATGCGTTTGCGACCCTTGGCGCGCCTGCGCGCGAGCACGGCACGGCCGGTAGGGAAGGCCATACGGGAGAGAAATCCGTGCGTCCGTGCGCGTTTTTTCTTTTTTGGCCGATAGGTGAAGCTCATAACTGTAACACACAACCTACCACCAACTACTGACAACAAGTACTGACTCGGTGTCGGGGTGGGTTGTCGGTTGTTGGTTAATTCACAATTTATCAACACATTATTAACACAAGGTGTGTTTTTGTACAAGTTTTTCAAACACGGAAGAGGTATATACTAGTACACACTTAAACAGTCGCGCCGTAACCGTTACGTGTATGACACAAGTCATCCTTGACCACAAAAACCTTTGGGAGGGCGCTCTCGCCGAGATAGAGCTCTCTGTATCGAAAGCAAACTTTACCACATGGTTTAAAGACACTTCAATAGCACGAATAGAGGACGGGATTGTTTTTTTGACGGTGCCGAACGCGTTCGTGAAGGACTGGTTGGTTAATAAATACCACAAATTCATTCTTCGCTCTCTCCGGAATCTTGCCGGCGACGTCCGTGCGCTTGAATATCTGGTGATGAAGGAAGAGCTCCGCCGGAAGGAGGCAGAGAGGGGCAAACCCGCACCTTTCAGCCCGGAACTGCCCTTGCAGGATTACTATATCGACAAAGAGAGCAACCTCAATCCCCGATATACCTTCGAGTCGTTCGTTATTGGCCCATTTAACGAGCTTGCGCACGCGGCAGCACAGGCGATCATTAAAAGCCCGGGGCTGACGTATAATCCGCTCTTCGTCTACGGAGCGACCGGGCACGGGAAAACCCATCTCCTGCAGGCAGTAGGAAACCATATTAAGACTACGCGGGAAGGGCAGCGTGTGTTCTACGTCAGCTCGGAGAAGTTTTCGCAGGACTTCGTCACCTCGATGCAGCAAAGCCGCATCAGTCAGTTCAAAGAGAAGTACCGCAACTACGACGTGCTTATCATGGACGACATTCAGTTTTTTTCCGGAAAGGAGAAGAGCCAGGAAGAGCTGTTTCATCTTTTCAACGATCTGTATGCGCACAACAAACAGATCATCTTTTCTTCCGACAAACACCCGAACTATATCCAAAATCTGGAGGAACGCTTGAAGTCGCGTTTTGCAGCAGGCATGATCGTGGATATTTCTCCTCCGGACAGGGAATCAAGGGTATCAATTCTCAAAACCAAAGCGCGTCTTTCGAAATTCCCCCTCTCCAATGAGGTTGCGGAGTATGTCGCGACGGTCCTAGAAGGGAACATTCGGGAGCTTGAAGGCATCCTTAATTCGGTTATGATACAAACACAGGTGAAAGGGAGAGATTTATCGGTGCTTGAGGTGAAAAATATCCTCAAAAACACTTCGAAACCAAAACGTGCACTGTCAATCAAGGATATTACGAAGGTTATTGCGGACTTCTACAACATCGAGGAAAACCACATTTATGAGAAAACCCGCCGGAAGGAGGTAGTTAAGCCGCGCCAACTCGTTATGTATATTCTTCGGGAGGATTGCAACGTCTCGTTTCCTCTTATCGGACAAAAACTTGGAGGGAGGGACCACACTACCGTTATTCATTCCTGCGAAAAGATAAAAAATGAACTGCGAGAGGATCCGAATCTGCTGCAGGAGATTAACCAGATTCGAGCGTTGCTCTAGCATAGAGGGGTGTTCATGAAAATGTGGAAAACGACTTGGTGGGTTCTGCAAAAGGTGGGGGAAAAATGGTCTTCCGAAATAAATCGGAAAAATACTCACACCTCCGGAAAGATATTCACATGAGAATAATGCGCTGGCAGTCGAAAAAGTCTTTATACAACAGCATTTTGAGAGATTGTCCCCATATCCACACTACTTTTAACAATAAGAATCTTTCTATATAAAAACTTACTGAAAGATATGAAAAGTGAAGTGATACAAGAAAAACTTTCTGCTGCTGTTCGCAAAGCCGAACGGTTTGCGGGGAAACACCTCTCTCTCCCGATCTTGTCCCACCTTCTCCTTGTTGCGGAACGTGGGGCACTCACGGTACGGGCTACGAATCTCGATATGGGCATTGAGTGTGTCGTTCCGGCGAAAGTCGACAGGGAGGGTGTTATTGCCGTTCCCGCGGCCGTTTTCTCCTCGTTTATCGGGAATCTCCGAAACGCGAAGAGCGTCACTCTTGAACTCCATGGAACAAGTCTTCGCGCATTTTCCGGAGGAGCGCGGGCGGAGATCCACACGGCTTCCGGAGACGATTTCCCCACTGTTCCCAAAGCCGAAGGCACCGCCTTGTCTTTTGATCCCCACCTATTGGTAAAGGGATTCCGCAGTGTCCTCTACGCTGGGGCGCTTGGGAACTTGAAACCCGAACTCTCGAGCGTCTACGTGTACAACGACGGTGAAAATCTGGTGTTTGCGGCAACCGACTCTTTCCGTTTGGCCGAGAAAAAGGTCTCTCTTCCAGAGAGCTCGCAGGCCCTCCAGCCCATTCTGGTGCCGGTAAAGAATGCCGCGGAACTCGTTCGGCTCTTGGAAGAAGAAACAGGCGACGTTTCGCTCTCGGTCGGCAAAGGACAGATGTCGGTCGAAACCAAAGGTCTTTCTGTAACCTCCCGCCTTGTCGACGGGGCGTTTCCCGATTACCGTCAGATTATTCCCAAAGAGTTCTCAACTGAGGCGGTAGTACTTCGGGAAGATGTGGCCGGCGCGCTTAAAACAGCAACGCTTTTTTCCGACCGGTTCAATCAACTTCGCCTCAAGATCGACCCGAAGAAAAAGGTGTTCGAACTCGTAGCGCGCAACGGGGACATTGGCGAAAGTGCCGAAGAGATTCCCGCCGCCCTTACCGGCGGGGCGCTTGAGAGCAACTTCAACCACCGATATGTGAGAGATTGCCTCGCCGCCATCGGCGGCGACAGCATCGCCTTTCGGTTCAGCGGAGAGAACAGGCCACTTCTCATAAGCGGGGTCGGAGACACGACCTTCCGCTACCTCGTCATGCCGATGAACCGGTAGCTTGTTTTCCGCCCGTTTCACCAGAGGGCGTCAGTCACGTATGATGAAACCAAGCGTCGTATCGCCGCGGTTGCCGACAGAATCATAGGCGACCGCCTTGAGTTCGTTAAGCGCAGTTACGCTGTCGACTTCTGCGGGCGTGAAGCTGATTTGCCACGGCGCTTTCGATGCAGACCCTACAAACAGGTTATTGACGAAGAAGTTTACCTTGACGATGGGGTAGCGCGACACGGCGGTAACGAACGCAGTGAGTGGCGCGCTCTTCGAGTGAGCGCTTCCCGCGAACGGGACGACGAAGGCAATCACCGGTGCGGACTCTCGAGTGTGAGTAGGGTCGGAGTCCAACGGGATAACCGAGGGTGTCTCATCGAACATGCCCTGCTCGAAGGCCCATTTGCGGACCGCGTATTCCCAGTTCGCGAATTGAGCGTCGTTTGTGAGTGGTGTAGAGCGCAGTTCCCGTGGGTTATTCTTGTCAATCCAGTAAAGGATACTGTGCACCTCCCGTACCGCCTTTTCCTCGCGCATTTCCGGCGGAGTATACTCCGTCGCGAGTTTTCCTGAGAGCTTGTCGACCGTGTACGTTTTGCCTCCCTGCCAAATTCCGCGCACGATCGGAGGGAGCGAAGAACGATCCTCTTCTGCGGGAGGATTAAAACGCTCCTCCGGAAGCCCTTTGAGCGCCTCCGCCATGAATTCGTGCCACAGAGGGGCGAGAATAAACGCCGCCACCTTCTTCTGCATCGGGCGGTTGTCGTTGTTGCCTGCCCAGGCCCCGACAACAATGTTCGGAGCATATCCGATTACCCAAGCATCGTGGTAGTCGTTCGTGGTACCTGTCTTTGCCGCAACATCGCGTTCCGGGAAGTAGAGAGGAGATACCGCACTGAACGCGGGAGCGCGCGCCGTGTTGTCGGAAAGAATGCTGGTGATTTCGCGAGCGATGTTTTGGTCAAGAACCTGCTCCGGCCTTTCGCGCCACTCCTGGAGGACAACACCCCCTCGTTCGATTTTGAGGATAGGAGTCGGCTCGCGCACCACCCCCTCCGCCGCAAAACCGGCGTAGGCCCCGGTAATATCGAGAAGTTTTACCTCGCCTCCTCCAAGGACGAGCGTCAGCCCATAACGGTCAGGATCATTCAACGTTGTAATGCCCATATCCTGTGCAAGGCGAAGCGAGTCCCGCAAACCTGCAAGATAGAGAACCTGTATCGCGGGCACGTTCACTGACTGCGCGAGGGCGTTGCGAAACGTGATAGGGCCACGGTAGTTCCCGTCGTAGTTCTCCGGCCGGTAGCACTCTTTTTCATCCACTCCTTCCGGCACGGTCCCGTCGGGATTACAGCGGCTCGAGAACTCGGTCGGCAGATCGAAGACAACCGTCTCCGGCGTGAATCCCTTCGCAAGAGCTTCGGCGTAGACGAAAGGCTTGATTGCCGATCCGGGCTGGCGGTAGGCGATTGTCGCGTTGAAGTTGCCGTCGATCGTTTTGTCGAAGTAATCCCGGGAACCGACCATCGTGAGAATTTGTCCCGTTTTCGGGTCTATGGCGACTAGCGCCGCATTTTCGGCGTCAAATTTTTCTGTGTTCGCGAGAGCATGCTTTTTTACAATCTCCTCTCCAACTTTCTGTAGGCCGGCGTCAAGCGTTGTGATGACCGTAAAGCCACCTTCCTGAAGCGCCTCCCTCCCGTACTGTTCCTCGAGATACTGGCGGACGAACATCACAAAATGGGGCGCCACAATACCACGGGTCGCATCGGCGTTAAAACGCACCTGCTCCGCTTTGGCCGCTTCATATTCCTTTTCGTCGACAAAACGGCTCTCAAGCATGCGGCGAAGCACGAGGTTTTTCCGCTCCTCGAGCGCGTTTCGATGGTTTCCGTACGGAGAGTAATAGGTCGGGGCATTCGGTATTGCCGCAAGGTACGCGGCCTCTGCAACAGTCACATCGGCGGCGCCTTTCCCGAAGAACGCGCGCGCCGCTTCCTCGACACCGTAGAGTGTCCCGCCGTAGGGAATTTCATTCAAATAAAGCGCAAGAATGTCCTCCTTTGAAAGCGTCTGCTCAAGGCGGCCTGCAAGAACCCACTCCTTAAGCTTGCGGGAGATCTTTTTTTCGCTCGTAAGAAGCGAATTTTTCACTACCTGCTGGGTGATGGTCGAGCCTCCCTGCCCGCCGAGCGGATTTCCCTCAAAAGTGTTCGCAAGCACGGCACGCACAATGGCTTTGAAGCGAACGCCGCGATGTTGCCAGAACTCGCTGTCCTCAATCGCCACCGTGGCGTTCTTTACGTTCCGCGATATTTCGCTGTAGGGAACCACCGTGCGCTTCTCTCCAGCGTTTAAATCATAGAGAAGAACCGCCCCGGTTCGGTCGTAGATTTTGGTCGATTCGCTCACCTTTCGTTCGGAGAGCGCCGAAATGTCCGGAAGTTTCAAGGATGATACCCAAAGGGCCATTACCCCCGCGAAAAAGAGCCCCACAGAGAGAGCGAGGAGGATAAGACTTCGGAGCAGATGACGTTTTCGGGAGCGGCGCATGGGAAGCATAGTAGCAGAAACAATTTCCAATATCTAATCTCCCCTGCCTACGGCAGGCAGGTAATTCACCTACCAAAATGCCGGAGGCCAATTTTAATCTGGAATGCAAGTAGAATATGGGTAACTAGGTGAATGGTAATTTACCGCGTTTCGATTTACTACGCAGTGTGATAGAGTATCCCCATGGCATTTTTTAGGAAAACAACGCCAGTACAAACGGACAGCGCGAAAATACAAGAGCTTCTCACGCGCGGTGTGGAAGACACATTTGTAAAAGAATCGCTTGAAGCGAAATTATCTTCGGGGAAACAACTACGAATTAAACTCGGTATCGACCCGACGGGCACATCCATACATATCGGACGAGCTGTTCCGCTCCGGAAACTCAAGGCGTTTCAAGAGCTTGGGCACCAGATTGTGCTCATCGTCGGCGACTTTACGGCCCAAATCGGGGACGCATCGGATAAGCTTGAAAAGCGCCCGATGCTTTCCGCTGAGAAAGTCAAGGAAAACCTAAGAAACTACAAAAAGATTATCGGAAAAATCATTGATGTCGATACGGCCGAGTTCGTCTTCAATAGCTCGTGGCTCTCAAAACTCGGATTTGCCGAAGTCGCTGAACTGGCAGACATATTTACGCTTCAACAAATGACCGAGCGGCGTAATTTTAGAGACCGTATCGAAAAAGGAGAGCCGATTTCTGTGCGTGAACTTCTGTATCCGCTCATGCAAGGATACGATTCCGTTGCAGTCAATGCTGATATTGAACTTGGTGGGTTTGACCAGTTGTTTAATCTGAAGGCCGGACGGGTTATTCAAAAGCATTACGGACAGCTGGAACAAGATGTTATGACGTTCCAGATGCTTGAGGGTACCGACGGACGTAAAATGTCGACGTCGTGGGGGAATGTTGTCAATATCACCGACGAGCCAAACGACATGTTCGGTAAGGTGATGTCAATACGCGACGAACTTATCGGAAAGTATCTCCTATTGGCGACCGATGTGTCCAAGGACGAGATTGAACGTATCGAGAAAGACATAAAAGGAGGCGCAAACCCGAAAGATGCAAAAATTCGGCTTGCAAAAGAAATTGTCGTTCTCTATCACGGGGGTCCCGCAGCAGAGAAAGCGGCGCAGAGCTTTGAAAACGCATTCGTGAAAGGAAAGCCAGAAGAGTTCATTCAGGTTTCCGGAAGTGATGTTGTCGTGAATCTTATCGCGAAAGGTGTAATTGGGTCCAAATCCGACCTTCGTCGTCTCGTCGGCGAAGGCGCGGTGACAAACCTCGATACCGGCCAAAAAGCAGGCGAAGAGTTTTTTAAGACAACACCGAGAGGCAGGTATCGTATCGGGAAGCACCGATTTGTAGAAATAAAATAACAAAACGCCTGACGCGAGTCAGGCGTTCCGTATACTCAAAGATTGTCCACATCATCAAAACTATCTTCCACCATATCCGGATCAACTTCGTTCTCTTCCCCCTCCTCGCCTTCGGCCCCGTCAGCGGCGGCCCCTGGGCTTACCGTGTCGTCCTCCATATTTTGGACAAACTAAACTGGTAATAATTTCTAAAATCTTTTCGCTAGGGCAACCGTGGTTGCCAATGGAGACAGTTGTATCAATCCCCGAAAACTTTTGCAAGAGACACTCGCTGTGGATAATCGAAAGTAACCTACAACGTACCACCGACAACCTGCAACGGAGAAAACCCCCCTCCTATTTGTAGTTGGTTGTAGGTCGTTGGTTGTTGGTTGATGCGAGGCACGTCAGCCCCACCGCAATCGCATCGTACTCGTCGTCAAGTCGTTTCCCCGAGGGGAGAGCAACAAGTTTCTTCACCATCTCCATCACCTGCTTTTTATCGCTTTTTCCATATCCTGTCACCGCAATTTTTATCTGAAGCGGGGTGTATTCGTACACGGGAAGTCCGGCGCGGGCCGCTTCTACCAGCACAGCGCCACGCGCCTCCGCGACCGGCATGGCGGTTTTCTGGTTCACCGCGAGAAAGAGTGTTTCAATCGCAAGCGCGCGCGGCTCGTATTCATCAATCACGTTCCGTACCTCTTCCGAAATCTTCAAAAGCCGCTCGGCGTGCGGAAGCGTTTTTGGTGTTCGGATACAACCGGAATAGAGCGCGGCTTCTTTTTGGCGCGGGAGCTTTTCAAGCACGGCAATGCCGAGTCGTTCATACCCGGGGTCAACAGCGAGTATTCTCATACTCGCTAATTATCAAGTATCAATTTCCAATTTTCAAATTGAGACAGTGATTGGAAATTGAGAGTTGAGACTTGAAAATTTCACAAATGCTGAATTCCTATTCAGCATTTGTGAAGACTTCCTGCACATCGTCATGTGCCTCCAGCGCTTCCACCAGCTTCTCTAGCTTCTCCAAGTCCGCGTCCTCAAGCGGCACGGTCGTCGTCGCCCTCCATCCATTTTCTGTTGCCGGTTGTGAGTTGCCGGTTGTCGGTTCTTTACTAAACGCCCATGCCGCCGCTCCCGGACTTGCCAGATTCCCCCCATGTTCCGAAAAGATAAACTTAAGCTCGTTAGATGCGCGGTTACGGCTGTCGGTCAGCACCTCAACAAGCATTGCGACGCCGCCTGGCCCGTATCCTTCATACAAAATCGCTTCAAGCGCAGCACCGCCAGCTTCGGTCGCCTTTTTAATGGCACGCTCAATATTGTCGTTTGGCATATTCTCCTTTCGCGCCCGTTCAATCGCCGCCCGAAGCGCCGGCGCGTCTTTGTTGCCTTTGGCCAATCGCGCTTCGTTCGCAATCAATTTCGCGTACTTTGAAAAAACCTGACTCTTTTTGCCGTCAGTCTTCGCCTTCCGCTCTTTTATCTGCTTCCATTTCGAGTGCCCTGCCATAGCATAGCCACTATTCTCCAAGCAACCGTAAAAATTCTTCTTCTCCAAGACGCGCATCTCGGAGAATTTTTCGGAGCAAACCTCTGCCGATGACTGGGTGGTTGGGAATCGATACGGATGGTTTAAGCGCGTGTCCTAAGCGAATATGGCTTCCGCGTTGTCGAATCACGAAGAACCCTGCGCGAAGCAAGGCGTGGACAATGACGCGGGCGGGGAGTAACGGGAGAGTCGCCATAGCTCTACACGCTTACGGTGTGAATGCTCGCTTCAAGTGTCAGATGCCGGCGCTTTGAGCCGCCCTCTTCGAGACAAAGTGAAATAACCTCCTTGATATTTTTAAGCGCCTCATCGAGCGTTTTCCCCTGCGTGTAGCACCCCTCAAAAAGCCCGCACTCGGCAACATAAAAACCGTCCTCGTCTTTGGTGATAACCACCGGAAACTGCCGCGAACCTTTTGTGATATTTCGTTTCATTTCGCTACTTTAGCACACCTTTCTTCTCTGCGCACGACGGCGCGATTCCCTTGCCCCCGTCATTTCTACCCGCTTCGTTGTTGGCTTTGCGAGGCAAGCGGAAGCGGGAATCTGAGGGTTAAGGATTAAAGATGAAGGATTATGAGTTCTCCACCCCCCACATATACTCAAACATAACCCGAAAGGTTTCCGCGATGTACTTGCTTTCCACGAGCACCGTCACGAGCGTCTCGCGAAAATTGGTAATAGCGACCTTGTCGCCATAGACGATTATCTGCGCTGGAATGTTGAGCTTCTCCGCCGGCACCTGTTTGCGGGTAATAAGATGCTTTTCATCTTCCGAGACAGGCGTTGCTGGTTCATGGCCACCGCTCGGATTTATTGCTTTTGTACGGATGTTCTGGACCGCTTGTTTTTTGATTTGCTCACGGATAAGGTGGAGCACCTCCTTCTTTTCTTCAATAGGGGAGCTTATCATGCAGATATCTTTTCCTTCCGCCAAAATGTCGCTGTATACATACTGTAGTCCTTCAGTCCCCTCAAAAAATTGAATATTCGGTTTGCCCGAAAGGAGATTGAACGCTGACGCGAGGGCGCCAAAAGAACGCTCCAGCGATTCAGCCGCTTCGCTCACCCGCTCCTTACGCTCTGACACGAGTTCTT
>Ga0233424_10000919_pt1 | contig 30650 bp, 33 predicted proteins | sample Watercolumn_Towu_FD_181011 | JGI IMG/M metagenome (GOLD analysis project Ga0233424, IMG submission 181011) | Freshwater microbial communities from Lake Towuti, South Sulawesi, Indonesia - Watercolumn_Towuti2014_125_MG | ecosystem: Environmental > Aquatic > Freshwater > Lake | place: Indonesia... | reverse complement strand
CAGCACCGCTCTTACGACACACCTCGCGCGGGCGCTGAGACGAAGCCTCGACGAGGAACGCGATGATCTGACCTGGGCTTTTGGGTGGGCGGTACTGGACTCGAACCAGCGACCTCTACCGTGTCAAACAACTGAACGGGATATTGCGGACACGCCGAATCGCCAACAAATCGCTGATACTCCTTGTGTTGTCTGAGATTTTGACGGGACAAAGGATCGCGCCAACTTGCGTTTCTTGCTGGACTTTTGCTGGACTCACCAAGTATACTCTACCGTGCATTCGCGATAGAGTACACTCGCACCGAGTCCAGGCCGTCCTCTACCGTGCGCGGTAGAGACGGGTGTCCGAGTCCATCGACCTGACCGACATGGAGGAGAGGAACATTGGCAACCGTCCGAGAGAAGACACTCGCCGATGGCACAAAGCGATTCCTGGCGCTCGCGTTTGTCGACGGGAAACACAAGGGGGTCGGCACGTTCGGCAAGCGTGCCGCGGCGATGCGGGCAGCCGAGGACGCCGAGCGGGACCACCGTCGATCCCTGCACGACCCCGCCTACCGCCTGACCGTCGCGAACGCCCTCGGGGAGTGGTCCCGGCTGCAACCACCGAGGGCTCACGGCACCGAGCAACAGCAGCGGTATCTCACGAAGCGCGTCACCGATGCGCTCGGCACCGTGCGTCTTGCAGACCTCACCGATGCCAAAGTGGCGACGTTCGCGCGCCAACTCGAATCGCGACTCAGCGCCTCGACTGCTCGACGCACGCTGCAACTTCTCAGTGCGGCATTGCAGCATCAGGTCGATCTTGGGCACCTGCCTCGTAACATCGCGAAGGGCGTCAAATTCGGGCGGGAGACTCGTCGAACGAAACGGACCTTCGCACCTGCCGAGATCGACGCCATTGCCGCCGCCATGGGAGGTGACGACGGGCTCGCAGTCCTGATTCTCGGCTACGGCGGATTGCGCCCGGGCGAACTATCGGCACTTCTCGTGTCCGATTTCGACACCGAGTCGGGACGTCTGAGCATCACGAAAGCGAACGCCGAGGTGCAGGGCAAGATCACCACCGGTCCACCGAAGACGGATGCAGGGCGAAGACTGGTCGCTCTCCCTCCCAAGGTTGCCGACGCTCTGCGAACACATGTTCAAGGCATGAAACCCAAGCAGCCGCTTATCTCCTCACCCGAGGGCGCAGTCTGGCGACGATCCAGCTTCAACAAGAGGTTTCAGCGTCAGTGCGCGCAGATGGGGATCGACGGAACAGTGCGGGCGTACGACCTTCGAGGCAGTGCAATGTCACTCGCGTTCGCCAAGGATGCGACGCTGCCCCAGGTGATGCGGCGGTTCGGGCACATTGACTCCCGAGTTGCGCTTGAAATCTATGCCCAAAGCTTTCAGGAAGAGGATGACGCACTCGCGTCCCGGCTGTAGCGGGGGCAACGTCAGTCGCCGAACATGCATACCTGTCGATCGTCGATCCTTCGCCGCACCTCGTTCGCGAACTTCTCGATGGTGGCTTCGTCGAGGTTCTGGTGTCCGTCGGGTGTGAAGGTGCCGGTGTTGCGGTCGAGCACGCCGAGGAAGGTGCGCCCGTAGGTGAGCCCGTAGCGTCGAGGACCGATCTTGTGCACGTGCCAGGGGTCGCGGTCGCTGATCATCGCCGGGCGGTCATTGTGGTCGTCGGTCGGTCGTCATGGCTGGCTCCGGTCAGGTCGGTGGCGCTCGCAGTCTCACCGTGATCTTCGGTGGATTGGTGCGTTCATTGAATCTCGCGTCGTTCGCCAGGTTCGTGCCGCTGACTCAATTTATGAGACAGAGAGTGGATCCCGCCTCCGTAGTACGGCTTGATATCTCAGTACGGTTTAATAGCTGACGGTCGGGTGTCGATCATGATGGAGTACGAACGCAGGGACGGCAGTGCGCTTGGCTCCTCTCTCCGAACTTCAAACTCACTGATCGGCTGAGAAGCCCATCGGTGTTCCATGTCAAGGATGACGAACTGCGGCGGTCGGTCACCGCGCTATCAACAAATGACCCTTCGATTTCCGATCGAATACTCGCATCTGGTCAAGGCAGGCTCGGGCAGATATCCAAGCGAGCGAGATTCGAAACCAGCCCTGGAGCGAACGAGTAATACCCGTGCTCTCAGTCCAACCCGACGCGATAGGCGACGAAAGAGACTGGACCCTCTGTGCAAGAGATGATCGATTCTTTGCGATCAGTGTGTATCCAAGGATGGGTACACTTTACTCTTGCACAGGGGGGTATCACGTCTCCCCTCGGCTCCTGGCTCTGAAAGTCACTCCCCCGACTCAGCGACCCAACGATCGAGACGAACGATCGTTCACAGAGCCGTTGGCGGGGTGGCAATCGCGCAACACGACGCCATAACAGTCCGGTCATTGACGCAGCCGGCTCCGACGCTGTCCATCACCTCATTCGTCCGCAGCGCGCGAATCGACAGATAGAGCAATTGGTCGCGTCGCCGAGGAAGGTTCAGATTCACGCCGCGCATGATGAAACACCGGTTCCCGTGAAATTGTCGCATAGAATTGCTACGCGAGAGCATTACTCCGTCAGAGAATTGCTCTGCTCTCGCGGACGAGAAAAGGTAGTTGCACGTCGCCATCATCAGCACGAGCTTCTGAGGATCGTCTCAAATCTTGAGACGCGTGTCAGCACATTCAGCGCAAGACGCGGGGTCGTGTTCGGACGCGCCATACTACAGCCCGACAACTCAGACGGCGGAGTAACGCCCCATATTGCATCCCTCGACCGCAAACTGCGACGCCACTTCTATATTTCGCCCGGACTGGCACGCTGGATACCGGACTCGAACCCGTGACCTGTCGGGACTCGGCGGCGTTATCCGGGACTTCCTTGTCCGTCGCAGCGCGGGGAGCCAACCGGGGAGCCAAACTCTCGAAATGGCTCCCGTGCTGAGCAGGTTCGCCCGCTCGCGAGCAGCCGATCCATCGGCGCGACTGCAGCCGTGATCGACGGCGCGATGACGTGGCGGTACACACGCGATGCCACCCCCTACCGAGCGGACCACGAGCCCGCAGCAGGTACAGCACGCAGGCGTCTTGGGACGCTCGCCCCACCGCCGGGTTCTCATCCCGGGAGCGTGGAGAGGGCGATCCGTTCATTACGCGCGTGTACGAATTCGATCGAGTGGCGTCGGAACTCGGTGTAGGTGTCGAGGTCCTGCGGGACGGGGGACGTGCGGAAGTCATCGAAGGGCGTGAAGAACCGCACCCGGTCGCCACGGAGGAGGTCCTGCAGTAGGAAGAATTCGGTGTAGCCGCGGAAGTCCGTGAAGAGTGCGAAGAAGTCGTGGTAGCGCGTCAGCGTGTCGGCGAGGGGACTGTGCTCGTCGAGATAGTGGCGGCGGATGCATTCGAGCGTCAGGTCGAACCGGTCGGCGATCGCGCGGTTGAAGCCGCGTGCGCCGTTGATGGTGATCTTGCCGTCGATCTTGTTGCCGGGGAAGAGCACCATTCCTCCGATCGTGTAGGTGATCGTCTGGAACGCCTCGTTCTCTTCGTCGGCGAGACGCGTGGTGATCGGCTTCAACCGTTTCCAGCGGGTGAACGTCTGCATTACTGAGTCGCTCGCGAGCTGGAAGTCGCCGAGCGCGGATCGGTGGTGCAGGTAGATCCCTGGCGTCGCGTCCGAGAGGTCGAACGACTCCCCGCTCGGGAGCGGCTTGCTCCACAACTGCTTGTGGTAGCGGCGGAGCGTGGGGCTGTACTGGTCTGGGTCACGACCTCCCGCGTCGCTACGGAAGTCGAATGCGACGTCGATGCTCACGAGGCGGGTTTCGTGAGCACCTGAAGGTCGTGTTCAAGGATGGCGGTCCCGTCCTGCGCTCGGACGACCACGGTCCAGGTGCCCGACTTCCTTGCTTCGAAGCCAAACCGACAGGTGAGCGCTATCCGGCAGGTGTCTTGCGTCGCGGCGAGGTCTACGTTCGCCCAGCCGTCACACACGACGTCGCCCGCAGGGTCCCTGAAAGCGATGGTCAACCGGCACGTCCCCACGGTGTCGCCGCCGGCGGTCTCGAAGACCATCAGGATCGCGCCTGAAATCACGCCGCCGCTTCGCGTCGCGTCATAGCTGCGCCATCCGCCGCCTACTACGAACGCGAGTCCCTCCCGGACCTGTACAAAGTCTGCGAGCATGAAGCTCGACAGCGATACCCGTTCGATGCCAACCTCTTGGCGGGCGACCTTGGAATCTCCGCTCAATCCGCCCTTTCCGCCGCGAGCGCGCAGCAGCCCTTCGATGATCGTGTCGCCGCCGTCTTGACCGTCTTCGCCGTCCTGACCGCCCTCACCACCGGCACCCACGCGGATCTGCAATTCATCAGGTAGATCCTCTGCGAGGAAGCTGGCGAATATCACGTCGCCTCCCGCGCCGCCGTCGCCTCCAACTGCGCCGGTACCGACTGCGCCTCCGCCGCCACCACCCGCTCCAGGAGCGCGCCCAGGTTCGCCGCCGAGGACGACGTTCGAATCGATAATCGATGTCGTCGCGTCGAGGTGATCGATGTGGTAGACAAGCGCGACATCCTCATCCGCCAACTCACAGCCTTTTCCCGCGGCGTCGGACTCGTCGAGTTGTCGCTGCTTCCAGTCTCGTAACAACCCAACCGTGAAGGTGTCGAGTCGCCGGTGATCGTCAACCTCTGAAGCGTGCTCAAGACAGAGAACGACAAGATTAGAGACCGAGCGGTTCTCGGTCTCGCTCATCCCCGGATCCCACCTAGGACCCCCTTCACTCCGGGCACAGATATGAGCGATACGCGAGTTCAGGGATCGTCCCCCGGAATCTGGATCCACAGAATACAACGGTCGATCGCAACCCGGAAAAGCACACGAAACCGCATTCGCGTAGAGTTCCTTCGCAGTCGCCGCTGTTGGTTCTCGGTGAACAACTGACAACTGAAATCCGTCCTGATCGACCCTCCGGAACCAATTCAAACTGGCTGGATGCTACCTCGCCCTTGCCACACGCGAGTTGTCACCCGGCGGCGTCTCGCTGGCGTCCGACCGGCGGAGAATGTCGGCAACGACCTTCGCATGCCAACGGGCGGCACCTCGCTTGCTTGGAACGCCCGTCTCGTCGAGAGTACGGGCGATGGCTCGGAGCGATTGCCCCTCTTCTCGGAGACGTCCGATCAGTTCGACGACCTCCTGCTCAGCGTCGTCCACTCGAAGCGATCGGCTCGCCGCTGCCTGCCCGAACGGCGGCGCTCCGTAGGCATACCCGCCTTGTTCTGCCTTCCGCTGCCGTCCTGTCCGCATCCTCAAGGTGATCATCGAGCGCTCGAACTCGCTGACCGCGCCGAGCACCTGCCTCACAAGTTTCCTGGTCGGGTCGTCGGGATCGTCGACCAGCAATTCGTTCTCTGCAGCGGAGGTACTGAACAACGTCGCACCGAGTCGGCGCAGCTCGGCGAGCAGTTGTTCTTGGATGACGAGGTCGCGAGCGAGCCGATCAAGCCGGTAGACGACGAGACCGCCCGCAGTCCCTGCCTTGAGGGCTTCAAGAGCTGCCCCCAGAGCGACCCTCTCCTCGAACGCCATGGTCCCGCTGACTGCTTCATCCCGGTACCACTCGACCACCTCGTGCCCTCCGACCTTCGCCCACCGCTCGATCGCGTCAGCCTGCACGTCGAGCCCCGTGCCTTGTTCTGCCTGGCGATCTGTGGAGACCCGTAGGTAGGCAACGACGTTCACTACGCGGCTCCGACGGTGGCGAGCTGCGCCTCGGTGCGCTCGTTGCGAGGCAGGATCTGAGCGACTGCTGCGTCGATCCGCTCCGCCAGGTCTCGGACCCGCTCAGCGTCGCCCGACGTCCAGGAGGCGACGTAGCCGACCGCTGCACGTCCTGCGTCAAGCCCGAACCTTGCGCAGATCACGTAGGCGACCGATTCGGCGACCGATTCGCAGTCGCCTCGATGCGCCCGGTACTGGTCTGGATGCTCTGCGAGCCAAGGATCGAAGGCGTGCCCAAGCTCGTGACCGATCACCTTCGCCTGCATCGCTCCTGAGAGCCCCTCAGCGACCACCAGGAGCCCTTCTGAGCGGTGCAAGCATCCATTGGCACCTCGGACCTCTGGAGTGCGGATCTCGACCCGCAGCCCCGCCTGAGCCGCTCTGGAGTGAAGCAGGCTCACGAGCTCCTCGGGAGCCTCGCCATCAAGCGCTCGGTACTCCAACGTGGGCAGGTCCTCGCCGTCGGTCTGGCTGACGTCGAAGACCGCAGCAAGCCGAAACCCAGTGACGGCGTAGCGAGGATCGCCCGACTTGTCGCCGCTCGTGTCTTCCACCTTGCGAGTGCAGGGTGCGAAGATCCTGATGGCTCGCTCACCCTTGCGCACCTGCCTCCCGAGCTTCTGCCAAGCCTTGTACCCGGCGACCTGGGTCGCCTCGGAGCACTGCTGGGCGATCAGCAAGGTGTTTCGGTACGAGTAGTTGTGGAAGGCGGCTCGGGCTCGGAGCCAGGCTCCGAAACGCTCGCTGTCTGCCATCTCCTCGACTGCCCGGGCAAGCTGCTCCCGCGCCTCGATACTGTCCGTCTTGCTCATGGAGCTTCATCCTCCGTGGGTACGGGTTCCCGGGGAGTTGCACCTCCCCGGGAACCACTATGTCTGGGGTGTTACCGAAATTCTAATAACGGTAACACCTGCGATTCTGCACAGATCCGCCCCAGAATGCAACCCGCCGATTCGCCCCGCTATCTCGTAGGAATACGTGGTGACTCGGAGGGGTATTATGGAAAGATCGATCACGATGTTTGGGACGCCTGGTACGCACTCGCACGACGAGAATCTCGAATTTTAGAGCGCGCGGTAATATGCCGAGTTATTGGGCATGGTCTTGGGTCGCCCACCATTCGATCGGCAGAGGATCTTCGACGCGGTCGTTGCGAGTCCGCGTTGTGGACGTCGCCTGGTGGTGGTGAGCGCAAACCGGATCGCCGAACAGCTCGACTGCCACCCGACAACCGTCAGGGGCGCACTCGACGAGTTCGTCACCGAAGGGCGGCTACGGCGTCGACACAGCAAGGGGCAAAGCGGCTGGTGCTACGAACTGCTCGGGGTTTGAACCCTCGCCTGGAGAAGGTGGATGGTCGCCCGCTGCGTTGGTCCGAAGGGGGGCGTGGGCACGGACCGGTCGCCTCGCGGGTCGTCGACCGCGCTGCTCGGCCACCTGAGTTCGTCGGGTGGGCAACCGGGACGGAACGCTTGCGCGTTCGTGCGGTTGGGTGTAGACCTCGGCGACCGGCTTGTTCGTGATGGTTTGTTCACGACGGTTTCTTGGGGGGTCCGCACTCAGTCCATGACGTCGAGTACTTTGGGCGACCGACTCCTCGTCGAAGCACTCGACGATTGGCTCCATCTAGCCGATGTCGCATGGGCCGCGCGTCAGTTCGCGCGTAGCGAGGGGAAGCAGGATGTGGTCGCAGCGGCGACTCAGGTGCTAGCCGCGCTACTGCACGACGACCTCATCCAGATCGGCGAAGTGAGCGACGGAGGCTTCTTCGAGTGGGACGTGCCTCCCGACGAGGCCATCGCTCGAGTGGGGCGTGAATGGCTCGCGTTGAACCGACACCCCCAGCCCGGCGACGTGTGCTGGCTCGCGAACACCGCGAAGGGCCGAGCACACGCCGAGGCCTTGATTGCGCGACAGAGTTCGGAGCGGAAGCCCTGATGCGACGCCGATGCCGAGCCGCAGTCGCCAAGGCCGGCGCCCTCATGGCGATTCTGCTGCTCGCCGTGATCACGAGCGCCGCTCTTGCGGCTACGACCGCCTCGATCCGCGTCTACGACGGTGCCGGCCGCAAGGCCGCTCAGACCTGTCGCTGCCGTATCGCCTTTGAGCGAGGGCACCCTGCCTCAGCTGGTTCATCCGCGTGACGCCCGAGCAAGTACACGCCGGGCAGATCAGGCAGCGGCGGCATCTTCAGCCGAGCGAACCGTCCCTGCCCATGACGGTGGCGGGACCTTCCCACCGGCAGCGTCCCAGGAGGCAGGTTCAACAGATCGAGATCAACGACGCGCTGTCGACACGCGCGCCATCAGCAATCGTATTACTTCGGTCCGCGACCGCTCACCAGCGCCGTAGCCTCCTTTCCAAGCACCGGGTCGCCTCGAAGCTTCTCAACTACGCGACGACCTCGCTCACCGCCGACTCTGAGAAGTGGCTGGATGAAGTAGATGCGCGAGTTGCCAAGTTCTTCGGTTCCGATTAGCTGAATCAGGTCCTTGGTGTGCTCTGCCGTCGCGCACGCCGCGAGCGCGACCGCGGCACCCTCCCGCTGCCCAGGACCTCGCGCAGACAGGTAGCACGCCTTGAGACGGGCCCAGAAAACGACAGATGGCTTCACTGCGAGCGCCCTACCGAGTCCTTCCATGACCATGTCCGGATACCCGCCGGTCTCGAAGTGTTCTAGCAGCACTGGTAGCGCTGCGTGGTATGGTTCCCAGGTATTGACGAAATCCCAGACCGTTGTAATGTCGATTCCTGATCGCCTTAAATCGGCAATGATTGGCTGTTCCGCCGATCTCTCGCGCGTCACTCTTTCCTGCAAACTCGCGTCACGTGTTGCCTTCCTCGTCTGATAACCCTTATCCTTTGCGAGCCGCGCCAGTAACTCTTCAGCGGTCACGCCCTTAGATCGTTTCGGCTGGGTCACGGAATGTACTCCAGATTGATCAAATTATCTTCGACCGCCCCAGGTCGAGCATCAGGAAGCGTTTCCAAGAGCATTCCACTTGACCCCTCTCGAGCACGGCGAGACGTGACAGTCGTTCTTAACGCCGTCGGGCCTCGACGGCGAGCTCCCGCGCGCCGATGTATCGTTGACACCGTGATGTCCGGGCGTTCATTCGGCGGGCCGTCCTCAGGATCCGTGCACACGCAGGCAGTCTGCGTTCGCGGTTGCCTTCGTCGCAGCCGGGCGGGCGATCCGTGCTGAGTCGATCCGCTCCGCGCGCGCTCACGTGGTTGGCGTTGATACTCCCACTCGCGGCGATCTCCCAGATCGGGAGCACGCTGTTCGCGGTCTTTGCCGTACATCGCTACTCCTACCCCGGTATCGGATTCTTCGACAAGATCCACGCCGTGGCAACCTATGTCGGCGGGTCCTGGGTTCACCTTGCCGTCGCAGCCGCCATCCTCGCAGTTACGGACGCCGCGCCGCATCGGGTACGGACCATTTCGTATACCTCGTTGGTGATTGCTGCGGCGATCATCCTGATCTTGGTGACACTCGCAGCGGTGTCCACCGCGTTCGCCGAAGACCGACTCGGTCCCTCCTGGTACGACAACCGGCTGCTGGAGGTCTGGCAGCACGTTGTGTACGGCGCAGGCACCGCGGTCACGGCCGCGATCGCAATGCACCTGTACCGCACCGAGCGGACCGGGCTCGCCGGCTCGGATCAGGGACACGCGACCACCGAAATTGAGTTGACGGACCTCTCACCCCACGACGACGAGTAACGGACCGAGCTCCGCAAAAATCGTGTACACGAAGAACGCCAACGAGTCGCTCACGCCAAGTTCCGCCGAGCCGTGCGGCACCGTGGGCACTTCCAGAACGAGCAAGCCGCGCTCAAGGTCCTGTACCTCGTCGCCACCCGACGACAGCCGACTCGTGAGAACATGACCGGCAAGATCCACGGCTGGAAGAGCATCCTGAAGCGCTCAGCGTCCACTACGGCGACCGGATCCGGAGAGCCAGAGGCAAACCTGCCTCCGCGCAGCGAACTTGACCGTCCTGAGATGTCGTGGCAGGACCGTTACGACATCTCTGTCGCCGCGGAACGGAAGCGGCTACGCGACTCCCTGCCTTCATGGTCGGACTTGCTCGTCATGCTCGTCTGTGGAGCGGTCGCCTACGCGGTCGTGGAGGTGCTGTGGGGTCTGGTCACCTGAACCGGTACATACGAAGTACTGTTCTGGTGTCTGCGCTCACTCATCAACCCCGCGATAGACTCCTTCGGAGACGTAGAACCGTGTTCAAGATCTCGACAAGAAACTATGTCTTACCCGAGGGCACGGTCGTCAATCCATCGCATGCAAGCCGCAGCCGCGCAAGTAACCTGGAGCGGCACCTTGTTCTTGGTGAAGACCTCAGATATGTCGAACTTCGGCTTCGCCTGGTTCAAGACAATCTGTCAGCGGACTCAGTGGGCTATGCGGGAGATCGCCGCACGCCGCAATGCCGCGACAAGCTTCGTGAAGTGTGCCGCGCTAGATTGCGCTCGCGTGCTACTCCTGCTCGCAACCTTCGTCGGATGTGCCGGAGTACGGCAGGATCGACCCGCGTCAACGGTGACGGAGTTGGGACGCGCGCTGGCTCAAGTTGCTATGCCAGACCATGCAAGTGACATCCAGTTGGCGCTCAACGACCGAGCGGTTGCATTCTCATATTTTGGCGGCACCGGTAAACACGGATCCGGGGTGCGGATTGTTGGAGCCGGGGCGGATGTCGACATCCCGTTTGTCGAGTCATATCTCGACTCCATAGCATGGATACCCGGCACCGAGAATCTGCTAGTCGCATCCTCCACTGATTCCGCTAACCACTTGACGTTGGTCAATGCGAGATCCGGGGCGGTGACATGGCGACGCGATGTCGTTCCAGCGGTTAGCTTCTCAGGTGAGATCGATGTCAGCCCCGATGGGACGAGGATCATCGGTATCGGTAGCCTAGGGACTGCAACGAATGAGCTCCGCTTGTATTGGGGCCGGATTGACGTTGGAACGACGGTGGTCGTCCAACCTGTCAGGGGCCGCGGCGAGACCGCGGTCGGCTCGCCGGTGTTTCTGAACGACTCGGAGGTCGCATATCTCGCGCAGGTAGGAAACGACGACATCCGCCGCCGCGCTATCGCGATCCTGAAGCTTCCAAGCGGCGAACCCATCACCACTATAACACTGGCTCGGCAATTGGTACCGAACAGTCTGTCGACATCTGCCGGTGGACGCTTACTTGGTATCGCGTATGACAGCGTCACAGGTGACCGATCGATCTTTCGGGTGTCTGCCGACGGGCGTACGATGGTCGCAGCGACAGACGCCGCTAAGCCATTTGACGTCTCTTCGGACGAGACGTTCGTCGTCGCTCGAGCCGCACGCGGCCCCGCGCGCTTCCGGGTCTGTGTACTTGACAGAACATTATCGTTTGCTGGGTGCACGTGACGATGTAGATGTCGTGCGCCGCACGCCAGCGCTGCTTGACAAGGGAGCGTCCGACAGACCCGCATTGAACACGCATCAGAGGAATCGTCAAATGTTGTGGGTCGGGCGATGCGCTTGATGAGGTTGTTCATCCGCTTCGGTCGGTCCGTTCGTGACGCGTGAGCGATGCCAGGCGACGATCTGAGCGTGGGAGAAGACCTGGGCCGAGTTCGTACCGTTCCTCGAGTTCCCCGCAGAGCTCCGCAAACCGTCTACACGACCAAAGCGCTCGAATTCGCTGAAACGCGCGGTTTCGCCGAGGAGTGCGGCACCGTGGGCACTTCCCGAACGAACAAGCCGCGCTCAAGGTCCTGTACCTCGTCGCTACCCGACGACAGGTCGTTGTTCCTCGAAGATCGAGGGCCTGCTCGAGCTGTTGACCGACGAGCGCCTCGATCTCGCCGTGAATGACCCGACCCGGCCGATCCTTCTCGCGGTCTCCGACAACGGAGCACCGATGGCCGCGCACGACACGCGGGCGTTCATAACGTTGATGGCCATCGCCCAACACCGGGGTCGCCCGCACACCCCGACCGACCAGGCCTGGATCGAGACGCTCTTCGGCCGCGTCAAGGGCGAGTGGCCCCACCTCGACCACATCGACGATCCTGTCGTGCGCGAAACCGAGCTGACCCGCGTGCGGATCGAGTACAACTCGGTACGCCTTCACGAGGCGGTCGGCTACGTCACCCCCATCGACGAACACGAACGACGAGGAGAACAGATCCGCGTGGCCCGCCGGCAAGGCCTCCAACGAGCCCGACAAGACTGGCTCGACCACCACCGCCGGAACAGAACCCGAACGAATGTAAACAGAAGTGCCTAGCTTAAACTCGTCCGTTTGGGGAAATAGTTAGTGAATGGCGGCAATATAGACGGAGTCAACATACATGGATAGCTCAGTCGATCCAGAGTCATTGTCGGCACTACTACGAGCCCTGTTCGCGATCGATCGCGCTGTACGTGATCGTCTATTCGACGAAGCCGCTGCGATCGGAATAACTATCCCGAAGAAGGACGCTTCAATTTCAGATCTTGCCACCGCGATTTGTGGAACCCTTCATGCGACTGTGGGGCAAGTCGTCGTCGACTATATCTTCAGTAACGATCAGAACGATAGCGATGGACTTCTCCGCTCGCGGCGAGTCCTCCAGCTTCTACGAGCTAACACGACAATACCTATAGCAGCCGTCTACGATCTTACCGTGGAGCCAATGCTTAAGGAGCGCCTCTCGGGTGCCCTGTGGCGCCAGGTGGATCCGCTGCAGTACGGGGGTCTGTCAGGTTCGTAACTCAGGTCGGGGAGGTGCTGAGTTCAGCGACGTTTCCGCAGTTGCACCGGGGCTGTCAACTCCAAGTGGCAGGCAAATCGTAGACCCTCGCTGCTGACTCGCCGGTTAAACTTGCCGTCACAGCCGTGATCTGACCACCGAATAGCGATGCGTTGACGCCATCGATGCCAAAACACTCTTGCTTCAGCCATCGGTTCGAGTCGTCAATATTGACCAAGCATATGTCACTTTGATCAAGCGTACCCTGAGTGCTCCGCTCTTCAGTTACGACATGTTCTCCGTCGAGCACGCCCACAATTTTCAGCGACTGGTCCGCGCGCTCGTCAATGATGGTGACCCGACCGTCGCGGTCGATCAACGCAACCTTGCGGTAAAACGCGAGCACGTCGTCCATGGTCGTGATCACACTCCTCCCGTCTGGCAGTGCAACGGCACTGTTTACAAGATCGCCATCAAACGGGACTGATCGGACTATCACACCGTCCGCGATACGAATCGTTTCAACTCGGATCATTAACTTCCTATCGACGAGCAGTCCCTTAGGAATTTCCCGAATCGCAACGATAGCCGATCCATCATCAAGGACATCCAAGCTATCGTCCCTGGTGGATGACCCGAGTCGGCTTATCGGGTCACGTACATTGCGACGGTCACGAACTTCGAGGTCGGGAATCGAGATCTGGAGCAATTCTTCAGTCGCTTGCGCACCTCGTTGAGTCGCCAGGGCGACCAGCGACTCGGAAGACTGGTCGCGAGTAACGGCGAATGCTCGAACGTCATAGCCGTCCAGTTCGCGCCACGCGCCATCCCGCCAACTAGCCAGGACCGTCTCGGTCGCCAGTTCGTCCTTCTTATAGCCAAGTATGATCAAGTTCCCACCAGGAGTCGCGACCGCTCGTGCCACCGCGTAATCACGTATCACGACCTCTGCGAGGCGTGAGCTGTGAGTGACGCCTGCGATCTGCGAGCCACGCTCGGCGCTGGTACATCCCGTCTGTGCTAACGCCAGGGCGAGCGCCAATACATGCCTCAGGAAAGACTTCGAACATTTGGGAAGCATGCCGATCGCTGCCTCTCCGGAACGCATCTGCGCCGAACGCGCTGCCGGTGAAGATTAGACGACCTTCCGCGCAGAGGTATCGCAAAGACAACGGTATGGTTTTGGTGTAGGCGCGAGAGCAGGGCCGATACGCGCAACCAGACCTCCGCAGGAGATTCCCCAATGGCTACTGATCGGGCCTTCGGGCGCTTCTACGTCCTCGTTCCGGGGCGCGGATCTGCTTCAGATACTGAGTTCTTCAAGTCGGAGCCGATCACCCGAGGCGAAGCACCGAGCTGCGCGACTTGTGGGCGATTCCTCGGAATGCGGCGCTGGCTAGCTCCCCGCCACGCTCAAGTGGTCGTGCATGGGGAACGTCCTGGGGACTTCGCATTCGCCTCAAGTTCCGAGTTCCTCGTTTCCTACGCGGTCATGTCCGCGATTCGTGAGGAAGGACTGACGGGGCTCGGCGACATCGCGGAAGTCGCGATCTCCTCGACTTTGAGGGCAGAGCCCGCTGAGCCTCGTCGCTACTTCTACGGCGAGATGGCGCAGCAGGCCGCCGACGTCGACCCCGGGAGGAGTGACATCGAACGAACCGCAGCGCCGGAGTGCGACGACTGCCTCAGCAACGGCATCGCATCGATTCGAGGCTTCACTGTCGACTCATCGACCTGGTCGGGCGCCGACATCTTCGTGCCTCGAGGTCTGCCCGGTGTAGTCGTCGTCAGCGAAGCATTTCGGCGGGTCGCCGAGGAGCACGGCTTCTCGAACATCGAGCTTGCACGAACGGATCGTTTCATGTGGGTGCCGTCGGCCGCGTCTTGATGTGAGCGTTCGGGAGAAGTCCGTGTCCCGTGCTCGGCGAAATCCGCGACGGGTGCTCGGCTGGCCGACGGAGGGGTGAGGCTATTGTCGGGCGCTTCGGACTGCTGCAGAACGGGGGCCTCTGCCTGCCTGCTCGCCCAGGCGCAGGGACTCGCCCACCCCTGTTCCGATACTGGCCGCCAGCGGGGGTTCGACGAGATCCCGCGCGGCGCGCCGATTGACGGCTGCATCACCCGAGACCAGTGCACGCTGGTCTACGTGGTGATCTCGCCGAAGGCCCCGACCTCGCAACGGCGCAGCACCGACCCGACAGAGGCCGGTAGCGCGCCTGTCAAACGTACGATGCCCCGCCACCGGGAGTCTGCAGCAGTTCAGCCTCAGCCCACCGCTCAACGTCAGCCATATAAAGGTGTGGCAGCACCTCCCCCTCCTGATCCCGCAAGTGCTCATCGAAGACCGGCAGTAGCCACCGGCATCGATGCGTCATGGCTCCGACGAACGCCACTGTCTCGGCGCTCACGGCACAGTCCCCAGTACGTCGACCAGGTCATCCAACAGGTTCTGCGCCCCGAGAAGACCGCAACTGCCACAGCCATCGCGATCCACCGCCGCATCCCACGCCAGCGATCCACCGAAGGTACGTCTTGCGGGTCGGTGACCGCCCTGTCCGGCGCCGCACGTCCTCGAGTTCGAGCGGCACGTGAATCCAAAGACGGGCCAGATCTTCGTCCGTCCAGCGGATACCGTTCGGCCCGCGCTGCCAGAGGAGATTCCAGGTGCTGTCTGATCGTCTCGACCCAATGTCAACCCGCGAGGCTTCGGAATGGCGAAATTCCCTTCAGGACGGCAGCGGCTTGGGCGTGTTCGACTTCATCGGGCAGACGGTGTCAGTCGCTCGTGCCCTCGCCGTCGGGAGTCTCATTTGGCCCCAGTTTGAAGAAGCGCGTGGCTGCGTCCTCCTCGCCGGCCGCAATGCGGCGGCGTCCGTCGACCAGTGGTGGGATCAGCTCCATGGGACCCCTTCGCGCATCGAGAGCGTGCTCAATCACGTTCATCTTTGGGACGTGTTCCCGTCCGATCATGACATCAACGATGGGGGAGCGTTCCGCGAACTCGCCAGGCTGATGCAAGCGGGCTGGCGAAGCGCGTTGGCCAGCGACTATCCGCATCGCACGTTCGAGGTGATCTGTACTGGGTTGGCCGCAGAGGACCCAGAGTACGGGCCGACGTTGACCTTCTGTTCGTCGAGGGATAGGGGGCGCCGTTAGCTCCCGGTGGTCGACGGGCGGCATCTTCGCGTCCAGACCCTAATATGCCGCCTGACCGCGTATTTGTCCCCAACTACGGTACATCTACGAATCGTTGAGCCGGTCGATCAGGCTGCGGAGCCGGGCGTGCCGCAGCACACACGCACTCACCGCCGCGATCGCCACGGAGCTCAACCAAGAGGGCGTGCCGACCCCAGACGTGGGGCGAAGTGGTATCCATCGACGGTGCGGGCGGTCGCGGCAACTGACTGACTGATCGCCGACACCCTCACCGGTGAAGGACGAGCTACGACTGATTCTTGCTCCAGTCGCTACGTAGAACACCGATCGGCGGATTGTCAAGACCTGCAACGCCCGTGGCATGTGCGAGTCGAATGCGCGGCGGTAACCGCAAGATCGGCGACAGAATTGCGTTCCACTGAGACAACCTGTCGGGGATCGCCTCATATGTACGGCACAACCGAACGAGCACACCGTTGTCGACAGTTACAATATCATCGACCGGGACAGAACGTATAGCAGTAATGCCTCCGACCTGAGATACTTGATCAGAACTAAGAAACACGAGCCACCCGTACCCCCACAGAACCGATCGGTCATCGGTCGGATTCTCCAGCGAATACGCGTAATAGGGATTGCCGAGAACGCCGTACCAACCAAGCACGTGATCTGGCGGCATCCATCTTGAATACTCAAGCGCCATCGCCCAAAGGAAGTCCTCGCGAGAGTCCATTGCCGGTGGTGGATTCATGGCTGGAATCCGGATCGTCCACTCCCATCGATCCCCGTTACGCCTCTGTATTCCAGTCGACCACGAGCCATCACTTCTGTTCGCTACTAGCGTAGATGCGATGAGAGTTGATGCATCCCGCGCGAGCGATCGCGCGGCGTTTTCAATCTTGACATCCCGAAATCGAAGCCGCCACGTACGGGGCTGGGCTCGACCGATGGTGACTATAGGTTGGGATCCATCAAACAGACCAGCGGACTCGAAGACGCGAGCCGCGAGCTGAACCGCCTCTGACAAGACTTCCCCCGGACTGCGCGGGGTGACGAAGTCGCCTTCAGCAATCGCAGGCGCGGCGAGGTTTGACTTGAATCCCGGCTGAGTCACCGTGATCCGTTCCTGTAACGGCGTTGCGAGCACTCAATGTGCTCTCTCTGTAACTGTTCGACAAGCCGACTGGGCTTCATGGCGTTTCGGAGAATTTCCTGTCCACGAGTGACACCGAGTGAGAGCGACCGACCCCGGAACGGCGAGACGGGCACCCGAGAACGATTCCGCAAGACGTGCCCCGCGCTTTCGTACTGGGGCAGGCACCGCCGATTGTCGGTGCAATTCATTCGACGGCACACCCCCCAGCGCCGAGTGAGCCGTACCTCGTGCCTCATAATCATCACCTGGATCGTCACTTTCGAAGGTGACTACGATATTTCTTTCCTACTTCGCAACCAGCAGTTAGTACGAATTAGAGTGCCCCCTCCAGGGAACCCCCGAAAACCTGCCTCGATCTTATCGGCGAACCGGTTTACCGCCTCCTCGCCGAAAATTGTGCCGGCAATTCCTCCCGCGATCGTGATACCAGCATGCCACGCCCGACGTGACGCCCGAGTTTGATCCACGAATGCATGGTACTCGCACGCACGGCGAGAATCTCGAATTTCAGAGCGCGCGGTAATTTGCCGAATTGTTGATCATGGTCTTGGGTCGCCCACCGTTTGATCGGCAGAGGATCTTCGATGCGATCGTTGCCAGCCCGCGTTGCGGACGTCGCCTGGTCGTGGTGAGCGCAAACCAGATCGCCCGGCAACTCGACTGCCACCCCACAACTGTGACCGGGGCGCTCGACCAGTTCGTCACCGAAGGGCGGCTACGGCGTCGACACAGCAAGGGGCAACGCGGCTGGTGTTACGAGTTGGGCTGGGGTTGAGCGAACGCGTCGTTTGGTGCGACCTACGACCGAGAGGGATCGGGCGCGACGACCCGCCTCCTGTCTGCCGATCCGCCACAATCCCGACTACTTGCACATGACGAGACAAATCTCCTAGGTTCCGATCGCGGTTGCCGAATGGGTCCACGTACACACCCTTCAAGCCGCTGCGTCATGCCCGCCCTCCAACACTGCGCGAAACCTACGACTCGCACAGGGCGGGCACCACCATTTATACAGTAAAATTTACATCGAGGAGCAGATGTGAAGCGCATCCTTCGGTCACGATTGTTTGCCGTGGTCGTTTCGTGCGGGATCACCGCTGCTGTCGTAGGCGGATTCGCCATGGCAGCAATTCCAAATGGGAATACAATCAACGCTTGTAGAAACAAGACGACTTTCGTCCTGAGAGTCATCGACAAAGATCTCGGTCAGACCTGCACGTCGAACGAAACTGCACTCTCCTGGTCGTCGTGGAGCTGGAAGGGACCGTATATATCCACCACCACCTATAAGATCGGCGATGTGGTTCGGTTTAATGGGTCGAGTTACCTCGCGCGGACATTTAACCCGCCTGTCGGAACGCCGCCGACAAACACCACCTACTGGGCGTTGGTCGCATCCAAGGGCGACACGGGACAACAAGGACCACCCGGTGACACGGGACAACAAGGACCACCTGGCGCTGACTCCATTGTCGGTGAACTGTACTCGGCGGTTGAGTTTGCTTTTCGTTCGACGGGGTGCCCGCAAGGAGAATACATGCTGGCGGCATCCACGATTGCCGGAGCATCGCTCAGTTGGACATCCTCAAGCTGCTCTAGTCCGCGAGGATTCGGTAGTCAACTAAGTGGGATCCTATTCCTGCGTGTAGAAGATCTTCCCACAAATGGGGTCATCGCTGATTCCCCCGGCAATGGAGAGACTGGATTTCTGACTGCACGATACTTTAGCGTTAACGGACAGCCTTTTGCGATGAGGTGCAGTGTGCTAACTACTTATCCTCAACTTGGGACTCCCGGAGCAGACAGCGCATTCCAGATCGTTTGCGATCTTATCGCGGACACGGGAGATCCGGCGACAGCTCGTGCTCGCATTGATGCGATGATTGCCGCAGGAGTCCGATCGACCCCCCTGACCTTTCGAATCATACCTTGAACAGACTGACTGCACTCGCCATTGCTGGCGGGATACTCGTCACGGGCGTCGCGGACTACATCGTGAGAGAGTCGCAAGCGAGGAAGCCATCACTTTGCGAGCCCGGTCGGAATCTCTGCAATATGACAAAGTCCGAACTCGCCGATATGTTTGGACCTGCGAAACCTCTCACTCCGACGGAGACGCGATTTGTTCGGGAGATGGACAAGGCTCTCGGCTATTCGGGGACTCATCAGTCGGAGCTAGAGCTTGTTCGGGAGATGTGCGATCTGTTTGACGCTTGCGGCAACGTCTTGAGCAGGCTGAGAGAGTTGCGAGACGAACAAGGTGGAGTACTCAGTTCTCGTGGGGCGGATGTTCTAGAAGAGGGCATAAATGTGGTGTGTCCGAGGCATACCCTGGAGATGGAGGCAATGGTGTGAACTAGCGCGGTATGAGAAATAAAAGCTAGAGAAGAGGGGAGCCAGGCTCGCGCTCTCGCTGGGACGGGGCTGCCCCTCGCCACGCCGGAGCGCAGGTCGCTCCCCACGGGCGGGTAGTTCGTGCTCGCCCCGGACGATGGTCTCACCCGCCCCAGCGGCTGGCGATGTATTTCTGTTTTTCGTCGGGGTCGTCGATGCTTCGGGTGGTGTTGTTCATGCGGACGTAGAACAAGGTCTTCTTGGCGTGTTGACCGTTCGTGTCGATGGTGGTGATCGTCGCGTCGACAGGGTGGGCGCTGGGTTGGGTGTGGACGCGGCAGATGTCGTGCCCGTCGATGGTGTGGATCTGGCTGGTGACGTTGGTTGCGGCAGAAGCCCCGACACTGTTCAGGATCGCTTGGGTGAGCGCCTGCTGGAACAGATCAGCATCGTCCTTGTGGTCTTTGTGGATGGTGAGGTAGTCGGGTTCGAGTCCGACGATGGTGCTGTCGTCAGCGACACCGATGAGCAGGGTGCCTCCTTCCCGACTGTTGAGGAACCCGGCGATCGTCTTGATCGTCGCGCTCTCCACGACCTTGGACGTCTGCGCCAGGTTCAGGTCCCACCGCAAGGTGCTCTTGTATTCGAGGTGGGCGTCTTCACCGCGGGCGAGCAGATCGTTGATCGGGCAGTGCTGCTGGTTCGCGACCCTGGCGCGTCCGTAGATGAGCGGTAGGTAGGCGGCGATCACATCGGCGCGGAAGTCCTCGTTGTCGAGCACCCGGTAGGTGAGGTCTTCGCTCTCGCTGAGCCTTCGCACGACCGCGTCGGCGAATCGTTTCTCGAATTGGATCCCGAAGTTCTCGATCGTGTTCGCCGCGGCTTGCTGTTGGAGTGTCTCATCGGCAATCAGGCTGGCGGCGATCCCGTCGAAGTGCAGCCGGTCGGCTTCGCTGAGTTTGAGCCCGTACCGCTCGTTCAGGGTCTCGATGATCTTCGAGAGCGGTTCTTCGTCCGGGTCGCGTCGCGGACCGCCCCCGTCGAACACCTGACTGATCTCAGCGCCCCCAGCCGGACCGATACTGCCGTGGCTGGTGATCTCGTGGCGGAGGTGGGTGAGTTCGACCTCACGCCCGAGATCGAGTGCCGCAGACGCAGCACGGCGGATGAAGGGGGCGAGCGCGCGGCAGAACACGTAGTCGCGTTCGAGTTTCGTGTCACCGAAACTCACCAACTGCGCCAAGAACGCGTAGGTGCGGACATACCGGTCGAGGGCGTCGCGGAAGCGTTCTTGGGTGTCGTCGTCGAGTTCGGCGAACCGGTCGATAGCGGGTGCGAGCCCGGCATGGATCAGGGCGTGCGCCACCACCTCACGCGCCGTGAGGATCAGGGCGACGACATGTTCGACTTCGTCGGGGCGGAGGATCCCGAACTGATCGAGCGCCTGGTGGGTGTCGTAGAGCAGGTTCGGGTCGGTCTGGGTCGCGACGGTCCGTTCGTAGTAGGGGGCGAACGCACGCTCGATGTCATCCGCGGTGTTGCGGAAGTCGAGCACGAAGGTGCCGTCTTTATCGTCGTGGATGCGGTTCAGCCGTGACAGGGTCTGGACTGCGGCGAGCCCGGAGAGGACCTTGTCGACATACATCGCGTACAACAACGGTTGATCGAACCCGGTCTGATACTTCTCTGCGACGATCAGGAACTGATAGTCATCGCTACTGAACCGGGTCGGGGTCTGCGACTCGGGGAAGGTGTTCATGTTCGCTTCGCTGTAGTCGATCCCACCATCGCTGACCCGACCCGAGAACGCGACGAGGACCGCGATATCCCCGTAGCCGTGGTCGCGGATGTAACGATCCAGTGCCTGCTTGTAACGGACCGCGTGCAGGCGGGAGGCGGTCACGACCATCGCCTTGGCGTGCCCGCCGATCTTGTGCGCGACATGGGCGCGGAAGTGCTCGACGATGATCTCAGCCTTCTGCGCCAGGTTGTGCTCATGCAGCCTCACGAACCTGGCGATCGCCCGCCGTGCCTTCGGTGCCTCATAGCGCGGGTCGTCCGCGATCGCCTTCTCGACATGCCAGAACGTCTCATAGGTGGTGTACTTGGCGAGGACGTCGAGGATGAAGCCCTCCTCGATCGCTTGACGCATCGAGTAGAGGTGGAACGCCTCGAACCGCCCGTCCGTGCAGCGCGTGCCGAACAGTTCCAACGTCTTGGCTTTCGGTGTCGCCGTGAACGCGAAGAAACTCAAGTTCGCGGGCATCCCCCGCGCCGCGACCGTCCTGGCGAGCGCGTCTTCCACCGGATCCACCGGCTCGCCCACCAGCCCCGAATCTTCTACCTCGGCGACCCCCAAACTCTGCTCCGCTGACGCGTCGCCGAGCGCGAGGCGCAGGTCCTTCGCTGCCTCCCCCGTCTGGGAGGAGTGCGCCTCGTCGATGATCACCGCATACCGGCGCGCCGGGAGATGCTCGATCTTGTCCAGGACGAACGGGAACTTCTGCAACGTTGACACGATGATCCGCGCTTCCTCACCGACCAACGCATCCGCGAGTTGTTGAGAGTTCTCGTCGATCTTGCGCACCACACCATGAGTGTGTTCGAACTGGTAGATCGTGTCTTGCAACTGGCTGTCGAGCACCACCCGATCCGTGATCACGATCACCTTGTCGAACACCTTCACATCAGCGGCGTCATGCAACGTCGAGAGACGGTGCGCCAACCACGCAATCGTGTTCGACTTCCCCGACCCCGCCGAATGCTGCACCAGATACCGCTGCCCCGCACCCTCCTCGCGCGCGGCAGCCTCCAATCGCAGCACCGCGTCCCACTGGTGTAATCGCGGGAAGATCACCACCGGACGGGCACGACTGCCCTTCACTGCGGGTTCGACATGCACGAACCTCGCCAACAGATCCAGCCACGCGTCGCGCTGCCAGACCCGCTCCCAGAGGTAGGCGCTGCGATGCCCCTCCGGGTTCGCCGGGTTCCCCTGCCCGCCCTCAGACCCCAGATTGAACGGCAAGAACCGCGTCTGCTCCCCCGCGAGGCCAGTCGTCATCATCACCCGCTCGGTATCGACCGCGAAATGCACCATCGCCCGACGCGCCAACGACACGTTGCCCGCATCACGATCCCGGTACTGGTCGACCGCGTCCGTGACCGTCTGTCCCGTCAACGGGTTCTTCAACTCCGCGGTCGCCACCAACAAGCCGTTCACGAACAACCCAAGATCGATCGTCTTCGTCCCCGACACCTCGTACCCGAGTTGGCGCGTCACGTTCAACCGGTTCGCCCCGTACCGCTCCACCAACTCCGCGGTCAGACCATGCGCAGGCTCGAAGAACGCGAGCCGGAACGCGACACCCTGATCCACCACCCCATGCCGAAGGACATCGACCGTGCCACGCTCATCCAACTGCTTCGCCACCCGATCGGCGAACTTGCGTTGAGCCTCGTCACGATCGCCGCCATACCGCTTGACCAACCTCTCCCACGCCTCGCCCTGCGTCGCCCCGATGAACGCGAACAGATCCGCCGTGTCCATCCCACGCGCCGCATCGAAATCGCGATCCGCGAGTGGAAGATTCCCGAACTTCACCTCCGCGTACCCGCCAGCGGTAGTGAGCCACGACGCTACGAACTCCTCGAACGCCCGCTCCGACGTCGTCACGCCGCAACCCCAGGAATCTCCAACTCCCCTGAAACCGCCGCCGTGATCAACGCCTGACGATGCTCAACCAGAAGATCGATCTGACGTAGCAGGGTGGCCTTGGTGGCGTCGCGCGCCCGAGAGCGAGCATCCAACTGCCGAGCAACGCCACGCTGCACTTCCGGGTGGGGGCACGGCACGGAGAGTTCGAGGATCTGAGCGATGTTGACCCGGTTGAAGGTCGAGCCGATCTTTGCCTGGTCGAGTTGATCAACACCCACACTGTTCAGGACGCAGGTGAGGAACAACTGATTCTGCTCGTCGGAGGTGACGAGGCACACGTCCTGACCCATACAGAACTGCTGGTCGGTATCGACGTACGAAGCGATCCCGATGGAGGCGTTCCGGCTGTAGATAATGCTGCCGCGCTCCGGGCGGCGTGGCGCGCGCGCAAGGTCGAGATAGTCAGCCTCGCCGACGAACCGATGGCACCGAGCGAGGTCGAGCCGACCCGGCGTCGCATCTCCAGGACTCACGACGGGGTAGCCCTCGTCGAGGTACTTCGGAGTCCGGTGCTTACAGTCGATGACCCGCCACCGCCGTTTGAGGGGAATCCAAGGCGCATCCAGCGACCTAAGGACGCAGCGGATCTCAGCCTCCAACCGCTCATCAAGGATTTCGATCATTCGGCGCTTCTTGTCGATGAGGGCGTCGATGCGGGCGGTCTCGGTGTCGAGGTAGTCGGCGATCGCTCGCTGCTGGCGCAGAGGTGGTGCGAATAGATCGAGGCTGGCGAGCGCGTCGTTCGACAGTTCCACGAACGTCGAGCCTTGCCCCAACGAGCCCAACAGGTCCGCACGCGCAAACAACTGATAGCGGAAGTATCGGATGTTGACCTCGGTCACTGGCTGGAGTCCGCGGCATCCCTGGTTGAACGCCGTCGACGTCGCGCACTCGGCGACGTAGCCGATGGGAGCCCGAGTAGACACAACCAGGCTTCCCGCGGCGACGAGACGACTCCCGGTCAGTAGCCCTTGCGCGGTGAGCGTCCGATGTGTCGACGCCAGCTGACCTCCATTCACCCGTGCGAGGTCAATCGGCGTCGCCCAGGGAATGTCGCCGCCCCAGTGGTCTGGTTCGGAGGTCGGTGTCCCTCCGTTCACGACACGGAACAGTCGGCGCAGGGCGACCCGTCTCACTCGGTCACCTCGCGGAGTAGTTCTTGGATCTCGGCTTCGAGTTGTTTGATTTCGGCGTCGATCTCGGCGAGGGGGCGGGGTGGGGTGTACTTGTAGAAGTGGCGGGTGAGGGGGATCTCGTAGCCGATCTTGGTCTTGTCGTGGTCGACCCAGGCGTCGAGGACGTAGGGGAGCACTTCGGCGGTCATGTATTCGTCGATCGCGGTGCGGTACTCGATGGTGCCGAGTCGGTCGGTGAGGTCGTTCTCGAAGTTGACTGGGATGTCGGGGAGCGGGACGTTCTCGTTGTCGCGTAGCTCGGGGTCGGGTTCGGGTTCGCCCTTCTTGTTGGTGATGATGGGTGCGTCGGGATCGCGGATCGCGAGCGCGTCCCAGAGTGCCTTCGCCTGGGGGGCGGTGAGTCCGGCGGTCTTGGCGATCGGGTCGATCGTCTTCGCGGCGGTCGCACGGTCGTACTCGTTGAGCCCTATCCGTGCTCGGAGCGCGGTGAGCAGGTCAGCGCGGGTGGTGTCGTCGAGCTTGGCGAGCCCTTTGCTGGTGTCGAGTGCGTCGATCGTGTCGGCGCTGATCTGGTAGCGGAGGCGGAGTGGTCGTTCCACAGTGATGCGCAAGAACCCGAACGCTTCGTTCGAGAGGATCTTGACGCGTCCGTCCTCGCTGAACGCCCCGTAGAGGCGGGTGATCTCCCCGATCTGGTCGGGGTTGAGTTCCTTGCGTTTCTCGCCGAGGCTCTTGCGCATCTTGACGAAGCTCTCGCGGGCGTCGACGAGTTGGACCTTGCCGCGCCGCTTGGGACTCTTGCGGTTCGTGAGGATCCAGAAGTAGGTCGAGATCCCGGTGTTGTAGAAGAGTTGGTCCGGGAGCGCGACCACGGCTTCGAGCCAGTCGTTCTCGATGATCCAACGGCGGATCTCGCTTTCACCCGACCCTGCCGCCCCGGTGAACAGGGGCGAGCCGTTGAACACGATCGCGAGCCGCGACCCGCCCTGGTCGAGGGGTTTCATCTTGGCGATCATGTGTTGCAGGAACAAGAAGCTGCCGTCGTTGATCCTGGGTAGCCCCGCACCGAACCGCCCGGCGAACCCGAGTGTGGTGTGCTCGGCGCGGATCGTGTCATCGACCTTCTTCCACTCGACCCCGAACGGCGGGTTCGCGAGCAGGTAATCGAACCGGGCGCCCTGGTGCCCGTCGTCGGAGAAACTGTTGCCCGACGCGATATGCGATGCGTCCTGTCCCTTGAGCATCATGTCCGAACGACAGATCGCGTAGGTCTCGTCGTTGAGTTCCTGCCCGTAGACCTCCAGCCGAGCCTTCGGGTTCAGGTGACGGAGGTGATCCTCGGCGACCGAGAGCATCCCGCCCGTGCCGCACGCGGGGTCGAAGAGCGTCTTGACGATCCCGGGCTTGGTGAGCAGATCATCGTCCTCGATGAACAACAACCCGACCATCAGGCGGATCACCTCACGGGGCGTGAAGTGCTCCCCGGCGGTCTCGTTCGAGAGTTCCGAGAACCGCCGGATCAACTCCTCATACAGGTAGCCCATCTCGACGTTCGACACCGCCGTCGGGTGAAGGTCGATGTCGCAGAACTTCGCGACGACTTTGTACAACAGGTTCGCCTTGTCGAGCCGCACGATCTGCGTGTCGAAATCGAACTTGTCGAGCACCTCACGGGCACCCGCCGAGAACCCCACGATGTAGGAACGCAGATTGTCCGCGACGTTCGCCGGGTCGTCCAGCAGGCGGCGCAGATCGAGTTTGCTGACATTGAAGAACTGCTCGCCCGACGCCTGACACAGGATCGGCTCGACGTTGTCGACCTTGCCCCGCACCTTCGCGTGCGCGTCGAGCACCCTCGTCTTCGTCGACTCCAGCACACAATCCAACCGCCGCAACACCACCAGCGGCAGAATCACCTTGCCGTACTCCGACTGCTTGTAATCCCCCCGCAACAGATCCGCGACCGACCAGACGAACGCCGCATGATTCTTGATCGACGCCTCCGACACGCCACACCTCCCCCGACCCGATCATTCTGCCCGACCCGTCGACCACACGGGCGATGCGTCAGGCACGTCAGATGGGGAGCGAACCGCCTTATCCAAGGATGGTCACCAGGACGGTCGCAATCGCCGACGCGACTGTCGTGGTCGCGATCAGCACCGGCGCGATTCCCAGCGATCGAGCACCGACGAACCCGACCCATCAAACCGGCAGGAGTCGCGCTGGCTGCCTAGCCCGAAACATCGCGTTCACGGAACTTCGGACTTCGGTGGGACCCACCGTGCGCGGTCGGTGTCGCCCCCCATCAGCTACATCGTCGCGCAACCCGCCGAGCGCGGACATCGTCGATTCCGCCCCGACTTCAACTGACCGACCCCGTCCGACTCTCCCGCCACGCTACGGTCTTCAACCGTTTGCGCTCGATGGCGTCGTGGTCCTCGATGATGCGTGCCGCGTGCTCGTCCAGGACCTCGGCTAGCTCGAACGCGATCGCCCCGCCGACCGAGTGAAGCGCATCCGCCGAGTCCGCTCTCCCCGTGTAGATCCCCTCGAACACAAAGCTGAGCAACATCGACACAACGTCGCGTTCTGGGGGATTTCTCACCACGAGTGACAACTACCGAACTCGCGCCCACCCGGGATCGACCTCACGTCGGTCGGGATCGTGAGTTCTCCATCGCCTTCGCCAAGCCCAACGGTATCGGTGAGGCGCGATGCCGCCCCGCACCACCTTCGGGGACCGCGTCGAGTCGTTCGGCGAGACGCGCGTCGGAGTCGGGGAACGTTGATGCGTACGCTTCGAGCGCCATCGGTGCGTCGACGTGCCCGAAGCGTGCCATCGCCTCGGGGATGGTCGCACCAGCAGCGAACGCGAGGCTGACCGCGGTCTTACGACGGTCGTAGAGCACGACGCCTTCATGTCCGAGTTGCTTGGAACAGTTCGAACAAGATCGCCGCCTCCGCAATACGACCTGAGATCCTATAACTACAAGCCACGCGTAGACGTGTACCCGCCCGCGATTCAAGACACACTGGGTGCTATACGACACCGAAGGATGCCATTTTTTCAGCACGCCGTTAGACCTTCTCGAGACCATCTATTGAACCGCCCCAGCCGTCGATTAAGTCCAAAGTTCACGTGATTGAGTCGCCGAGAATTCTCCTTGACGCACGGCTCGACGCGGCGTAGGTTCACCGCCACGCAGCATTGACGAGCGACAGAGGACGGCATGACAATGGAGTCAAGATCGTCGGTCCCGACGAACATCAGCAACGAGTTCTGGCAGGCTCGTCCAGTTCTCGGACGCATTCGCAGCGCGGCGCACGCTCGCATGTTAAGCGGCGATGCCGTCCTTGGTGCTGTGCTCGCCCGAGTTGCTGTCTTCAGCCGCCACAATCTTTTTTTGCCAGCAATCGTCGGCACGCGGCAACCGCTCAATCTGTTTGTCGGTCTGGTGGCCAAGCCCGGTGATGGCAAGTCGTGCGCCGCGACGCTCGCTGCCGAGCTGTTCCCGATCCCCTCCAGGGACCATGATCCGACGAATTTGAGCAAGGAGGTGTGCGAGGGAGTCGTGAACATGCACGTTCCGCTCGGGACAGGCGAAGGACTGGTACACACGTTTTTCGATATGACAGGAAAACAGCCCGTTCAGAATTGCTTCAATATCCTGATGATCGAGGACGAGATCGGAAGATTTAAGTCCCTCGGTAACCGTGGCGGATCAACAATGCTGCCGAACCTGCGGTCGATGTGGTCGGGCGCCAAGGTCGGCAACACCACCGCGTCACGAGGTCCGACCGTCGCGGCGCTCGCCTACCGAGCCAGCTTGATCATGTCCATCCAACCGAAACATGCGGGCTGGCTGCTCAACGACATGGGAGGCACGCCAGATCGATTCACCTGGTTTTCAGCGTACGACCTTGCCACGCCGGACGTGACGCCCAACTTCGATCCACGTATTCTCTGGCACCCGTTCCACTTGGCAGACCCTCAGGTTGACGCAGACTTCAGCGTGGATCCAACGGTTGCCGACACGATCCGATCCCTGGCTCGCGATCGAGTGCGCGGAGTCCTAGACGGAGAATACGCAGGGCACCGCGCCCAACGCATTCTGCGCATCGCCGCGGCACTCGCACTCCTGGACAAACGGCGTGACATTACGGTCGACGATTGGGCGTTAGCGCGCATGGTCGATGATGCGAGCGAGGACACATTACGCTGGATGCATCAGCAACTCGCCGAGCGTCGCCACACAAATCCCACCGTACCGGAATCCGAGGTCAATCACAGATCCGAGATCCATGCAGCCAAGATCGAGAGTATAGCGAAACTCTTGCGTGATCACGTGCCAGATTCAGGCACGACGCGGGCTCCACTAAGAAGGTCCATCCACTCCCGAGACCGCGATTGGTTCGACGCTGCATTCGACCACGCGATCGCCAACGACATGCTTATCGAGGACTCGGACGGGTCGATTCGACCGACGGACAGCCCGCTCACGAGTGGACAGGTGGACAGGCGTCCACCACAGGAAATGCAAGCAACAGGTTGACGTGAACGGGGTGGACGGGTGGACACGACAAAGAACCCGCGAGCATTACGGATCTGTAGACCAGTTCGTATCGACGTGGCAGATTCGAAACCTATATTAGCCAGTACAAGCGAAGTCTGGAGGAAGCCTGCCTCACCGTGAATGCGACGGGACTCTGAATATTTCTCGACGCATGCTCAAACACACGAAATGCTCCGAGACGCCCGCTACCGCCTCTCAAGCTTGCGAATCACTCCGCTGACTCCCCCCACCCCTCAGACTGGTCAAAGTCGTCAGACCGTCTCCATTCCGCTCTCACGACATCCCGGTACCTACTCCTCGATCAACGCCCGTAACTCGTCCATGGACAATCTCCTATCGGGGTCAGCCACGCCATCGACGAACTTCACGCCTTCTGCCTCCAGAAGTAGTTGCGGGTCGCGGGTGTCGTCGGGATCCGTCCACGTGAACTTCGCCGCGACCTTGCCGTTCGCCGACAAGAAACGCCACGGTTGCGAGCACTCGGCGCAGTTGGTCAGGTGGTTCCCGAGCGGCTGCGGCGCGGTCCCGATCACCTGGGCAACGTCTCCATAGGTCGCCCACCAACCTTCCGGGAACACCGCCAGCAAGTCATGCAGCACGTCCCAGTTGAACCCGCGCGGGATAGCCGCAGCCTTGGTTGCGAGATCATCGCCGTCGGGCAGCACCCACCATCGCGCACCCTGCACCAGCTGCCCGGTGACGCCCGCCGCCTCCACCAGAGCATGCTGCACCAGATCATTGATCCGGTAGGCAGCACCATCGAACTTCCAGACGAGCGGACCTGTCCGGTCGTTGCGCCAGGTCGCGACGCCACGATCGGGTCGCTCCGCCAACCATCGCTCCACCTCGACGCGCACCGACTCACCGAAGCCACGCGACGGGACAACGAGACGCAGTTCCGTGCCGTCGGCAAGCGCGCCTGCGCGGATAAGTCGACGCACAGGTCCCTGCTTCCCACGTGCGTCGCGGCGTTCGGCGGCACGGGCGCGAGCCCCGACCGGCACAACCGTGAACTCCTCGATATCGGGCAGCGGGAACATTCGCGAGATCGTCACGATCACACCTTCGCCCTCACCGACCTGCGCTCGGTACGCCTGGATCTGGTGCAACGCGATTTCGAGACCCATCTCGCTCAACCACACCACCGACGCCGTGACCACCGGCGGGAAAGAGCGAGCCACCAACACGATGCGCGGCTGGCGAAGAACATCCGGATCGAGCGGACCCGCATGCGCCTCCAACCGAGCCTGAACCTCAACCGCGTCGAGAGCCTCGCCACGCGACGCCAGAAAGTCGCCGTACCGCTCGATCACAAGCTCCGGCGTGAACCGGCTCGCCAAAGCCGCGTACTTGATCGCCTGCATCTCAACCGTGTCAGGCGCCCGATCCCGCTTCAACTCCACAACAACGAGACGACCATCGTCGCCGAGCCCCAGCACATCGAGACGATCACGCTCAGCGTCGCCCGCCGCGTTGCGCCACCGGTCGAACTCGAACGTGATCGGCAACACACCTGGACCTAGAACCTCAGGGTGCGCCAGAACCCACTCCTGCAGGTCGCGACGTTCCTGATACCCCGCCTCCGCCAACGAGATCGCGGCTGCCCGAACCGCCTTACCACCAGCATCAACCCCGAACACAACCTCATCCACAACACCAGTCTCCCGCCCTCAAGCCCCACACGGCAACGACCGCCATCGACGCCCCCGCGATCAACTTCGTTAGCGTGAACCTCTATCGCGAACCGTGCCTGTGGATATCGCGCAAAGTTGGACTCGGAGCGCAGCGGCGAAGTGTCTATGCTAGACTTTTGCTGGACTTTTTTCGGATGAAGATTGTGATTTCGTGCCTGATGCCCTCTGACCTGGGCTTTTGGGTGGGCGGTACTGGACTCGAACCAGCGACCTCTACCGTGTCAAGGTAGCACTCTAGCCATCTGAGCTAACCGCCCGAGTTGGGCCGCGCAGTGTACTCAACCACCCTTGCGCGCCCCGTTCCGTTGCTGGCGCGTCGCGCTGAGCCGAACCCGCGGCAGCCGCGCTGAAGC
>Ga0233424_10000915_pt1 | contig 30699 bp, 29 predicted proteins | sample Watercolumn_Towu_FD_181011 | JGI IMG/M metagenome (GOLD analysis project Ga0233424, IMG submission 181011) | Freshwater microbial communities from Lake Towuti, South Sulawesi, Indonesia - Watercolumn_Towuti2014_125_MG | ecosystem: Environmental > Aquatic > Freshwater > Lake | place: Indonesia... | reverse complement strand
CGAGCTCGCCCGTGTCTTCGAAGGCCTTGGGCGCGATCATCGATCTCATTTCGCAGAGCGTCATTTCGGGCAAGATCGCCAAGGATCTTTTCGAGATCGTCTGGACTGAAGGCGGCGACCCGAAGGACATCGTCGAGGCGCGCGGCATGAAGCAGGTGACCGATACGGGCGCCATCGAAGCCGCCGTCGACGCCGTCATCGCCGCCAATCCCGACATGGTGGAACAGGCGAAGGCGAAGCCGACCATGCTCGGCTGGTTCGTCGGACAGGTGATGAAGCAGACCGGCGGAAAGGCGAATCCGCAGACGGTAAACGAGCTGCTCAAGCACAAATTGGGCGTCTGACGCCGCGCTTTTCGGCACGAAAACGAATCAGTTTGCGGCGCGCGTTGCGCGATTCTTCTCCAAATGGAGGCGTCGCGCGTCGATTTTTTTCGATTCAGCGGCGCTGACCACAATTTTTTTTTCTCTTCCTACACGTCTTTGTCACGCTCCTGTTCGCGTATGCGGCCTCATGCGGCGCGAGACGCCTTCAGCCGCTCTGCTGGGGCCAATTTGCGTATCTGCCGCAAGCCCATTCCGCAAAATTCTATCGTGCCACGATATGACTCGGACGATCCGTCGCGCAAGGCGCAAACGGAACGGGACTGTTCGAGGATACAAAAGCAAATCAAGCAATTGAACCTCATTAGCGTCTCCGTCGGCGCATGCGCTTGCACGTCCGAAAGCGACTTCGAAGCGGATGCCGTCAACCAATTTCGTTCGCAGATCGGCGCCAGTAAAAGCGCGCGCGCAAACCTCTCGAGATAGTCTCGTCGAAGCGTTCGCAAAGCAGTTTGATGGTCGTTTTGCTTGTCTCGCGACAGCGCTCAACATGGCTTGCCATGCGTTGCGTCGATCACTTCTGCGCGCACAGCACTTGAACGAGTGATTAACCGCGTTACGCTATTTGTGCGTGTTGTCGGTCGAACATTGCTCCGGCAATTCGAATAAGGGGACTTATTATGGCGAGAGCTACAATGAAGCGTAAGCCGGCCAAGAAGGCTGCGGCGAAGAAGGGTGCGCGTAAAACCGCGAGGAAGGCTGCGACGAAGAAGTCGGCGGCCAAGAAGGGCGCCCGCAAGGCTACGCGAAAGTCCGCTGCGAAGAAGACGGCCCGCAAGGGCGTCCGTAAGGCGGCGACCAAAAAGCGCGGCGGCGCCAGGAAAGCCGGCGCTAAGAAAGGCGCGCGCAAGGGCGCCGCGAAAAAGCGTGCCCCACGAAAGATGAAGGCGCCAACGCCGGCGGCTCCATCGGAAAGCATGTAAGTCGAAGCGCCTGCGCCTGCGCGATTGATCGTTTCGCGTCATCGCAAGCCCGCTTCACGCACTCATCGCCCGGGGCCCGCGTCTGCGTAAGACGCGTCCCGGGCGATAGTATTTTCAGCTCATTGCATTTTGGGCGCGGTCGTCGCTTTGCCCGTTTTAGACGATTAGCGCGTCAAGCATTCCGTCGCGAAATCGCGCCACATCGGCAGGCCTTCTTTTGACTCGCGCTTCATCCTGTCCCATTCCTCGGCGCAGGCGCGCATCTTGGCGCGCGGCGCGCGGGGGAGAGAAGGCGGCGGCTGACTCGGATCGACCGGAGGCGGCGCTTGCGGTGGCGGGAGCGTGCTGACTCCCGGCGGCTGAGCCGGCTGCGGAGCAGGCTTTGCAGTTGGCGTCGCCGGAGCGGCGTCTTGGGAACCTGGCTGACGCGCTGGCTGCCGCACCTCCTGCTGAGGCGCGGGCGTTCCTTGCCTTTGCTGCGCGGGAGCCGAGCGCGTCGGCGGAGTCGGCGTCGCGGGCTTGACCTGCGCCAGCGACCCGCTTGCCGTGAGGAGGGCGCCGGCGGCGATCGCCACCTCGCGCGCGAAGCGGTTCAAGGAAGAGTTGCGCGAGCCGATTTTCAATGGTTTTTCCTCGCGCAAGCGCAACGGCCGTTGATCCTCTATAGCCTGAAGCCCGTTCGCCTCGGAAGCGGGTCACGGCGATCGATAGAAGAAAAAGCCGCAAACATTAGCGAGCGGAGGCAGCGAAGGCGCCATGAACGATGCAGAAAAGCCCGTCGAAGCAGCAGCGCGGCTGAGCTTGCTTCAGCGCCCGCGCAGGAATCGCAAGAGCGAATGGGCGCGCCGCCTTGTGAGAGAAAACTCGCTCGAGGTTTCGGATCTCATCTGGCCGCTCTTCTTGATCGACGGCGCCGATCGGCGCGAGCCAGTGACCTCGATGCCTGGCGTGTTCCGTTACTCGGTCGATGCGGCGGTTGAAGCTGTGGCGCAGGCGGCCGCGCTCGGCATTCCTGCTGTTGCGCTCTTCCCCTATACCGACCCCGACTTGCGCGACGAGAGCGCGAGCGCGGCTCTCGATCCAGAAAATCTCGTCTGCCGCGCATGCTGCGCGATCAAGCGCGCTGTTCCTGACATCGGCCTGATTACAGACGTCGCTCTCGATCCCTACACGAGCCATGGCCATGACGGCCTTCTCGTGGGCGACGAGATTGTCAACGACGCGACCGTCGCCGTGCTTGCGCGACAGGCGGTGACCCAGGCGCGCGCCGGCGCGGACATCATCGCTCCTTCAGACATGATGGACGGCAGGGTCGAGGCGATCCGCAAGGCGCTCGACGCTGAGGGTTTCGAGAATGTTCAGATCATGAGCTACGCGGCGAAATATGCGTCCGCGTTCTATGGACCCTTCCGCGACGCCATCGGAACAAGCAAGACGCTGCGAGGCGATAAGCGAACCTATCAGATGGATCCCGCCAATTCAGACGAGGCGCTGCGGGAAGTCGGGCTCGATCTTGAACAGGGCGCCGATATGGTGATGGTGAAACCTGGAATGCCTTATCTCGATATTGTGCGACGCGTCGTTGACGTCTACCGAGCGCCGACATTCGCCTATCAGGTGTCGGGTGAATACGCGATGCTGACCGCGGCCGCGCAGAACGGCTGGATCGACGGCGAGCGCGCCATGCTTGAAAGCCTGCTTGGCTTTAAGCGCGCAGGCGCTTCGGGCGTTCTGACCTATTTCGCCCTTCGCGCCGCGCAGCTTCTGCGGGAGAAGAAGTGACGCGTGAAGCGCCACTTCCTTATGGAGGCGTCACGCCGCGTCGCGCAGGCTGCGCACGCGATCATGATTTTCCTTCACCCCTTGATACTGGCGCTGGACCATTGACCTGATCTCCGGAGGGAGAGGTTGCGCTATGGCATGCTGGTAGACGTCCTTGGCCGCGTCTTCGCCGCGCTCGACCTCTTCCAGCACCGCGCGCTCCGACCGGCTGGTTAGCGCAGCCTTCAGATTCGTCCAGGCGCGGTGCATCGCGCCAGTCATGGAGCCGCTTCGCGATGGCTCGCCGCCTAAGCTGACGATCTTCGATTCAAGCTCACGGGCGCCTTCCGCGCAGCGCGCAGCCGCTGTCCGAAACACAGCCTTCAGCGTCGGGTTTTGGACGTCTTCGGCGGCAGCCAGAAACCCCTGCTCACCGTCCCGACTGATTTCAACAAGCTCGTTCAAGGTGGTGATGACTTCAGACTTATCCATGTCCTGCCTCCCGGGAACGCAAGCGCGTACGCGTCCTAAAACAACAGGCGCCTTGCTTTGTTCCGACGGTTGTGGCGTGCAGCTGCGCGGCGGGTAAGGGCGCCAAGCTTCGACGTCGCGGGGTGGACAAAGACCACCAAGCGTGGTTTGCAGAACCGCCTGCCGCGTCGCGTTGCCGACGCCCTGTCTTCAGCCCCTTCCAGGCCTCGCTAAAGATATGATTCGACGCGCTATTCTTGTTGCCGCTCTTACGTTTAGCGCCGCTGGACCGGCGCGCGCAGACTTTCGTCTGTGCAACAACACGAGCGGACGAGTGAGCGTCGCCATCGCCTACACTGACGGGCGTAACTGGTTGTCGGAAGGCTGGTGGAACCTTCGGCCGAGCGTTTGCGAGACGCTTCTGCGGGGTCCGCTCGCCGCGCAATATTACTATGTCTATGCGATGGACGAACGCGGCGGCGAGTGGAAGGGCAAGGCCTTCATGTGCACGCGCGATCGGGAATTCCGCATCGACGGCAGGGAGGACTGTTTCGCGCGCGGTTTTGATCGGACCGGATTCTTCGAGATTGATACGGGACGGGACGCAAAGAGCTGGACGGTTCAGCTCACCGACCCCAACGCCACGCCGGCGCAATAACCCAGTTCAGGAATGTTTTGATCATGAGAAGGTCGCGGCGCGTCAAGATCATCGCAACGCTTGGACCGGCGACGGTCGACAAGGCGGTCATAGCGGGACTCGTGCGCGCCGGCGCCGATGTCTTCCGCATCAATATGAGCCACACGGATCATGCCGGACTTGCCAGCTACGTCCGGATGATCCGCGAAATCGAAAGCGACATGTCGCGGGCGATCGCCGTGCTTGTCGATCTCCAGGGGCCCAAGCTGCGCATCGGAGCCTTTGAGGAAGGCTCCGTGCATCTGCGCAAGGGCGACGTATTTGTCTTCGACAGCGATCCGAAACCCGGCGACGCAACCCGCGTGCGGCTGCCGCATCCCGAGATCCTGGCGGCGCTCAAGGTCAATGATTCGATCCTCATCGACGATGGACGGGTGCGGCTTCATGTCGTTGAAACGTCTCCGGAGCGGGCGCACGCCGTCGTCGACGTCGCTGGGCGGCTTTCGAACCGGAAGGGCGTAAGTCTGCCCGACACGGAAATCCCCATTACGTCGATGACGAACAAGGATCGCGCCGATCTCGACGCCGCGCTGAAAGAGGGCGTCGACTGGGTGGCGATTTCCTTCGTCCAGCGTCCTGAAGACGTCCTTGAGGTGAAGCAGATCACCCAAGGCCGAGCGCTGGTCATGGCGAAGATCGAGAAGCCTCAGGCGATTTCGCGGCTTGAAGAAGTGATTGAAGTTTCTGACGCGCTGATGGTGGCGCGCGGCGATCTCGGCGTTGAAGTGCCTCTTGAGCGCGTGCCTGGACTTCAAAAGCGCATCAATCGGTCGGCGCGACGGCTGGGTAAGCCCGTCGTGATCGCGACGCAGATGCTCGAATCCATGATCCTTTCGCCGCTGCCGACGCGCGCCGAAGTGTCCGACGTCGCCACCGCCGTATTTGAGGGCGCCGACGCGGTCATGCTTTCGGCCGAAAGCGCGGCGGGGCAATATCCTCACGAAGCTGTCGCGACCATGAGCCGGATTGCGGAAGAGGTCGAGACCGACGCGATCTACCGCTCGATCATCAACGCCCAGCGCGGCGAATTGCCTAACCCGACATCAGCCGACGCCATCGCCGTCGCCGCGCGCGACGTCGCGCAGACGCTTCATTCGAAAGCGATCATCGCCTGGACGTCGTCTGGCTCGACGGCATTGCGCATTGCGCGCGAGCGGCCGCAGTCGCCGATTCTTGCGCTGACGCCCAAGCGCGACACCGCCCGCCGTCTCGCGCTTGTCTGGGGCGTGCATGCGCTCCAAACGCGCGACGCCACCGACATCGAAGACATGGTCGGTCGCGCCTGCGAATATTCGGAGAGCGAAGGGTTTGGCGTCGCCGGCGACCGTGTGATCATCGTCGCCGGCATGCCTTTCGGCACGCCCGGCGCGACGAACATGATGCGCATTGCGCATCTCGGCGAGGGCTACGCGCCGAAAGGCTAATCCTGCAGTTGCAGCTGATCGGCTGAAGATCTGCCGCTACGCTTATCCACGACGAGTTCGTAAGCAACCTTCTGGCCTTCAGCGAGGCCGTCGAGACCAGCGCGCTCGACAGCGCTGATGTGCACGAAGACGTCCTGCCCGCCCGCGTCCGGCTGGATGAATCCGAAGCCCTTTTGTGCGTTGAACCATTTAACAGCGCCAGTAGGCATGGCCTTTTCCTTCTAAAATCGCGCGGAACGCTGCGGAATTGCTGCGTTCTCAGTCAGTCGAAGCTTTGGGGAAGGTCAGGCGCCGCGCGTCTTGAGACGAGAGAGCAAGATCGTTCGGCCGAAACTCGATTGCGCAGCCATATTATAGGGCAAGACCTTCAATTGAAACCCTGCGCGGCGAGATTGTCATTCTCCCCGCAAGCGCCATTCCATCATGATGGTTTCGCGTCCGGACAATGTGTTGGCGCCCCGCCCGACGCGCAAGAATCCGTTGCTTTCATAAAAGCGGATGGCGCGAGCGTTGTCGGCGTTGACGTCGAGCCGAATAAGATTTGGCGAGACATTTCGCGCTGCGGACAGGAGCGACGCCCCCAAGCCGACGCCAAATCGATCGGGAGCGACGCAAATCTGATCGAGCCAGCCATCGGCCGGGTTAATCACGACGAAGCCGAGAAGCGCCGACTGTGCGTCGAACATGCAGAGCGTCATCGCTCCCGCCGCTTCGAGTTCTTGAATGTGGCGCACGAGCCAGTCACGGCGCAGATCGAAGTCGATGTCCGGATAAGTCGCTCGCCAGGAAGCGACCCAGACATCGAGAATCGAGGTCCAGTCGTCGTCAACGCGCAAGCGCAGCTTAGGCGGCGTATGTGCGGGCAGGGCGTTCACGCCTTCCTCATTAGGTCGAGCAACTGGCGGTGGATCGTCTCGTTGCCCACACATATCTCGCCCTTGGCAAGCATGTCGGCGCCTCCCGAAAAATCGCTCACGAAGCCTCCGGCTTCGCGCACGAGCACGATTCCCGCCGCCACATCCCAAGAATTGATGCCGCGCTCCCAGTAGCCGTCGAAACGGCCGCAGGCGACCATCGCGAGATCGAGCGCGGCGGCGCCCATGCGCCGGATATTGGCGATCTTCCCCATGCCGGCGGCGAGCTCGCGTTTGAAGGACTCATGATCTCTCGCGCGCGCAAGCGGGGGTATTCCACAGGCGATCATGGACTCGCTCAGCGAGCGCCGCGCCGCGACGCGCATGCGGCGATTGTTGTAATAAGCGCCCTGGCCGAGCTCGGCGACGAACATGTCGTCAGTAGCGGGATTATAGACAAGGCCGGCGACGAGACGGTCTTCGCGCTCCAAGCCGATGGAGATAGCGAAGACCGGCAGGCCGTGGAGAAAGTTGGAGGTGCCGTCGAGCGGATCGATCAGCCAGCGATGGCTCTTGTCGGACCCTTCGACGATGCCGCCTTCCTCCATAACAAAGCCGTAGCCGGGGCGCGCCTTTGACAGCTCTTCAAACAGGGTCTTCTCGGCGCGCTTGTCGGCCGCCGTGACGAAATCGCCAGGACCTTTCACCGAGACTTGCAGGTTCTCCACCTCTCCGAAGTCGCGTTTGAGGCCGCGGCCCGCTTTCAGAGCGGCGGCGGTCATCACATTCATCAAGGCGGAGCGAATCATTCAGAAGAGCCTAAGGAAGATGATTGCGGGAGGTTCCACGCTTTTGAGCGCGGCGGGACATTCCGGAGGAACGCTAAGGCTTTGTTTGCGCCAGATTTCGCCGCAGGGCCAGTCTCTTTTTTGGCTTCGCGCCGGCGGCAAAGACATTTGGAAAAGTCACGATTTGATGCGGCCGTTAACCCTATATTAATAATTTGTCATCTAGCCTCGATGCATCCCTTCAGTGGGATGTCCGAGTGGCTTCTTCTCCACTCGTCCTTGATGCCTCCCTGTCAAGAAGCCTTGAGAGCCGCTTTGCGGCTCTCTTTTTGCGCGTTAAAGCAGGTTCCGAAAAAGTTGACAGACTTTTTCGATGAGAACCTGCTCTAATCTTTTGATTTTGAGCGATTCCTTATCGATCACATGATTCGATGTGATCGGGAAGCGCTCTGAGGCGAGGCCCAATCCCAATTAAGGTTAAGGAAAGGCTAAGCGCGCGCCACTCGGTCGCCTGCGCTACTGTCCGTGCATCGAAGGCGCTGTCGCGCCGAACTTGCGTGAGCGTCGTATGGCTAGAGTCACAGGCAGCGCCGGAGAAAAACAGCAGCCGGTCTCATTCGTCGAAAAGCTTGCGGAATCTGAGGGATTTTGCGCTCTGTTCCGCGAGGGCATGACCCTTGTGGAGGAGGCGGCCTTTTATCTGGATGGCGACGGGCGTTTGGAGTCCAAAGCTCTGGCGCGAGGGGAAGCTCTCGCCTATGCGGCCGAGAGCATGCGGCTGACGACCCGGCTGATGCAGATCGCATCCTGGCTCTTGCTGCAGAGGGCGGTAAATCAGGGCGAACTGACGCGTCATCAGGCGGCGAGCAATCGCCATCGCGTAAAGCTTCGTGAGCAGGAGCTGGCCTCGGCTCCCGACGTCTTCCAGCGGCTGCCTGAGCGCCTGCGCGAGCTGTCGTTGCACTCGCTGCGTCTGCAGGCGCGGATCATGCATCTCGACCGGCTGATCTATGCGCCTCAGCCTGCCTCCGCCGGGCCCGCATTGGCGCTGCGCCCAATTGAGGCGCAGATCGCGAGGCTGCGAGAAGCCTTCGCCCGCTAATATCCTGACGGGCGATTGGGGCTGCGGTTCATCCGCCGCCCTGTTACTTCTTGCCCTTGTTCCCGCCGAACGAAATATTGCCGAACCGGGAGTTAAAGCGCGACAGCCGGCCGCCGCGGTCGAGGAGCTGGGTCGATCCGCCCGTCCAGGCGGGGTGCGTCTTGGGGTCGATGTCGAGATGCATCGTGTCCCCCTCCTTACCCCATGTGGAGCGGGTCGTATATTCCGTGCCGTCGGTCATGACGACCTTGATCGAATGATAGTTGGGGTGGATGTCCTTTTTCATGGCGACGCATCCTTACTGCGATAGAAACGGCTGAAAGCCCCGCGCCGCAGCGGCGCGAGGTCGGCCGGTCGAAACAAGCGAATTTGACGGCGCTGATAACGCAATGCGGGCAAATGGGCAAGTTGCCCCCTGGGCGGCGCGCCGAAGCGCCGAAAGCGAGGAACAGAGAAAATGGCCAAATACCGGGCCGATCTGCCGCAACTGAAACCCGCTCTCTTCATCAGCGACGGCGGCCTCGAGACGACGCTTATTTTCCATGAGGGCGTCGACCTGCCGCATTTCGCGTCTTTCGTTCTGCTCGACAGCGAGGAGGGGCAGGCGCGGCTGCGCGACTATTACGAGCGTTACCTGGCCATTGCGCGCCGCCACGGCCTCGGGCTCATCTTGGATACGCCGACTTGGCGCGCCAACCGCGACTGGGGCGGGAAGCTCGGCTACGACGCCAAAGATTTGAAGCGCATCAACACGTTCTCGATCAGGCTCTTGGAAGAACTTCGCGACGCCTGGGAAACGCCGGAAACGCCGATCGTCATCGCCGGAGTCCTGGGTCCTCGCGGAGACGGCTACGCCGCAGGGCGCATGACCGCGAAGGAGGCGCAGGACTACCACGCGCCGCAGATCGCGGCCTTCGCCGAAACCGAGGCCGACATGGTGGCCGCCTATACTTTGAATGATGTCGAGGAAGCGATCGGCGTCGCGCGCGCGGCCCGCGCGCTCGGCATGCCAAGCTCAATTTCCTTCACCGTGGAGACCGATGGCAAGCTCATCGGCGGCCTTAGCTTGCGCGACGCCATCGAGACGGTGGATCGCGAGACCGAGGCGGCTCCCGCCTATTACATGATCAATTGCGCCCATCCGACGCATTTCGAGCAGGCGCTGTCGGCGGACGAGCCATGGATGAAGCGGCTCTTCGGCGCCAAGGCCAACGCCTCGACAAAGAGTCACGCCGAGCTCGATCGATCGGACACGCTCGATTCCGGCGATCCGCTCGATCTTGGCCGCAGGTATTCCAAGCTGCGCCAGCATTATCCGGGCTTGCGTATCCTTGGCGGCTGTTGCGGGACAGACGACCGCCACGTCGCGGCGATCTGCGAAGCCTGCGGCTAGCCTAGGCGGCGAGCATCCTCTGCACCTCGGTGACCAGATCCCGTAGATGAAACGGCTTGGAGAGGATTTTTGCCTGTCGCGGCGCGCGACTGTCCGGATTGAGCGCGACGGCGGCGAAGCCGGTGATGAACATGACTTTTATGTCCGGATCGAGCTCGGTCGCGCGGCGGGCGAGTTCGATTCCATCCATCTCAGGCATGACGATGTCGGTCAGGAGAAGTTCGAAGGGCTCGATCCGAAGCTGATCATAGGCGGAAAGCCCGTTATCGAACGAGGTGACCGAAAAACCGGCCTGTTGCAAAGCCTTTACTAGAAAACGCCGCATGTCGTTGTCGTCTTCAGCAAGCAGAATTCGTGTGGCCAGCCTATCGTTCATCGCCATCCTCGCGTGTTTTTCGCCATATCGCCTGATATTTCTAAATTTCAGATGAAACCGAGGTGGCGGCGCGTTAACTTAGCGCCCAATATAGCGTGAAGCGCCATCCTTTATCGAGGCCCATCCGCCACGCCGGCGCTAGATTGAATAAGGTTGTTGCGACGCGGGACCGAGACGAGCGAATGAACGATCGCATGCGCGAATCGCGCGAAACGAAGATGGGGACGACGCCTTGCTGCGAGCCGGAATTCGAGCGCGCGTTCGACATCCTCGAGCCTGATAAGCTGACTTCGCCCCTGGTTTTTTCCTCGCCGCATTCGGGCCGGATCTATCCAGCGCATTTTCTTGCCGCATCGCCGCTCGATACGGCGACCTTGCGCCGTTCCGAAGACGCCTATGTCGACGATCTCTTCGCTGCGGCCTCGTCCATCGGGGCGCCTTTGCTGCGGGCGCGCTTTCCTCGCGCCTACCTTGATCTCAATCGCGAACCTTACGAACTCGATCCCAAGCTCTTCGACGGGGCCTTGCCGGCTTTCGCCAACACGCGTTCGCTGCGCGTTGCGGCGGGACTAGGCACGATTCCCCGCGTGGTCGCCGACGCGCGCGAAATCTATGAAAGCCGCCTCACGCTCGATGAGGGGCTGCGGCGGATCGATAGCCTCTACAAGCCATATCATTCCGCCTTGCGTGGATTGATGGAGCGCGCCGAATCTCGTTTTAACCTCGCCGTGCTGATCGACTGCCATTCGATGCCGTCGACGGGGGCTCGCGATCCGCTGCTGGCGGCGCGAGGCGACAAGCGGCGCATGGATTTCGTCATCGGCGATCGTTACGGCGCGAGCGCCTCCACCGGACTGGTCGACGTTATAGAGGATCGGTTGCGCGGCCGCGGCTATCACGTCATGCGCAACCGTCCCTACGCGGGCGGCTTCATCACCGAACACTACGGCAAGCCCGCCGCCGGTTGGCATGCTCTGCAGATCGAAGTGTCGCGCGGGCTTTACATGGACGAGTCTACGCTCCAAAAGAACGCGCGCTTCGACACTGTGGCCCGCGATCTCGGAGACGTTCTGGCGGCGGTGGCGCGGCGCGAAGACTTGGGCGAGATTTTGGGCGGCGAGCGGCGGGCGGCGGCCGAGTAGCTGGACGCTCGAGGCGCCCGCCTGGAGCTGGCATGACCGCCGTCGATTTCGAGAAATTCGTTGAGCATCTCGCCGATGTTTCGGCGGAAGCGATTATGCCCTTCTTCCGGACGGCGCTCGCCGCCGACGACAAGGCGCATGGCGGGGCTTTCGATCCCGTGACGGAAGCCGACCGCGCCGCAGAACTCGCCATGCGGCGCTTAATCGAAACGACCTTTCCCGGCCACGGCATTTATGGCGAGGAATTCGGCCAGTTACGCGAAGACGCCGAATATGTCTGGGTGCTCGATCCGATCGACGGCACCAAGAGCTTCATCTGCGGCTTGCCGCTCTGGGGCACGCTGATTGGCCTCACCCATGGCGGCCGGCCCTGCTATGGCCTAATGAGCCAGCCGTTCACGCGCGAGCGTTTCTTCGGCGACGGCGAGGCTGCGCATTGGCGCGGCCCGTCGAGGGGGGCGGATGGCGCGCGGGGGGCTCTCGAGACGCGAAGACTTGCGACGCGTTGCTGTTCCAAGCTCGCGCAGGCGACGCTGATGACCACCTCGCCGCTGTTGATCGACCCGGCGCTGCGCGACAATTTCCATCGCGTCGAGCGCGCGGCGCGGCTTTCGCGTTATGGGGGCGACTGCTACGCCTATTGCGCGCTCGCCTCTGGCCATGTCGACCTGGTCATCGAGACGAATTTGCAGCCCTACGACATCGTCGCGCTGATTCCGATCATCGAGGGCGCCGGCGGCGTCGTCACCAATTGGGAAGGCGGCCCCGCGGCGCCGGGAGGCGCCATCATTGCGGCGGGCGATCCGGCGCTGCACGAGGAAGCGTTAAAGCTGCTCCGAGCATAGATCACGCTGCATTTGGGCGGAATCGCCCAAATGCAGATAACGTGATCGATCTTAGAAATTTAGAGCGCGCTTTAAGCGAAAAACCGGATTCCACTTTTTCGCAGCGCGCTCTATGCGACAGCCACTTCTCCCGGAATGAAGGCGTCGAAGGCGCGCCAGAACTGGCTGCGGAATTCATCGCGCTCCATCATGAGTTCATGCTTGGCGCCGGGGACCATCGCGAGAGCGCCGCTGTTGAGATTTAGCGCGAAACGTTCGATCGCGCCGTTCGAGACGATCATCTCGCGTCCGCAGCCAAACATCAGAACGGCCGCACGGATTCTGCGCGCGTAGTCGGGCGACTCGAAGCCTCTCATCAGTCGGAATGCGGCGTTTACCCAGCCGATTGTCGGATCGCCGATGGCGAGTTGCGGCGCCGCCCTGAGGATCGCCGCGTTTCGTTCGAAGCGAACGGGATCGGTGGTCAGGAGATTCCCTTTGAAGGGCTTCTCGATAAAGGAAGCGCCAGTCCCGCCTGGGATGTACATTCCGCCAAATCCGCACATGTCGAGGGTGTCGGCGAGCCACCGCGTCGCACGCGGAAAGCGCAAATTAGCAAGATCGATCATGGGCGCGGTCAGCACGAAACGCTCGAACGGCGTTCTTCCCGAATGCGCCGCGTCGAGCATGATGGCCGCGCCCATCGAATGGGCGAGAGCGAACCAGGGTTGCGGCCGATCGCTCAGAACATGTGTGATGAAAACATCGAGGTCGCGCTGATATTGCGAGAAGTCGTCAATATGTCCCTTGCGCGGGTCGTCGAGTTCGCGTTCAGAGCCGCCCTGACCGCGCCAGTCGAGCGCGACCACGTCGAGCCGGCGCCTGCGCAAATCCTGGATCGTCTCGAAATATTTCTCGATGAATTCATTGTGGCCCTGAAACAAGGCCACTGTGCCGCGCGCCCTCTCGCTGCAAGGGAAAGCAGCAGCGCGCAAGTTGCGTCCGTCCCGCGTCCTCAGAGCGTAGACCGTGGCGCCGTCAGGGATAGGATTGTGGGGCGATGCAACAAGTTCTCGCATAGGGTCTCCTCGGCGCTCGACGCCGATTCCTTGCGCGAACATAATGCATTTTGGCGACGAGGCCGAGCGGCGAGGTTTTTAGTCGGCGCGCTCATGCGCCGGAACGATATGCGGGAAGCTCTTACCCGCCTTTGCGTTCGCGGCGCATTAGCAGGCCGGCGCCGGCAAGCATGGCGAGGAGCCCCAGGCCGCCCGCCCAGGCGCGGCGCGTCGGCGAATCAAGATCGAGGTCGCCGCGCTTCTGACCGGAGATGCGCTTCAACTCCGAGCGGATTTCGGCGGCTTCGCGCAGCCTCGTGTCCTCGTCATTGATCTTCGCCGCCGCGCCGATGAGCTGCGACCAGCCCTCGGTATAGGTGTAGCCGCCGGGGTTCATATGCGCGAGCCCCTTGTAGTGCTTGATCTGATGGTGCTCCCACATATCGGCGAAGACATATTCGATGGCGCTCGGATTATTGCCCTTCTGCCAGAAGAGCTGGAAGAAGCCGCCGGCGTCGTCCTTTTCCGGCGCGGGCGGCGCCGGACGGTTCGTCGTCTGGCCAGGCAGTAGTCTGTCATTATAGAGCTTCACGAGGACGCTACGCGCCTTCTCGGTGATCTCGAGACCGGAGATGATGCCCTTATCCATGCCGTCGAGATAGGCGCGCGCGAAACTGTCGGAGTGACAGTTGGAGCAGGTTGAGACCCACGACTCCTTGCGCTGCGTGAACCAAGGGTGGTTCAAGTTTTCCGCGATCTTGGGCATCGGCACGAAGGCCCAGCGCGCCTTGCGCACCATGTTGTGCGTGAACTTGCCCTCATATTCCATGTGGCAGAAGGCGCAGGTCGGGGCGTTCATCTTGCCCTTTTCCATCGCGTCGGCGAGACGGACGTTCCAGTCCCATGTGTCGCCGCGCGTCTGATAGATCGTGCCGTGCTTCGAAAGCATGTAGCCTTCGAATTCATTGTGATCGACGCCATTGTGGCATTGCGCGCAGGCTTGCGGCTTACGCGCTTCAACGGCCGAAAATTCATGGCGTGTATGGCAGGAGTTACATGTCGTCTGCGGCGTGTGGCAGAAGGTGCAGCCTTCGGCGACTTCGCGCTGCTCCATCGCCGCCCACACGGCGTTCTCGACATTGGCCTTCATCGATAGCGCATGTGACGGATGGCCCGGCTTCCACTGATCTTGCGGCCAGGTGAAGGTGTCGCGCTCTGACTCGCGTTCGGCGAATTGCTGGACATGGCACTGTCCGCAGGCGGCGGCGTCCGGCATTTTCAGTTCGGTCTTGTGTTGACCGTGCTCCTTGCCGACTCCCATATGGCAATCGATGCAGCCGACCTCTTTCAGCGTTTCGCCGGCCTTGAGCGTTCCCATCGAGCGGAGGTTGTTCTCAACCTCCGTGATCATCGCCTTCTTATAGGCGCGGACATCCGAGTCGGGGAGATTGCGGATCGAATCGAGATTGCCGTGCACGCTGCCCTTCCAGCTATGCGTCCAGCCGGGCGTCGCCTGCTGATGGCATTCGATGCATTGCGCGCGCTGTGCGTCGACGTCGATCGTCTGCGGCGGCTTATAGAAGTCGTGCGGGTTGAGATATTTCGAGATCGGAATCGGCTCCCAATATTTCGAGAACGAGCCTTTTCCGGCGCCTTGCGATTCGTCGTAGTAGCGCTTGGTCAGCGCGTCATAGAGCTCTTTGGGGGAAGCGCTTTTTGAAAGGCCAAGCGCCTTGAAGGTTTCGTCCGGCGTCTCGGCGAATGTCGGAGCGCTGACGGCGAAGGTCAGGGCAGTCGCAAGGATCGTTGCAAGGATCAGCGTAAGGCGAGCCGCGCAAATAAAAATCTTTGTCAAATTCCGCATGCTCTCTCTCGCCCGTCCCGTTCCCCGTTCGGCGTCTGGCTGCATTGTCGGGCGCCAAGGCGGTGAGGGGAAAGGACCACAGACTTCCTCGCCAATGAGGCCACCCGTCCCTGATCGGCTCGTCAAGGCGCGGCGTGGCGATAAATGAAGGGAAACGATGACGACACGCTCATTCCCTTCCGCTTTAAGGACCGCCGAGGCCCCGCCCGGCATGCGCCTTTACGCGATCGGCGATATCCATGGCCGCGCCGATCTTCTTCACGTTCTCACTGAGGCGATCGCGGAAGACCTCGCAGCAAACCGTTGCGGACAGGCGGTGACGATTTTCGTCGGCGATTATATCGACCGCGGCCTCGGATCCAATGGCGTTTTGAAGCGCTTGTCGGCGGGGGATGTTCCGACCCCAATCGTTACCCTGCGCGGCAACCACGAAGAAGCGCTGCTGCGCTTCCTCGATGACGCGTCTAATCTCGACGATTGGGTGTACAATGGCGCGCTGACGACGCTGCATTCTTATGGCGTCGACGCCGGCGAGGAGGTGGCGAAAGGCGGGGCGTCACAAGTTCGCGTGAAATTCCTCGCGCATTTCCCGAAGGAACATCGCCGCTTCATCGAAGAGACCCGGCTTTGGGCGGAATATGGCGGCTATTTCTTCTGCCACGCCGGCGTGCGGCGAAGCCGGCCTTTGCATCTGCAGGACCCATACGATCTGATGTGGATTCGCGAGGGCTTTCTCGACTGCGAGCAGTCCTTCGGGAAGGTGATCGTGCACGGACATACGCCGCACACTAACGTCGAGGATTTGCCGAACCGGATCAATCTCGACACCCGCGCGGTGAGCAGCGGCGTGCTCACCGCGGTCGCGCTGGAGGGCTTCGAACGGCGGTTTATTCAGACCGCGTGACTTCAGCCGACGCGAAGCTCGAAAGCGTTTTCGAGATGACGCGGCAGCCTGCGCGGCGCGACGAAAATGGCGTCGGCGCGCAGCGTATAGGTCATCGCCCAAGGATTCGCCGCGAGCCATCGGCCTGCAGCCTGCGAGAAGCGTTTTTGTTTTTGCGGCGTGATGGCGATGGCTGCATCATCGAGATCGCCGCGCGCTTTCACTTCGACGAAGGCGATCGTGCGGCCGCGCCGCGCGACGATGTCGATTTCGCCGCCATGCGCCCGAAAATTACGCGCGAGAATTTGATAGAGCCGCGCCCGCAGCCACAGGGTCGCCGCCGTCTCGGCGTGAAGACCGTAGACATAGGCGGCGCGGCGGGCGTCAGGACGACCGCTCAAAAATATCTCCCTCAGTGATTGGTGACGAGATGACTCTGGATCACGATACAGGTGTGCACTAAGCTCTCGAAACTGGTAAAGCAAATGATCACTCGGGGCGTCGCTCAAGCGCGTAGGTGCAAGGACTTTGGTAGCTAGGGCGCTCGAATATCCAATGACAATTATCAGTCTCCTATCGAAGTTATTCAACAAACCTAAACGCGAGGAAATTTTATTAACGCCGCTGGAGCCAATAGAACCCGTAAACCCACTTGAGGCAATAGAACCTGTCGCTTCCGTTCGCCCAACGTGCCATGTGAAGTCCATTGAGTTTATATGCGGGAAAAAACTGTCCATCAATAGGAATGAAATCATTGTAATAGTTGGGCCAAATAACTCTGGTAAAAGTTGTACACTGCGTGAAATAAGAGCCAAGCTTAGGCTTGGAAATAAATTTAAAGGCATCTTACTGAAAACCGCCGATTTTGTATTCGGCACGGGAAATATGGCCGAGTGGCTAAAGAAAAACTCACGCTTTAAGGGAGCTTGGTATTTAGTTGAAGGCGTTGACACACAAATTTACGATTCTGCAATAGAAACATATTGGCCCAAAAAAAATGAGCGTGGGGTTGATGATTTGCATCAGATTTTTTGCAAATTTTTGTCGACAGAAGAGCGCCTTATTCGCTTCAACGACACTAAACTGCCCAACTATTACGAAGAGGTTTCGTCCCATCCCCTGCACATGATTTATAGAGATGAAAAACTGGAAGCGAAACTAAACGAGATTTTCCTTAAAACGTTTCGAAGAAGCATTAGATTGAACCGGAAGGCTGGGAGTGTTGCCTCTTTGGAGCTAGGAGACGGTGTAAATCATGCGACGAAGGACCAATTCAGCTATGCACGCTTGTCCGAACAGGGGGATGGGGTGCGGGCGTTCGCAGGAGTCATTGGGAGCGTTCTCGCGTCTGACGCCGATATCTTATTAATTGACGAGCCAGAAGCATTCTTGCACCCGCCTCAAATTGCTTTACTAGCGCGTTTGCTTGCCAGAGAAGTTCCGCTAGGGCGACAGCAATTCATCGCAACTCATAGCATTGATTTCTTGCGCGCCATCCTTGACCAACGAGAACGTCCGGTAAGAATTTTACGTCTCTCTCGTGGAGCAAACGGCGGCGACGTGAAGGAGCTCAGCTCGGAAGCCTTACGAAAAGTTTGGCAGGACTCTTTATTGAGATATTCAAGAGTTCTTGATGGTCTATTTCATGACGGCGTAGTGGTCTGTGAAAGTGACTCGGACTGTCATTTCTACGCGGCGTTGCATGAGGCAATTGAAGAGGATGACCTCGTTCGCCGTGATTTGGCATTTGTGCATGGCGCCAGCAAATCGCGCATTCCCACGATAGTCCGTGCATTGAAGGCTATAGGGGTCCCAACTCGCGTTGCGACTGACTTTGATATCCTTGGCTCCGAAAGGGATTTAGAGCAAATTTGCGAGGCGCTGGGAGGAGCTTGGGGTGATCTCCAACGAGATTATAAAGTTGTTAAGTCATCCATTGAGCAGCGCCGAACAGAACTTTCCACCGCAGAAACAAGGGAAGCGATTTCCTCTGCACTGAACAGAGTTAAATCAAGTAGCATCCCTGATGGGACCATAAAAGAAATCAAGCAGATAATTGGAAAATCCTCTGCATGGTCAGAAGCGAAGAAATTGGGAAAAACTTTCATACCTACTGGAGACGCGTCTGCTGTCTACCAACAGCTTGAAGTTAAATTGCGAGACTTGGGACTGTTTATAGTTCCCGTTGGAGAGCTGGAGAGCTTTTATCGCTCCTCCGCAAACCACGGCCCAGCATGGCTGCCAGACGTTCTGGAACTCGACCTGAGGATATCGCCTCAGCTTGCCGAAGCTAGAGATTTTGTTCGAGCGTTAACGCAGGGCTTCTAAGAGCTGAGTCCGATCAAATACGGCGGGGCGAGCCACTACCCCTCACCCGGCTGCTGCGCAGCCACCCTCTCCCAAAGGGAGAGGGTGGCACGTTCTCACTTCCCGCGCCCTGCCGCGAGCTCCAATGCGCGCGCATAGACTTGGCGCCGAGGCTGGCCGGTCGCCGCTGAAACGACGCTCGCAGCGTCTTTCACGGAATGGGCCGTGAGCGCCTCTTCGATTTTGGCGTCGAGATCGGCGGCCGAGGCCTGCGCCGCGCCGGCGCCGGGCGGGGCGACGAGCAGCACGATTTCGCCCCTTGGCGGTTCCTCTTCGGCGAGCGCCGAGGCGAGTTCATCGAGAGCGCCACGGCGGACGGATTCGAACATCTTCGTCAATTCGCGGGCGATCGCCGCGTCGCGTTTGCCGAGAACCGCCGCGCAATCGGCAAGCGTTTCGACCAGCCGTCGCGGGCTTTCGAAAAACACCAGCGTGCCGGGAATTTGCGCAAGTTCGGCGAGTCGCGCGCGGCGCGGACCGCTCTTGTGCGGGAGAAAGCCCTCAAAAAAGAAGCGATCGGTCGGCAGACCGGCGACGACCAACGCCGCCAGCACGGCGGAAGGGCCGGGCACCGAGCTCACATGCACGCCTTTCTCGAGCGCCTCCTGCACGAGTTTGAACCCAGGATCGGAAACGAGCGGGGTGCCGGCGTCGGAGACGAGCGCGAGCTTCGCCCCGGCCTCGAGCCGCGCCAAAAGATGCGGGCGAATGACTTTGGCGTTGTGCTCGTGATAGGCGATGAGCGGCGTCGAAATCCCGTAATGCGCGAGCAGCGTCTTGGTGACTCGCGTATCCTCCGCGATCACCGCGTCCGCGGCGGCGAGGGTGGAGAGGGCGCGAAAGGAGATGTCCTTCAGATTGCCGATCGGCGTCGCGACCAGATGCAGTCCGGGCTCGATTCTTTCGGCTTCGGCGCGCAGGCCGAAGGCGGTGTAGCTCGCAGAAGGCGGGGAAGCAGCCTCGATATTCATGGGCGTCGCCAATGTTCGTTCTTTTTAAGATACTGGGTGTTCGATAAAGAGGACAAGCGCTAACTGCGCGCGAGGCCGCAATTCTTCCAAATGGCCTGTCTATTGACTTTCGGCCAGGGACCCGGACCTTAGCGCACAAATAGCCGCGCCGTGGCGGGAGCCTTGGTCGCAGGGGGATTTCATGCCGACATTGTCTTCTCACGCGCGCGCCGGCGCGCCAAGGCGCTGGGCCGTGATGAAACATGCCGCGCTTCTCGGCTTCGCCGCCTTACTTGCGGCCTGCAATCCCACGGCCGGACCATGGACGCCGGGCGCGCGCGACCTGAAGTTGAGCGCCTCGACGCAGGTCGCGCCTGGGGAAGGCGAAACGATCGGGACCGGCGCGGTGAAGATCGGGCTGATCGTGCCTCTAACGGGCCCATCTGGACCTTCCTCCGTCGGCGCGTCGCTGCTTAACGCCGCAAAGCTCGCCTATGCCGACAGCGGCGAGAATGACGTGACGATCCTCGTCAAAGACGACCGCTCGACGCCGTCGGGCGCCGCCGCGGCGACTCAGGCGGCGATCAATGAGGGCGCCGAAATCATTTTAGGCCCGGTGTTCGGCGCCGGCGTCAAGGAGGCGAGCCGCGTCGCGCGCGCCGCCAACAAGCCGATGATCGCCTTTTCCACCGACTCCTCGGCGGCGGGCCGCGGCAGCTATCTTCTTTCATTCCCGGTCGAGGGCTATGTCGACCGGGGCGTCAGTTTCGCTTCGCAGCACGGCAAGAAGTCGATCGCGGCGCTCGTTCCTGAAAACGACTACGGCACGCTCGCGATGGCGCAGTTCCAACAGAGCGCAGCGACCTATGGCATCCGCGTGCCGGTCATCGAGCGTTACAAGCCCGGCGCGCCGGGCGATTCCGTGAAGCGTCTCGCCGCCGTGCGCGATCAATTCGACGCGCTGTTCATTCCAGAGCAGGCCGAGGCGATGCAGGCGGTGTCGAAGGAGCTTGTGGCGAACGGCATCGACTCGAAGAAGGTGCAGATATTCGGCACTGGCCTTTGGAACGACGCGCGCACGCTGAGCCTTCCGGCGCTGCAGGGGGCCTGGTTTACGGCGCCGGAAAACGCCGGCTTCAACGCCTTCGCGCAGCGCTACAAAACGAAATACGGCTCCGATCCTGCGCGCGTCGCGACGCTCGCCTATGATGCAGTGTCGCTTGCCATCGCGCTGTCGCGCTCACAGGGCTCGCAACGCTATTCGGAAAGCGTGCTGACCAATCCGTCCGGGTTCAACGGCGCTGACGGCGTGTTCCGCTTCAAGCCGGACGGCGCCAATGAGCGTGGCCTATCGGTGCTCGAGATCGGCGGCGGATCGGCGAAGATCATCTCGCCGGCGCCGCGCAATTTCACTGGCAACGGCGCGTAAGCGTTCTCGGCTCTATTTCAACTCAGCTCTGGCGATTTTCCTGCGCTGACGCCTCTTGAAGACCGTCCACGCTGCTCCCTTTAAGCATCAAGAGCGCGGCCGCGCGCCAAGCGCCGCGCAGGGAGCACCGACATGGAAACGAACAAGGTTCCCACACCCGAAGAACGTCATGCGCTTCGCGAAGTCGTCGGCGTTTTCGACACGGTCGACAATTTGCAGTCGGCGATCGACGATCTTCTTACCGGCGGCTTCGACCGTTCGGAGATCAGCCTCCTCGCGGAAGAGGATAAAGTGCGGCAGAAGCTCGGCGACAAGGACGTGAGCGCCGGCGAACTCGAAGATAGTCCCTCTGCGCCGCGCACGCCCTACATCGACGCCGAGTCGCTCAATATCGGCAAGGCCTCGATCGTTGGCGTTCTCTTCTATGTGGGCGTGATCATTGGCGCGGGGCTCGCCCTGGCGTTGGGTCTATCGCTTACGAGCGCCATCGCCATTGGCCTGTTGACTGGCGGCGCCGCCGGCGTCGTGGGTCTGATGATTTCGAAGCTCGTGGCCGACCGTCAGACCAGTTGGGCGCAGTCGCAATTAAAGCACGGCGGACTGCTGCTTTGGGCCCGCGCCTGGAACGACGAGCGGGAGCGCGCGGCGATGGAGATTATGCGGCGTCACGGCGGACGCGACGTGCATGCCCATGTCGGGGCGTAGGCGCGACCGTCGATTGTCAACTGAACGCATCGTTTCCAGCGTTATAAGGCGCTCCGGCCGCCGTGAGCGGCCGGACTCTTGTTTTACGTGGCGCTATGCGTGCGTCGGCGGTTCTGTTCGTTTGTTGCTCGGCGATCGTCGCGCGGTCCGCCTTGGCTGGCGCGTGGCTAATGCCATCGGGCAGGGGACAGGCGATCGTCACAACGACGTTTGCCGATGCGCGCAAAGCCTATGACGCGAACGGCCGTCTGATCGAGACGCCCTCCTATCGAAAGTTCGAGTCTCGCGTTTACGTCGAGCATGGCCTCTTCGACTGGCTGACGATTGTCGGCGAGGGCGGCTACATGAATTTCCACGGCGCCGCCGCGCCATACGATTACCTAAGCGCGCTCATTGAGGAAGCCAAAGCCGGTCTGCCGTTGTCGGCGCCAAGGCCGCCGCCGGGACCGCATTATGAGGGCCTCGGACTGGGCGCGATTGGCGCGCGGACGCGACTCTTCACCTGGGGCGATTACATTGTGTCGCTGCAAGCGGGCGCGCGGGCGGCTTCTCCGGCGGCGCGGCGTTTCCTCGATATGCGCGATGGCGTTCAAGCCGATCTGAGGCTTCTCGTCGGCCGACCGTTTGATGTTTTCGGCCTGCCCGCGTTCATCGACGCCGAATTGGGCTATCGATCGCGCGGGCAGAACGGGGAGGAGATCCGGGCGGATTTTACTGCAGGCCTGAGGCCGCTAGCTCCTGTCCTGATTCTTGCGCAAAGTTTTTCGGCCTTCGCGCCGAGAGGCGGCCCTGCGGGCGTAGTCGCTGCGCAAAAGTTTCAACTGAGCGCCATTTACGACGCGACCGCTTCACTCTCTTTCCAAATCGGCGCGATCGCCGCCGTCGGCGGCGTGAATTCGCCCGCCGAGCGCGGTCTGATCAGCGCGTTATGGTGGCGATATTAGTCGACGATCTGCTCGACTTTGACCTGCGTTATGCCAGCCGATCTGAAACCGAGAGTTTCAGCAGCCGCGACCGACACGTCGATGACGCGGCCGCGCGTGAAGGGGCCGCGATCGTTCACCGTGACGACGACGGAATGATTGTTACGCAAATTGGTCACTCGAACCCGCGAGCCAAAGGGGAGCGTACGATGCGCGGCCGTGTAGGCGCCGACATGCGCGCCGCTCGCGGTTCTGCCCTTGAGCCGATAGTAAGACGCCTTGCCGACCCATTCGCTTGCCTGCGCCTCAAAGCCGAGAACATTCGCGGCGCCGAGGACCAAGAGTGCGGACATCAATTTTTTCAATATTTTGTTCCTTATTTCAAGTTTCTCGTCAGCTGCTCGGCCAATAGAAATCGCCTGTGACCAAATAAAGGCTGGATCATAGCCAAAAGACCGTCCACTCCGGCAACAGACCAAGAAGACTTGGCCGATGTTTAATTGAACGTCGTTCAATTGTTGCTTGTTACTATTTTATCTTGGCGCCAGGACGTCATCGCAGGACGTCGGTGAAACATGTTGCATAAGAGCAACACTATCGAATTATTTACGACGGCAAGCCTGCGGGCGTCGGGTGGAGGTCGGATATTCAACAGCTTGAACTGTGGGAGAGGCGCGCAATGTACCCGGCTGCGGAGCTGCGGCGGACACTGAGTGGCGGGACTTATTTCGGTTCGCCAGCGCGTTTCTAGCAAGAGCGGGAAAGGAGCTGGACATGTCTAAATCGATCAAAACGGCGGCGGCGACCGGCGCCCTGCTCATCGGCTTGATGGCCGATTCCGGCGTCGCTAAGGCGCAACGATGGGACGGATGGCATGGCTTCGGCTGGGGCGGCGGCGGCTTTCGCGGCGCGGTTCTGCCCGGCGTCGGCTGGCGCGGCGGCTGGGGCGGCGACGCGGGCGGCTGGGGCCGGCCTGCGGGCTGGGGCCGGCCTTGGGGCTGGAGCTATTACCGCCCATGGCGACGACCCTGGTACGGCGCGGGGCTCGTGGGCGCGGGGGCGGGCTGGGGTTGGCCCTATTATTCGAACGTCGCCTCTGACAGCTGCTATCAGCTCCGTCCCGTATGGACCTATTGGGGCTGGCGGCGCCAGTGGGTGAATGTCTGCTGGGGCGGCTACGGCGGCTGGGGCGGCTATGGCGGCTCGAACGGCGGTTGGGGCTGGTAAGCCGAGCCTTTTGCTTGTCCGACATGAGCGCCCTTCCGATATTCGGGAGGGCGTTTCGCATTGATTGCATCACTCCCAGCCGAGCGGTTGCGGCGACGCTGAGAATGGCTAGATTGCGGGCGTCGTCACTCGCGAGGCCATTTCATGCCGCAGCATGCGCGCGTCATCATCATCGGCTCCGGCCCGGCCGGCTATACGGCGGCGATCTACGCCGCGCGCGCGTTGCTCGAGCCGATGCTCATCGCCGGCTTCGATCAGGGCGGCCAGCTCATGATCACGACCGACGTGGAGAACTATCCCGGCTTCGCCGAGCCGATCCAGGGGCCATGGCTCATGGAGCAGATGCGTTTGCAGGCCGAACATGTCGGAACGAAGCTCGTCTCGGATCACCTCGTCGAGGCGCATCTCGACGAGCGGCCTTTTAGGCTCACCGGAGATTCCGGCGCGTCTTACACCTGCGATTCGCTGATCATTGCGACCGGCGCCAAGGCGAAATGGCTTGGCCTGCCGAGCGAGGAGAAGTTTAAAGGCTTTGGCGTCTCCGCCTGCGCGACATGCGACGGCTTCTTCTTCCGCGGCAAGAGAGTGATTGTCGTTGGCGGCGGCAACACCGCGGTCGAGGAAGCGCTCTATCTTTCAAATCTCGCGTCGCATGTGACGATCATCCACCGCCGCGATGAATTCCGCAGCGAGCGGGTGCTCGTGAAGCGTCTGCTCGCGCAGGAAAACGTCTCGATTCTCTTCAATCACGTCATCGAAGAGATCGTCGGGGAGGAGGGCCCGCTGAGCGTCACCGGCGCGCGCGTCAAGAATGTCGCGACGGGCGCGATCCATACGCTTGCGGCGGACGGCGTCTTCGTCGCCATCGGCCATTCGCCGGCTTCTGAACTTTTCCGCGGCCAGCTAACGATCAAGCCCTCCGGCTACATCGCCGTCGAACCTGGAACGACGCGCACGAGCATGCCGGGCGTCTACGCCGCCGGCGACGTCGCTGACGAGGTCTATCGTCAGGCGGTCACTGCGGCGGGACTGGGCTGCATGGCGGCGCTCGAAGTGGAGAAATTTCTCCTTGAGGCGCCAAAGACGGCGGTCAAGGAAGTCGCCTGAACTATTTGCGGGAAAGCAAGTGCGCTGGACGCTTGCATTCCCCTCCCCCCGCTTGCGGCGGGGAGGGGCAGGGGTGGGGGGATGAACGACAAAACAGATCGTTCAGATCCGCGAACGCCCCGCGCCCGTAAGCTGCGACGTGAGGCGACGCCGGCAGAACGTAAGCTTTGGACACAGCTCCGGCAGCTCGAAATCAAGAACGGTCATTTCCGCCGACAGTCCCCGATCGGCCCTTATTATGCGGATTTCGCCTGTCATCGCACGCGCATTGTCATCGAGATAGACGGCGCGCAACATGGCTTCGACGACGAACGGCTGCGCGATGAAAAGCGCACGCGCTTTCTTGAGACAAACGGCTATCGCGTGCTGCGATTCTGGAATCACGAGGTTCTCCGCAATCTCGAAAGCGTTGTGGACACGATCTGCGTCGCGCTCTACCAAGCGCGAGAGCCCCCCACCCCTAACCCCTCCCCGCCGCAAGCGGGGGGAGGGGAATAGACTGCGCTAATGTCCGATCTGCTTCTCGAACTTTTTTCCGAAGAAATTCCCGCGCGCATGCAGCGGCAGGCGGCTGACGACCTGAAGCGGCTCGTCGCCAATGCGCTGGTCGAACGCGGCCTGACTTATGAAGGCGCCGCCGCCTATGCGACGCCGCGCCGTCTCGCGCTGCAAGTCGTCGGTCTGCCGTCGCGCCAGCCTGATCTGCGCGAAGAGCGCAGAGGTCCGCGCGTCGGCGCGCCGGAGGCGGCGATCGCCGGTTTTCTCAAAAGCGCCGGACTGGCTTCGCTCGATCAGGCGAAGATCGAAAAGGACGCGAAAAAGGGTGAGTTCTATGTCGCCGTGATCGAGCGCGCCGGCGCCGAGACAATCGACGTGCTTGCCGAAATTCTTCCAGCGATCATCAAAAGCTTTCCTTGGCCCAAATCGATGCGCTGGGGCGCTGCGTCCGAGCGCTCCGATTCGCTGCGCTGGGTGCGGCCGCTCCATTCCATCGTCGCGACCTTCGGACCCGAGACCGAAACGCCCGACATCATCGTTTTCGAGGTAAATGGAATCGCTTCGGGAAATGTGACCTACGGCCATCGCTTCATGGCGCCCTATGCGATCCAGGTGAAGCGCTTCGAGGATTACGCGCTGGCGCTCGAACGATCGAAGGTCGTCATCGATCCGGCGCGCCGGCGCGACATCATTCTGCACGACGCGAAGGACCTCGCCTTCGCGCAGGGTCTGGAGCTCGTCGAAGACGCGGGTCTTCTTGAAGAAGTCGCTGGACTCGTCGAATGGCCCGTGACGCTCATGGGCTCGTTCGACGAGAGTTTTCTTGCCATTCCGCCGGAAGTCATCCGCGCGACGATCCGCGTGAACCAGAAATGTTTCGTTCTTCGGCAGTCGGCAATCGGCAGTGGGCAGTCGAAAACCGAAGACCGACTGCCGACTGCCGACGCCCTCACGAACCGCTTCATCCTTGTCTCGAACATAGAAGCCTCGGATGAAGGCGCGACGGTTATCGCCGGCAATGAGCGCGTCATCGCCGCGCGTCTCTCGGACGCGAAATTCTTCTATGAGACCGATCTCAAGTTGAGGCTCGAAGAGCGTCTGCCGAAGCTCGACGCCATCGTCTTTCATGAAAAGCTCGGCACGCAGGGCGAACGCGTGAAACGCATCGCGGCGCTGGCGAAAGAGCTTGCGCCGATCGTCGGCGCCGACGCCTTTCTCGCCGAGCGCGCGGCGATGCTCTGCAAGGCCGATCTTGTTTCGGAAATGGTCGGCGAATTCCCCGAACTGCAGGGATTGATGGGCCGCTATTATGCGAGCGCGCAAGGCGAAGACCCCAGCGTCGCCGCGGCGATCGAGGAACATTACAAGCCGCAGGGGCCGAACGATCGCATCCCGACCGATCCGGTGTCGATCGCCGTGGCGCTCGCCGACAAGCTCGACACGCTTGTCGGCTTTTGGGCGATCGACGAAAAGCCGACGGGGAGCAAGGACCCGTATGCGCTGCGCCGCGCGGCGCTAGGCGTGATCAGGATCGTGCTGGAGAATGAGCTGAGGCTATCGCTTCACGGCGTCATGGCCGGGCTTGTCCCGGCCATCCACGGGCGACACAAGAGCGTGGATGCCCGGAACAAGTCCGGGCATGACGTCGCGGCGGACCTCCTCGAATTTTTCATCGATCGCCTGAAGGTCTACTTGCGCGACAAGGGGGCGCGATACGATCTGATAGATGCGGCGCTTGGGGCTCTACCCCAACCCTCTCCCACGCAAGTCGAGCCTGCTCGACTTGCGTGGGAGAATGCTGAAGTCGGCAACAGCCGACTTCAGTCGGGAGAGGGTGGCTCGCGGAGCGAGCCGGGTGAGGGGTCATCACCCTCGTTGGATTTGCCGCTACAGGACGATCTGCTCATGATCACGCGCAAAGTCGAGGCGCTCGACAAATTCCTTGCAACCGACGACGGCAAAAACCTGCTCGCCGGCTTTCGGCGCGCCGTCAACATTCTCAAGATCGAGGAGAAGAAGGACGGGCCGGACGCCTATGCGCAGCGCCACGCGCCGAATCTGCGGATCGAGCCGCAGGAGCATAAGCTCGCCGCGGCGATCGCCCGCGCGCGCGAAGAGACTGCGGAACATTTGAAGACGGAAGATTTCGCCGGCGCCATGCGCGCGCTGTCAAAACTTCGCGCGCCGGTCGACGCCTTCTTCGACGACGTGACGGTCAACGCCGACAACGCCGATCTGCGGCTAAACCGTCTGCGGCTCCTTGCCGAATTGCGTCGCGTGATGATGGGCGTCGCCGATTTCGGCAAGATCGCGGGAGAGGCGACGGCGTAGGACGGCGATGCAAACGGAAGGCGCGAGCGTCTACATCCTGCTCTGCGCCGATGGGAGCTACTACACCGGTCTGACGCGAAAAGAGGTCGAGACCCGCGTCAGCGAACACAATCTCGGGATTAACGCCGATTACACGGCCCGACGCCGACCTGTGAAGCTGGTCTGGTCTGAATATTTTGAACTGCTGACGGATGCCATCGCGACTGAACGGCGCGTCAAGGGTTGGAGCCGTGCGAAAAAAGAGGCATTGATCCGCGGCGATTACGCGGCGTTGCCTGCGCTCGCCGCGCGCAGAAATAAGAAGGGCGGTTGAAGCAACAACAGCGGCTTAAGGAAGTCCTCATCCTGAGGAGCGAGCGCAGCTCGCGTCTCGAAGGACGAGGACTTCCTATTCAAAACGCTCGCTCGCCTGACCAATGCGGCTATTAGAACTCTCGCCAGTTAGAGACGGCCCCTCGCCCTTCGAGACGCCTGCTAGCGCAGGCTCCTCAGGATGAGGGGCCTTGGTTGCGCCGGTTTCGTTGCACGCCGTCACGAGCAGTCATGCGGCTAGCTCGTTTGCGACAGCAAGCAGTCCTCATCCTAAGGAGCGCCCGCAGGGCGCGTCTCGAAGGACAAGGACTGCTTTTTTCAGTGAATTCATTCCAAATTAACTGCACCCCGTCGTGGCGCCGCAGGTCTCGCACTTCAAGCATGTGCCGTTGCGCACCAGCGTGAAATTGGCGCACTCTGGACAGGCCTCGCCGACATAGCCTTTCATGCGCGCTTCGGCGCGCTTCTCGGCGACGCCAGTGACGGTCTTCGTCGGTTCGGTCCAGCCAAGCGACGACAGCGCCTCCGCCTCGCGCACGGCCTCCGGCGTCGGCTCCGATCTCAGGGCGACAGCGCCGCCGATGTTTCGAGCGGCGCCATGAGCTTCGCCGCCCTGCACCACCATCAGCCTGTCGGTCTTGGAGCGCAGCAAGCCGCGCGAGACGACCGAGTTCGTCTCCGGCGCCTTGCCCTCATGCTGGCCCTTGCCGAGCACATCATGGCCGATATCGTCCGGCGAGACATGGGCGAGATCGTTGCGGCCGAGATAGGAGACCGCTAGCTCGCGGAACACATAGTCGAGGATCGACGTGGCGTTCTTGATCGCGTCATTGCCCTGCACCGGACCCGCTGGCTCGAAGCGGGTGAAGGTGAAGGCGTCGACATATTCTTCGAGCGGCACGCCATATTGCAGGCCGAGCGAAATCGCGATGGCGAAATTATTCATCAGGCTTCGGAAGGCCGCGCCTTCCTTATGCATGTCGATGAAGATTTCGCCCAACCGCCCGTCTTCATATTCGCCGGTGCGCAGATAGACCTTGTGGCCGCCGACCGACGCCTTCTGCGTATAGCCCTTGCGGCGATCGGGCAGCTTCTCGCGCTCGCGGATCACCTGATGCACAACGCGCTCGACGATGCGCTCCGCGATCGCCGCGGCCCGCGCCGGCATAGTGGCGGTCACGACTTCCTCGACGACGTCCATCGCGTCGATGTCGTCGTCGCCGGCGATGAGCTGCGCCGAAAGCGGCTGCGAGAGCTTCGACCCGTCGCGATAGAGCGCATTGGCCTTGAGGGCGAGGCGCCAGGACAGCAGATAGGCCTGCTCGCAATCCTCGATCGTCGCGTCATTCGGCATATTGATGGTCTTGCTGATCGCGCCCGAAATGAAGGGCTGCGCCGCCGCCATCATGCGGATATGCGACTCGACCGAGAGATAGCGCTTGCCGGTGCGTCCGCAGGGATTGGCGCAGTCGAACACCGGATAGTGTTCGCGCTTGAGGTAAGGCGCGCCTTCCAGAGTCATCGCGCCGCAGACATGGATATTCGCCGCTTCAATCTCCGATTTGGCGAAGCCGAGATGGGACAGGAGATCGAAATTCTTGTCGTCGAGCGAAGCCGCCGGAACTTTCAAGGTGTCGGTGAGGAAGTCGGGCCCAAGCGTCCATTTGTTGAAGACGAATTTGATGTCGAAAGCGGAAGGCAGCGCCGCTTCGACCGCGGCGATCTTCTCGTCGGTGAAGCCGCGCGCGCGCAAGCTCGCGGTGTTGATCGCCGGCGCGTTGGAGAGAGAGGCATGGCCGACGGCGTAGGCTTCGATCTCGGCGATCTCGCTCTCGCGATAGCCGAGCGCGCGCAGCCCTTCCGGCACGGCGCGGTTGACGATCTTGAGATAGCCGCCGCCAGCAAGCTTCTTGAATTTAACCAGCGCGAAGTCGGGCTCAATGCCAGTCGTATCGCAATCCATCACGAGGCCGATGGTGCCGGTCGGCGCGATGACGGTGACCTGCGCATTGCGATAGCCGTAGAGTTCGCCTTGCGCGAGAGCGCTGTCCCAGGCGGCGCCGGCGCGCTCGATCAATGTCTGATCGGGGCAGGCGGTTTTGTCGAGCGGCACTGGCGTGATCGCGAGCTGCTCATAGCCGACGCGTTCGCCATGCGCGGCGCGGCGATGATTGCGGATGACCCGCAGCATCGCCTCGCGATTTTCCATGAAGCGCGCGAAGGGTCCGCGCTCCTTGGCCATTTCGGCCGAGGTCGCATAGCAGACGCCGGTCATGATCGCCGAAAGCGCGCCCGCGATGGCGCGGCCCGCCTCGCTGTCATAGGCGACGCCCGATGACATCAGGAGGCCGCCGACATTGGCGAAGCCAAGTCCCAGCGTGCGGTAATCGTAAGAGAGCTGCGCGATTTCTTTCGAGGGGAACTGCGCCATCAGCACCGAGATTTCGAGCACGATGGTCCACAGCCGCACGGCGTGCTCGTAAGAGTCGATGTCGATGCGCTTGGTCTCGAGGTCACGGAATTGAAGCAGGTTCAAGGACGCAAGATTACAAGCCGTGTCGTCAAGGAACATATATTCCGAGCACGGATTCGACGCGCGAATGGGGCCGCCGGCCGGGCAGGTGTGCCAGTCGTTGATCGTCGTGTGGAATTGAATGCCAGGATCGGCGGAGGCCCAGGCGGCGTAGCCGATCTTCTCCCACAGGTCGCGGGCCTTCAGCGTCTTCGCCGCCTTGCCGTCGAGGCGCTTGATAAGAGTCCAGTCGCCGTCCTTCTCGACCTCTTGCAGGAACTCGTCCGTGACGCGCACGGAGTTGTTGGAGTTCTGGCCGGAGACAGTGAGATAGGCTTCGCTGTCCCAGTCCGTGTCATAGGTGTCGAACTGAATGTCCTTGTAGCCCTGCTTGG
>Ga0233424_10000914_pt1 | contig 30767 bp, 23 predicted proteins | sample Watercolumn_Towu_FD_181011 | JGI IMG/M metagenome (GOLD analysis project Ga0233424, IMG submission 181011) | Freshwater microbial communities from Lake Towuti, South Sulawesi, Indonesia - Watercolumn_Towuti2014_125_MG | ecosystem: Environmental > Aquatic > Freshwater > Lake | place: Indonesia... | reverse complement strand
ATGGAAAACTATTGTTCAATACAATGATTGGTATAACTATGAAAGACCCCACTTAGGTAAAGGTATGAATGGCCTAACACCCCACCAAAAGTTATTAACATTTATTAAAAAGTGTCACCCTTGAAGGGTGACTGTACAACCAGTTGACAAAAACGTTGTTTGTGGTACAAATACCCCAGAATCGTTTGAATGTTCAACAAAAGGAGCAGAAATGGTCATGTCAGCTGCCAAAGCAAAAACGTCTTCACATTCTCAAACTTATACCCCAATTTGTGAAGGCAAATTCTCGGTAGGAAGCCGCACCTGTGAAGTTTACCGCTTCCATACACCTGGTGAAGGCCCGATTGATACAGTCACATTGATCGCTCGAGGAAAAAATATCATGGGTCTTAATATGGATCTAAAAGATGGGAAAGACCTGCTTAAATACAGGGACCAAATCCCAGATAAGTACAAGGACAATATCTTTCTTTTCCCTTTATGGGATGTAGATAATACAGAAAAAAAGGATGGCTGTATTCGAGTAATGAATAAAACCGGTACAGCCTGGTGGTGCGTAACCATCTATCCAGATGTTCGTGAATGGGACACCTCCTGCCGAATTATCCGCTTTACCGGTCTGCAACTTACCGCCTAGAATAGGCCAAAAAAACAACCCCGCCCAAATTTAGTCTGGACGGGTTTTTTATTTGGCTAAGAATAGAGGTTTTTGGCCTTGACAAAACCGCTAAAATATGATATAATTTGCGGTTAAATCAAAAACTATGCTTATAGCAATGATTGGACAAAAAGGTATCCCGGCTATCTATGGGGGCATTGAGCGCCACGTAGAGGAGCTGTCGCTAGAATTGGCCAAACAAGGCCATATCGTTGTCGTATACGCCCGCGCCTGGTATACCCCTAAAAACATCACTAACTATAATGGTGTACAGATAGTGCATACCCCGACTTTGCGCGCCAAAAATTTTGACGCTATTGTTCATACTTTTACCTCTACCATCCACGCGCTTTTCCAAAAACCAGATGTCATTCACTATCATGGCGTGGGGCCATCTTTGCTTAGCTGGATACCAAGAATTTTTTCTCCAAAAACTAAGGTAGTATCCACTCTACACTGTTTGGATCGTTATCATCAAAAATGGGGGCTTTTTGCTCGCCTCATGCTTCGTCTTGGCGAATGGACCGGATGCGCTTTTGCTCACCAAACTATTTCCGTATCCAAAACAATCCAAAGTTATTGTTTGAATGAATACCAAAAAACAACTACCTACATTCCTAATGGCGTAATACCGACTCAACCACAAAACACTTCTCTGCTTGATCAGTGGGATATTGTCCCTGGTAAATATTTGTTAATGGTATCTCGTTTAGTAAAACACAAAGGTGCTCACTACTTGTTGGAAGCTTGGCAATTTGTGCGTCAGCAACATCCAGAATTATTGAAGGATTATAAACTAGTAATTGTTGGTGATTCTACTTTTACCGATGATTACGTGGCTCAACTACACCAAATTGCTCGTGGCGACAACAGTATTATATTCACCGGCTGGCAAAAAGGCCGCACTTTGGAGGAGTTATACGCTCACTCCGCTTTAATGGTTTACCCTTCTGAAAATGAAGGTTTGCCAATTACTGTTTTGCAAGCCATGAGTTATGCTAAACCAGTACTAGTTTCGGATATTTCCGAACATAAAGAAGTTATTAGCGATGAACGTTTTTGGTTTAGTAATGCCAACATATATTCATTGGCGCAAAAAATTACCGAACTGATGCAAAATCCAGAAATGTTAAAAGAAAAAGGAATAAAAAACAAAGTACTAGTAGAAAAAAATTATAACTGGAAAGACATTGCCAAACAAACTATTGAGCTGTACTGCGCTCCTAAAACTGGCGTTCTCAAAAAACTTAAAACAGCTAGAGTTTAAAAATCACCCATCATGGGTGATTTTTTAATTTCTTTTCAAACTTATAGCCTCTACATAAATTTTCTCCAGATTATCAAAATAATCTTCTGGCCGTTGATTTTTTCTCAAAAATTCCACGGCTCTAGCTGCAATAGCAGCGGCTTCTGTGTCTGTTGTTTGTACAGCTCGACGTATAGCTCTAGCCAAATCTGCCGGATCTTCGGGCTTGGCCAAGAAGCCATTTACACCATCACTGATAAGTTCGGGGTTGCCGCCCCTGTCTACGGAAACTACTATACGACCGTAGCTAAACGCTTCCAAAATAGCTATGGAGCAATTTTCATAGAAAACAGATGGCACTACTATTATCTTCGCTTCCAACATTACTTTTTTCCAAGCCTCCCCGCCTACCCAACCCACTCTCTCCACATTGGACAAAGCATTTTTACGAGCAAAATCTTGCACCCAACCATCCTCCTGCCCGCTACCGGCAACAACCAATTTTAGGTCGCGCAATTCTTTTGCAGCTTGCATAAAAATTTTTATCCCTTTTTCGTAGTGGACACGACCAAGATAAACCACTTTGTAACCCAGTGGTGGAGTAATTGGTTGCGGACTAAAAGGATTTCTGGCAAAACGCATTTTTCCGGCCGGGAAACCGTATTCTACCAATTTGTCGTGGATAAATTGGCTCTGACATATATACAGATCAATTCTGTCCCAAATTTTTTTGTAGCGATAATAATAGGCTTCCAAAGTTCCGGCTATACTAGGCAACAATCTATTATCTATACAACGATAACGAATGCAGTTATACGGCTTATTTTTAAAACAAGGCTCGCAAAGAGTTTCTCCTTTTAAAAAACTGTGATTTGGACAAAGAGGAAAAACATCATGCACGCTAAGTACGGTTGGAACTTTTAATTCATAAAGTTTGGTAAATGTGCTACCAGATAGATGGTGATAAATATTGTGCAGATGGGCTACTTCTGGTTTAGCGTCTGCCACCAGCGCCGCCAACTTTTGCTCTATTTCCTGCGAATAAAAAATTCTTTTAAAAGTTTTCCAAGACGAAGCCAAACTTTGTTTGCCCAAAAGTTCCGGCATTTCTGGGGCAAAATATGAAGCATAGTCGGACGGCAAATTATTTGGATGAGTCATGGAAAACTCACTCACCTCATGACCACGTTCGCGCAGACCGCGAATAGTTTCAAAAAAAAGCACTTCGGCTCCGCCACGACGATAAAAAAATTTATTTGCCTGCAAAATACGCATAATTTTACTTGCTAGCCACTACGATTAAATTTCGTCCACCTTTTTTGTCGGTCCATGTTGCTTTTTCTCCAAACTCGGCGCTGATTATTTTAAAACCAGATTCTTCTAGCAACCCGATCAATTCTTCTTTGGGAAAATGATGGTAATATCTGTTTGCCAATACCTGGCCTTCTGGATTTTTCCATGGAATCAAAAAGTCATTCTCCCCCAACTTCTGCCAACTACTGTCCATTTTCTTTTTGGCCCAATCGCTTTCTAGATTCCAAACTGTAATAATTAATTTTCCTTTTGGTTTTAATTGTTTATAAACATCTGACAATAATTCCATCCTGCTTTCTCTGTCCGGCAAATGATGAAAAGAGGCGATCATGAAGACTAAATCAAAAAAATTATCTGTAAACTTCTTCTTTTTGTTGGCGGTAGAATAAAACTTTGCCCAACCTTCTTTGATTTCCTTTGCAAAGCTTTTTCTAGCGATTTTCAGCAAGCCATCGCTTTGATCTGTGCCAAAGTAGTTAACTTTTTTGCCTTCCAGAAGAAAAATAAGACGTCCGTTGCCGCAACCCCAATCTAAAATATTTTGTTTATTTTTTACAAATTTTCTTAGCCATTTCAACTCATTCCAGAGGTGCTGACGCGTATAGGAAAAATACTTGGCTATACGGTTGTAATCTTCCCGGGTTTTATGTATAATCGTAGCTGTATCTTTTCCTGCCATATTTATGTCTATTACTGAAAAAATGATTAAATATCTGGTTTCTAATCCACCCACAACGGCGGCTAATTTTGGCGAGGTTTTGCGGACAATTCTGCGAGAGACAAAGAACGCTCAAACCAATATTCCCACCAAACCTCAGCTACTTAAATCATATCATAAATTACTGGCCCAACACAAGATTAAAAAAAGCCAAATTTTAGAAAAAATGCTCATGCGCCGAGCGGTTCGCAGCCTGTCTGGAGTGAGCGTTATTACTGTGCTCACTAAGCCCTATCCTTGCCCAGGCAAATGCATTTATTGCCCTACCGAAGCGCGCATGCCAAAAAGTTATCTGGCTGATGAGCCAGCCGCGGCTCGCGCCCTGGGTTTGGCTTTTGATCCCTACCAGCAAGTATTCCAACGCATCCAGGCCCTGACTACCAATGGCCATCCGACAGACAAGGTGGAGTTGATTATAAAAGGGGGTACTTGGAACTCTTATCCAATTAAATACCAATACTGGTTTATAGCCAGATGTTTTGAGGCTTGTAACGCCGCCAAATTTGAAGACAGCCAAGTGGACGAATTATTTTCGTTGGATCAATTGCGTAAACTTAGTTTTAAAATTCAAAAAACAAATGAGAAAGCCAAACATCGCATCATTGGTCTGACCATAGAAACTAGGCCTGATTTTATAAACAAAGGCACGGTGGCAGCAATGCGAGAAATGGGTACCACCCGTATAGAACTTGGTGTACAAAATACCAATGAAAAAATCTTAGCCATAACCAAGCGCGGTCATAATGCCGCCGCCGTAAAACACGCCACCAAGATGTTAAAAGATTATGGTTTTAAAGTAGACTACCATCTGATGCCGCAGCTCCCTGGCGCTACTGCCAAAACAGATTTAAAAATGATGTTGGGTATATTTGATGATTCCGATTATCGACCGGATATGATAAAAGTTTATCCTTGTACGGTTATCAAAACTTCTGAACTTTTTGATTGGTTAAAACGAGGTGAATACAAAACTTATTCAGATCAAGAATTGATAAATATACTAAAAAAATTTAAAACAAAAGTACCGAGATATGTGCGCATCTCCCGCTTGATTCGCGATATTCCCGGACATCATATCCAGGCTGGCAACACCATGACAAATTTACGCCAAGTTATTCAGGCAGAAATGGCCAAAGAAGGACTTAAATGCAAATGTTTGCGTTGCCGAGAAGTTGGCCACCAACATTTTGAAAATGGTGTTACTCATAAACCAAAATTATTTGTTGACGAGTACGCTGCCAGTGGCGGCGAAGAATACTTTTTAAGTTTTGAAGATGCCAAACGCGATGTAGTGTACGCTTTTTGTCGTTTGCGTGTTTTGTCAAAAGATAAAGTAGTAAAAGATAAAATCATCAAAGGCCTGCCAAGCGAAGGTATTAGCGCCGCCGCTCTAGACGCTATGGGCTATCCGGCTTTTATTCGCGAACTTCATACCTATGGCCAGCTGATTAACATTGGTAAAAAATCCAAAGGTGCCAGTCAACATATTGGTTTGGGAAAAAAATTAATTGCCGAAGCCGAAAAGATTTGTAAAAAAAATAAGGCCTATGAACTAGCAGTTATTTCCGGTGTAGGCGTGCGTGAATACTACAAAAAATTCGGCTACGCTCTAGAAAATACTTATATGGTAAAAAATTTAAAAAGATAGTACCATACCTATACTATGATTTAACTACCATCTTCCAAAAATACCGACTTAATAAATAATTTAGTTGTTTTTTATGCACACTCAAAATTTAAAAGAATTTGACAATGATATTTATCAAAGCATCAAACGGGAACAGCAACGTCAGGAAGAAGGACTAGAAATGATTCCTTCAGAAAATTTTGTCTCCCCGGCTGTGCTTGGCGCTTTAGGTTCGGTTTTAACCAATAAATACTCTGAGGGCTATCCGGGAAAAAGATATTATGGCGGCTGTGAATTTATTGATGAAGTGGAACAATTAGCCATAGATCGTGCCAAACAAATTTTTGGTGCTGAACATGTAAATGTACAGCCCCTGTCAGGCGCGCCAGCCAATGTGGCTGTATATCTTGCATTGCTCAAACCTGGCGACACGGTGCTAGGCATGGACCTGTCGCATGGCGGACACCTAACTCATGGACATCCGGTCACGTACATGGCCAAGATATATAATTTTGTACGATATAAAACAAACGCTGAAGGGCTAATTGATTTGGATAACTTGCGCCAAATGGCATTGGAGCATAAACCAAAAATAATTTTGGTCGGCTATAGTGCTTACTCACGCGAAATTGAATATGAAAAAATAAAAGAGATTGCTGATGAAGTGGGCGCTATTACTATGGCTGATATTGCCCATATTGCCGGACTAATTGCTGGTGGAGAAATGAAAAATCCAGTACCGATTTTTGATATTGTTACTACCACAACCCATAAAACACTGCGTGGCCCCCGCGGTGGCATGATAATGTGCAAAGAAAAATTTGCCAAAGATATAGATAAATCTGTTTTTCCAGGATTCCAGGGCGGTCCGCACGAAAATAATATTGCTGGCAAAGCTATCGCTTTTAAAGAAGCTTTGGAACCGGAATTTAAAGAATATGTAAAGCAGATAAAAAAGAATATCAAAATTTTGGAAGCAGAATTTAATCAGATGGGCTATAAATTGTGTTTTGGCGGATCGGATAATCATTTATTACTTATAGACGTAACTCCAAAAGGCGTATCTGGCAAACAGGCCCAAATTGCATTAGACAAAGCTGGTATCACGGTAAACAAAAACATGATTCCCGACGACACTCGCCCACCTATGGATCCATCTGGTATACGTCTAGGCACACCGGCTATTACTACCCGCGGTATGAAAGAAAGCGAAATGAAAATAATTGCTGGCTGGATAGATGAAGCAATTACCAATTGGCAAGATGATGCCAAACTCGCTGATATAAAACAACAAGTTGTTGAACTGACAAAAAAATTCCCACTTTACCCAACTTTAAATTAAAACAAAAAAACGACTGCCTTGGGCGGTCGTTTTTTTAATTTAAAATTATTTTATCTCCCGCACTTCCATCAAATTCACATTGCCTGCTTGGCCAACCGGTTCTCCGGCCACCACCACCATCTTATCCCCCATTTTGGCAAATTTATTTTTCTTTATATAAGCGAGCGTACGCTCTACCAATTCTTCGATGGTATGACAAGGTATCAAGATAAATGGCCATACTCCCCAAGACAAATTTAATTGCCGACGCACTCTATCCGAACCAGTGGCTACAAGTATCGGTAGTTGCGGACGAACATGGCTAATAAGCCGACCCGTACCGCCAGAAAGAGAGGCCGCCAGAATAAGTTTAGCTTTGACTTCTTCGGCCAGAATCCTGGACAGTTCGCTGACTGCTGTTTCCGTAGCCACTCCTTTATGCACTGAGGGAAGAGCGGTATCATCATAAGAAGATTTTTCGGTAGCAACGATAATATCAGCCATTTTTTTAATAACCAAAGTTGGGTGTTTACCCACCGCAGTTTCGTTGGACAACATCAAAACATCGGCGTGATCTATTACGGCATTGGCCACGTCACTGACTTCGGCTCTAGTAGGACGGCGATTGTCCCGCATTGAATCCAACATTTGCGTGGCTACAATCACTGGTTTAGCTTTGGCTCTGGCACTATCAATAATTTTTTTCTGTACCAAAGGCACTTCTTCGGCCGGCATCTCCATACCTAAATCCCCTCTGGCCACCATCACACCATCAGTAGCGTCTAAAATTTCTTCTAAATTTTCTACTGCTTCGTGTCGCTCTATCTTGGAAATCAAGACTATCGGGAAATCAACTTCTAATTTAAGCTCCTCTTCATATTGTTTGATTAAAAATCGTAAATCTAATATATCTTTGGCGGAACGAACAAAAGACAAAGCCACTACATCTACCCCAGCTGATACGCCAAATTTCAAATCATTTTTATCTTTCTCGCTTAGTGATGGTATGGTAAGTTCGCTGTCCGGTAAATTTAATCCTTTGTGAGACGTGATTAGCATTCCTTCTACCACCTCGCCTTTTATCTTTGTTCCTTCCACGCTTTCCACCTTTACTTCAATACGCCCGTCATCTACCAAAATTCTTTCTCCTGGCTGAAGATATTTATGCAAATCAGGATAATCTATAGGGATTTCTTCGGCGGTATAATTTTTTATTGCCGTATTAAAAACTATTTTTCCGCCTTCTTTTATTGGCACACCGGCTTCTGGCAAAGTCCCTACCCTTATCTTTGGCCCCTGTAAATCTTGCATGATAGCGATTGGCTCGCCGGTAATTTCTTCTACCTTGCGGATGTTTTTTATAGTAGCCGCATGGCTATCATAATCACCATGAGAAAAATTTAACCTGGCAATATTCATTCCTGCTTTTACCATTGCTGTCAGAGTATCTATATCTTGACAGGCTGGACCAATAGTGGCGCAAATTTTTGTTTTTTTAAACATAAAATTACTTAAACAATGCTTTTAACTGTTCCTGTTTAGCTGGATCTAAGTTTGACCATTTAAGAAGGAGGTTGCTTACAGAATCTTGCTGAGAACTTGTGTTGGGAGTATTACCACCTAATAAATCACTGTACTGGGACATAAGGTTCTTAAACATAGGGCCGAGGAATAGAATAGCTAGCACTATCGGAGCAACTATCAAAAACACTTTTAACCATTCGGCAATTGCGGTCCACAAAAGTTTATTATTTATCTTTCGGTTCTGTTCATAAATAATCTGTGACCATTTTAAATTTTTTTCTATCAGCTCTTTGAGACTTGGTTCCGCTTTAGCGCCATCAGCCACACTATTTTTGTTGGCCGAAACGGCTGTATCAGAATTAACAGCAGTTGTTTCTGCTGGTTTTTTTTCTTCCATGTCCGTTGGATTTGTTTTATGTCTAAACATATTTCTGGAATTATTATACCGCTTTGTTTTTATTTACCCCCTAATTTTTTTAATTCTTTCTCAAAAGTACGCACATCTCTAAAATCGCGGTAAACACTGGCGAATCTGATATATGCGACTTTATCGAAGGTGCGCAAATGTTTAATTACGACTTCGCCAAGTTCTTTACTGGATATTTCTTTAGATTTCTTTCTTTGAATATCACGCTCAATAGAATGTATCAGGCGGTGAAAACTGTCTCTGGTATATGATCTTTTTGTTAAAGCCATTTTTATACCGCCTTCCATTTTATCGCGCATATAGATCTCGCGGTGTCCATCACTTTTTACCACTATTACGTCTAATAATTCCATTTCTTCAACGGTAGAAAAACGAGATTGGCATTTATCACACTCCCGACGCCGACGAATAGACAGATCGTCTTCAGATGGCCGCGTATCAACGACGCTAATCTCTCGGTTGTTACAAACTGGACAACGCATAATTTAACATTTCGCCTTCTATTATACACCCCGCTTTTTATTAAAACAACACCCTTGAAATAGGTGCTGTTTTACTTATCATCAATTTATATACCCATCTTTTTTCTAATAAACGCCGGGATTTCTAACTCATCTTCCCCGGTATTAACATTCTTATCTTTAACTGGTTGTGGAGGTTGCACCTTATCCGCTACTGGCTGACGTGTTTGAGTAGGGGTGCTGTGATTGTAAATAATTTGCTTAAACTTTTTTTCTTCCTCTTCTTCATCTTTTTGCACTTTTCTCATGAAATTGCTGGACATAAATTTGCTGCCCCCAGAAAAAAATGAGGCTGGCGCAGACTGCTCTTCATCAGCAGATGACAAACTAGGGCGACGATCATCAAATCCGGTGGCAATAACCGCGATACGCATATTGTCAGTCATTGATTCGTCTATGGTAGCACCAAAAATAACTTTTGCATTTTCAGCCGCAGAACTGGTAACTATCTTGGCCGCTTCACTTACTTCATTCATGGTCATATCTGGACCGCCAGTAACGGTAAACAAAATACCCCTGGCTCCATCTATAGAAAGTTCTAGTAGCGGACTAGAAATAGCTGCCTTTGCCGCTTCGGCTGCTTTGTTTTCGCCGCTACCAGTTCCAATGCCCATGAGTGCCGAACCAGCATCTCGCATAATTGTTTTTACATCAGCAAAGTCTACATTAATGAGCCCTGGAATGGTGATAAGTTCTGCGATACCCTGAACACCTTGACGCAAAACGTCATCAACAATTTTAAATGATTCTAATAAGGTTGTTTTTTTATCTATTATTTGCAGAATACGATCGTTAGGGATAGTGATAATCGCGTCTACATTACGAGCCAATTGCTCCCAAGCTTTGTCAGCGATATCTCGGCGTTGCGGACCTTCAAAAGCAAAAGGTTTTGTCACTACTGCTATGGTCAGTGCTCCGGCTTCTTTGGCAACAGCTGCCACTACAGGAGCCGCACCAGAACCAGTACCACCGCCTAGTCCGCAGGTAACAAAAACCATGTCTGCATCTTTTACTAAATCTCTAATTTCATTTTGAGTTTCTTCCGCAGCTTTTCTGCCAACTTCCGGATCCATGCCTGCGCCCAATCCCCGAGTAACACTTTTTCCAATATGTAATTTTTGCGGAGCTGAACTATGATGCAAGGCCTGTACATCTGTGTTCATGGCAATAAAATCTACCCCGCGAATTTTTCCTCCCACCATTCGGTTTACTGCTGATCCACCGGATCCGCCAACACCAATAACTTTTATTTTGGCAAATGTTTCTATATCTGGTTTAACTTGCGGCATACTAGAAGATTAAAAATGATAAATGCAGTGCTTGAACAAATTTTGTATCCAATACGTTTTTAAATAAAATAACGGAGTGACCTCCGTTATATAGTTTATATTTATTGTTTTTTACTGTCAAGAAAAAATGATTCTGGATATGCACAATTAGGGAATCAAGTCGCTCAGTCCTTTTTTAAGCTTTCCAAAAAAGTCGCCTATTTTCCTACCACCCGATTTTTGACCATGCCTCTTGCCATGCATTTCGCTCCCCCATTTTACCAAACCTACAGCTGTGGCAAAACCCAAATCATTAACTTTATCAGTGACACTTACCACATTGAGCGGATAGCCTAAATTAGCTGGTAAGCGCAAAACTTTCTTTGCCAATCCTACTAAACCAGGCAGTTTAGCCCCGGCTCCAGTAAACACTACGCCAGCGGAAAGATTTCCTGAACGTTGTATTTTTCTAAGTTCGTCGTCTACTTTTTGCAAAATCTCTTCCACCCGAGCCGAAACTATTTCATTTAAAAATTTCTTTTTTACCATCTGATGTTCCAAAGCACCCACATCAAATAAGTCTATATCATCTTTTTTAGCAGATGTATCTGGACTACAATCCCCATACTCTATCTTTACTCTTTCCGCAATATCTTCAGGCGATACTTGCAAACCCAAAGCAATATCGTTAGTAATATTTTGAGATCCAAGCGGAATAATGGCGGTGTGCAGGAGCTCTCCTTCTTCAAATACTGCCATACCAGTGGTGGTGGCGCCAAGATTTACGACCATAACACCCAGCTCTTTCTGTCGCTTGGTAACGGCGATTTCAGCAGTGGCAATAATAGACAGAACCAAATCTTCTATCTCTAAACCGGATCTATAAACAGCAGTGGTTAAATTTTTTATTTGCGCAGATGAACCAAGAATAATTTGAGTATCAACTTCTAAACGTACCCCTGTCATGGATGTAGGGTCTTTGATGCCGGTTTGCCCGTCTACGGTATAATGACGAGGTAAAACATGGAGCACTTCATAATTTAAAGGTGTAGCTATTGATCTGGCTGCTTCTAGTGCGCGACTTACATCTTCTTCGGTTATTTCACTATTGGCTTTGGATACGGCCACAACCCCTTTGCTACTTTGAGATAAAATATGCAGTCCTGAAATACCGACCCAAACACTGTCTATGGGCACTCCTACCATTCTTTCCACTCTTTCCAAACAGGCGGAAATAGAAGAAACGACATCTTCAATACTGCTGACCACTCCTTTTTGCACGCCTTCAGAAGAAGATTCGGTCGCCCCTAAAATTTGTAACTCAAAATTGCCGTTTTCTTTTCCGAGCAATTGTCCCACAGCCATTCGTACCGAATTTGATCCGATATCCAGGCCGCCAATTAAATTTCCTTGTCCGTTTTTCATAAACCTTTATATTTCAAATCTAGGACCATTATATATTACTTAAGCAAGTTTTCCAAGTATGGATAGAAAATTATCAACCCGACAACTGTTGCTACGAGCGAAGTTAGTAAAACCGCTCCTGCCATAACATCTTTTATAACCCGCACATAGTGGTGTAAACGCGGTTTGAGCAAATCGCTAAAATATTCAAAAACAGTATTTAAAATTTCTACTAGCAGCACCAATAACACCAATAAAACAACAACTATTACTTCCCAGCTACGCAGAGGCAAATAAAACGCCACCGCTAAAACTAAAATACCAACCAGTATTTGAATTCGAAAATTTTGCTCTGACTTAAAAACATGTTTTAGCCCTCTGGTCGCATCTACAAAACTTTTTAACAATCTGCTTAAAGACATACTTTATCATTTTAGGTAATCGCTTACTATTTCTTCCTGAATTCCAAACATAATCTCTGCTTCTTTCTTTTTTTCATGATCATGTCCCATGATATGCAAAAATCCGTGTGATAGCATTCTAGCAAATTCTTCTTTTGTTTTTACAAAAAACTCTTTTGCTTGCCGTTGAATTTGAGGATAGCAGATATAAATTTGTCCTAAACTTTTTGTTTTTATTATTCCGTCTTCCTGCCAAGCAAATGCTAGCACATCGGTGACTTTATTTTTTCCTCTATACCTGCTATTTAAATCTTTTATTTCTTTATCCCCCACTATATTTATTTCCAACTCCCCACTTACTTTTATTTTCTTTTGAATTATCCTAAATACTTTTTCAATTTCCCTCTGTGTCCAAGGACACTTCACACGCTTATTTAAATTTATAGACAACATAATTGTTATTGTGTATTTGAGGCGCTTACAGTCTCTGGCATTTCATTTGGGAAGCCGGATTCTGCGTTTGGCGCCGGCACTGCCTCGGATGGGGTAAACCCTGGAGACCTAAAGCTCCTAGCCATCATTACTATTACAGATCGGTAATTAACCACATTGGAATCTGTGGTGTGATAAATAATCACATAGACGTGATTATCGTCCATAAAATAGTATACTAAACTATCTGCCCTGCTTTTGCCAGATTCGCCGAATTTTGTTTGAAAATCTTTTAGATTTTGATATTGCTGGTTTGGCGCCCATTTGGCAAACCAATCAGCAAAAGACTCATTTGGCAGACGATCGAAAACTCGCAACTCTATATTTTCTCCGGTAATAGTACTAAACAAAACATCGCGATTACCCTCGTCTACACTACCCATAGCCCAAGTTTGAGGGTAAAAAACTTTATAGCCAAATATCGGGTTATTATAATCCCTAACATAGCCGGAATCAATCAATTTCAAAGGTTCTTTTCCGGCTGGATTATATAAATAAAAAACTTCATGGCCATCATTATAACTATCCTCGTCCGTATCCGGCTTGCTCGGGTCAGTGCCAAATAATTCTTCGGCAGCATCGGTAAGATTATCTTTGTCTAGATCTGGACTATCGCCCAAAAGAGCAGATGGAAATTCAATCGGCGCTTCGGCCAAAGATTGGGGTGTAGTAGTTACCACTGGTTCTTCAACAGGATTTTCTACCACCACTGGCGCAGGCTCGCTGATGGTAGGAATGCTAATTTCAGGCTGTGTAGGTAATGAGGTGTTTGGCTGTTGTCTAATTTGTAAATAATAATAAACACTTACCCCGGCCACGATAATAACAAAAAGAGCGGATCCAAAAATTAGAGCGTATTTTTTGTTAGTCAAAATATTAGCCGGATGCAAAGCAGAGCCGCTTCCTGCGGCCGTACTTTTATCAAGAGCTTTTTTTTCTGATGGGGTTAGTTTGGATTTTGATTCCAACAACACTTCTTTTTCTACTTTTTTAAATTTTACAACCGGATTTACACCGCCATAAAAATCAGCGGGAATTGTCTGTACGCTAATAGTCTGCCCGTCATCCATGGGCTTGTCTGTAGAATTATTTTTTATATCCTCTTTTTTACCAAACATAACAATATTTTAAGTCCCCGATGCCGGACTGGTGCTTGTAGCTGTAGACGATGGCGAACTAAACAATTTGCCTGGTCCAAGAGGGCTGTATCCGTTTCTTACTTCTTCACCGTCCTTATAACCATCCCCATCACTATCTGAATTCAACGGATCAGTATGCCAGATAAGAATTTCGTCGCCATCACTTAAGCCATCTCCATCAGTATCGGCAAGCAAAGGATTTGTTTTATAAACAATAACTTCGTCACCATCGCTTAGACCATCTAAATCCGTATCAAATTTTTTCGAATCAGTGCCAATCTCTTTTTCACGCACATCATCTAAACCGTCATTATCGCTATCTACCGCCTGTCCAAATAAAATCTGATCGTTATTTTGTTGTGCTGGAACGCTGGCAGAATTTGTAGGCGCAGCATTAGTATTAGTAACACCTGAAGTTTGATTTTGATTAGATTGATTATTTGTTGTGGTTGGTTGAGTTGACTGTTTTTTACTGCCAGAAAAAAACCACCAACTTCCATAAGCCAAACCGCCTAACAATAAAACTACTCCTAAAAATAATAATATTTTTCCTAAAATAGGGGTGCTCATTTTTAAATCCTGAATATGTGTGACGTGAGGCGACATAGGGGTATCTTCTTTTTTTGCCACAGCAGATCCTCCCTTTGGATTCAAAAGACCGGCAGACAAAGCATTGGGACTAGATGCAGCAGGCATTTGAACCGGCCTGCTCTCTGCTTTTTCTACCCCGGCAAACATATCTACCGGTTCGGTTGGTAAATTCTTGGGAGCCATGGGATTTTGGTTTTGCTCATCAAACATACGATTGAATAATGAATGAAAAATTAATTCTTCTTATTTGGATCTGTACCATGTCGCACTTCATAGCCGTCGGTATAGCCATCGCCGTCCGTATCTGCTTTTAACGGATCAGTTTTAAAATTAAAAATTTCTTCATAATCTGTCAAGCCGTCGCCATCTGTGTCGGAAGACGTGGGACTGGTTTTGTATTTTGCTTCTTCACTATCCGGTATACCATCCAAATCTTGATCATAACCAGAAGCTTTTTTTATAGCTCCCTCAAATTCTTTCTGTCTAATTTCGTCGGCGCTATTTTCTGATGACGAAATTGATTCTTGATTTGGCTGACCAGATGAACGAAATTTTGTGTAAACCAAAAAACCAACGCCAGCCACGACCAGAAAAACAAATATAATAATAATTTTTTTACTTATGCTCATACACTATATATTTAAGGGCTCGTTTGAACTGTCTGCAAAACAGCGCACGGTTTATTTTCTACTGGCGCATGATTTACCGCGCCAGGCAAATCCGTGCGGCAATTTGTTAATTTTGTCCAATTTACAGTGTAATATCCTGTTGATGGACAGAGTATGGTGCACCAGATTGTGACACAAGGAGGCACGTATGAATATGACCAATCTGCGTTGGTGCAGGCCGGATTAGAAACAAGAGGATTTGTATACAAGAAATACTGCGGAGCGGTGATTATTGTGTCTATAGGCACTATGTTTGAGATAGACAAACCTGAAGATGTCGGCACGTTAAAATTAAACACCTGCCAATAACGGGCGTTTTGATTGTCCGACGGCGCTGCGCCTAGAAGATAAAAAGTTCTGGCCGGAGTGCCGAAATGATACTTGTCGCTGTCTAATTCAGGCAGATAAACATCTACTTTTAATTTGGCCGAGGTCTTGAAACTTCTAATTGGATAATTAGGCGAACGTACATAGAATGCATATGTGTTGCCAGCCATATTGCCTGTATCAATTGTAAAGGCTTCAGCGCTGGTTCGGCCTGGGGTAATGTTGAAACCATGATACCAAACACCAAAACGTTTAAAGTTTGCAGGCGCATTGAAATAATTTGTACCAGTCGCATAATGATAATCTGCATCCGAATATGTACAACCAGATATTGGACACAAAATAGGGGTGTTAGAGAAAACATAAGATGATCCTTCGATTTGAGTATTTCCCGAAGAGGTAACAAATGGATTGAAAACTCCGCTATAAAAATCTGCCGAACCAACCCAGCTGACTACAACCCGTAAATCTTTGGCGCGAATAGTACTGGAAACAACCGGTGACAAAACCAAGTCATATTGCCATGACTGCGGCTCGGCCAAAACCGGGAAGTCTATCGGACGAGTCCAATCAGTATTAACATACATTTGATATTTATCATTAAAGGTGTCACCTGTAGAACAGATTGGACTGCTATTTACCATAGCTGCCTTGGCTGTAGAAGAATACGGATCAAGCAAAGTGTAAGAAACAAGATCTGTCGTTGCGCTGGTCTTCTTTGCTCTGCCTACCAATGGAGATGTAACGCTTGGCGGATCTAGACACAAAGCTACTCCGGTAGGACTTAAACATTTACTAACAGATAGACTAAGATAGGCGCTAGGAATTTTCTTGGCAAAAAGCGGGTCTGGCGCTGTGCCTCCGCGCGGATTCTCCAACACATTGATTATATTCCCATTAACACCGACTCCGGCTGTATCTACACCACACTGCACACAATTTCTAGTCGTTCCCAGTAAACAATCACCGCAAGTCTTTGTTCCTTTTCGCAACGTATGCGTAGGAGAAGTCTCGGCCGAACATAGTAATTCTTGAAAGCCTTTGTGTACAAGATCTTTTGTAGACAATGTCAGTCCAGGAGTGGTAGTTGCCGCATAAACAACATCTCCGGCCGCATCGCATTTTTCTACACTTTCAATAATACCATTACCGCAATATTCAGATGGTTGTACATCAATAGTGTTTTGGCAGTCTGCAGAGCAATATGAGCATGGGAAACCATAAGTAGGAGCACAAGCGCGACCGTTGTTGGCTGTACCGCGATCACAGGCTTCATTTGGGTCTATCACTCCATCTCCACAAGTACCGGGAAGAGAGTTAACTACTGGCGTAGTTGTTGCGGCACACAACCAATTACTTTGAAAATTATTTTGTACCTCATCAGCAGATAAGACGCGGTTATAAATCTTTACTTCATCTAAACTGCCAAAAAAGAAATTTGTCAGCGCTGTGGCAGATTTACCCAACGCCAAAGCACCGGTATCTTTGGCCATTATTGGCGCTGGTTTGGTAACAGAATTTGTATTATCCAAAACTCCGTTAATATAAATTTTGGCAAAATTACTAGTGCCATTTACAGTATATGTTCCAACCACGTGAGTCCAAGTACCAGTAGGAATAGAACTTTTTGAATCAACTGAAGTTTGGGTGACATTCCACAAATTAAATCTTACTCTAGATGAGGTGGCGGCAATATTAAATTCCAAATCATAACCTTTTCCTGTACCCGGTCCTCCTTTTTCTATAATTCTCTGATAAAGAGTGCTGGTAGTAGTTGGGAAAATCCAAGCTTCCACAGTTAACGAACTGGTAGCTTCCAGACTAGGGCTAGTAACTGCGGTTAGGTATCTCTGACCCCCAAGAGCACCGCCCGCTGTAGAATTAAACAAACGCGCATTACCATATTTACCGGTAGTTGTACTCGGACAATTGGCAAATGGACAAGTTAATTTATTACCATTGGCCGTAGCGTCATCTATTTTATTTAACCCCACTTGCGAAAAAACAAGTTTTTCCATGTTCCACCAAGCCGCTGCATCTTTATCTTGTTTTAAACAACTATTTGTACAAACTTTAACGCCTTGGCTCCCATCTACGGAACAAGTTTGCGAACCATCGCATTCTTCGCCATATTGATTCTGAACAATGGTATCTCCACAATAAGGTCCGAAATTTTGACAATCCCAACTACAAGAAGCTGCTTTAGTAAGGGCGTATTTTTCTTTTCCCGCAGCAGCCGGATCGCAAATTTCATAAGCAGATTGCAAAATACCATCTCCGCACTTTCCTAAAGGACTAACACCATTACAAGTAACATTACAATGATTATACTTGCCATTTAAAATTCCATCATCACAAATTTCACCAAATTCAATAGTGCCATTACCACATTTACTTAAGCTACTACATAGTGTGGTAGAAGCTGTCCATTTGCAAGACTTACTGCAAACCTTTAAATTTTTAATAGCTCCTACGCAACCATTAGCGTATTCAATTACACCCGGCGGATCGCACTCTTCTCCTTTGTTTAGATTCAGCTTACCATCTCCGCAGATACCGGATTGCATGGAAGAAATTTCTTGATCAAAATTACATATACCACTACTGTCATTTACTTTAAAAATACTGGTACTCACAAAACTGGAAACAAAAGTATTCATATTTGCCGGCGCGATTCCTGTATCTTCAAAATGAGCGCGGACAGTATAAACACCGGGCGTAGTAGAGGCTATATACCTATATGCATAAGAACCTTTGGAACAAGCAAATGTAAAGCGCCTGTTGGCCACACTCCACCCGGTTTCTGGATCATGTAAAACACAGCTTTCCCCTGCCGGACACTGACTGTCGTTTATACAAAATCTGTTAGTGCTGGTAACACAAGTGCCTGCCGGAGCTAATTGATTTATCGGATCAGAAGGCAAATTAACTCCCAAAGTATCCCCCAATAAAGACCATGATGGCCAGATACTTAAAGTTTGTCCGGTTAAATATGTCCCCTCTTTAAGAGCTGGGGCGTTAGCCGCCTTTACTTTTGCAAAAGAGAAAAATGCCAAAGTAAAAAAACTGGCGATCAGGCAAAGTAAAAAAAGTTTCTTTGTCATACAATTTAGTATATCTCCTCTAATATTTTATCATACTTTAAATCAAAAACCCAATAAATTTTGAATCTGGTTTAAATCTCGCAGTCTTTGGTAGTTTCTCTTTAGCTTGTCGGTTTGTACTGAACAAATTTCTGTGCCCGAACAATCCAAATCAGTTTGGCAAGTAGTAGACGCGCCTGGATTGTTTATAGACGTACCGCAATAACCGTAATTTGTTAAATTCACATTAAAATGCAAGTTGCTAATCATCTGTTCAAACACCTTTTTTGTCTCTGCTTGAGCGTCGGCATTTACACTAAATAGATAAATATTGGAGTAAAGATTGTTGGTAGTGGAATAATTTAGAGCATCCACATAAATATTATTTCCATCAGTAAGCGCGTCATAGCCATCTATCTTGGTAGTTTGCATATTGCCCGTAAATCCTTGTCCTCCCAAAGCGCGGTCCGTGGCAAACCATTGAGCGACAGTCAGGTGTTGCGGGTTGGAGAATACCGCTATACCAATCCCGTCATTGTTGGTGGCGTTTGTAAATATGAAGCGTTTTAAGCTGGAAGTTGGAGTGTCTGCAACTATTGTATTTGCTACTTGTACTGCTGGACGTAAGTATGGCAAATCATCGGCTGTACCAACATCGCCATTATCGGCGCAATAATATGTTCTAAAATTAAAGTAGCCGCCAGCTGGAGAAGGTGGTATGGCTGTATTATTAAAAGTACTGGAAACCAAACTAAAACCATCATTATTTCCTAATTTATCTTCATAAGGGAAAATGATAAATGGACCCGTGCTGCCTAAGTATAAATCTTTTGGCGGCCAAGGATTTTCACACAAGAATACTATGGCATGAGACTTGCCAGTGGCCACGTTGCCAAGTTGACCAGAATAAACATTGTCGGTAATTATGGTTGAAGCGCGTAAATCTATTTCACCATTACGATTTTGAGCAGAAATTTTATTTATAGAAGAAGTAGTGTCTTGTAAATTTACAAATAAATTACCAACTGGTTGCCACAAATAATTCCAAGCATAGTATTTTGGTATTGGCTGAATCTTGGATCCGTTTACATCATAAGCGTCGGCAAATAAAGTGCTGGTGGCACCGAGCTTGCTGAAATAAACTTGTGAAGGATCTACCGACATATTATCAATTTCGCAAATTTTTGTTCCGGTAATAAACTTCCAGCTTAACGGTTTGTTTGTTGTGTTATTTTTACCGATACTTATACCCTGCTTACTGCGTACGCCTTCTTTTAAAGCCATGAAATAATCCGTGTCAAAAGCCAGCGGCTGATTTAACTTAAATATAATTTTACTTTGCGTACTGGTGGTTGGTAGTACATCAGCCTGACCAACATCTTCTCCAGCGCACCATTTAGCTGATTGAATAGTTGTATGAGTGGCAGACGCGTCTTGGCCCACTAAATTTTTAAAGAAGTTAAACACGGATACAAAAATCTTTTTATACCAAGGCAGATTATTTCCCATATCAGACTCGCTACTTACAGCTAAACTAGTAACATCTTCAGTACCAACACAGGTAGATGTAGCGCCAATACCGCGCGCTAATATAATATTATTCTTTAAAGTACCGACATCTATTTCTTGATCAAATGTAGCTTCTATAGCTGTATTTGGACAAACATTTGCCTGAACACTGCTGGTACTACCCGGATAGACACTTAACAATTTAGGGCGCAGATTACAACAACCATTGGCAGCTACTCCCCAACCTTTACCCATTCGTGTTTCACATTCTGCATCAGTCTTGAATCCGCAAGGAATAATAAATTTACCTTTATCACTCACTGTCCCACCGCTGGCAGTCTGCTCATTGGTACTACCAGTTATATCTGTCTGCTGTGTAGCCGGGGTGCCAGTAGCAACTCCTAGCCCTACTCCTAGTGCTAAAGCCCAAGGATTTATACCAACATGGGTATTTATAATACTATTTTCACAAAAAGTGTCCTCGCCGATTCCAACTTGTCCGTCTCCGCACAATGACGGTGTGCTATAAAGCAAAGAAGAGCCGATGTGTTGACCGTTTTCATCACAACCCTCCGTGTTCGCCACGCATTCAGTAGGAGGAGTGCTGCTGGAATTAATTAAACAAAAATCATTACATTTGGCCGCTTTTTTACCACCACCCAAATCACAACCAGTATCTTCGTCTGGGTTATCTATTCCATCACCGCAACGGCTTACCGCTGTATTACATGCTGATAAGAAATCAGCTTTAGCAAACCCACCAAAAGTAACATTATTGGTAAAACACCAGTTATTGGATAATAACGTGCCTTTATGCAAACAGTTATCCGAACAACGCATTGCCGAAATAGGCGATGTTGAAGTCGCCGCAATTCCCAAATCACAGTCTTCGCCACTACCAATAGTGCCATTACCACAAATAGAACTGCTACTGCCTGTACCAGCGGTAGAAGGAGAAGAACCTAAACGCAGACAGTTGCTACCACAACCGATTGAGGTTGTAGCTGATTTAGGATCACATGTTTCTCCCAGAACAGGTTCGACAATACCATTTCCGCAAGTTGAACTATTCATATTTCCCAGTCGTCGGCAATCCAAACCACAACCAGCTCCTTTACCTGGTGGATCACAATCTTCTCCGGCTTCTAATATTCCATTACCACAAATCGGTATTCCAGTGACCCCAGCAGGTATATTACTGCCTTTACGTACACAACCGATGGTGCAATACGGACTATTGCCTTTGGTGCTAAAAGCAGTTACCTTGGCCACTAGTGGAGCAGAAGATTGCCAGTTCCAGCCAACACTCCAAGGATTTAATTTTTGGCCAGTAGCGCTACAGGTATCTGGAGATGAAAAAGGTTGGGCGTTATATAACTCTCTGTCGATTATAAATTCAGCAAAGAAATTTTTTGGATTTACATCTACACGACTAATTTTGCATTTTTCTTTTTTGGTTTTGAAACGCCAAGTAAATTCTTTGTTGTATGGCTTAGAAAATGTGGTTGGATCACCAAGTCTAGCCGCAGACCACATTAACCCTGGTGAATTTATATTTGTTGTAGAAGAAGAAATTACAACTTTATATATAGTATCTGGTTGTAATTCCAAAGAACCTGGACCAGAATTGGCAAGTTTTAAAATCCTATAACCAGTAGCGCTATCTAAGACTACATCTGTGCTTACTAATACTGGCGTGGAAGAAAAACAGTTTTCATCATTACATTTTAATAATTTTACCGGACCATTTGGTAAATTTTTATTGGACATGGTGGTATTAAATCGCACCCCAACTTCGGCATTAGTACAAGATTGCAGACAAGTAGGCCAGAATTCTACCACTTCCGGATTGCTTAAATCTATAGTAAGCGGACTGCGGCCAGCAAAACTAGCCGAAGCCAAAGTGGCAGTGGCATTTACATTGGTAGCATTATCCGGATTTGTTAAACCAACACCAACTGTATTAGCCAGAGCCGAAACTTTCGCATTGGCATTATTTGTTGAAAAAATACTAGCGTAATAATTATTTTTAGTACCCCAATTCCAAGTAAAAGCACTAGTATCCATAATGATACAATGTTGGGTGCTTAATCCGTGTCCGCTATAAATTACATCTTCACCGTTATCTGCCGGATTAGTTCTGTATTTCATTGGCGCTTCCAAAATAGAGGTGAAATAACTATATGGAGTTACTATCACTTGTTTCATCTTGCAATCTTGAGTATCTGATTTAAAGACAAAACAGTAAGCCGAATTTCCTCCGCAAGGCTTGTCTTTAGCCAAAGGAGCTGTGCTGGTGCCAGTACCAGCGGTAATTCCATTTGTCAGCACAACTTGATACCAAGTATTATCTTTCCATTTGCCGCTGTTATAACTAATATCTGGGTTTAATTGTAAATAAGAAGTACTTTCGGTGCTTAGCTGTGGCACAAAATTCCCAGTACCAGACAAGTTTACTTGTCCAAGGGTAGTGCAGGTGCGAGCGGATTCGTTTATCGTAGTAGGATTACATTCATTTACTACCAAATTGGAACGAGTAATGCTATTTATATTTGCCAAGTTAAATTCCACCATTAGCGCAGCGGTGCGACAAGTATTGTGATGCGCACCACTGGTAGTAATATCCCATGAAGCGCTTGGTGATGGTGATGGCAAATTTAATCCTAAATCAGTATTGTCATCGCACCTTTCTACTACGCGCGGAACTTTGGGAATATCTTTGGTGCTAAAACGCCAAATAAATCCGGTCGAAAGCGTTTCGCCTTCGCATAATTCAGTGTTTGGCTTACACATTCCCGATTCTGTGCCGACAACACAACAATGAGTGTTTGGAGCTGTACAGGTATTATTATTTTTAACGCAATCTACCACAGAAAAATTTTGTGGATTGCTTAATTTATTATCTGGTTTTCTCTGTACTACTACCGGACCGCTGATTGTTCCTAGCAATGGTCTGGTGGAAATAATTTGTCCAACCAGTAAATTTGTAATAGTAGTAGAACTACCCAAAATTCTGCCGGTAATAGAAGTAGAAGATGCCGCTGGACCCCAGAAAAATACCAGTGGCGTAGCGCCAAAATTTTCACCAGTAATTTTCATATCCGGAGCTCCGCTAGCAAATGGCACCGGACTAGAAACCGGATTTATATTACATATACCCGGCGAAGCTGGACCAGCTTCAAGACTAAAAATCGGACCAAGCGGACTAGTACCTACGCTGGCGTCAGCTGGACGAACTTGGACAAAATATGATTTACCAACTGTGCCATTATTAGCAGGAAACTTGACGATAATTTGTTTGTCTGTCCAGGTATTTTGACATCCGGCCGGGAAAGTAAAATCGCCATCTATCGCGTCGCCAGGTTGGCCATTAATATTTTCTTTAAACCAAACCCTACCAACTTGATTGCCAAAATTATTACCGGTAATGGTAATATATTCTCCTTTTCCACCGCGATCTGGAGTGATACTGGAAATAAATGGAGCGGTGCCACTAAGTCCTTGGTCTACAAAAAACTTAATACTATTACTATCCAAACTATTTTTGGAAACTTTTACCCCCACTGGGCCGGCATCAAGCAGTGGCACTCTGGCTTTGATAAGGGTGTCAGTCCAATTGCTTAAACTTACTAAAACATTTTGCTGTCCAAAAAATACTTGTCCCGGAGCGTTGCTAAAACGCTGACCTACTAACTGTACTTCTGCGCCAGGTAGAGAACTGGGCGGATTTACACCGCATAGTCCCGGACGCACAACATTATTTACTGTAAAATCACTAATCATTGGACCAAAATTATCATTGGTAGCATCGGTAAATTTCTTTCCACTAGTATCTGGGGCTGTTTCCAAAGATATTGGTCCGCTAGCTGCACCTGGTGGCACCTGAACGATTACTTGCCAAGCTTTCCAAGCACCGGCGCCACAAGCGGCGAGTGGGGCTTGGGTAGAGCCCATAAAGACTTTGCCCGGAGTATTGCCAAAATAATCACCAGTAATAGAAACAAAAGTTCCTGGACCGCCGGACAATGGAGAAACGCCATTGATACGCATTTTGTCTACACAAACACCGGCTACTGGATCACAAAATCCACTAGCGCACTGCACATTGCTGGTACAAGACGAACCGGCACACAAACCGCATTCGCCACCACAAGCCGGCGGGCCAGCTTGAACTTCTCCCAAATCGGCTTGCAAAATATTATCAAAACAATGTTGTGGCAACAAACTTACCTGGGTGCTGGTGCTGTTGCTTAGCGCTGCCCAATCATAACCAGTTGCGCCCAAAGTATGCACACCAGTAGCAATACCAACAGTTGGCCAGTTTATGGTTACCGAACCTGTCTTCTGACAACCAGATACGGTTTGACTACCAACAAAGAAATTATCAGCAGTTAAATCAACTTTTTGCACGCCATTGTCGTCGGTATAACTTACCTGCACTGGCACCACTGTACCCACACGCAACAAATCACTAGCAATATTTTCTATTTTTACTGTTGGAGGAAGACGGTCTACGCCATCACCAGTAGTAAATTGTACATCACCACAACCAGCTTTCACAGCGCAGTTTAAACTTAATTGACCATCACTAGTTTTCACTGCACTACCATTTTTAAAATGCAAAGTATAGGCAGTATTAGCAGCATAACAATCAGCCGGACCGCTGCCACAATCTCCGTTTGGCACAAAAGCGGCTGTGTTACCCCCTAATGCTTCCCACTGGCCAGGTTGGGCTGTACCATCGGCTTTTTGCACCACAACATTTCCATTTAAGGTAGCAATATCAACTTGCAAATTAAAGGTGACTGCTAAATGAACATTTCTGATACATAGCTGGCCTCCGGACGGCAGACTATCAACATAAAAAATTCCAGCTGGAAAATATGGATTCCCTCCTCCGCCACCCGGTCCACCGCCAACCCCCCCGCTATCTGTGGTGGCGCCAACCAATTTACTGATTACAAAACTGGCAATTGCATATGAAGACAAAATTATTGCCAAACCAATAGCCGCATTGACCATGATTTTTTTGGCTTGAGAAATTTTTTCTTCTTCTCCACCAGCTGTCATCCAAACAAAACCGGCATAAATTATCAAGACCAAAGCGACTATTCCAAGTAGTCCCAAAGCTACCCGAATAATTCTAGCTACCACCAACCGAACATCAGTAGTTGGTAATCCCAGAGCTGGACCAACTGGCTCTAAACCTAGATCTGTAGTGCTAATTGTCTGGGCATGCACAGTTCTAGCAAACCACAACCAAGCCGCGGTAGCCAAAACCGTGAATAAAAGCGTGATTAAAATTTTACCTCTCCTTGACATCATGTAATTTTGGTTAAATACTATTGGTTCGCAAAAAATCCAAGCATGCCGCGGCGGTTGTGCCTACAGCACCATTGCAACAAAGGCTTTGATTTAGCGCGCTTATAACCTGACAACAATTTGAAACGCTTACACCATCACAATCTGGTGACACTACTGTGCCTGCTCCTACTTGACGACTTGGTCCTTTGCCTGGATAAAAACAATTGAAATGCAGATCTTCAGCAGTAGAACTTACTACTGGGAAATAATATTGTCGAATAGCATCTAAAAATGGACCGTGATTGATACGGGTGTAAGTTGTGTTGTCAGCATTAAAAACAGAAAATGGCACTTTCCAAATTGGAACTTCATGGGTTGGTTTTTCTTGTATATCTATATTATACATCGAATCAGCTCGCATGCGCTTGTTCCAAACCATGCTTAATTCTTGATTACGCACAATGTTTTCACCGTCTCGGCCCGGTAATATTGTTTTGAGAAAAGGCGTAGAAGAGTCGATTTGATTAGCAACTTTGAAGGCCCAATAATAGTTGTCCGGTTGTTTTTGGTTCGGAAATACCGGCAAAGCGGTCGGAGCGGAGTTAGGAGTTTTGTTGTTATTTCCATCTAAAGCATTGCCCGATAAATCTACGACACCAGAGAGCGGTAGGGCTTCAAACGAGCTGGCGTTAATGGTTTTAGCGGCGCGGAGCAAAATTTCATAATTATCTTGAGTACAATTTGCGCCAGACTTATCACAGACTGGTAAACAATAAATTTTGTTGCCACATGCATTTGTGCCGCATTCTTGGGAAGGAGTAAATTCTAAAGTTCTATAACCGTTAGTAAGACTAAAGTTGCCTTGAGGCAAAGTGCTATTATCTGATTTTAAGAAAATATTTCCACCATCAAGCGCAAAAATCGGCCCGGCAACATTAAACTTACCTTGGACGCCAATCGGATCTATTGGTTCGCTAAAATTAATTTGTAAAACACTATTTTTATCTTCGGTAGCATCAATATCTGGAAAAACACTCTCTATATATGGCGGATTAGTATCCAAAGCTGTGCTGTTACTAAACTTCCATTCATAATAATTGTTTCCCAAAATACTGGCCTGGAATGCTGATGGGTTATTATTGGCCGGATCATCCAAAAGTATGCCCGGACCTAAATGAACTATATAACTTACTGGTTCGGTGGGGCTACCTAAATATCCGCCATTGGCATTACCAGCATCGGTAATTGGTTTAATCAGAATAGTATAAACGCCAGTGACGCCATTTTCCGTACTCACCGATGCTAGCGCCACTGCGCCAAAAATTTTCTCGCCGTTGTCAGCGCGTTTAATATTTATTAAGTTGTCACTGATACTTTTTACATGATCACAGTCATTCCACCAATTTTCTACGGTAGTTTTGCAGTTGCCAAAAATTCCATCACCAGTAGTGTCATCTATAAAACTATCTACTTTTAAAGGTTTACGGAAAGTGACAATAATTCTAGTATTACGAGGTACAGCTATCTGGTCACGAGCTGGATAGTGGTCTTTGATTACCTTGCCCAAAGCGCCACTACCTTGAAAATTTTCCGAAAGAGGTGCTTCCAAACTTCCCCCGCCAAATTGCCCTCCATTTGTAGTTGCATCAGTTAGCTTGCTGATTATAAAACTGACAATTGCGTAAGCGCTAAGGATAATAGCCAAACCAATAGCAGTGTTGATTAAAAATTTCTTAGCATCAGCAATCTGTTCTTCATTTCCGCCAGCAGTCATCCATAAATAACCAGCATAGACTATTAAAACCAAAGCGATTATGCCCAAAAGCCCTAAAGCAATTCTTATTATATTCGCCACCACCAACCGTATATCTGTAGCTGGCAAACCTAATGGCTGTGATATTACCGCTACTCCAGTTTGCAAACTACTGCTTGGATCAGCAATACTCTGCGCCCGAACCAGATCAGGCAAACAAAAAACCGCCAACAAAATAACAGTCGTTATGGTGGCGGCTTTAAAAACTAAGAAAAATTTTTTTTGCATCCATTGAAGCATGGGACAATGGAATTAATTAAAATTACCTTATTTATCTTCCGAATCGTTTTGTCTCTTCCGGCATTAAACCAACTTTTTTCATGTATTCAATCTTTTGGGATACTGCCAAACGATGCAGAGCGCTTTTTTTGCGCATGTTTTTGTTTTTGGGACGTTCGTAGAACTGGATCTTCTTGACTTGCAATATCTTTCCAGATTGCTGCCAGCGCTTCTTGACGCGGCGCATGAAAGCCTCAAATGATTCGTTCTTCTTTCGTTTTACTTCTGACATAAGTCCACCTCGCTTTCTAAATTAGATATTAGCCTGATTTACACGTTTAATAATAACATTTTTTACTTCTCATCGTCAAACCGAGATAATTTTTTCTTTAATACATTTTCCACTTTCTTTTGATCAACAATTTCTTGCACGCCAGATTCCATATCGCGAATGATAACTGTGCCATCTTGAACTTCCTTTTGACCCAAAATTAAAGCATATGGCACATGCAAACTGTTAGCTGCTTCCAATTGGCTCTTCAAAGAATTCTTGGAAAAATTATAATCTATCTTTAAACCAGAATTACGCATGTCATTTATTGCTTTCAGAGCGCGGCGGCGAGCTTGGTCGCCCAACTGCGCCAAATAGGCGTCAAACTTTTGTACTGTCGGTTTTATCTGGTTCGCGTCCATATACTGCTTGAGTGCTGAAACAGATCTTTCTATACCAAGAGAGAAACCGGCAGCCGGAGCTGGTCTGCCTCCCATTTCTTGAACAAGCAAGTCGTAGCGTCCGCCGCCGCCTAGCGCACTTTGTGCGCCTAGGGCTTCAGCATCACTGACAACCGGATAAACCTCAAAAACTGTGCGGGTATAATAATCTAACCCGCGCACCAAAGTAGAACGCAACACATACGGCACAGCTAGCTCATCCAGATACTCCAAAACTTTCATGAAATGATTTTTTGATTCTTCTTCTAGCCAATCAATAATTTGCGGAGCGTCTTCTTTTACGGGCTGGCATCTTTCTTGTTTGCAATCAAGCAGTCGCAATGGATTTTTATTTAATCTCTGTTTGCAATCATCACAAAGATAGCTGCGCTTGCTGCGATAATATTCTACCAAAGCGGTTTTGTATTTTTGTCTTTCTTCTGGAACACCGATGCTATTTACATGGATCTCTACCGGCAAACCAAGATCTTTGTAAAAATTATGAGCCAACAAAATCAATTCGGCGTCTACCACCGGATCGCCATCACCCAAAGTTTCAAAACCAACTTGATTAAATTGTCTAAAGCGACCAGCTTGCGGACGATCGTAGCGAAACATTTGACCCCAATACCACATTTTTACGGGCTGAGTCATATTCCACATGCCGTGCATAATATATGCACGCACAGCTGAGGCAGTCATTTCTGGACGAAGCGCCACTTTGTTTCCGTCTCTATCTTCAAAGATATACATTTCTTTATCTACCACATCTGTACCTTTGCCAATGGAACGGATAAATAAATTGGCCTCTTCTAAAAGCGGGGTTTCTATGCGACTAAACTGGAAATGTTCAGCCAGATGTTCGGCTGTATGATATAAATTTTTCCAATGCTTTTCTTCTCTTGGTAAAATATCGTGCATACCACGAAGCAGGGCGTAAGTTTTTTTACCACCAACATTTAACGCTGAAGTGTCAACGTTAGATTTTGTTTTTTCTACTTTTGCTTTCTTGACATTTTTTTTCTTTTCTTTTGTTTTCTGTTTGGGCATAATATTAAATATTTAATTTCGGCTCGGCAATAAGTTCGGCCCGATTGAGCGGCCAACCGCGGAAAAATACTCGGCCCACAACCAAACTTTTATCTACAGCGCCAAAACGACGTGAATCAAAACTGTTCGGACGATTATCGCCCATGACAAAATAATTATTTTCATCTAGTTGTACAGGCGCACCGTTTCCGACTGTTAGTAAATCTTTTGACAAATATGTTTCATCCAAGACCACTCCTTCCGGATGTTCTTTGTTATAAATAGTAATCTGCCCATCTGATACTTTTACTCTTTCACCCGGCAAACCAATTATTCTTTTCAAAAAAAATTCTTTTGGATTTTCCGGATATTTAAAAACAATTACTTCTCCCCTCTCTGGCAGACGCAAACGATAGCTTAATTCGTCAATAATCAAATATTCCTTATCAAAAAAATTTGGTTCCATGGATGCGCCTTTTACATAAAAAGGTTTAAACAAAAAGTAGCGTACCAAAGCAATAGTTATACCAGCCAAAACTGCCACTTTTACTAGTTCAAGCAAAAATACGCCAGCACTGGCTATATACGAAATCAGCTTCTTTTTAAAGGATATTTTATCGTCTTTTTGTAGTTCTTCTGACATAATTTGTAAGACAATTTATCCCGACTTGGTCGGGATTTAGCTAAAAATAGTATATACTAAATTTTTGGGTTTTGCAAGTTATTGAGCATAAAAAAATAGGCCGTCCCGCATATTTGCGAAACGGCCGATAAAACTATTTTTACTAGACGTCGGTGGAGACAGGATCCTGCAGATCCTTGGTCATCTTGAACAGATGCCTCGGGCACATACAAGCCTTGAGTTTGGTCTCGTCGCCAAGGTTCTTGGTCACCTCCCAATCCTTGTCTCCGGCCGCGATCTTCGCGTCAACGTAGCGAGTATTCAAGAGGCATCTGGCCCCAAGACTACATAACGCGACGATCGCCTTGGCAATCATCTTCCTCGCCGATGACTCGTCGTACGGTTCCATCATCTTGATTTCACCGCCAACAGCCGCAACCACCAGGTTGACGTTGTCGAGGTAAATTTCGTCGGCTGCTTCGTTATCCTGCATCTGCGAGAGCTGTAGAGCGAACAACACGTCCTGCACGCTGGGAGTCTCGCAAAGAGAAGGATCGCCGGAATAGAAGAGCCGGACACCAGTAACACTGAACTTCGTGGTAGTCATTTATCCCCCCTGTGACGTTGTTTTGTCTTCAAAATCCGGCCCCTCGCCGGAAATCAAAGAACAGCAAACTATATCATAAATTGAACGATACGTCAATGGGTTGTACGGTACACCTTCAAGGGTGACACTTTTTAATAAATGTTAATAACTTTTGGTGGGGTGTTAGGCCATTCATACCTTTACCTAAGTGGGGTCTTTCATAGTTATACCAATCATTGTATTGA
>Ga0233424_10000912_pt1 | contig 30778 bp, 22 predicted proteins | sample Watercolumn_Towu_FD_181011 | JGI IMG/M metagenome (GOLD analysis project Ga0233424, IMG submission 181011) | Freshwater microbial communities from Lake Towuti, South Sulawesi, Indonesia - Watercolumn_Towuti2014_125_MG | ecosystem: Environmental > Aquatic > Freshwater > Lake | place: Indonesia... | reverse complement strand
TGGTGGTCGGTGGCTGTTCCAAAGGCCCCGATGCCGAAAGCCGCAACGCGCCTGTCCCGACTCCAGCGCCGCCGCCGCCCGCGCGCACGGCACCGCAAACCGTGGCCGTCGCCCCGGCGCCGCCTGCTGCGACACCCGTGCCTTCGGCCGCGCCACAAGCTTCGCCGACTTCACCAAGCGCTCCATCTCCGAAGTTTGCGGCGGCATCCCCGGCAGCGGAGCCGCAGGCCAAGTCGTTTGTGGTGATCGGCGGAAACCGGCGTGGACTGAAGGGCATTCCCACCGGGCCGGAAGAGGATTTGCGCGTGCTCAATGATGCGTTGAAAGCCTACCTCGGCATCGGCAAGCCCGTGCCCGGCAGGCTGGATGAACTCGTCTCCGCCGGCCTGCTTCTCAAGCTTCCCAAGCCGCCATCAGGACAGCGCTTCGAGATTGATCCTGCAAGCCGCGAAGTCCGGCTCGTGGCAGCCGTTGGCAAACCTTGAACCCGGTGTTCCTCCATCATAAAAACCACACGAATGCAATCCCACGCCCGCCGCGACGGCTTCACGCTCATCGAACTGCTTGTCGTCATCGCCATCATCGCCATCCTCGCGGCGCTGCTCCTGCCCGCCCTCGCCGGCGCGAAGGAGCGCGGCAACGCCGCCAAGTGCATGAGCAACGTCCGCCAGAACGTGCTCGCGAATCTGCTCTACGCCGAGGAGAACGACGACCGCCTCTCCTTCGGCGCGTGCCGTTCGAGCACCACGACCATGTGGTCGTGGGACGACATGGTCGCCTCCTACCTCGGCGTGCGGCTGTCCAAGCAGGAGTTCGACAGCAACGTGATGACCAATGCGCCCTCGATGCTCGCGTGCCCCTCGGACAAGGTTCCGCGCGCCGCAAACTGGGTTGCGCTGGGCGGCAAAGTCCGGACCTACGCGATGCCCATGCACAACATGCGCCTGCTCACTATCAACGGAGTGCAAGCTCCAAACATCGCCGCGGATTGGCCTCCGTCAGCGATAAACACTTGTGGCATCGGCATCTACTGGGAGATCGGCGGGGGCGGGTTCCCGCCACTGATCGTTACCTCCGGCGCCCGGCAGAATTGGGACAATGCCGACCCAGTCCCCACCACCAACCCGCGAGCCCAACCTGCCTTTCGCGTCAGCACACTGCTCCGGCCTGATTACCTCATCGTGCTCACCGAGTTGGTTTCGGACCAGAACATCGCGGGCAGCGCCTCGTCGCAAAACATCCCGGGATACGGGCTCCTTGCCGCGACCAGTGTCGTGGATTCCGCGCTCGAACAGCTCGACATCAACCAGCCCAACCCCACCTCCGTCAATCAATACACCGGCCGATACAAGTTTCACGCGAACGGCAAGTTCCAATACGCCATGCTCGACGGACACGCCGAGCGGCAACTGCCCGAGGACACGCTTGGAAGGTCGCGCGACATCCGCCGCCAGACCGGCATGTGGACGGTGACGCCGACCGACTAGGCGCACACACGCTCCGCCGTCGCGACCTCCGTGGATGAGCTTCGGCAGGTGATGCTGAATTGCTTCAAGACTGCGTGGCGCGCCGTTGCCTCGCTGCACATTCGGGCTACACTCCTGAAAGTCATCTCACACCGATGCGTCCAAGTCTCGCCATGCTCCGAAGCCGAGCGCCATTCGTCCCATCCATCCCAGTTGTCGCGTCCGTTCTCTGGCTTTCGTGCGCTTGCTCACGCGCCGCCACCGTGGACAGCACGCACCCCGTCCGCTCAACGCCGGCGAAGATGGACTTCCGCCGCGATGTGCTGCCGGTGCTTTCCTCGAAGTGCTTCGCCTGCCATGGGCCGGACGAATCCGCGCGCAAGGCCAAGCTGCGCCTCGACGTGCGCGACGAGGCGCTTGCCGACCACAAGGGCCGACGCGCCATCGTGCCGGGCAAGCCGTCGCAGAGCGAACTCGTCCGCCGCATCTCCACGAAGGCCCCCGACGACATCATGCCACCGCTCAAGGGCGGACATCCGCTCTCGAAGGACGAAATCGCCACGCTGCGCAAGTGGATCGAGGCTGGAGCGCCTTACGACCCGCACTGGTCGTTCGTGAAGCCGCAGTTGCCCGCGTTGCCGAAGGTCCGCGACACCAGGTGGCCGCAGAACGCGATTGATCACTTCGTCCTCGCGCGCCTCGAAAGGGAAGGCTTCAAGCCCGCGCTACCTGCCGACCCGCACACGCTCATCCGCAGGCTCTCGCTCGACCTCACCGGTCTGCCGCCGACGCCGGAGGAAGTGGAAGACTTCGTCCGCGAATCCCAATCCGCAATTGGCAATCGGCAATTGGCAATCGGCAATGCCGTGGACCGTCTGCTCGCCTCGCCCGCCTTCGGCGAGCGCATGGCGCGCCCGTGGCTCGACCTCGCGCGCTACGCCGACAGCGCGGGCTACGGCTCCGACCCGTTGCGCCTGAACATCTGGCCGTGGCGCGACTGGGTCATCAACGCCTTCAATCGCAACCTGCCCTACGACCGCTTCACGCTCGAACAACTCGCCGGCGACCTCCTGCCCAACGCGACCACCGAGCAGCAGGTCGCCACCGGCTTCCATCGCAACACAATGACCAACACCGAGGGCGGCACCGACGACGAGGAGTTCCGCTCCGCCGCCGTCAAGGACCGCATCGCCGTCACGATGCAGGTCTGGATGGGCCTCACGATGAACTGCGCGCAATGCCACTCCCACAAATACGACCCGATCTCGAACCGCGAGTATTACCAGTTCTACGCGATGTTCAACCAAACCGAGGACAACGACAAACCAGACGAAGCGCCCACGCTCCCGCTGCCCACGCCCGACGAGAAGGCGCGCATGGAAAAGTTCAAGGCGCAGGTCGCCGACCTCGACAAAAAGCTCGCCACGCCCACGCCCGCGCTGCTCAAGGAACTCGCCGATTGGAACGCGAAGCAGTCCGACTCGATGTGGACCGTGCTCGAGCCCGCGGAGTTCGCGTCCGCAAACGGCGCGACGCTCACGAAGCTCGCCGACCATTCGTTGCTCGCCAGCGGCAAGTCGCCGGACATCGACACCTACACCGTGCGCGTGCCGACGCAGTTGAAGGCCATCACCGCGCTGCGCCTCGAACTGTTGCCCGACCCGAGCCTCCCCGCGAAGGGCGCGGGTCGCGACGAGAAGGGCCGCGCGGTCGTAAGTTCCTTCAAGCTCGCCACGCAACCGCTCAAGCCGGAGTCCAAGAAAGCGCGGTTCATCCGCGTCGAACTGCCCGGCGAGCATCGTGTGCTGTCGCTCGCCGAAGTGCAGGTCTTCAGCGCAAAGCAAAACGCCGCGCTCAAGGGCAAGGCCACGCAGTCCAGCACCGACGCCGGAGCGGACGCTGCCCGCGCGATTGACGGGAAGACGGACGGCGACTTCCAAGCCGCGAAATCCACCACGGCCACGCGCACGGAGGACAATCCGTGGTGGGAGCTCGACCTCGGCGGGGAACTGCCCGTCGAGGAGTTCGTGCTGTGGAACCGCACCGACGGCGGGCTCGGCTCGCGGCTTGCGAACTTCAAGGTCTTCGCGCTCGACGCCGCGCGGAAGGAGGTCTTCACGCAGACCGTCGCCGCGCCGCCCGCGCCGAGCCAGCGGTTCAGCTTCACCGGCGAGAAGTCCGTCGCGCTCGCGAACGCCACGAGCGACTTCTCGCAGGATGGCTTCGAGGCCGCCAAGGCGATTGACACCGACGAGAAGACCGGCTGGTCCAACGGCGGCAAGGAAACCAACTCGCTCGCCGCCGCCTTCGAGGTCAACGCGACTGTGGGCGACACAAACGGCGCGATGCTGGTCTTCACGATTGCACAGGCCGCGGGCAAGCAGGCGACGCTCGGGCGCTTCCGCATCTCGGCCACAACGCAGGAGAAGCCCGTGCGCGTCGTGCCACAGAAAACTCGCGACCTGCTCGCGAAGGAACCCGCGCAGCGGAAGCCCGCCGACGAGCAGGAGTTGGTGAAGTATTACTCGGACTTCGCGCCCTCGCTCGCGAAGGCCCGCACCGACCGCGACAAGGCGAAGAAAGACCTCGACGCGGTGAAGCCCGTCGCGCTGCCTGTCATGCGCGAACTCGCGAAGGACAAGCAGCGCACGACCAAGGTGATGGTGAAGGGCAACTTCCTCAGCACCGCCGACGAAGTGCAACCCGCGTTCCTCAGCGCGTTCGCGCCGCCCTCGACGAACACGCCGCTCTCCCGCCTCGGCGTCTCGCAATGGCTCACGTCGCCTGACAACCCGCTCACTGCTCGCGTGGCGGTGAACCGCTTCTGGTCGCAAATATTCGGCACCGGCCTTGTCGAGACCGAGGAGGACTTCGGCACGCAAGGCTCGCGCCCGAGCCACCCCGAGCTGCTCGATTGGCTGGCCGTGACGTTCAGCAGGAGGAATTCAACAGAAGGGAACAAAGGGAACGAAGGCGTCGGTTCCAATCCTTCGTTCTCTTCGTTGCCTTCTGTTCAAGAACCCTCCGGCCTTGCGTGGGACATGAAAGCCCTCATCAAGCTCATCGTCACCAGCGCCACTTACCAGCAATCGTCACTCGCCTCGCCGGCCGCGGCGCAGAAGGACCCGCGCAACCGCCTGCTCTCGCACTATCCCCGCGCGCGCCTCGACGCCGAGACCGTGCGCGACCAGGCGCTCGCGCTCAGCGGCCTGCTCAGCCGCAAGGTCGGCGGACCCAGCGTCTATCCGCCGCAGCCGGACGGCTTGTGGCGCGCGGCCTTCAACGGCCAGCGCAACTGGGCCACGAGCGCAGGCGAAGACCGCTACCGCCGCGGCCTCTACACCTTCTGGCGTCGCACCGTGCCGTATCCGAGCATGGCGACGTTTGACGCGCCAAGCCGCGAGAACTGCACCGTGCGCCGCCTGCCCACCAACACGCCGCTGCAGGCGTTCGTCACGATGAACGACCCCGCCTACGTCGAGATGTCGCAGGCCCTCGGCCGACGCCTGATGCAGGAAGGCGGCGCGACCGCGGCCGACCGCGCGCGCTTCGGCCTGCAACTCGCGCTCGCCCGTCCGCCGACGCCCGCGCAAGTGCAGTCGCTTGTCGCGCTCTATGAAAAGGAACTCGCGCACCACCGCGAGAACACAGATGCCGCGAAGAAACTCGCGACTGAACCGCTTGGCAGACTTCCCGACGGCCTCGACGCCGCCGAAGCCGCCGCATGGACGGTGGTGGCGAACGTGTTGTTGAATCTCGATGGCGTGCTGACGAAGGGATGATCGCCCGATGATTGCGACACGGATTTCACGGATGGACACGGATTCAGTCCGGCAGGAATCCGTGCCAATTCGTGCAATCCGTGTCCGACTCCGCTCCGCATGAATCTCCAACTGGAACAATCCCGCGCCGTCACGCGCCGCACGTTCTTCGGCCGCTCGGGCCTCGGCCTCGGCGCCGTCGCGCTCGGGGCGTTGCTCGAACGCGACGGCTTCGCCGCCGACAAATCCGCAATCCGCATTCCGCAACCCGCAATCGCCAACCCGCTCGCTCCCAAGTCCCCGCCGCTTCCTGCGAAAGCGAAGTCCATCATCTACCTGCACATGTCCGGCGCGCCGCCGACGCTCGACCTCTTCGACTACAAGCCCAAGCTCAACGAACTGCACCTGAAGCCCTGCCCGGAGGAACTCATCAAGGGCGAGCGCTTCGCGTTCATCAAGGGCGTGCCCAAGATGCTCGGCACGCCGCACAAGTTCACGCAAGCCGGCCAGTCCGGCTCGCAGGTGGCCGAGATTCTGCCGCATTTCGCGGGCATCGCGGACGACGCCACGATTGTGCGCTCGATGGTCACGGACCAGTTCAATCACGCGCCCGCCGAGCTGTTCCTCTACACGGGTTCGCCACGCGCGGGCAGCGCGTCGCTCGGCTCGTGGCTCACCTACGGGCTCGGGTCGGAGAACCAGGATTTGCCGGGCTTCGTGGTGCTGCTCTCCGGCGGCACGGACCCGACCGGCGGCAAGAGCCTCTGGAGCGCGGGTTTCCTGCCGAGCGTGTATCAGGGCGTGCAATGCCGCACATCGGGCGAGCCGATTCTTTTCTCGAACAACCCGCCCGGCATGGACCGCGAGTCGCGACGCCGCAGCCTCGACGCGCTCGGCGCGTTGAACGAGATCGAGGCGAAGCAGTTCCGCGACCCCGAGACGCTCACGCGCATCGCGCAATACGAGCTCGCGTATCGCATGCAGATCGCCGTGCCGGATGTGTTCGACCTCGCGAAGGAGCCCGCGCATGTGATCGAGAGCTACGGCGCGAAGCCCGGCGAGGGGAGCTTCGCGAACAACTGCCTGCTCGCGCGGCGGCTCGTCGAGAAGGGCGTGCGTTACGTGCAGCTTTACGACTGGGGCTGGGACATGCACGGCATCAGTCCCGACACCGACCTCGTGAGCGGCCTGCCGAAGAAATGCCGCGACGTGGACCGCGCGAGCGCGGCGCTCGTGCGCGACCTCAAGCAGCGCGGTTTGCTCGATGAAACCATCGTCATCTGGGGCGGCGAGTTCGGCCGCACGCCGATGAACGAGGAGCGCGGCGGTTCGAAGTATCTCGGGCGCGACCATCACCCGCATTGCTTCTGCCTGTGGATGGCCGGCGGCGGCATCAAGCGCGGCACGGTCTTCGGCTCGACGGACGAACTCGGCTATCGCGTGGCCGAGAATCCGGTGTCCATCCACGACCTGCAGGCGACGCTGCTGCACCAGATGGGCTTCGACTCGCACGCGTTCAGCTACCGCTACCAAGGACTCAATCAGCGCCTCATCGGCCCGACCGAGGAGGCGCAAGTGGTGAAGGAGATTCTTGCGTGAGCACGGCAAGTGGAGCGCGGAGCGCAAAGTGGACGAGAATCCACGAGCCGCCACGGCCCGCGATGTCGGCCCTTGAACATGGGCGGCCACCCCTCACCCTATCCCTCTCCCCTCCTCCGAGGAGGGGAGAGGGTGCCCGAAGGGCGGGTGAGGGGTGGTCGGCCGAGCCCATGTTCGCAGGTCGCTTCGAGCTCCATGCATGGACGCGCATCGGGTCCATGAACCCGGGGGCAGGAGCGCCAGTCTCCGACCCGGCGCGTCTTGATCCGGCTCCAGAAACGCGCCGGGTCCGTAGACCGGCGCTCCGGTTCATGGAAAGACTTCGCTTAGTGATGCGAGTGTCGGCTCTGTGCCTGGCCATGTTGGCGGACCATGCAGGTGCAGCCGCGCCTCCCGTGGACTACGCGCGCGACGTGCTTCCTGTCCTCCAGCGGTCTTGCTTCGAGTGTCACGGGCCGGAGCAGCAGAAGGGCAAGCTGCGGCTCGACTCGCGCGACGCGGCGTTCAAGAAGGCGGGCATCATCGTCAAGGGCAGCGCTGCAAAGAGCGAACTTGTCCGCCGCATCACGCTTCCCAAAGGCCACGACGACGCGATGCCCAACCACGGCGAGCCTCTTTCCCGCGCCGACACCGACCGCATCCGCGCGTGGATTGACGCCGGTGCCAACTGGCCCGACGGCGTGCAAGCCGCAAAGCATTGGGCCTACGTGAAACCGGTTCGGCCGGCGTTGCCGTCGGTCCAGAGTTCAAAGTTCAAAGTTCAAAGTTCGAAGTTATCGGACCCAAATCCCATTGACGCCTTGATCCTCGCCCGGCTTGCGAAGGAGGGCCTGCAACCTTCGCCCGAAGCTTCGCCCGAAGTCCTCATCCGCCGGCTGTCGCTCGACCTGATTGGCCTGCCACCGACGCCTGCCGAAGTGGAGACGCTCGTCCGCGAATACCAATCGGCAATCGGCAATCGGCAATCGGCAATCGGCCATGCCGTGGACCGCCTCCTCGCCTCGCCGCAATTCGGCGAGAAATGGGCGCGCCACTGGCTCGACCTCGCGCGTTACGCCGACTCGAACGGTTTCCAGCGCGACGGCTTCCGCGACGTGTGGGCGTGGCGCGACTGGGTCATCCGCGCGATGAACGCGGACATGCCGTTCGACCGCTTCACTGTGTGGCAGCTCGCCGGCGACCTGCTCGCGCCCGCGGATCTTCCGCCCGGGACGCCCCCGACCGAGCCGCTGGTGGCGACGGGCTTCCACCGCTGCACGACGGTGAACGTCGAGGCCGGCACCGACCAGGAGGAGAACCGCGTCAACCAGGTCGTGGACCGTGTGAACACGACCGGCACCGTGTGGCTCGGCTCGACGCTCGAGTGCGCGCAGTGCCACAACCACAAATACGACGCGTTCACGCAGCGCGATTACTACCGGCTCTTCGCGTTCTTCAACAACACGGAGATCGAGACTAAGTTCAGGACGGCCAACGCGACCGCGGCGATTGACTTCACCGGCCCGGCGATGGAACTGCACGACCCCGGCTACGAATTGCGGCGCGAGCAGTTGCAGTCCGAAGTCGAGCGGCTTGCCGACGCGGTGGCGAAGCGCAAAGCCGCACTCGCCGCGCTCGCGGGCCCGGCCTTGGCGCAGGCGAAACATGCGTCCGAGGCCGCGTGGCACTTGCTCGACATCGGCGAGTTCCATTCCAGCGGCGGCGCGACCAGCAAGGTGCTCGCGGACAAATCGGCGCTTGTGGGTGGCATCGCGCCGGCAAAGGACACCTACACCGTGACCGTCGCGACCAAGCTCACGGGCATCACCGCGTTCAAGCTTGAAACGCTCACCGACCCGTCGCTGCCCGGCGAAGGCCCCGGCCGCGGCGACAAGGAACGCCCCAATTTCGTGCTGAACACCTTCCGCGTCGCCGAGGCGCCGGAGACGGACCCGAACTCGGGCCGCGAGGTGAACTTCGCGTCGGCGAGCGCGGACTTCTCGCAGGCGAACCTGAACGTGAGCGGCGCGATTGACCGCGACCCGAAGACCGGCTGGGCCATCAACCCGCAGTTCCACAAGCCGCATTGGGCCGTGTTCGTGTGCGAGCAACCCGCAGGAGTCGAGGGCGGCACCGTGTTCACGTTCACACTGGAGCAGAACTACGGCGGCGCGCGCACCATTGGCCGGCTGCGGCTTTCGGCGCAGGTCGGCGGCGCTGCGGCGGGCGCGCCGGCGGTGGCGGACGCGGAGTTGAAGAAGCTGCAGGACGAGCACGACAAGGCCCTCGCCGCGCTGAAGAAACTGGAACCGCCGCAGACGCTCGTGATGAAGGAACTCGCCGGGCCGCGCGAGACGGCGATGTTCAAGCGCGGGAACTTCCTCGACCGCGGCGAGCGCGTGCAACCGGGCGTGCCGGAGTTCCTGCATCCGCTTCGTAGTGGGGCGGGCGTCTCGCCCGCCAGCTCGCAACGCGGGCGGGAGGCCCGCCCGGCAGGCGGGACGCATGCCCCACTAAACCGCCTCGACCTTGCACGCTGGCTCACGAGCCGCGAGAACCCGCTCGTCGCCCGGGCAACGGTGAACCGCTGGTGGGCCGAGCTGTTCGGACAGGGACTCGTCACGACCCCGGAGGACTTCGGAGTGAAGGGCGAGCGGCCGTCGCATCCCGAGCTGCTTGACTGGCTCGCGGTGGAGTTCATGGACCGGGGCTGGAGCATGAAGCACATCCTCAAGGCCATCGTGACGAGCGCGACCTACCGGCAGTCCTCGCGGCTCACGCCCGCATTGCTCGCGCGCGACGACCGCAACGTGCTGCTTGCGCGCGGCGCGCGCTTCCGCCTCGACGCCGAGGCCATCCGCGACAACGCGCTCGCGGTGTCCGGGTTGCTCAGCCTCAAGCAGGGCGGCCCTCCCGTGCGGCCGTTCCAACCCGCGGGCGTGTGGACGGTCACGGGTCTGGTGGACAACAACTACCGCCTGAGCGAGGGCGAGGACGCGCACCGGCGCGGCATCTACACGGTGTGGCGTCGCAGCGCGCTGTATCCGAGCTTCGTGAACTTCGACGCCACTCCGCGCGGCCAATGCACGGTGAAGCGCTCGCGGTCAAACACGCCGTTGCAGGCGCTCACGCTGCTCAACGACCCGGTGTATGTGGAAGCCGCCGCGGCGCTCGCGCTCCGTGTCCTGCGCGAAAAGCGGGACTCCACCAACGACGAACGGCTCGCGCACGCCTTCCGCCTCTGCCTTGCGCGCGCGCCGACCGCCGGCGAACTCGCCGCGTTGCACCGCCTCCTCGAGAGCGAGCTCGCCGCGAAGCGACCCGAGGCTGCCGCGTGGCAGTCCGTCGCGACCGCGCTGCTGAACCTCGACGAGACCATCACGAAGGGCTGAGCGCGATTCGCCCTTGCGCGGTCGCGGGCCATTGTTACAGTCCGGCCACATTTTTTGCGCAGCCGCCGCGGCGGCATCATCGCCAGCCGAGGCCATCAACAGGAGTCCACCACCGTGAAAGTATTCAGCGGCACGTCCAACGAGCCCCTTGCCCGGGCCATCTGCGAATACATCGGCACCGACCTTGGCAAGTGCACGGTGTCGGCCTTCCCCGACGGCGAGACGTTCGTGAAGATCGAGGAAAACGTCCGCGGCGAGGACGTGTTCGTCTTGCAGTCCACCAGCCCGCCGACGAACCACAACTTGATGGAGCTGTTCATCATCATGGACGCGATGCGGCGATCGAGCGCGTCGCGCATCACGGCGGTGCTGCCGTTCTACGGCTACGCCCGGCAGGACCGCAAGGACCAGCCCCGTGTGCCCATCACCGCCAAGCTCGTCGCCAACCTGCTGGTGGCCGCCGGCGCCAACCGCATCCTCACGATGGACCTGCACGCTCAGCAGATTCAAGGCTTCTTCGACATCCCGGTGGATCATCTTTACGCGGCGCCGGTGATGTTCGACTACCTGCGTGGCAAGGAAGTGCCCGACCTCGTGGTGGTGAGTCCTGACGTGGGCGGGCTGAAGATGGCCTATGCGTATTCGCAGGTGCTCGAGGCCGGGTTGGCCATCGTCGCCAAGCGCCGCAAGAGCGCCACGGAGGTCGAGTCCATGAGCGTCATCGGCGAGATCCGCGGCAAGAACGTGCTGCTGGTGGACGACTTGACCGAGACGGCGGGCACGCTGACCACGGCGGCCAAGCTGCTCAAACGCAAGGGCGCGAGGCGGATTTACGCCTGCGTTTCGCACGCCATTCTCAACCAGTTGGGGATCGACAGATTGCGCAAATCCAAGATTGACGAACTCATCACGACTGATACCGTCCTGCGCCCTGCGATAGACGGGGTGCGTATCACGACCCTGTCCGTCGCGGGAATGCTCGGCGAAGCCATCAAGCGGATTCACAGCAATTCGTCGGTGACGTCGCTGTTCGAATTTAAGGGCGGGCGCACGGCCTGAACGGGTGTTTCGGCGGTCGTCCGAGGTGGAATTTGTCATGAAATCAGTCGCTCTCAATGCCGCGCTCCGGTCGGTCACGCGCCACGCGGCCGTCAAGAAACTCCGCGCCCAGGGCCGCGTGCCGGCCGTCATCTACGGCCGCGCCATCCAGTCCCAGAGCCTCGAACTCGACGACGAGGAATTCCACAACCTCCTCAAGCACTCCGCCTCGGAGAACATCCTCGTGGACCTTGCCGTGCAGGGCGACCCGCGCCCGAAGCGCCTCGCCCTCGTGCAGGAAGTCCAGCACCACCCGCTCAGCGGCAAGGTTCTCCACGTGGATTTTCACGAGGTGAAGGACGACGAGAAAGTCGTGCTGAACGTGCCGGTCGAGACGACCGGCGACTGCATCGGCGTGAAGAACGGCGGCATCCTCGAGCACGTGCTCTTCAAGGTCAAAGTCTGCGCCCTGCCGAAGGACCTGCCCGAGGCGCTCATCGTGGACGTTTCCACGCTCGATGTCGGCAAGATCATCCATCTTGGCGAAATCTCCCCGCCGCCGAATGTCGAACTGATGGGCGACAAGAAGGTTCCCGTGCTCGCCGTAGTCGCCCCGATCACTGAGGAGGAGGAGGCCGCCGCCGCCGCCGCCGCCGCGGAGGTGCCGACCGAGGTCGAGATGATCAAAGAGAAGAAGGAAGAAGGCGAGGAAGGTGCGGCTCCCGCGGGCAAAGACGCGAAGGCCGCGAAGGACACGAAGGCCGCGCCTGCCGCAGCCAAGCCTGGCGAGAAGGGGGCCGAGAAGGCGCCCGTGGCCAAGGACGAGAAAAAGGCGGAGAAGAAGAAGTAGCGAACCGCCTTCGCGCGGCCGCGAGCAAAGCTCGGCGGCGAGTTCGCGCAAGATTTGGATCCCGCATGGAGTCCGTGCACCTCATCGCGGGTCTGGGCAACCCGGGCGCGGAATACGCCCGGACCCGGCACAATGTCGGGTTCATGCTCGCCGACGCGCTGGCCGCGCGATGGCGGGCGGATTGGAAGGCCGACCGGCGCATGCAATGCCGGCTGGCACGGGCGGATGTGGACGGCCGGCGGGTCTGGCTTTGCCAGCCGCAGACGTTCATGAACGCCAGCGGCGAGGCCGTCCGCGCCGTGCGCGAGTTTTACCGCGTGCCGCTCGGGCGGTTGCTGGTGGCGGCGGACGATGCGGACCTGCCGCTTGGAACGATTCGGTTGCGCGGCAGTGGCAGCAGCGGCGGTCATCACGGGCTCGAGTCCGTCGAGCAGCACCTCGCCACGCGCGAGTATGCGCGTTTGCGGCTGGGCATCGGGCGGCGCGAACCCGCGGTGCGTGAAATCACGGACCACGTGCTCGGGCGATTCACGGCGGATGAAGCCGTGCTGGTCGGACAGGCATTGGCCCGTGCGGTGAGCCAGGTGGAATGCTGGCTTGCCGAGGGGATTTCGAAGGCAATGAGTCGGTTTAACGGGCCGGTGGACGGCCCAGAGCAGAAGGACGCGAAGTGAAACGATACGAAGGCCTGTTTATCCTGAACACCGCCGGCCGCGAGGAAGGCGCGAAGGAAGCCATTGACCGCATCACCGCGGAAATCACCGCCGCGGGCGGCAAGATCGAAACTGTGCAGAAGATGGACAAGCGCCCGTTCGCGCGCGTGGCCGACCGCAAACACGCCTCGGGCTTTTTTGTGAACATCATCTTCGAGGGCGACGCCAAGTCGCTCACGCACCTCCGCCACAAATTCGCCATGAGCGAGGAAGTCTTTCGCGTCCTGTTCACCAACGCCCAACCCGTCACCAAAGTCAAACCCGTCAAGCCCGATAGGACAGCCACCCCACCAGGGGACGATCCCAACATCACAACCGCTCCAGATTGGCCCCACCGTCCAAAGCCAACAATTCAGCCACGATGACGATGACGGTGACGCGAGAACCGCACCCTGAACACCCAGACCCTGCTACCCTATGGCCGTCAACATCAACCGCGTCATCCTCGGCGGAAACCTCACGCGCGACCCCGAGTTGCGCTACATCTCCACCGGCCGCGCCGTCGCGCAGGTCGGCATCGCCATCAACCACGTTTACACGACCGAGAGCGGCGAGAGGCGCGAGGACGTCACCTTCGTGGACATCGAGGCTTGGGGCAAAACCGCCGAGACCATGGGCCAATACCTCAAGAAGGGCAGGCCCGTGCTCGTGGAGGGCAGGCTCAAGCTCGACACATGGGACGACAAGCAAACCAACCAAAAACGCTCGAAGCTCAAGGTCGTCTGTGACCGGTTTCACTTCCTCGACTCCGGCGGCAACCGCTCGGGCGAGGCCGGCGCCGCTGCCACGCCGCGTCCCGAGAAGCCGGCAGCTGGCGCGAGCCCGGCACCCGAGCCGGATGAACCGCCAGCTGAGCCGCACGATGACGTGCCCTTCTGAGCCGCACGGCAGAGTTTCCGTCCAACGCAACCCACAGCCCCTTTCCCATGAGCAAGCGCAAAGTTGAAGTCCTCCTCATCCAGCACGTCGTCGGGCTCGGCGCCGAGGCCGACCATGTGAAAGTCGCCCCCGGCTACGCACGCAACTACCTGCTCCCGCAGCGCCTCGCGGTGCCACTCAACGCCGCGAACAAGCGGCGCATCGAGGTGCTCAGGCAACGCCGCGCCGAACGCGAGGCGCAGGAACTCAACGCCATGAACGAACTGGCCAAGAGCCTCTCGAAGATGACCCTCACCATCCCGGTCAAGACCGGCGACGACGGCAAGATGCACGGCGCGGTCACCAACGGCGCCATCGCCGACGAACTCAAGACCCAGTTCGAGATCCCGCTCGACAAGAGAAAGATCCACCTCGACAAGCCCATCAAGCAGCTCGGCGAATTCGACGTGCCGCTCAACCTCCATCCGGACGTCAAGACCACATTCAAGGTCGTCGTGGTCAGCTCGACCCCGCAGCCTGTCGTGGCAGCGCCGGCCGCACACCCGAACGACGCCTCCGGCAAGCCGCAGGAAGGCGGCCGTCCCGATCGTGGTGACCGCCGCGGCCCGCGGCCCGACCGCGGCGAGCGCCGACCGCGCCGCGAAGCCGAAGCCGCACCCGCCCCCGCCAAGGCCTGACGCCGCACACCCACTCCACCGCGCGATGAAGAACCCGCGGGCAGCCGGTCAGGCGGAGGGAATGACCGCTCCGACGGCGATGTTGTGTCGCAGATAGTAATCCGCGTTCCACACGTATTTGTCCGCCCACCAGCGCAAGCCCGCGCGCTCCCCGGGAGTGAGCGCGCGCACCACCTTCGCGGGCGAGCCCAGCACGAGCGAACCCGGCGGAACCTTCGTCCGCTGAGTCACCAGCGCGTTCGCGCCCACGATGCTCTGCGCGCCGATTTCCGCGCCATCCAGAACCGTCGCTCCCATGCCGATGAGGCACTCATCACCGATCGTGCACGCGTGCACGATGGCCGTGTGGCCGACCGTGACCCAGTTGCCGAGGATGCACGGGTAATCGTCCGCGACATGGACCACGGCATTGTCCTGGATGTTCGTGTGGTGGCCGAGCTCAATGCGGTTGATGTCGCCGCGCAGCACCGCGCCAAACCACACGCTCGAATGCTCGCCCAGCGTCACGTCGCCCAGCACCACCGCGCTGCTCGCGAGGTAAACGCCGGCGCCAAGCCGCGGGGACTTCGTCAGGAACGTCTCAAGCCGGCGAAGGTGTGACGGGGCGTCGTCCATGAGTCAGTTTCGAGTTCTGAAATTCGAGTTGTGAGTTCCGGGTTCCGCGTTCGCTTGCGCCACCGTCACGGCTTGGCCCGCTTCGAAATTTCCGCGAGCGACAGTTTGAGCCCGCGCTGCCACGCGGCGCGGGCCTTGGGCTCGTCACCGAGCGACGAGTAGATGTCGCCGAGGAAACTCCACGCGGCGGCGGCGTTCACGGGATTCGAGGCGAGGTAGCGTCGCTGCCACTGCTCGGCCAGCGCGTAGTTCGAACGAACCGCGGCGAGTTGCGCGGCGAGCGGCGCCACCGCGGGCGTGGGCCGCGAGGCAAGGAACGGTTTGAGCACGCGCTCAGCCTGCGCATGGCGGCGGGCATTGAACAACTGCCACGCGTGGTCGAGCGCGTTCTGCGGATTGGCAGGATCGGCAGCGTAGCGCTTCGCCGGGTCCACCTCCACGGGCGGCTGCGGGGGCGGGACGAGCCGCGGTTTCAATCCAGCCAGCGTCGGATGCGCGGCCACGGCGGCGTCCACGGACGTGAGAAACGCGACGGCCTCGTCGCGGCGTTCAGCATCGAGCAGCAGGCTGGCGTAGAGGTGCGCGAGGTCCACGTCCGCGCGCAGGCGAGGATGGCGCTCCACCACGCGCGCGGCGCCGGCGAAATCCCGCCCTGCCGCGAGCGCGCAAGCCAGTTGCACCCGAAGTTCGCCGTTCGCGGGGAACGCGGCGACGCCGGCGCGCAGCGCGTCGCGAACGGCGGCCGAATCGCCGAGCAAACCGTGAAAGTGCGCAAGCCGCCGGTAATCGCCGGGCGCGGCATTGGTCGCACGCGCGAGCCGCTGCTGCAACATTCGCGGGATGAGCGCGAGCAACAACTCGAACGGCACTTCGGCCGGCACGACCGGTTGTAGTTCCATCGCCGCATCGAGCGCCCGCCCCGCCTGCGAGGTTTCGCGCAGCAACTCGATGCGCCACCGGGCGAGCGGCCGCGAGACCTGCGCGAGCGTGCGGCCTCGCGGGACCGGGAACGATTCGAGCGCGGCGAGCGCGGCGGCGGGTTTGCCCGCGCGGCGCCAGAGGCGGACCATCTCGGCGGTCGCGGACGCATCGGTCGCGGATTTCCAATGCGGCGTGAACAGCTCCGCGGCCTTCACGGGCTGGCCCGATGCAAGCGCGCGGGCGACCAGCGCATCCACCACGGCGCGGCGCGACAACGCCGTCATGCGAGGCCATGCGGCGCTGAAGGCGTCCTCGACCGGCTGCAAGTCCGGCACGGCGGCGATGAGTGAACGGAGTTCCTTGAGCACGGGGTCGGCGAAGTTGAACTTCGTCGCGATGCGGAACGCCTCGGGCACTTGGGCGCGCACGGCCGGGGCATTCTTCGTGTCGAGCAGTTCGCGACCGAGCCGCAATTCGAGCGCGGCGTAGTCGAGCGCCGCGCCACGCCGTTGCCACGCGCCCATTCCACGAAGCGTTTCGAGCGCGCGGGCGTTTGCGCCATCGCGCAACTGGCGCGCGAGCAGGTCGCGCTCGCTCGGCGTGAAGGCCCACGCGAGCACGAGAATAGCCACGAGCACGCCGCCGAGCAGCCACGGCGAGACCGGCAGCAGCGGCTTGTCGGACGCGGGTTTCCGGCTGGCGGGTTGGTCGTCCGGACGGCTCAGTGCGATTCCACCTCGACCCGTGCAAGTTCGGGCAGTGCGTTCGTGTGAGAGAGGGCGGACTGTGCGCAAGTCGCCCATGTTTGATATGGCCCACCGGCCTGCGTCGTCGCGCGCGAGCCGCGTGGCGCGCGCGTCGCGAACGAGGCGGGCATATTGCGACGCCGAGACCGCATGGAGCTCCTGGTCTTCTGCCCAGTCGAACAGCCCCACGAGCGCGTTGAGAGCCGCGGGATAATCGCCGGAATACCAGTGGAAATAGATGTTCACCGGCTTGAGCCGGCGCGGCCTGTCCATGCGCTCGAACCCGTCCTGCGAGTGGATGAACCCGCCGTAGAACGGAACTTCCGAGTCGAGCCCCGCCCCCCACCGGCCCTGATGGACGTTCTCGTTTTCGTTGGCCGCGTAAATTTGAAACTCGTCGCCCCACGGCACACCGCGCGCGGACACGCGCGAGATGGATGGATGTCGGCGCGAATGGACGGTCTCGCCGCCATTCATGTTCTCGATGCCCAGCTCGCGCGTCGCGCGCAATGCCTCGATGGTGGGCCGGCAGTTGCCCGGCCACAGGAACACGCGCACGCGTTTGCCCGCTGGCAGCAGCGATTCCTCGATGAACTTCGCCGAGCCGCGCACTTCCTGTTCCACGTCGACACCAGGCCGCTCGAACGGCGGGCGCAGTTGCAAGTTCACCCGCTCGTAAAGCCGTGCGGTGCGGTCATCGGCGGTCCAGTAAAACGGATGGCTGTAAGTATGCGAGGCCGCCTCGACCCGCGGCAGCGCGAAAATCTCCCGCGCGATGCGGACCATCTCCGCCTCCTCGGACGGCTTTTGGTCGCCCGCGCGCGCGCGGATTTCCGCCTCGATGACCAAGCAGGTGAACGGGAACGGGTAGCGCTTCACGACGCGCTCGAACACGACCTCGCTCGACCGCCGGCACGCCTGCACTGTCGAGAAATGCCGGAAGCCGTCGCCGTCAATGTGCGCATAAAGCAACCGGACGCCGTCGCGCGTCGTGGGGTCGGGCGCGGGCCAGTCGGGCGTCTGCAACGCCGTCGCCAGAAAGTAAAATGGATCCACGAGCCAGTGCTCGTCGAGGTCCGGCCACCTGAAAGAAGTGTCAGGATCCAGCGCCATTCCACCCCACGGCGCGGTGAACACGGCGTCGAACACGCGCGAGCCGGGCGTCGTCCCCTGCGCGGCGACGGACAGCAACCGCCGCGCGCCGGCGGGCGCGGCGAGATCGAGGAACCGGTTCGTCGAAAGGAACACGCGCGCTTCGTGGTTCATCTGCGGCGCAGTCACGGTCGCCTTCACACCCGTGAGTCCGCGCACGGCACGCCCCGTGCCGCCAAGCCCGAGTTCCCGCATGAGGAGCTTGAGCGGCGACTCCTCTTGAAACGGCAATTCGCCAAGCACGACGAGCTTGCGCCCTGCGCGCACCTGCCGGACAAGCCACGACACGACCTCCGCCTCGCGCGTCGGCGGCACTCGCAGGAAGCGGTCGAGCAAGACACCGGCGTGACGCGGCAGTGCGTCCGGCAGCGCATCGCGGCTGGGGTCGAGGTAATCTACCTCGTAACCGAGCCACTCGAGCGGCATCTGCACGACCTGCGCGACGGACGAATCGGCCGGCCAGCGGATGCCATCGAGCGGGTCTTGGGACTGATTGCCGAACAGGCAAAGAAGGCGGCGCGGCACGTCGGGCCGGGGCTTGGGGCCGAGTGCCTTGCCGTCGAGCGCGGGAGTGGTGATGAAGGCGCTGAATCCCAGTTCCTCAATCCGGCGTGCCGTTTCCTCCGCCAGCGCGCGCTGCGCGGGGTCCACATAATCCACCACATACACCGGCAGCTTCGCGGCGCGCGCCGGGGCCAGCTTGCCAAGCAACCAGTCCGTGCCGTCCTTCGGCACAGCCGTGTATGGGCCGGTGCGGCTGTCGAACGTGCGGAACAGCGATTCGATCAGCACTCCGTCGGCGTGCGCAAGCGCGGCGTCCCAGATGCGGAACCCGCGGTTGAGGATCAGCGGCTTGCCCGGATGCCGTGCCTTGAGCGCGCGCACAATCCCCACCGCCGCCGCGTCGAATTCCTTCGCTCGCGCGGGGAACTTCTGTGCGAGCAACTCGAGGCTGTCCACGGTGTCGAGGAAGAACCCGTCAAACCCGCGCGTCGCGGCACGCGCGGCCAGCGTGTTCACCACGAATTCCTCCCACGCCGCGCTGGTTACATCCACGAGGTCGCTGCGCCACGCGTCGTCGCGTCCGATGCACGGAATCTTCGCCGCGAGCACGTCGGCCCGATACGCAGCATCGGGCGCGACCTCGACGCGGCTCAAGTAGGCGAACGCGCGGTGGCCGCGGCGCTTCAAGTCCGCGAGGTTCACCCGCGCATTGGCGCTGAGGCTGGAAATGTCGCAGGCCGCGATGACCGCTGCGTCGGGCGTGGCCGAGTAGTTGACGTAGAACGCGGCTGCGGAGGTCCCTGCCACGGATTAGGCGAGGATGAGCGCGGCAAGGAACCAGACCAACCGGCCCCGAAACGGAGCGCGGTGCTGCTGCCCGCGGGTGATTTGCATCGGCGTCAAGAGCGTCGTGACCAACGAAGCGTAACGCACGCGGCCCGGCGCGGAAAGCCTGATTGATTGTCCATTGCCGCCTTGCGTCGCGGATTGGCGCGAGGTGAGTCGTTGCGCATGACTTCATGGCGGGCCGGTGAGAACACGCGCGCGCATCGCTTCCGCGCGAACCGGGGCGAAGGGTTGCTGACTGCGATGTGCTCGGCGGTGGTGTTCGTCTTCGCGTGCGCTGCGACCCCCTTGCGCAAACAAGTTCGTCACGCCTCAACGAGCCGGCGCCCGGTTCCTACATCGTCGCGCAGCCACGCGTGGCCGTCACGAACACCGGCGCCACGCTCACCATTCCCGCGCTCAGGCCCGTCGAACCGCGCGTCGTGTCGCGCTCCGTCCCGGTGCCGCGGGCTGGCGCCACCACGGCAGCGGCGCTCGTGCCGCTCAGGTCGCCGGTCGTGGTGACGCAGCGGACGTTCGCATCCGCGGCGATGCCAGCCGTTGCGCCGATGAGCGTGCCGGGCGTGGCTCGTTCGTTGTCGCGGGCCAGACTGTTCCCATGACAGCCGCGCCCGCCGCGACGTTGACCGCGCCTCCGCTCCCGTGGCTCGTGCTGCCCATCGTCATCGGTTCGCGTTACGACTTCACGCCGGGCGTCGTGTCCGGGATTTTTGGCGGGGCGCTCCTCTGGCTCGGGCTCGCGATCGAGGGCGTGCTGCGGGCCGATTTCATGAAGGTCCACGGCTTCCCGCTGGCCGGGATGATTCTCGTCGGCGGCATCTGCGGCGCAATCAACGCCGGCTCGCGCAAGCGCCTGCTGCAGATCTCAACGCGGCTCGACCATTATCAGGACCGCCTGCGCAAGCTCGACGTGGACCTGCTTTTCCTGCGCGAGGCCAAGGCTGAACTGGAGCGGTTGCTCGCCACGAAGGACGCCGAACTCGCCACGCTCGACGGCGAAATCCGCCGCCACTTCGAAAGCCAGGGCGACGAACTCTTCCAGGACATCTTGCTGCTGCTCGACCGGCAGGTGCGCGTCAGCGACGCCGCGGTTTACACGCTCGCGTCGCCCGTCGAACTTCGCCGCCGCGCCGCGCTCGGGCGGTCGGACGCGCTGCCGGACCGCCTCGGCACGGAGGACGTCGAGATGGTGATGCTCGCGCTGCAATTGCGAAAGCCGGTGAGCACGCCGGATTTCTGGCAGCGCGCAGGCGGGTCGCCGAAGGACTACCTGCTCGCCGTGCCGTTGCTCGGCTCGCGCGACCCGCCGTTCGGCGTCCTGCGTGTCACGGGCATGCCGTTCCTCTCGCTCACGAAGCGGACGGTGCATCTGGTCGTGATCATCTGCCGGTGGGCGTCGCGCGTTGTCGAGATCCGCGCGCAGCCCGAGTCCGTCAGCCGCGTCGTGCCCGGCGCGGATGGCCAGCGCATTTTCCCGCGGGCGTTCTTCGAGGAGAACCTGCGGCTCTCGTTCGAGAGTTACCGGCGGCACAACCTGCCGTTGTGGACGCTGTGGCGCGCGCTGCCGAAGGTTCCCGCCGGGAAGATTTTTCACGCACCGGCCGCGGGCTATGCGGGCTGGATTGGCGCCGTCGCCGCCCGGCAGCGGCGCGCGCCCTTCCTGCTGACCGAGCACGACATCTACACGACGGAACGCATCGCCGAAATCAGCCAGGCCGAGTGGATTCACGAGGCGGACCGGCTTCACATTTCATTCAGCGGCGGGCTCGGCAGGCTAAAACGCGCATGGATCAACCTCTTCACCTTCCTCGGTCAGGTCGCCTACGACACGGCCGCGCGCATCGTCACGCTCTACGAGGGCAACGCGGCGACGCAAGTCGAGTTCGGTGCCGACGAGCGCAGGATCACCGTCATCTCCAACGGCATCGAACCGGGCCGCTTCGACGCGGTGCTCGAATCGCACCAGCGCCGGTGGCAGACCGAGCCTGCACGGAAGTTTGTCGGCTTCATCGGGCGCGTCGTGCCGATCAAGGAGGTGACGACGCGGCTCCGCGCGGCGCGGCGCGTCATCGAGAAATGCCCGGAGGCGGAGTTCCTCATCGCAGGCCCGTATCAGGAGGACCCCATCTACTACGATGAATGCCGCCGCATCGTCGAGATGCTCGGCATCGAGAACCGAGTCCACTTCCTCGGCATGCAGAAGGTTCTCGAAATCCTTCCCAAGATGGACGTCATCGTCCTCACGAGCATCAGCGAGGGTCTGCCGCTCGTCGTGATCGAGGGCTTCGCGGCCGGCAAACCGTGTGTGGCGACCGATGTCGGCGCGTGCCGCGAACTGTTGTTCGGCCGCACGTCGGAAGACCGTGCGCTCGGCCGCGCGGGCCGCCTCACGAAGATTCTCTCGCCTGCCGAAACAGCGGCGGCGCTGGTGGACATCCTCTCCGACCCGGGCCGGATGCGGCGCATGAGGCTTGCCGGCCGGCGCCGAGCCGAGCAGTTCTACAGCATGAGCTCGATGCTCGGCGCTTATCGCGACCTTTATGCGGTGCTGCCACGCGAACACCAGGCGCGCCTTGACGAAGTCCACCTCCGCCGCGCCACTGCGGGCGACGAAGTCCGGATGACGAAGGACGAATGACAACTTTTTCCAGCACGTTCTCAAGAAGGGCACGCTCGCCCAAATCGTCGCGGCGAAGGCGGAAATGGTCCGCGCGCTGCGCGAGGGGCTCGGCCTGCTGCTCAAGGTGCAGGGGATCTTCACCGCGCTGCTCATCCCCGGCGCCGAGCGCACGCTGCGGTTGCTCGGACTGGGCGCGGTGCAGGAGGGCATTTTTCAAATCGCGCTGCTCGGCACGTTCCTCCTCGTGGTGTTCCTCGCCCTGCTGATGGTGCTGCACTATCTGGACAAGCGCCGCGACGCGATGCGTTGCTGTGCCGTGTTCGCCGCCGTGAACGCGCTCGTCAGCGCGCTCAGCATCGCCGCGGGCGAGCGGTGGTTCGGATATGGGTTCTTGTTCGCCGCCGGCGCGGGCATGGTGATGGCCGCGCTCTCCGTGAACCGCCACCTGCACAACCTCGAGCGCGACACCTTCTGCGCCCAGTCCATCTTCGGCGAGTAGCGATCGTCCTCGTCCCCCGTTTTCGTCCTCCCAGTCTTTCCGTCCCGAGTCGGCGCTTGCCCCACCGTGTCCGTTTCCCTACAACGCCCCGCATGTCAACCACCGCGACGCGGGCCGGTGCGCGCCACGCGATACCGTTCGACCTCGGCCGCTGGCTCGACGACCGCTCGGCGCTCGTCAACCGCGCCCTCGACCGCCTTCTCCCGCGCGAGAACGCCCGACCCGCGACGATACACAGGGCGATGCGCTACTCGCTCTTCGCCGGCGGCAAGCGCATGCGGCCCGCGCTCACGCTCGCCGCGGCCGAGGCGTGCGGCGGCTCCCCCGACGTCGCCCTCCCGCTCGCCTGCGCCGTCGAGTGCGTGCACACCTACTCGCTCATCCACGACGACCTGCCTGCGATGGACAACGACGACTTCCGGCGCGGCAAGCCGACGAGTCACAAAGTATTCGGCGAGGGCATCGCCATCCTCGCCGGCGACGCGTTGCTCACGCAGGCCTTTGAACTCGTGGCGAAGTCCAAGCCACAGCCGCGCCATCCGCACGCGGCCCTCGTGCTCGAACTCGCCGTGGCCAGCGGCTCGCTGCAGCTCATCGCAGGGCAGGTTGCCGACCTCGAGGGCGAAGGCCGCGCGCTCGGCGTGCGCGACCTCCGTTACATCCACGAGCGCAAGACCAGCGCGCTCCTGCGCTGCGCCGCGCGCCTCGGCGGCATGAGCGCGAACTGCACGGCCCCGCAGTTGCGCGCCCTCACGCAATTCGGCCGCGACGTCGGGCTCGCGTTCCAGATCATTGATGACATTCTCGACGTGACGCAAACCACCGAACAGCTCGGCAAGACCGCGGGCAAGGACATCGCCGCGCGCAAGGCGACGTATCCGGGCATCGTGGGACTGGACCGCTCGCGGCTCATCGCGCGCCGCCTCACGCACCGGGCCTTTGCGGCGCTCAAGCCATTCAAGGGCCGCGCCGTCGCTCTCGAGGCGCTTGCGCATTTTCTCCTCGTGCGCGACCGGTAGCAGCGTGCGCGGCGCTTGCCGGCGGGCAAGCCGCTCTGGTAAACAAGCCCGCGCAACCGGCGTGCGCAGCCCGTCGGGCCGGCGTGGCGGAATCGGCAGACGCGCCAGACTCAAAATCTGGTATCCGCAAGGATGTGTGGGTTCGACCCCCTCCGCCGGCAGACGCGCACGCGGGCACGCACCGCGGCCGCCCCGATTGCCTCCTTGCCCTCCGCACCGCGTTCCCGTATCCACAGTCATCGCCCAACGTGCGCCGGTGTGGCGGAATGGCAGACGCAGGGGACTTAAAATCCCCCGGCCTTCATCGGTCGTGCGGGTTCAAGTCCCGCCACCGGCACCACGGGTTCAGCATGACAGAAATCCCGACGCCGCCGCAATTCACGCACTTGTGCGACCGGTGCGGCCGTCCGCTGGATGCGCGTGAGGTGCGGTTCGTCGCGAAGATCCAGGTGTTCGCCAGCCCCGGGCCCATCGTGGTGGATTCCGGTGACTTGCTGCGCGGCCATCGCGACGAAATCGCCGCGCTCATCCGTCAGTGCGCTCAAATGACCGAGGAAGAGCTGATGAAGGACGTCTTTGTCGAGTTCAAGTTCGACCTGTGCCTGCGCTGCCAGCGCGACTTCATCGCCAATCCGATGCCCGTGGTCCGCGGTGCCGCGTGAGCGGTTTGCCCTCGCGACAATGCACACGACTTCGTGGACCCGGCGGGAGTTCGTGGCGACTTCGGCCGGCGCGTCACTCGCGCTGGCGGCGCAAGCGGCGGACAAGCCCGCTCCGCCGCCGCCCCGCAAGGTCGCCTTGATCGGCACGCACGTTCAGAAGTTCTCCCACGCGCAGCACTTCCTCGATCGCTTGCTGGAGGGCTACGGTTGGGAGGGACAGCACCACCGGCCCGCGCTCGAACTGACAGGACTTTACATTGACCAGTTTCCGGCGGCGGACCTCGCGCGCGAACGCAGCGAGCGGTTTGGCATTCCGCTCCGGTCGTCGGTCGCGGATGCGCTGACGCTCGGCACGGGCCGGCTCGCGGTGGATGGCGTGCTCATCATCGGCGAGCACGGCGACTACCCGCGCAACGACAAGGGGCAGGTGCTCTATCCGCGTTACAAGTGGTTCAAGGAAGTCGTGCGCGTGTTCGAGGCGGGCAAGCGCTCCGTGCCCGTGTTCAACGACAAACACCTTTCCACCGAGTGGGGCGAGGCGGCGGAGATGGTCGCGGACGCGCGGCGGCTCAAGTTCGCGTTCATCGCCGGCTCGTCGCTGCCGGTCACGTGGCGGCTGCCCGCCGTGGAATTGCCGCCCGGCGTGCCGCTCGTCGAGTGCGTGTGCGTCTGCTACGGCGGCGTGGATTCGTATGATTTCCACGGCTTCGAGACGACGCAGTGCATGGCGGAACGTCGCCGCGGCGGCGAGTCGGGCGTGAGCTGGGTCCGCGCGGTCAAGGGCGACAAGGTCTGGCAACTCCTCGCGCCGCACGACCGGCAGGGCACCCGGCAGTTGCTCATCGCCGCGCTCTGCCGGAGCGACGCGATGAACGCGCGCGAGGGCTTCACGTTCGCCGAGCCGACGCTGGATTGGGTCCGCCGCGGGTCGCCGAACATCACCGCGTTCTTCGCCGGGCACCGCGATGGATTTCGCACGACGGTCTTCCTGCTCAATGGCAGCGTGCCGCCCGTAACGTTTCGCGACCAAAAGCAGCGGACCTCGATCTGGACCGAGCGGTTCGCGCGCGACTTCACTTGGGCCGGACTCGAGCGCGGCGGACGCGTCCATTCGTGCAAGTTCCACCTGCCGATGCCGCCCTACAACACGACGCTCGCCGACTTTTTCAATCCGCTGATGCGCCACATCGAGACGACCATTGTCACCGGCCGCGCGCCATATCCGGTCGAGCGCACGCTGCTGACCACCGGGCTGACCGCGGCGGGCATCGAGTCGCTGCACCGCGACGGCGAGCGGGTGGAGACGCCGTGGTTGAACGTGGCCTACAAGGCGTCGGCGGAATCGCTCTTCTGGAGGACGTGATGCGCGTGTTGAAGAAGATCACGTTCGTGCTCGGTGAATTCGCTGCCCAAACACCGGCGCAGCAACTCCTCGACCGGTTCCTGCTCGGCTACCCTCGCGACGGTGCGTGGCGGAGGTTCACGGGCACAACCATGCTCGCCATCGCACCGCCGGGCATCGGCGAGGAAGAGCTTTCCCGGCGCGTGACCGATTTCGGTCTCGTGCGCACGACGGACCTTGTCGGGGCGCTGCGCGAATCGGACGCTGTCCTGCTGTTTCCCGGTGAGTCCAGATTCCCAACGCCGGAAATTTTGTCAGCGTGGCTCATGCTCGCTCAGCGGGGGGGACCACCCGCATTCGCCTACGGCACACTAGGCCCGAGGCCCGATGCGATGAGGCGTGAGTTGATGTCGGTTCCCACGGCCGACCCAATCTGTGGGACTTGGGCCTCCGTGGCTTCGCGCCTCCCGCAAGTGGATGTCCCCACAGGCGCGCGCGTCGCCGAGGCGCTCGTCGTGGTGCAAGGCGCGAAGCTCCATGCGGAATTGGTTGGGCTCGACCTGGTGCTCTCGCTGGTCGAGCGCCGCCGCGGCGGCGAGGCCGGAATCGAGCGCGTCGAGAAATTCTCGGGCCAGGAAGTCTGGCGGAGGGGCGCCGGGGGAGAATGGTCGTGGCCGCTGCTCGCGGCGGCGCTTTCGCGGTCGAATTCGCCGCAGGGCGACGCGTTGAAAGATGCGCGCACGCAGGACCTCGTCGGGCTTGGCCTCGTCGAGAAGCTCGCGCGCGATCCGCGCGGCGTCACGCTGCACCACAAGGACGGCCTGCGCTCGACCGTGCTCGTCCTCGATGGCGTGGTGGCCGACATCAACTTCGCGGTGCAACTCAAGCAAGGCGGCATCCTCTCGGCGCAAGTCCTCCGCGGACCGCCGCCCGCGGAGAACCACTACAGCAAGCTCGTCGCGTCGCTCGATGACTACTTCCGCACGCGCACACTGCCCTGGTCCGATTTGCGCGGAACGCATCTCTCGCACGTGCTCGCGCAGCTTTGACGCCGCGGCCTCGATGCGGCGTGAGGGCTTGAACCGCTGGTTTCCCCGCATCATTCTCGCGCCATGAACCTCAATGACCTTCGCCGGCTCGTGAGCGCCGGCGTGGTGGACACGGTGCTCGTCGCGTTTCCCGACCCGTTCGGGCGGCTCGTCGGCAAGCGATTCCGCGCACCGTTCTTCCTCGACCCGGTCGCGAAGCACGGCACGCACGGCTGCAATTACCTGCTGACGGTGAACATGGAAATGGACCCGCTCGAGGGGTTCCGCGTGGCGAGTTGGGAAAGGGGCTTCGGCGATTTCGTGTTCCAGCCGGACCTGTCCACGCTGCGGTTGCTGCCGTGGCAACCCGGCTCGGCGCTCGTGTTGTGCGACCTCGCGCGTGAGGACGGCTCGGTGGTCGAGGAAGCCCCGCGCAGCGTGTTGAAACGCCAGCTCGCGCGGCTCGCGAAACTCGGCTTCGCATGCGAGTGCGCGAGCGAGCTGGAGTTCTACCTCTTCAACCAGTCGTATCATGCCGCGCACGCCGCGGGCTACCGCGACCTCCAGCCGTCGAGCGATTACCGGATTGATTATCACCTCATGCAGCCAACGCGCGACGAGGCGCTCATGCGCGCCATCCGCGAGGGCATGACCGCCGCGCGCGTGCCCGTGGAGAGCAGCAAGGGCGAATGGAGCCGCGGCCAGCATGAAATCAACTTCACCCACGCCGCGCCGCTCGCGATGGCCGACATGCACGCGCTCTTCAAACAGGGCGTGCGCGAAATGGCGGAGCAACACGGCAAGTCCGTGACCTTTATGGCGAAGGTCGCGCCGGGCGAGGCGGGCAACTCGTGTCACATCCACATGAGCCTGTGGAAAGGGGCGAAGACTCTCTTTTGGGACGAACGCAGGAAGAACTCCAAACCCAAAACACGAAACACGAAACACGAAACCGGCTCACCGCTGTTCCGCCAGTTCCTTGGCGGGCTGATGAAATACTCGCCCGAGCTGTGCCTCTTCTTCGGGCCGACCATCAACAGTTACAAGCGCTATCAGCCGGGCAGTTGGGCGCCGACACGCATGGCGTGGGCCGTGGACAATCGCACAACGGGCTTTCGCGTGGTCGGGCACGGCGGCTCGTTCCGAATCGAGAACCGGATGCCCGGCGCGGATGCGAATCCTTACCTTGCCTTCGCCGCGATGCTGGCGGCGGGGCTCGCGGGCGTGGAACAGCGGCTCGATTGCGGCGCGGAGTATCACGGCAATGCCTACGTGGACGCAGAGCTGCCGCGGCTGCCGTCGAGCCTGCGCGACGCGACCGACCTGTTCGAGAAGTCCCGCCTGGCGCGCGCCGCGTTCGGCGACGACGTCGTGGACTTCTACACGCGCCACGCGCGGCTCGAACAGCAGGCGTTCAGCGACGCGGTGACGGACTGGGAGAAGCAGCGATACTTCGAACGGATTTGAAGCGGTGAGAAAGTTGCCAGCCGGTCACGGAACACGAATCACGGAACGCATCGGGGAGTTGCTCCTCGCGCGCCGTGTCACAAATGATACCACCCGCGGTCGGCAAGCAGTTCCTGTCCCGTCATCGCGCGGCTGGAATCGCTCGCGAGGAAAAGCACGACGTCCGCAATCTCCTCCGGCCCCAGAGAGGTTTCAACGCATTGCGCGTCGCGCACCATGCGCTTGACGGCGGGCGTCACGTATTCGCGAAGCTGGCGCTCGGTCATGATCCAGCCGGGAGACACGGCGTTCACGCGGATGCAGCGCGGCCCGAGTTCGCGCGCGAGTGAGCGCGTGAAGCCCAGCACGCCGCCCTTCGTGGCGACGTAGGCGCTCATGTTCACCGGCCCGGAGTGAAATGTCACCGAGCAGAGGTTCACGATGGAGCCCATGCCCCTCGGCCATGTGCCGCGCGGCCTCGCGCGCCATGAGGATGTAGGCGCGCAGGTTCACCGCCCAGACTTCCTCGAGGAACTTGAGCGACGAATGCTCCAGCGGCATACGCGTGTCAATCGCCGCGTTGTTGACGAGCACGTGGACGCCTCCGCCGCGGGCGGCGACGCGGCTGACCCAGCGGCAGATGTCGGACTCGCGCCGCAAGTCCACGCGCAGGAAGTTCACGCCCGCGCCGAGCTCATTCGCGAGCCGCTCGCCCGCGCGCGCGTCGGTGTCGCAGAAAAACACCCGCGCGCCCTGCCCGTGAAACGCGCGCACCGTGGCCTCACCGATGCCGTTTGCGCCGCCGGTCACGAGAACGATGCGGCCTTGCAACTCCGTGTGGATCGTCATGGGAACGGCGGAGAGTGGGTCAACCGCCGCAGGGTGGGCAACAGAAAACCGCGCGCTCACGCGCCGCTGCCATCGCGAACGAGTCCGTCCACGAGCTCAATCACACGGGGTGCGCGCGCGGCGACGCGCGAGTCGTGCGTGGCAATGAGCAGCGTGGCCTTGCGTTCGCGCTGGAGGTCGCACAGCAAGTCAATGATCTCCCCGCCGGTGCGCGAATCGAGATTGCCGGTCGGCTCGTCCGCGAGAATCAACACCGGGTCGTTCACGAGCGCGCGGGCGATGGCGACGCGCTGTTGCTCGCCGCCGGACAACTCGGCGGGGCGATGCTCAAGCCGGTCGCCGAGGGCGACGCGCTTCAGCAACTCGCGGCCGCGCGTGGCGGTGGCGTCCGCATCCGCGCCGGCGATGTGGCCGGGCAGGCAGACGTTTTCGAGGGCGTCGAGATCGGGCAGGAGATGATAGGCTTGGAAGACGAGCCCGACTTTCGTGCTGCGGAACCGCGCGAGTGCGCCCCCTTTCAACAACGCGAGATTCTGCGCGCCGAACCAGATTTCGCCCGCCTCGGGACGGTCGAGCCCGCCGAGCAGGTGCAGCAAAGTGCTCTTGCCCGCGCCGGACGCGCCGCGCAGCGCGAGGAACTCGCCCGCGCCGACGGCAAGGTCCACGCCGCGCAGCACCTCGAGGGTGCGGTGGCCGAGCGTGTAGCTCTTGCGCACGCCACGGACCGAGAGCAGCGGGTCACTCATGGCGCAGCGCCTCGACCGGACGCAGCCGGCTGGCGTTCCACGCGGGCAGCAGGCCGGCCAGCACGCAGATGAGCAGCGAGCCGCCGCAGATGATGGCGATGTCGCCCGCATTCACGAGCGCGGGGAGCAGGTCGAAGTTGTAAATCTTCGCCGGGAACAGCTCGAAGCCCGTCGCGCTGCGCATGAACACGAGGAACTCGTTGCGATAGTGGATGGCGAGGAGGCCCAGCCCGACGCCGAGCGTGACCCCGACGACCCCGACGAACGCGCCCTGGCTCAGGAAGAGCGCGAGCACCTGGCCGTCCGCCGCGCCAAGCGCCTTGAGCACGCCGATCTCGCGCGTCTTCTGCACGACGAACGTGATGAGCGCGCTCGTGATGCCGAACGCCGCGACGAGGACGATGAAGAACAGCAGGTAGAACATCACGCTCTTCTCGACGAGCAACGCGTTGAGGATGGTGGCGTTGTCCTCGTCCCACGAGCGCACGTCGAAGCCGTCGCCCAGCAGGCGGTGAAGCTGCCACCGGACCTCCTCGACGCGATACGGGTCGTCGAGCATGACCTGCACTCCGTGCACGCGGTCGCCCATCTCGAAAAGGTCCTGCGCGTTGGCGAGCGAGGCCAGCACGACCAGCGCGTTGTATTCGAAGTAGCCGACGTCGAAGATCCCCTTGACCACGTAATCCTCGGGCAGGACCGCGAGTTCGCGCTCGGACCCGCGGCTGGCCTTCATCTTCTGCAAGCTCGACCGCGAGTAGATGGCCAAACGGTCGCCGACGCGCAGGCGGAGCGTGCGCGCGAACTCGGCGCCGACCACGAGTCCGTTGCCGCGAAGGTCGAACTCGCCGTCCACGACGTTCGTGTGAATGGAGCTCACGCTGCGCTCGAGATCGGGGTCCACTCCGCGGACGACCGGCGCGTCCATCGTGGACGATTCGCCGGACTTGGGCTGGGTCTCGACGAGCACCTTGCCGAGGATGAACGGCGCGACGGCGCGGACGTGCGGGTGCCGGCGGACTTTGTCGAGCACGGCCTCGTGGTCGGGCATCGGCGCTTGGTCGCGCGTGATGCGCAGGTGCGCATTGAAGCCGAGGATTTTTTCGCGAAGCTGCCGGTCGAAGCCGCTCATCACGCTGATGACGATGATGAGCACGGCCACGCCGAGCATGACACCGGCGACAGAGATGAGCGTGATGAAGGAGACGAACGTCCGCTTCGGGCGGAGGTAGCGCAGCGCCAGCATCAGCTCAAACGGCAGTCGCGACATCGCGCGCAGGCTAGGGCGCGGGTGGAGGCGTCGCAAGCTTCAACCGCCCGCGCGCCTTGACCGCGCAGCATTGCGAACAGTATGCTCCGCGCCGTCGGGCGCCAGTATAGCTCAGTGGTAGAGCAGCGGTTTTGTAAACCGTTGGTCGGAGGTTCAAGTCCT
>Ga0233424_10000910_pt1 | contig 30865 bp, 30 predicted proteins | sample Watercolumn_Towu_FD_181011 | JGI IMG/M metagenome (GOLD analysis project Ga0233424, IMG submission 181011) | Freshwater microbial communities from Lake Towuti, South Sulawesi, Indonesia - Watercolumn_Towuti2014_125_MG | ecosystem: Environmental > Aquatic > Freshwater > Lake | place: Indonesia... | reverse complement strand
GAGCATGGAGACGCCGAGGACCTTCACGAGCGGCTTGTTGGGGAAGCGGGTGCTCGCGAGGCGCGCGGGCACGATCGCCAGCACCCGCGGGCCGCCCGCGGCGCGGCCGGCGGCCTTCACGACACGATCCCAATCTCGCGCAGCGCCGCCACGAGCGCGCCGCTCGCCTCGCGCTCCATCGCATCCCGCGTCTCGCGGGCATACGAGCCCATGTGGGCGGTCATCTGCACGTTGGCGAGACCCGCCAGCGGTCCCGCGTACGGCTCCACCTCGAAGCAGTCCAGGGCGGCGCCGCCCAGTCGGCCGTCCTCGAGTGCGCGTCGCAACGCCTCCTCGTCCACCAGCCCGCCGCGCGCGCAGTTGACGAGCAGTGCCCCGCGGGGCATGCGCGCGATGCGTCGGGCGTCGATGAGGTGGTGCGCCTCGCGCGAGTACGGCACGTGCAGGGTGAGCACGTCGGCGCGCGCGCACAGGTCGTCCAGCGATGCAGTCGGGATCCCGGGCGGTGCGGCGTGCGGGTCGTGGCCCACCACCCGTGCGCCCACGGCCTGCACGAGTTCGGCCACGCGCCGGCCGATGCGTCCGAGCCCCACGATCCCGACGCAGCGTCCGGCCAGCAGTCCGCCCATGCGGCCCTGCCAGGTGCCCGCGCGGATGTCGCGGTCCGTCGCGGCCACGTGGCGCAGGAGGCCGAGGATGTGCGCGAGGGTGAGCTCCGCCACGGCCTGCGTCGGGGTGTCGGGCGTCGTGAGCACGCGGATGCCCCGCTCCCGGGCCGCGACGAGGTCCACCGAGTCGGTGCCGGTGCCCACGCGCGCCACCACGCGCAGTGCCGTCGCCGCCTCGAGCACGCGGCGGGTGAGCGGCTCGAGGCCCGCCACGAGGCCCACGGCGTCGGTGCCGAGCAGTGCGGAGATCTGGTCCTCGGTGAGGCGCGTGCGGTGCGGGTTGTCCACGACGGTGATGCCCGCCCGATCGAGGGCGTCCCGGCCCACGAAGTTGGCCGCCCCGAAGCTGGAGGTCGAGATGACGACGCGCACGGCCCGCCTCAGCGCACCGCGAACGCGGCCAGTGGACTCGGATAGCGCCGGTCGTACTCGGCCACGGCAACCGCGAACTCGGCGCGGGCCGACGCCCCGCACTCGCGGGCGATCGTCGCCATCGTCTCGCGGTAGATCGTCTCGTCGTCGGCGCCGCGGCGACCCACGAAACTGAACGAGGAGGTGGCGCGGCCGGCCGCGATCGTGGTGCGGGGCAGGCGCTGGCGGCGCAGCTCGCGCTCGAGGCGCCCGTTGGTGTCGCGCCCCAGGAAGGCCCGCATCCGCGCGAGCGTCGGGCGCGGGTCGCGCACCACCTCCTCGAAGGCCACGACGAGCAACGGGTAGCGGCCCGCGTGCGCGTCCAGGTGCGCGAACTTCCACCGCTTGAAGCGGGCGATCGACAGCAGGGCCCGGTCGGGCACGGTGGCGGCGGCGAAGTCGGCGGCCCAGTCGGCGGCGAACCACGGCACCTTCACGCCGTCCCGGTCCACGGCGATGGTGAACTCCCGGTCGCGCTCGAAGGTGGCAAGGTAGTCGCGCGTGTTGGCGTACTGGTGCACGGGGTGGCGCACCATCTCGATCACCCGCAGGCGCGCGCCGAAGGCGCGGTGCAGCAGGTCGGCGACGGGCAACGTCTCGTGGGTCGCCACGTTGAGCGCGAGGTTGCCGTCGCGGATCTCGGCGACCACGTGCTCGCCGTCGCGGCGGCGCAGCCTGCGCACGTAGTCGAGGGCGCCGGGGCTGTTGCGCAGCCCCGAGTCGTCGGTCCAGCGCAGGTTGATCTCGCGGCCGATCCGGTTGTTGTACTGCGACAGGTCCGCGTAGATCCGCAGCAGCGCGACGGCGGCGTCCTCCTGGATGCGGCCGAGGTGGTGCAGCACGCACAGGTACTCGTAGATGTGTTCCACCTTCTTCTTCTCCACGCCCTCGAAACAGGCGAGGAGCGAGGTGAGGATCGCCTTGCCCGACCCCCAGTTGCCGTCCACGAAGATGACGTCGTTGCCGAAGTCGCCGAACTTTCGCACCGGGAGCGTCGTCACGAAGCCTCCGTGCCGACCTCGGTGACCGTGCGCACGTCCAGCCCCCGTGCCAGGCAGTGTGCGCGCAACGAGGCGAGGTCGTGGCGTCGGTGGTGGAGCGCATCGGCCACGGCGCCCGCGGCGGCGCCGCAGCGCGCCACCCGCACGAGATCCTCCGGTTCGCCCAGTCCGCCGCTCGCAACCACCGGTACGTCCACGCGTCGCACGACCGTCTCGACGAGGCCGAGGTCGTAGCCCTTTCGGGTGCCCTCGGCATCCACGGAGGTGAGCAGGATCTCTCCCACGCCGAGCGCGGCGGCCCGCTCGACCCACTCGAGGGCGTCCGAGCCCGTGCGCTCGCGACCATTGTCGGTGTAGGCCTCCCATGCGTCCGTGCGGCCGCCGAGGCGCTTGGCCTCCACCGACAGCACGATGGTGCTGGATCCCCAGATGTCCACGAGACGGGTGATGAGTTCGGGGTCCTTCACTGCGGCGGTGTTGACGGCCACCTTGTCGGCGCCGGCGCGCAGCAGCGTGCGCGCATCCTCCACCGAGCGGATGCCCCCACCGACGGTGAGCGGCACGAACACGTGGTCCGCGGTGCGGCGCACGACGTCCACGAGGTTGTTGCGGCCGTAGAGGCTCGCGACGATGTCGACGTAGAGGATCTCGTCGGCGCCCTGCTCGTAGTAGCGCGTCGCGTGGGCCTCGGGGTCCCCGATCACCCGCAGGCCCTCGAGGTGCACCCCCTTGATGAGGTTGGGACCCTTGATGTCGAGGCGCGCGACGATGCGAAAGCCGCGGGGGTCGCGATGCACGGGCGGGTCCTAGGAGACCTGGTGGCGCAACGACCAGCGCCCCCCGTCCCACGCCCACAGGTGGGGTGAGCGGAACGAATCGGTCAGGTCGTCGAAGTAGGCACGGTCCATGATCGGCTGCTCGAAGCGGCGCGAGGCGACGGGGTACTCGCGCTCGGGGAGCGACAGATAGCGGAAGATCTCCTCGGCGAAGCGCTCGGGCCATTCGCCGTCGAAGCGGCGCACGAGCGCGACGCCCTCCTCGCGCGTGATGTCGCCCGAGCGGATCTCCTGGGCCGCGTCGTAGGTGGCGCGCCCGATGCCGTACTTGATGAACGTGGTGTAGTAGTGGAAGTCGTCGATCCGGTCGTCGATCGAGTTGTACTTGCTGTAGGTGCCAGGGGTGCGCTCTGGGGAGGCCTCGAATCCCCCGTGTTCGACCGCGTAGTAGTAGCAGCTCTGCGGATGCCACTTGAGGTAGTAGCCGAGGTAGTGCACCTCGATCTTCAGTGCGTCCAGGCGTTCGGGGTCGGCGGGCAGGTAGGGCTCGAGATCCACGGCCTCGAGGCCGAAGTCCTCGAGGAGGCTCGTCATGGAGACGCCCCCGAAGTGCAGGTCGTCCCGCTCGGTCGAGGCGAAAAAGTCGCGCCGCCGCACGGCCGTCTCGGCGTCGGTCGCGCGGTTGCCGTACTCGGCCTCGTTCTCGCCGAAAAAGACGAGCGGGATCTCGTGCAGGATCGCCATCTTGGGCGCGAGCGACTTCTGGCCCAAGATGAAGGGCTGGAACGGGTGGAACAGGTTCTCCACGGCGAGCCGCGTGAGCAATCGGTGCACGCGGGCATTCGGCGTGCAGAGGTAGTTGTCGAATCCCGCCCCGATCCAGCGCTGGAAGTTGCGCCACCCCCACTCGGTATAGACGTGCGGGGCCCAGGTGACGGTGAGCGGATGCATGCCGTACTTCGTCCTCAGCACGTGGGCGGCATAGAAGCTGTCCTTGCCCCCGGAACCCGGCACGAGACAGTCGTACGAGCCGTCGCGGCTTCGGTGCCGATCCAGCAGGTCGCGCAACTGCTCCTCGCGGTCCGCCCAGTTCGTGTCTCGTTTCACGTTGCGTACCCGGCACGCGTCGCAGATCCCGTCCCCGCCGAACGCGATCGTTTCCTTCTTGGATTGGGCCGTATGTGCAAATTCGACGGCCGAGTTGGGGCGTTGATTGGAGATGACGCACTGGCGACAGAAGACGACCTCTCGCGGCAGTCCGTACTTGGAGGTCACGGGCATTGCCTGCTCGTAGGGGGTTCGGTCCACGAGTCGTCGCGCGGGGAACATCAGGCTCGAATTCTACGCGTGACGCAACGATGCATCGTCGTTGCGCAGTATCGCACGAAGCACCGAATTGTCCTCGTCATATCTCATGAGCTCGTCGGCAATCGACGACGACATCGTTCGCCATGTCTCGGCATCGACCGTGCGTAAGGTGTCAAGGATCTCGTCAAAGCGGTCCTCGTCGAAGCGATGCGTCCAGAACGGCCCATCATCAGGAAGGTCCAATGGCCAGCCGAACCGTTCCCCGACGGAATGGGTGACTTCGATGTCAGTGAAGAGTGCTGCAATGCGTCGTCCACGCCCCAACGCTTCGTAGCCGAGCGAGCTACTGGTAAAGACGACGATGTCACCGCGGTCAACCGTTCGGTAGCTGGCGTACGCGTCAGTCCGTGGTTCGTACGAGAAATCGTCGGTCCCCAGTAGCCGCTCGTAGTGACGTCGATCCGCCACGGCATCGTCGTCCTTGCCGGCGATGACGAGCGCAAGGTCATGCCGTGCGCAATAGTTGGCAAGGTGGCGCACGACCCCGTCACGACGCGCGTAGACCTCCGCGAGGGATACTTGGGCGGTGCCCCCATGAATGCTGACGCGTTGAGCGGGGGGGACGGTCGAGCGGCGGGTGGATACGTACACGATCGTGCGAGGTGACGACGAAGATGACGACGTCCAGCGCAGGGCGTTGGATCGTGCGCTGCCCACGGTATGGATTCGCCCCGAGACATACTTTGTCAACTCGCGACCGACCGCCGTGCCGTAGACGAGCATTTCGTCAACGTGTCGCGGAGGTCGAGTTGCGGGATCCTCGCTGGAAAGATGACCGAAGATGTCGTCGGATGGGCCCCGAACCCCGTTCTGTACGGTCACGAAGGTGATCCCGGGGAATCGTGACTTCAATTCGTAGAACTCCCAGAAGTTGTCGATGCAGGTGATGACGATCCGCGGCTGCACGCGGCGGATGTACTCATCCCCATAGGCGACGGCCGACCAGGTTCCACGGCGCAGGCATGCAGCCTGAACACGAGCGTTGATCGATATCTCCCGCATGTCGCAGACTTCGAGAGATCCCTGGGGGACGAGCGGTTCGATGATGTCTCGACCGTTGGCGAAGTACAGGAGATATGGGACTCGTCTGGGTGCCGTCCACCTTCCGCGCACGGCGCACGTGCGCAGGAGCCGCACGAGCGTGCGGAGCGTCACCAGGTGGAGAGTCCGCCGTCGACCACGAGTTCGTGGCCGGTCACGTAGCGCGAGGCGTCGGACGCGAGGTACACGACCGCCCCCACGAGATCCTCAGGTGCCGCCATGCGCCCGAGCGGCACCCGCGCCGAGTAGCGGCGTTGGAACTCGTCGTTCTGTCCCGTCGCCACGCCGCCGGGCGTGAGCGTGTTGACGCGGATGCCGTCGGCGCCCCAGTAGGTGGCGAGGTACCGGGTGAGTCCAGTCACCGCGGCCTTCGACGCGGCGTACACGGCGGGCGTGTTGATGGGCCGGCCGCCGTAGGAGGACCCTTCGTAGATTCGTTGGTCGGGCGCCACGAGACCGTAGATCGACGAGGTCTGGATGATCGACCCGCCCCCGCCGCGGCGCATCACCGGCCCGATCGCCTGGGCCACGAAGAACATCCCGTCCACGTTCACGCGCATCACCTCGCGCCAGGTTTCGGGTGCGTAGTCCTCGACGGAGGCGAAGAACGCGCCGAGATTCGCGGTCTTCGTCGCGGCGTTGTTGAGCAGCACGTCGATGCGCCGGTGCGCCGCGACGATCGAATCCACCGCACCCCGCACCGACGCCGCATCGCCCACGTCGCAGGCGTGCGCCGTGGCACCGCGGCCGATCTCGGCGGCGAGCGCGCGCACCCCGTCGCCGTCCACGTCGCAGAGCGCGAGCGTCGCGCCGTGCTCGGCGAGCCCGCGCGCGAGGTGACGGCCGAGCAGGCCGGCCGCACCCGTGAGCACGGCCACCTTGCCGGTCAGGTCGAAGCGAGCGGCGGCGGTCATGTCGGCGTGTGCGTCGCACCGTCGGCGGCCGCCGCTCGGCGCATCATCCATTCAACCATCTCGAGGTCCAGCGCCGAGTCGACGTCCAATGAGCGCTCCCGCGGCATCTCGTAGAGCCGCGTGCGCGGGCCCACCACGGCGTCCCCCGCGTCCAGCGCGCCGCGGCGCCAGGCGTAGATCGACGCGTTCATGTCGAAGCAGGCCGGCGCATCCTGGCGTCGTGCGACGGGCGTGGCCGGCGACTTGGCGAGCGTCACGGACCCGTCGGCGGCGAGCTCGACCATGTTGAAGTACGGCGAGCGGTGGGCGGGCGTCCCGGTGATCACGTTGTCGGCACCGCTCGACTCGAGCAGCGCGACCACGCCGCGCACGTCGTCCACGCTGCGCAGCGGCGAGGTGGCGTCCAGGTCCACGACCACGTCGAATGCGCCGAGCGCCCGCTCCGCCTCGCCGACGCAGTGGCGGATGGCCGGCAGCTTCGGCGAGTCGTCGCGGGCCAGCTCGGCGGGTCTGCGCACGCAGAGATCCGCGCCGTGCGCGGCCGCCGCGTCGAGGATCGCGGGGTCGTCGCTCGACACGGCCACGGCGGCGAAGAGGCCGGCTGCGCGCGCGTGGCCGATGCTGTGGGCGAGCAGCGGCAGGCCGAGCATCGGCGCGAGGTTCTTGCCCGGCACGCCCCTGCTCCCGCCGCGGGCGCAGATGGTGCACAGCCGTCTCATGCCGCGACCCAGCGTTGCATCGCCGCGGCCCGTTCGGCCGCATCGACGAGGCGCACCACCCGCATCGCCTCGGCGAAGGTGCAGACGCCTTCGCCGTTTCGGTCCAGCATCGCGCGGTGTTCCGCGGCGTAAGTGTCGTCGGGCCCCGGGTGCGCGCGCACCGCGTCGCCGTCGTGGCGCAGCTCCCCGGCCACGAGGTCGCACTCGAGCGCGCCCGATGCACCGCGCAGCACGAAGCGTCGCGTGCGCTCGGGGCGCAGGTAGTCGAGCGTGATGCGCACCGACGCACACCCCGCCGTGCGCACGACGAGCGACGCGGTGTCCTCGGTCTCGATCCCCAGCCCGCCGACGCGACCCGTCGCGGCGGCGACGCCGTGCCAGTCCCCGCAGAGCACGAGCGCGAGGTCCAGCTCGTGGCTCAGGTCGCGCAGCACGCCCCCGCCGAGGTCCCGTCGCGCGGAGCTCGTGGTGCGCAGGTCCACCCCGGGCCGCCACTCGGCGAGGTGTTGGCCGCAGTCGAACTCGGCGGCGGTGAGCGGCCCGAGCGACGGGATGCGGCGACGCGCCTCGCGCACGAGCGGATGGTGGCGCAGGTTGTAGCCCACGCCGGCCGCGGCGAACCGCGCGTCGGGGAGCGGTGCCTCGGTCGCGAGCAGCGGCTTCTCCACGAGCACGCGCCCGCCGAAGCCCGCCGTCGCGAGCGCCGCGAGGTCCCCGCCGTGGCGGCTGGTGACGGATGCGATCACCACGTAGTCGGGGCGGTGCGCGGCGACGAGGCCCGCCACGTCCCGTGCCACCACCGGCACGCGTCCGTCCGCGTCGGTCGCACGCGCCTCGGTCGACGCACCACCCGTGGGGGCGGACTCGCCCCGCGTGCTCGCCGCCGCGACCTCGAGGCCCATCCGGGCGAGAATCCGCGCGTGGCGCCGACCGATCGAGCCCTGCCCGACGACGCCCGCCCTCACCGGGCGTCCCGCGGCCACTCGCGCTGCGCGCGCTCCAGTTCGTCGAGGCGACCCACGTCGATCCAGTACTCGTGCAGCGGGAACGCCGCGGTGTGGCGTCCCTCGGCCGCGAGCCGGGTGAAGAGGCTCGGCATGTCGTAGTACTCCTCGCGCGGCACGCGCGCCACGGCCTCGGGCGACACGACGTAGATGCCGGCGTTCACGAGGTGTCGCTGGCTGGGCTTCTCCCGCACGTCCACGATGCGGGAGCCGTCCACCTCCACCACGCCGTAGGGAAGCTGGAAGCGATCCTCGCGCACCACCATCGTGGCGGTCGCCCGCTCCCTGTCGTGGAATTCGAGCAGCGCATCCAGCGAGATGCGCGTGAGCAGGTCGCCGTTCATCACCACGACGGGCTCGTCGATCCCGGGGGGCAACAGCGACAGCGCGCCGGCGGTGCCGAGCCGCTCGGTCTCGTGCAGGTACGAGATCGCCGCGCCGTAGCGCGAGCCGTCCCCGAAGTGCTCCTCGATCACCCCGGCCTTGTAGTTGAGCGACACGAAGATCCGCGCGAAGCCCTGCGCCACCGTCGCCTCCACGATCGTCTCGAGGATCGGCTTGCCCCCGACGCGCAGCATCGGCTTGGGCACCTCGTCGGTGAGCGGCGCGAGGCGCGTGCCCAGCCCGCCCGCCATCACCACCACGGGCGTGGTGCGCCGACGCGAGCCGATCAGGTCGTCGATGGTGTGCAGGCCCACCATGCGCCCCGCCGCGTCCACCACGGGCAACTGGTGGATCCGCTCGGTGCGCATCACCGCGAGCGCCTCGGCGCGCGTGGCCGAGGTGCCGATGCTGCGCGGGGACGGGGTCATCACGTCGGTGACGGGAGCGTCCAACCCCGCGTCCTTGAGCAGCGCCTTGCGCACGTTGCCGTCGGTCACGATGCCCCGCAGCACGTCGCCGTCGTCCAGCACGAAGGCGGCCTGGAACGACGAGTCCGACATCGCGGCGATGGTGTCGCGCAGCGAGGCGCTCGGGGAGACGACGCCGTCGCGCCAGTGGGGCATGCTGCTAATGCCCCGAATTCTACGGAGTCAGTCCCGTGTCTCCCGCGCGGGATTGCCCACCACGGTGGTGCCCGGCGCGACGTCGCGCGTCACCACGGCGCCCGCGCCGACGATCGCGTCCGCGCCGATCGTCACGCCCGGGACCACCACCGCACCCGCGCCCACGAACGCACCGTCACCGATCCGCACCCCGCCGCACACGGTCGCACCCGGCGCGACGAATGCGTGCGCGCCCACGCGCACGTCGTGGTCCAGCGCGGCGCGCGTGTTGACCACCGCACCGTCCCCGAGCGTCACCTCGCACTGCAGCGTCGCCCCCGCGAGCACCTGGGCACCGGCACCGACGCGACAGCCGCGGCCCATGTGCGCGGTGGGATGCACCACCGAGGTGAGGGTGCGTCCCGCCGCGACGATGCGTTCGTGCACGCGGCGGCGCACGTCGGTGGACGGATTGGCGCCGACCCCCACGATGCACCGGTCGTCCTCGGCGAGGCGCGCGAGCCACTCGTCTCCGCCCAGCACGCGCACGCCGTACACCTCGTCGCCCGGCGTGAGCGCCCGGTCCAGGATCCCCGCGGGCACCTCGCCGCGGGCGAGCAGCGCGTCCAGCACCACGCGGCCGTGCCCGCCGCACCCCACGAGGTAGGTGCCGCCGCGACTCACGCCAGCTCCAGCGGATCGTCGGGGGCATGGTCCCGCGTCGCGACGCGTCCGACCGCGTCGAATGCGTCCATCGGCGTGCGCCCGGACCCGGGTCGCTTCACCGCCACATCCTCGTGCACGATCACGGCACCCGCGCGGATCGCCCGCGCCGCCACCAGGCTGCGTCGCGCCACCGCCGCGACGTCCCGCTCGCTCGGCGCCGGCGCCTTGCGCCCCGTGCCGAGCGCCGCCTCCACCTCGCGGATCTCGCGCACCATCGCGGCGAACTCCGCGGGTTCGAGCGACGTCGCATGGTCGGGCCCCCGCGCGGAGCGGTCCAGCGTGAGGTGCTTCTCGAGCACGCTCGCGCCCATCGCGACGGCGGCGAGCGCCACGTGATGACGGAGCGTGTGGTCCGAGTACCCGACGGCGCACCCGCACGCCTCGCGCAGCGTCGCCATGGCGCGCAGGTCGACGTCTCCCGCGGGCGCGGGGTACGCGCTCGTGCACTGCAGCAGCGTGAGGCGCGCGGCCACGGCGTCGCGACCCTCGGCCGAGCGTGCCGCATCGGCGAAGGCCGCGCGCGACGGCGCGCCCCGGCCCACGAAGCCGAAGGCCACCACGCCCACGGCGTCGCGCACCTCCTCCAACGTCGCCATTCCGGTGGACACGATGAGGCGATCGGCGGCGCGGGCCGCCGCGAGCAGCAACGGGGCGTTGGTCAGGTCGCCCGAGCCGATCTTGATGGTGCGCAGGCCGAGACGCTCCGTGAGCAGCCGCAGCGAGCCGAGGTCGAAGGGCGTGGACAGGAAGTCGATGCCGCGTGCCGCGGCCCGGGCCGCGAGCGACTCGTGGGCTTCGGGCGAGAGCTCGAGGCCCACGAGCATCTCGCGCTGCCGGCTCGCGCCGACGCCTGCGCGTTGGTACGCCGCCGCGGGTGCGTCCGGCGTGACGAGGTCGTCGGCGCGGAAGGACTGGAACTTCACGGCGTCGGCGTGCGCGTCGGCCGCCGCGTCCACGAGTCGTGTCGCGATCTCGGCGTCCCCGCCGTGGTTGACGCCCGCCTCGGCGATGACGTACGTGCGCGACGCGCGGCCGCCCGTGCGCGACGCCGGGCCACCCGTGTGCGACGCCGGGCCACCCGTGCGCGACGCGCTCACGCCACGCCCCCCGCGTGCGGCGTCGCGTCGTGGAACTCCTTGCGGGCCCCGCGCAGCGACCCGTCGGTCAGCCACCGCTCCAGCACCTCCGCGATGCGCGCCGCCGCACCGCCACCCCCGTCGTAGGGCGACGGCCACGCGTCGCGCCGCGGCTCGGCGAGTGCCGCACGGATCGCGTCGGCGATGGCCCCACGTTCGCACGCCGCCTCCCGCACGCTCGCGGCCCGCAGGCGCCCGTCCTGGCGCGGTCCCACGTTGACGCTGGGCGTGCCGAGCACGGGCGCCTCGATGATGCCGCTCGAGGAGTTGCCGACCACCACGTCGGCGAGGCGCACGAGCGCGGTGTAGCGCGCTCGTCCGAGCGACGCGTGCAATGCGCGGCGCGCGGGCGCCGCGGCCACCCACGCGCGCAACGCCTCGCCCACCTCGCGACCCGCGGGGTCGGCATTGGTGCCGGTGCACACGGTGGTGGTGCCGGGGTGCCACGCCTCCAGCGTCTCGAGCGCCGCGAGCACCTCGGCGATCTCGCGCGACGGCGGGCCGTGCCCGAGCGTCGTCGGGTGGTGCGTGAGGCACACGAGCGGCGTACCGAGCGGGATCCCCACCTCGGCGGCGAGCCGTTCACGCGACACGGCGGGGGTCGCACGCGCGAGGTCCACCCCGAGCGCCCCGGTCACGACCACGCGCTCGGGCGCCTCGCCCATCGCCACGACGCGCCGGGCGTACTCGGGTGCGGCCACGAAGTGCAGGTGCGACATCTTCGTCACGGCGTGACGGATCGCGTCGTCGAACGCACCCGCGGTGAGCTCGCCTCCGTGCAGGTGCGCCACGGGGATGCGCAGCACGAGCGCGGCCTGCGCGGCCGCGAGCACCTCCCAGCGATCCCCGAGCACGACGAGCACGTCGGGTTCGAGTAGTGCGAGTGCCTCGGCGAGTCGCGTCACGGCGCCACCCAGTGCGCGGGCCACGCCGAGCCGCGAGTCGTCGTCGAGGTCCAGGTCCACGCGGGCATCGATCCTGCGGCCGTCGGCGAGGATCTCGCGCTCGGTGAGCCCGTGGCGCACCGAGAGGTGCGTGCCGGTCACGAGGAGCCGCACCTCGAGCGCGGGCCGGCGGGCGAGCTCGTCCAGCACCGGGGCGAGCAGCCCGTACTCGGCGCGCGAGCCGGTCAGGACGCAGACGCGATGTCGCGTGCCGCTCACGCGCGACCCCCCGCCCGCCCGCTCACGCGGCGCTCCCGCGCACGGGCCCGGGTGCGCCACCGAGTCGCGCGCTGCTCGGCACGTTGAAGAGGCTCGCGTGGAGCCGCGTCGCCACGTCCAGCGCCGCGCGCGGCGCCGTCTCGTACATCGGCAGGGTGTGCAGCGGTTGCCACGCGGGTCGGCACAGGTAGCCCGCCGCGTGCGCGGCGGCGAGCACCGCGTCGCGCGTGGCGCCCGCGTCCGCCGCGTCGAGGCGCAGCGCCACCAGCCAGCGGTTGGAGGTCGTGCCGGCGAGCGGCGCCACCACCTCGCAGCCCGTCAACGCCGCTGCGGCGCGTTCGTAGCGCGCGGCGAGCGCCCGCTTGCGCGAGAGCATGTCGTCGAGCCGGTCCATCTGCGCCACCCCGAGCGCCGCGTTGAGGTTCGGCATGCGGTGGTTCCACGCCACCTCGTCATGCACGTACTCCCACGCGTGCGGCCGCTTGGCGGTGGTCGCGAGGTGGCGCACCCGCGCGGCGAGCGCCTCGTCGTCGGTGAGCACCGCGCCCCCACCCCCCGTGGTGACCGTCTTGTTGCCGTTGAACGACAGCGTGCCGAGCAGCCCGAAGGTGCCGGTGTGGCGCGCCGATCCCCCCGCGCCCACGGTCGTGCCGAGCGACTCGGCCGCGTCCTCCACCACGGGCAGTCCCCACTCCCGTGCCACCTCGCAGAGCTCGGCGATCCGCGAGGCGTGGCCGAAGGTGTGCATCGGCACGAGCGCCGCGATGCGTCGGCCGGTCGCGGCGTGCTCGCAGCGCGCCGATGCACCCGGGCCCGCGCGGCGCGCCACCCGCGCGAGGTGGCGGCGCAGGGCGTCGGGGTCGATGCCGAGGCTGTCGGCGTCGGCGTCCACGAAGTGCGGCGTCGCACCGCAGTGCGCCACCGCATTGGCCGTCGCCACGAAGGACAGCGTCGGCACCAGCACCTCGTCGCCGGGACGCACGCCCGCCGCATGGAGCGCGAGTTGCAACGCCGCGGTGCCGCTCCCCACCGCCACCGCGTGGGCCGCTCCCGTCACCCGCGCGAGGCGGCGCTCGAGCGCGCCGATGCAGTCGCCCACCGACGACACCGACCCCGAGGCGAGGCATGCATCCACCACGCGGCGTTCGTGGTCCGTGATCTCGGGCTCGTGGAGCGGGATCGGGCCCCGAGTGGGCGCGCCCAGCACCTCGCGCAGCATCCCGACGACGTCGTCGGCGATGCGGGAGGCCGAGTTCGTGCGGGCCGCGCTCAGATGTTGTAGCGCTCCGCCTTGTAGCGCGCGAGGTTGCGCGCGTCGGTGAACCATGCGACGGTGCGCTCGAGGCCCGTGCGGAAGCCCTCCCGACCCGCCAGGCTCGCCCGCCAGCCCAACTCCGCGCGCGCCTTGTCCACCGCGGCATGCAGCCGCTCCACCTCCGAGGTGGCCGGGCGCATCCGCGCGTCGTCGTGCTCGAGCACGAGGCGGGTGCCCATCACCTCGGCGATGAGCGCCGCGGTGTCGCCCACCGAGATCTCGAAGCCGCTCCCGAGGTTGGTCGTCGTGCCCACGATGGCGTCCGACTCGGCCGCCGCCACGAAACCCGCCGCGGTGTCGGTGACGTAGGTGAAGTCGCGCGTGGGCGTGGTCGCCCCCAGCCGCACCGGGCGCCCGGTCGCGATCTGCGTGATGATGGTGGGGATCACGGCCCGCGCGGACTGCCGCGGGCCGTACGCGTTGAACGGACGCAGCACGCCCACGGGCGTGCCGAATGCCGCGTGGAATGCGAGCGCCATCTGGTCGGCTCCCACCTTCGAGGCGGCGTAGGGCGACTGCGGGTGCAGCGGGTGGTCCTCGTCGATCGGCACCCGGCGCGCCGTGCCGTACACCTCGCTCGTGGAGGTGTGCACCACGCGCCGCGTGCCGTGTCGTCGCGCCGCTTGCAGCACGTTGAGCGTGCCCTTCACGTTCACGTCCACGTAGGTGTCGGGTGAGTGGTACGAGTACGGGATCGCGACGAGGGCCGCGAGGTGCAGCACGACGTCGCACCCCGCCACGGCGAGATCCACCCCGTGCGGGTCGCGCACGTCCCCCGCACACACGTCCAGGTCGCGGCGCGTGGCGGCATCCAGCTCGTCCAGCCAGCCCCAGGAGTTGAACGAGTTGTACAGCACGAACGCGCGCACGTCGTGGCCGCGGGCCAGCAGCGCCTCCACCACGTGGGAGCCGATGAAGCCGTCGGCTCCCGTGACGAGCACCTTCACGGCGTGCGCCCCGACCTCAGCGCGCGCCCACGGCTGCGAGGGCGGCGGCGACGCGCGTGATCGCGATCGCCACGCCCAGCCCGAGTGCGAGGCCCGCCCCGACCGCCACGCTGCCCAACAGGCCGACGGCGAGTGCGGCGTCCCGCGGCGAGCGCCACGGGGCCTCGAGCACCTGCGTGCGCGACGCGTCCACGCGCACGTCCGCGATCGCGGTGCGTCGCGCGTGCGCACGAGGCCGGGCGCGGCGCGCACCGACGACCCAGAGCGCCCCGAGGCTCAGCACGATCACCGCGGAGGCGCGAATCGTAACATCGGACACGGTGAGCGACGTCGACACGAGTGCATCCAGCGTACCGTCGCCGCCCGTGCCGACGCCCGCGTTGCGCACGCGCGTCGTGGAGTTGCCGCCGCGCACGCGACACCTGTGGTGGGCGCTGCCGCTGCTCACGCTCGTGTGGCTCTCGTCGCTCACGATCCTCGTCGCGGCGTTCGTGCGACTCGACCTGTGGGAGATCGCGCCCGGGGGCGCCGAGCAGGTGCTGCCGCGACTCGAGTACGACGCCGAGGCACTCGCCATGGTCACCCGCCACGAGGCCCGCGAGCCCGTGCTGTTCGTGACCGCGTTGGGCAACCGCCTCAGCGCGCTGGACGCCTTTGCGGCGGCACTCGACCCCGACGTGGAGGTGCAGGACTACGAGGAGCGTTTCGGCGACTCCACGCCGGAGTCGCAGCGCCGCAGCAACTTCACCGCGATGGTCTCGGCCAAGCAGATCGCCGAGTACGTCGCGCTCGCGCGCCTCGGCTACGAGGTTTCGCTCGAGTACGGCGAGCTCGTCGTGGACCGCCCCGTCTGTCTCGAGGCTCCGACCGAGCTCCAGGCCTGCACGCAGTTGCAGCCCGGCGACGCGGTCACGGCGATCGACGGCGAGGAGATCACCTCGTTGGATCGGCTGCTCGAGATCTTCGCCGACCGCGGCTACGCCCCGGGTGACGTGGTGACGCTCTCGGTGGTGCGCCACACCACCACCGACGCAGTCGACGTGCGCGTGGAGCTCATCGAGAGCCCCGACGAGCCGGGTCGCACGATCATCGGGGTGTTCCCGGCGGACACCCGGCGGGTGAGCCTGCCCTTCGAGGTGGACATCGACACCGATCGCATCGGGGGACCGTCGGCGGGTCTGGCCTTCACCCTCGCCCTGTTGGACGACCTCTCGGCGGGCGAGCTCACCGGCGGCGTGCGCGTCGCCGCGACGGGCACCATCGACGGCGACGGCTCCGTGGGTGCGATCGGGGCGTTGCGACAGAAGGCGGTGGCGGTGCGAAACGCGGGTGCCACCGTGTTCCTCGTGCCCGCGGCGCAGTCGCAGGACGACCTCGCCGCCGCCCGCGCCGCCGCGGGGCCGCGCGTGCGCGTCGAGCCGGTCGCCACGCTCGACGAGGCGCTCGCGATCCTCGCGGATCTCGGCGGCGATCCACTCCCTCAGGACGCCATCGATCTCTGACGCGCGCGTCGGGCGCGCGTACTGTGGTGTCGTGCCCGATCCGTCCGAGCGATCAGACGCGCTCGCGGCGGGTGGCCTCGCCGACGCCGAGTTTCGCGTCGTGCGCAAGGGCTACGAGCCGGCCGAGGTGCGCGAGTACCTCAGGCTGGTGGCGGCCGAGACGGCGCGCCTGCGCGAACGCGAGGCCTTCCTCGAGCGGGAACTCGAGTCGGTGCGCACCCGCGGGCTCTCCGACCCCGGCGTGCTGGACGAGGCCACCGTGGTGCGCCTCGTCGGCGAGGAGGTGGCGCGCGTGCTCGTGGCGGCCCGCGAGGCCGCCCAGCAGATGCGCGCGCGTGCGGCCGACTCGGCGGACCGCGTCATGCGCGAGGCGTCCCACGAGGCGACACGCGTGCGCCAGGACCTGGAGGTCGAGTTGTCGCGCCGCCGCGGCGAGGCGGGCGGCGACGGCGAGGCCGAGGTGGAGCTGGCCAAGGCCCAGGGACGCGAGATCGTGCGGGAGGCACGGGCGTACCGCGAGCGGCTCTTCACCGAGCTCGCCGAGCGGCGCGAACTCGTGCGCCGACAGATCGAGCAGCTCATCCGCGACCGGGACCGACTGATGGGCGCCTTCGAGCGGGCGCGGCTCGCCGCCAACGACGTGGTGGGCGACCTCGGCGAGTTCGACGACGCCACCTTCGGCGCCGACACGACGCGCCGACGCGAACCTTCCCCCGCGTCGGCTCATCCCGAGAACGTCGTGCCGTTCGACCGCGAGCAGTTCGAGGAGGACGAGCCACCCGTGGCACCGTCCGTGACCGAGGTGCCGACGGCGCCCGTCGCGGCGGCGACGCCGACGGTGGATGTGCCTGTTGCGCCGACGGTGGATGCGCCGGCGCCGCCGACCGTGGATGCGCCGGCACCGCCGACGGAGCTCCCGGCTCGCCGCCGAGGATCGGGCGGCGGCGACGGTGGAGGGAGCGGCGAGCCTCCGCAATTCCCCGACCTCGGGGCGCCGTCGCGCTCCAACGTGATCCCGTTGTTCGGCGACGACGCGCGCCGCATGCACCCCTCGCATGCCCCCGCCGAGTCGCGGCGCAGCGCCGTGAACGACCTGTTCAAGAAGTTGCGCGAGGGTGGCCCGGCCTTGGTGGTCGCGACGCGTCCCGCCGCACGCCGCCGCGGCCCCGCTCCCGCGGCGCCGCGGGTGGTGGAGCCCGCCACCGCGGATCCCTCCGTGTTCGCCGCGCGCGAGACGGCGATCGCCCCCTTCGTCGCCGCGCTCTCCCGCGCCGCGAAGCGCACGCTCGTGGACGAGGAGAGCGCGCTGCTCGCGGCCGTGCAGGCCACGCGTGGTGCGCCGGACGTCGCGGCGTCGTTGCCGGTCCTTGAGGTCCAGGTGCAGGCCTACGTCGAGGCCGTCCGTGAGCCCGCCGTGGATTCGGCGCTCGCGGGTGCGATCGCGTTCTCGAGCGGACTGCGTGCCGACGTGCGCGCCAAGGTGGCCGCGTCCGAGGTGATCCGCGTCGTGTCGCGGCGCGTCGAGCAGGACGTGGTGCAACCGATCCGCGAGCAGCTCGTGACCGCCGCACGGGCCGCCGGTGAGGACGCCGCCCGCTTCGCGGTGGACCTGCGCGACGTCTACCGCGAGTGGAAGGTGCGTCGCATGGAGCTCGTCGCCGCGGACCTGGCGCGGCTCGCGTACGCACGCGGTGCATTCCTCGCGCTGCCCGCGGGCACCCGCGTGTGCTGGGTCGCCGACCCCGACGGGCCCGAGTGCGCGGAGGCGCTCGACAACTCGCTCGCGGGTTCGCAGCGCGTCGGGGAGTGTTTCCCGACGGGTGACGAACATCCCACGGCCCACGCCGGCTGCCGCTGCATGGTGATCCCCACCCCGCACTAATCTCGCGCGCACATGCGTCCCCCCTCGGACCTGCCCCGAGTTCCGCGCTCCCCGGGCGGCGGTTTCCGCCCGCGCGCGTCGCGCCGTGGCCGGCTGATCGGCGCCGGCCTGCTCGCCGCGATCGTCGCGGTGTTCGTCTCGGCGCGCAGCGTGTCCAACTTCTACGTGGACCTGCTGTGGTTCGACGTTCTGGGGCGCACCGACGTGTTCTGGGGCGTGCTGGGCGCCAAGGTGCTCATGGCGGGTGGCTTCACGGCGGTGGCCGCGGCCATCCTCTGGGTCAATCTCTGGGTGGTCGACCGCGCGGCGCCCGCCGTCGCGCGCTCCGCCGGCCCGGAGCGGACCACCCTCGGCGCCTACCGGGCGCTCGTGGCACGCCGTGCGTGGCTCGTGCGGCTCGTGATCTCCCTCGTGATCGGCGCGATGATCGGGCTCCCGGCCTCGGGGCAGTGGGCCGACTGGCTGCGCTTTCGCGGCGCGGCCGAGGTGGGCGTGAGCGACCCGCTGTTCGGGCGGGACGTCGGCTTCTACATGTTCCGGCTGCCGTTCCTGCAGTTCGTGGCGGGATGGTGCTTCGCCACGCTCGTGCTCGTCGGCCTCGTGGTCGCCGGCTTCCACTACCTCGCGGGCGGCATCCGGGCCCGGGTGCAGGGCCAGCGCGTGACGCCGACTGCCAAGGCGCACCTCTCGGTGATCTTCGCGCTCGTGTCCGTGGCCCGCGCCGGCGGCTACTGGCTGGAGCGCTTCGACCTCACGCGTTCCACCCGCGGCGTCGTGCAGGGCGCCACCTTCACCGACGTGAACGCCCAGTTGCCCGCCACCAACCTGATGATCCTCGTGTCGCTCGCCGTAGCCGTGCTGTTCCTCGCCAACGTGCGTCAGCGCGGCTGGCGCCTCCCCGTGCTCGCCACCGTGCTGTGGATCCTGCTCACGTCCGTCGCCGGCACCATCTACCCCGCGCTCGTCCAACGCTTCTCGGTGCAGCCCAACGTGAGCACCAAGGAGCTGCCCTACATCGCGCGCAACATCGAGGCCACGCGCGCCGCGATGGGCCTTGACGCGATCGTGCGCACGCCCGTGGACTTCGCCGACCTGGACGCCGCCGACGTCGCGTCGGACCCCGCGCCGCTGGCCGACGTGCGCCAGCTGGACCCCATCCAGATGCGCGACCGCTTCGCACTCGACGAGGGCCGCGCGTCGTACTTCGCGATCCGCGACCTCGACGTGGACCGCTACGAGATCGACGGGCGCGAGCAGCAGGTGCTGCTCGCCGCGCGCGAGCTCAACACCGCCGGTATCCCCAACAGCACCTGGGTGTCCCGACACCTCCTCTATACGCACGGGTGCGGCATCGTCGCGGCGCCGGCCAGCCGCGTCACGAGCGACGGCCGTCCCGTCTACGTGGACCTCGGCGTGGAGCGCCCCGAGTTGTACTTCGGCGAGGGCATCGACGCCTACGCGATCGTCAAGTCGCTGCAGGACGAGCAGCCGTGCGACGCCTCGCGCGACGGCGAGCTGCAGGGCGAGGCCGGCGTGCGGCTGTCGTCCGTCGTGCGGCGGGCCGCGTACGCCCTGCACCTCAACGAACTCAACCTGCTGGTCTCGGGCCTCGTGACGTCCGACTCCGAGGTGCTCCTCGTGCGCAACGTGCGCGAGCGCGCGGAGAAGGCGGTGCCGTTCCTGCGCTTCGACGGCGACCCGTACCCGGTGGTGGTGGACGGCCGCGTCACCTGGCTGCTGGACGCCTTCACCACGAGCGACCGCTACCCCTACGCACAGCGGGCCAACAACAGCCAACTCTCTGCCGCCACGGGTCTCGCACTCGACTTCAACTACGTGCGCAACAGCGTGAAGGTCGCCGTGGACGCCTACGACGGCTCGGTCACGCTCTACGCCGTGGACGACACCGACCCCGTGCTCGCCACCTGGCGCTCCGTGTTCCCGCGGCTCTTCACGCCAGTCTCCGAGGCGCCGCCCGCGCTCGTCGCGCACTTCCGCTATCCCGAGGACCTCTTCCGCGTGCAGACCAACATCTACGGCCGATACCAGTTCGACGACGCCACGCTGTTCTTCAACCGCGACGCCGCCTGGAGCGTCGCACAGGCCCCCGCGATCGAGCCCGAAGGTGCGGCGGCGGTGCTCGCACCGGTGGATCCGCTCACGGCCGACTCGCTCAACCAGGGCGAGGTGCGCGAGGCGAGCGTCGTGCGCTTCGAGCCGTACTTCACGATGTTCCACTCGCCCGGGGACGCGTCGTCCGAGGGCACCTTCTCGATGCTGCGACCCTTCGTGCCCTTCTCGGCCGACGACGCGCGCAAGGAACTGCGTGCCTTCGCCGTCGTGTCGAGCGACCCCGACTCCTACGGTCGCATCACCATCTTCGAGATGGCCGACCCGCTGCCCGAGGGTCCGGCCACGGTGGCCGCCGAGCTGGGCAGCAACGCGGCGATCGCCCAGCAGATCACGCTGCTCGACCAACGCGGCTCGCGCGTGATCTTCGGGGACCTCCAGATCGTCCCGATCGCCCGGGGCTTCGTCTACGTCCGTCCGCTCTTCGTGCGCCCCGACGACCCGACCGCGCGGCAGGTGTTCGTGCGCAAGATGCTCGCCGCCTACGCCGACCGATTGGTGATGGCCGACGACCTGGACTCGGCGATCGCGGCGCTCTTCCGCGCCGGCGGGACGCCCGCCGCGACGACAGGTTCGACGGGCTCGGGCGCGACGACCGGCTCGACCGGCGGTGACGCGACGGGCGGCGCGAGCGACGCGACGACGATCATGGGCACGCCCGCCGAACTGCTGGCCCGCGCCGAGGCGCTCTTCGCCGAGGCCGACGCCGCCCTCGCCACGACCCCGCCCGACTTCGCGCTGTACCAGCGCCGCCTGTCGGAGGCCCGCGAGCTCGTGCGCCGCGCGACCGAACTGCTCGGCGGCTGACGCACCGCGCGACGGCGTCGCTCGGCGGGTCGCCGGGCGCGTCAGCGCGCGAGCCGGCGAATCTCCTCGGCGAGCTCCGCCAGGTCCTGGCGGAAGGCGATCTCGTAGCGGGCCTGCTCGTTGGCCATCCGCACCTGTCCGGCCCGCAGCCCCTCCACGATCTCGGCCCCCGGGCCCTCGCCCGTGGAGGCCGTGGTCGCGAGGCGCTCGATGTCGCCGCCCAGTTCGTGGATCTGCCGGCCCAGTTCGTTCGTCATCGCCGTGAGCCGCACGTCGATCGCACCCACGCGCTCGTCCAGACCCACCGTGCGCGCGGCCATCTCGCCGAGCGCCTCCGTGCGTCGGGTCAGCTCGTCGCGCAGCGCCGTCACCTCGGCACGCAACGCATCGAGGTCCGCGCGGCTCGCCTTCGGGCGGCGTCGAAAGACGGGCATCGCGCCTGCGATTGTGTCACGCGGCTGGTAGCCTCGTGGGCGCGCCGCGGGGTAGAGCAGTCCGGTAGCTCGTCAGGCTCATAACCTGAAGGTCGCGGGTTCAAATCCCGCCCCCGCCACCAAGTGTCCTCGCCGTCGCCGCACGCGTCACGCACGGCACGGACCGCCTCCCTCGTTGCACGGATGCGCACCGACCTCGCCGAGGGGCGGGCCGTCGTCGGCAGTTGGATGCAGCTCGCCGACTCCGACCTTGCCGAGATCCTCGGCGCGTCGGGATACCGCTGGGTGGGCCTCGACATGGAGCACGGCACGATCGGCGAGGCGGCCCTGCCCGACCTCTGCCGCGCGCTCGCGCTCGGCGGCACCCTGCCGCTCGCCCGCGTCGCCACCCCGCAGGCGATCCACTGCCGCCGCGCCCTCGACCTCGGGGCCGCGGGCGTGATCATCCCGCTGATCTCGAGCGCCGCGCAACTCACGGAGCTCCTCGCCGCCTGCTCGTGGCCGCCCGCGGGTCGTCGGGGCGTGGGCTTCGCGCGCGCCAACGCCTGGGGCGCCGACTTCGACGACTATGCATCGGCCGCGCAGCACACCTTCGTCGTGGCCCAGATCGAGCACGCCGACGCGGTGGCGGCGATCGACGAGATCGCCGCCGTGCCCGGATTGGACGCCGTGATGGTGGGCCCCTACGACCTCTCGGCTTCGCTCGGCGCGACGGGCCGCTTCGACGACCCCGCGTTCGTCGCGGCGGTGGACCGCATCCGCGCCGCGGCCGCGCGCGCCAATGTGGCCGCGGGCATCCACGTGGTGGAGCCCGACCCCGCCGCGCTGCGCGCGCGCATCGCCGAGGGCTGGACCTTCGTGGCCTACGGCGTCGACACCGTGTTCGTGCGCCGCGGCGCGGCGGCGCCGAGGATTTGAGCCGACCGTGACGATCCGCGTCGGGATCGCCGGGTACGGCGTCGTGGGCAAGCGCCGCGGCGACTGCCTCGAGCGCCATCCCGACACCACGCTCGTCGCCGTCTGCGACCGCACCTTCGAGGGCGAGGGCACCCTCCCGTCGGGCGTGCGCCACTACCGCAGCTACGAGCGCCTGCTCGCGGAGCCGCTGGATGCGCTCATCGTGTGCATGAGCAACGACATGGCCGCCGAGGTCACCTGCGCCGCGCTCGCCCGCGGCCTGCACGTGCTGTGCGAGAAGCCGCCGGGTCGCGACCTGGCCGACATGCAGACGGTGCTGGCCGCCGAGCGCGCCCACCCGGGTCGCGTGCTGATGTACGGCTTCAACCACCGCTACCACGACTCGGTCCGCGACGCGCTCGAGATCGTGCGCAGCGGCCGCTTCGGCGACATCATCCACATGCGCGGCGTGTACGGCAAGGCCAAGCTCATCACCTTCAACCAGGCCGACTGGCGCGCCAAGCGCGAGGTGGCCGGCGGCGGCGTGCTGCTGGACCAGGGCATCCACATGGTGGACCTGATGCGCCTGTTCGCCGGCGACTTCAGCGAGGTGCACTCCTTCCTCTCCAACTCGCACTGGGGCTACAACGTGGAGGACAACGCCTACGCGCTCATGCGCACCCCCGACGGCGTGGTCGCGATGCTCAACTCCTCGGCCACCGCCTGGCGCCACCAGTTCCACCTGGACATCAACCTGCGCCGCGGCTCGGTGATCCTGCGCGGCATCCTGAGCGGCTCCAAGAGCTACGGCCAGGAGTCCATGACGGTCGTCGTCGCCGACCCCGACCGCGACAACGGCGACCCCCGCGAGGAGACCACGACCTACAACCAGGACCCCTCCTGGGACGCCGAGGTGGCCGAGTTCGCCGCGGCGATCCTCTCGGGTCGTGCCCCGCAACACGGGGGTTCCGCCGACGCGCTCGCCACGATGCGCCTCGTGTATCGCATCTACCACGCCGACCCGTCGTGGCGGTCGCGGTACGCGATCCCCGACCCCGACGCGCACTGACCGATCGTGGGCGTCCTGACCGACAACGACGTGGTGGGCTTCGCCCAGATCGCGCGCGAACTCGTGACCAAGGCGGGCCGCGCCTTCCTGCGCGAGACGGCCAAGGCGTCGGATCGCGCCGAGGCGGCCCGCGTGGTGGACCTGCAGCACGACGGACGCGAGACCAAGCTCGCCGCCGACGCGGCGCTGGAGCGCAAGCTCGTGGACACGTTGTACGGCACGGGCATCTCCGTGTTGAGCGAGGAGTCGGGCCTGCGCGTGCGCTACGACCACCCGACGCTGCGCTGGATCGTGGACCCGCTGGACGGCTCGTACAACTGGCGACGCGGACTGCTGGAGTCCATGATCTCGGTCGCGCTCTGGGACGACCGCGAGCCCGTGCTGGGCGCGCTGTTCGGGCTCGCCACCAAGCGCGTGGCGTGGGGTGGGCCTCGGCTCGGCGCGTTCGTCGGCACCACGCCCGTGTGCGTCTCCGACGTGGCCGACGCGCGGCAGGCCACGCTCTGCACGGGCTTCCCCACGCGGTTCCCGGTCGGCGAGCGCGCCGCGCTCGACGCCTTCACCCGCGTGCTCGCGGGCTACGGCAAGGTGCGCATGGTGGGTAGCGCGGCCGCCTCGCTGCTGCACGTCGCCACCGGCCAGGCCGACGCCTACGTGGAGCACCGCATCATGCCGTGGGACGTCGCGGCGGGCCTCGCGATCCTGCAGGGCGCGGGCGGCTCGTTCGAGATGTCGTTCACGGACTTCACCGAGCCCTGCAGCGTCGTGGCCACCAACGGGCGGCTGCCGAGCGACGTGGGCGTCCTCGGGGCGCTGCTGGACGCCGCCCCGTGAGCGCGACGCGCGTGCCCACGATCCTCGACACCGGGCTCAAGGTCGTGCGCAACGTGGGGCGCTTCACCTTCGGCCCGGGCAGTGCCGCGAGCGTCGCGGGCGTCGTGGATGCGCGGCGCGCCGAGACGGGTGCCGCCGCGGTGTGGCTGCTCGACGAGTACTTCGCCCGCGACGCGGGACCCACCCGCGCACTCGGCATCGCGCCCGGCGACTTCGTGGAACACGTGGGGACCGCACACGAGCCGACCACCGACGGCATCGACGCGCTGGTGGCGCGGGTGCGCGCCGCGGGCCATGGGTCGCCCGCGACGATCGTCGGCTTCGGCGGCGGCATCACGCTGGACACGGCCAAGGCGCTCGCCAACCTGCTCACCAACGGGGGCCGCGCCGCCGACTACCAGGGCTGGGACCTCGTGCGCGTGCCCGCCGTGCACAAGGTCGGCGTGCCCACGATCTCGGGCACCGGGGCCGAGGCCACGCGCACCTGCGTCATGACCAACCCGGCCACGGGCCTCAAGTTGGGCATGAACAGCGACCACACCGTCTTCGACCACGTCGTGCTGGACCCCGACCTCTCCCGCACGGTGCCGCGCGACCAGTACTTCTTCACCGGCATGGACGCCTACATCCACTGCATCGAGGCGCTCGCGGGCTCGTACCGCAACGCCATCGGCGACGCCTACTCCCGCGAGACCGTGGCGCTGTGCCGCCGCACCTTCCTCGACGGCGACATGATGTCCGATGCGGCGCGCAGCGACCTCATGGTGGCGTCGTACCTGGGCGGGTGCGCCATCGCCACGAGCTACGTGGGGATCGTGCACCCGCTCTCGGCCGCGCTCAGCGTGGTCTTCGGCTTGCACCACTGCGTCGCCAACTGCATCGTGCTCGACGCACTCGGCGAGTGGTACCCCGACGCACACGCCGAGTTTCGCGCGATGGTGCGTCGACAGGGCGTTGCGATCCCGAAGGGCGTGTGCGCGGATCTGGACGACGCGACGCGCACCGCGCTCGTGGCCGCCACCGTGAAACACGAGAAGCCGCTCGTCAACGCACTCGGCGAACGATTCCGCGACCGACTCACCGACGCGAAGCTGGTGTCCATCTTCGAGTCGATGTAGCCCTCGGCCGCGTCGCCGTAGGATCTGGTCCGTGCCCGGCTTCGAGCTCATCGGCGCGGAGGAACGCGCCGAGGTGGACGAGCTGTTCACCAAGGGCGGCGTGCTGTTCCGCCACTCCTTCGACGCCATCCGCCACGGCATCTACAAGGTGCGGGACTTTGAGCGGGCCTTCGCCGCGGCCATGGGCGTGCCGCACGCCCTCGCCGTCACCTCCGGCACCGCCGCGTTGCGCGTGGCCCTCGCCGTGCTGGACCTGGAGCCGGGCGACGAGGTGATCACGCAGTCCTTCACCTTCGTGGCCACGGCCGAGGCGATCATCGAGGCGGGTGCGGTGCCCGTGTGCGCCGACGTGGACGCGACGCTCAACATGGATCCGGCCGCGCTGGAGCGGCTCATCGGGCCGCGCACCCGCGCGGTGATCGCGGTGCACATGCTGGGCGTCCCCGCCCGACTCCGCGAGATCGACGCGGTCTGCCGCGCCCGCGGCGTGCCGCTCATCGAGGACGCGGCATGGGGCTGCGGTGGCGCGCTCGACGGCCGGCCGCTCGGCACGTGGGGCCGCATGGGCACCTACAGCTTCGACTACGCCAAGACGATGACGACGGGGGAGGGCGGCATGGTGGTGTTCCGCGACGCCTCCGACCACGCCGCGGCCGCCGCGTGGCACGACCACGGCCACGAGAACAATCCCGCCGTGCCGCGCTGGGAGGACACGCGGGCCTCGAGCGGCTTCAACTTCCGCATGACCGAGATGCAGGGCGCCGTCGGCCTCGCGCAGTTGCGCAAGTTGCCCGCGGTGGTGGAGCGCCAGCGGGCGAACCGCGACGCGATGTGGCGCGCCATTTCGGGCATCCGCGGGGTGGACGCGCGCGAGATGCCCGAGGGTTCCCACGACACGGCCGACGCCCTCGTGTTCTGCGTGCCCGACGCGACCGCCGCGCGCCGGTGTCGCGACTCGCTGCTCGCCGTGGGCCTGGGCACCAAGATCCTCCCCGAGGCCGTGACCTGGCACTTCGCGGGCACCTGGACCCACATGCCCGAGCTCGTCGCGCGTCACGGCGACCTCGCCTCCGCGTTCGGTGCGTCGCGGACCCGGCTGGAGCGGGCGGTCTCGCTGCCGGTCACGGTGCGCATGGAGGACTCGGTGCCGGGACGCATGGCCTCGGCCATCGGGAGCGCCCTCGCGTGAGCGGCCCGGTCGTCAGCGTCATCGTGCCGGCGTACAACGAGGAGCGCCACGTCTCGCGCTGTCTGCGCTCGCTCCTGGCCCAGACGATGCCGCGCGAGCGCTTCGAGATCGTGCTCGTGGACGACGCCAGCAGCGACCGCACGGCCCAGGTGCTGGAGTCGTTTCGCGACGAGATCGTGCTCCTGCGCCACGACGCCAACCGCGGCCTGCCCGCATCGGTCAATGCCGCCATCCGGCGCGCCCGCGCGCCCTTCCTCGTGCGGGTGGACGCCGACGACTTCGTGAATGCGCGCTTCCTCGAGCTGTTGCACGAGTTCCTCCGCGAAAACCGCCACATGGACGCGATCGCCTGCGACTACCTGTTGGTGGACGACCAGGAGGAGGTGCTCGCGCGCAAGGACTGCCTCGCCGAGCCCATCGCGTGCGGGATCATGTTTCGCATCGAGCAACTCATCGACATCGGGCTGTACGACGAGTCCTTCCTGCTCCACGAGGAGACAGAGTTGCGCGTGCGATTCGAACGCAAGTACCGCATCCACCGCCTCGAGTTGCCGCTGTACCGCTACCGCCGTCACGTCGGCAACTCCTCCAACGACACGGCCGCGATGGAGCACCATCGCCGCCGGCTCGAGGACAAGCACGGGCGGGAGGCCGGTCGGTGAGCGCGGGCTGGCCGGGCCCGACCATGCGCATCGGCGACCGCATCGTCGGCCCGTCGGGACCCGCGTACGTGATCGCCGAGATCGGCGTCAACCACGAGGGCTCGCTGGAGGTTGCCAAGCGCCTCGTCGAGTCGGCGGCGCGGGGTGGCGCCGACGCCGCGAAGTTCCAGACGTACAAGGCCGCGCTGCTGGCCTCGCGCAACTCGCCGTCGTACTGGGACACCACCAAGGAGCCCACCACCAGCCAGTACGAGCTGTTCACCAAGTACGACGGGTTCGGCCCCGACGAGTACGCCGCACTCGCCGCGCACTGCCGCAGCGTGGGCATCCACTTCATGTCCACGCCCTTCGACCTCGGGGCGGTGGAGATGCTGGAGCCCCTCGTGCCCGCGTTCAAGGTGGCGTCCGCCGACCTCACCAACGAGCCGCTCCTCGCGCGCGTCGCGCGCACGGGCAAGCCCGTGCTGCTCTCGACGGGCGCCGCCTCGCTCGAGGAGGTGGAGGACGCGCTCGCGATCCTGCGCGGCGGCGGGGCAGGCCCCGTGTGCCTGCTGCACTGCATCCTCAACTACCCGACGGCCGACGAGCACGCGCACCTCGGCATGCTCCTCGGCATGGCGCGGCGCTGGCCCGAGGTGGTGCTCGGCTCCTCCGACCACACCGTGCCGAGCGAACACATGGACTCCCTCGTGGTGGCGCGGCTCCTCGGCGCGGTGGTGCTCGAGAAGCACTTCACGCACGACACGACGCTGCCCGGCAACGACCACTACCACGCGATGGACGAGGCCGGTCTCGCGCGCTACCGGCGGCGGGAGGCGCAGATGCTGCGCCTGCTCGGCCCGACGACGCACAAGGGCTGGATCCCGAGCGAGGAGCCGGCACGGCGCAACGCGCGCCGCAGTCTCGTGCTCGTGCGCGACCTGCCCGCCGGACACCGCCTGCGCGAGGAGGACCTGGTGGCCAAGCGACCCGGGACGGGCGTGAGCCCGATGCAGTGGCGCGAGATCGTGGGCACCACGCTCGTGCGCGCGCTGCCCGAGGACCACGTCCTCACCTGGGACGACGTCCGTCGCCCGTGACCCGGGCCCGGCGCGGGGGATCGCGGCCGTGAGTCGCGTCGGCATCGTCGTGCAGGCGCGGATGGACTCCCGCCGCTTTCCCGCCAAGATGCTCGCACCCCTCGCGGGCCGGGCGCTCATCGACTGGGTGCTCGGGCGCGTCGCGCGCGCCATGCGCGCCGACCTGCGCGTGCTGGCCACCACCGCCGATCCCGCCGACGACGCCCTCGCGGCCCGGGCCGCCGCCGCGGGCTTCGCCGTGGTGCGCGGCAGCAGCGACGACGTGCTCGGGCGTTTCGTGGCGGCGCTGGACGCGCACCCCTGTGACCGGGTCGTGCGGGTCTGCGCGGACAACCCCTTCGTCGCGCCCGAGGAGATCGACCGCCTCATCGGCGCGTTCGACCCCTCGCGCCACGACTACGCGTGCAACCACCAGTCGCGCCTCGACAGTCGCTACGCGGACGGCTTCGGCGCGGAGATCCTCCCCGCCGCCGTCCTGCGCGCCGTCGCTCTTCGGGCCACGCACCCCGCGCACCGGGAGCACGTCACCTCGTTCGTGTGGGACCACGCCGCCGAGTACCGCATCCTCGCGTTGGCCGCTCCCGCGGGTCTCGCGCACCCGGAGGTGCACCTGGACGTCGACACGCCGGGCCAGCTCGCGGACCTGGAGGCCTTCGTGCGGGCCTCGGGCGTCGGGCTCGAGACGCCCGCGGTGCAGGTGCTGGAGGCCTACCGCCGCTTCGCGCGCTGACCCTGGGGCAGCATCCGCCGCCGGTTGACGCGCGACCGCAGGGGCACCACCGCGAGACGCGACGCGAGCGCCACGAGCGCGGTGAACACGAGCGCCCGGAGCCACACGGGGATGCGACCGAGCGACGACCCGAGCACCAGCGTGAGGCCGAACGCGACGGGGTAGATCCAGGCGATCTCGGCCATGAAGCGCCCGAACGCGGTGCGCTCCGGCATGGCCGAGGCCTGCAGCGCGAAGAACTCGTCGTTGCCGGCCGTCACGGTCACCCGCTCCGAGACCAGCACGTCGTCGAGGCGTGCGAGCAGGTCCTCGCGCTGCGCCGAGCGCTCCCAGCGACGCAGGTGCACCGCGTCCACGAAGCGGAACACCATGTGGTATTCGTCGGAGTCGCTGCCGGGGTGCAGCGTGGTCGCGCCGAGGCAGCCCGGGAAGGCCCGCACGGCGGCCGCCATCTCGTCCGACCACGCCGAGAACGCGGCCGAGGTGCCCGGCTTGATCCGCCGTGCCACCGTCACGGTCACCGCCCCCCTGGCGATCTGGGGCAACTTGGAGGTCTCGAAGCCGCCCGTGAGGTCGCTCATCGCGCCGCCCCGCGACCCGCCCCGCGCATCACGGGCCGGTCCGCCGCTCGCGGTAGTGCACGCGGCACAGCAGCTCGTAGCGCACCACGTCGCCGAAGAGCGGCGAGCCCGTGGCGCGCACCGTGTCGCCCACCACGACGGTCTCGCCCTCCATCACCATGCGGTCGTTCACGAGCCGCGCGTTGTTGGTGGCGCGGGCGCCGCACCAGCACCGCGCCTCGACCTGCAACTCCACGCGCTCGTCGGCGATCTCCAGCATGCGCCGCGTGCCGTCGAAGAGCCGCCCGCGGAAGTCGGTGATGAGGCCGAATGCAAACACGTCCACGTGCAACTCGTCCACCACCCGCGCGAGCTGGTCGCACTGCTCGGGGGTGACGAACTGCACCTCGTCGCAGACGATGTACTGCAGCGGCATCCGCGTCGTGGCGTACGCGAAGGGATCCAGGTCGGCCGACATCTCCACCGCGGGCGACGAGACCCCCAGTCGACTCGTGACCTGCGCGCCGTCCCGGTCCAGCTTCGTGAACAGCACACCCGACAGGCCGCGGGCCGCGAGGTTGTGGTGGATCTGGAGTGCGAGCGTGCTCTTGCCCGACCCCATCGTGCCGTAACTGAAACGCAGGGTCGCCACCGCGTGAGACGGTAGCCGCGCACCCCCCGTCGTAGCGTGGGCGTCGTGACGCCGCGCGACGCCGCCGCGCTCGCGCGGTGCATCGACCACACGCTGCTCGCGCCCGAGGCCACCCGTGCCGAGGTGCTCGCCGCGTGTCGCGACGCCGCCGCATGGGGCGTCGCCGCGGTGTGCCTCTCGCCGTCGGGCCTGCCGCTGCCCGCGGGCGTCCCGGGCGGCGGCGTCGCCACCTGCACCGTGGTCGGCTTCCCCTCCGGGGCCCACGCACCGCACGCCAAGGCGCACGAGGCGGCGACCGCGGTGCGACAGGGTGCCGACGAGGTGGACATGGTGGTGCACCTCGGGCGCGTGCGCGACGCGGACTGGGCGTCCGTGGAGGGCGAGGTGCGCGCGGTGCGCGGGGCCGTCGACGCCGCGCGGGCCGACGGTGCGGCACGCGTCGTCGTGAAGGTGATCTGCGAGTCGGCGGCACTCTCCGACGACGAGCTGCGCGCCACGTGTCGCGCCGCGGTCGCGGGCGGCGCCGACTTCGTCAAGACGAGCACGGGCTTCCATCGTGCGGGTGGTGCCACCGTGCGTGCCGTGACGATCATGCGCGCCACGGTCGGCCCGTCGATCGGGGTGAAGGCGAGCGGCGGCATCCGCACCACTGCGGCGGCGCTCGAGATGCTCGCCGCGGGCGCGACCCGAATCGGCGCGTCTGCCACCCGCGAGATCCTCGCCGGTTTCGTCGCGCCCGACGCCTGAACGCGCCGCGCCCAACTCCCCCGTCTAGGTGCGCGCCGCGGCGAAGCCCCGCAGCGGGAGCGTGGGCCGTTGCAGCCAGTTGTCCTCGAGCCAGTGGGCCGCGCCGTCCACGGCGTGGAGCGTGTAGGCATGCCGCGGCCGGTCGCTGCGGTTCTGCCCCGAGAGGTGCGGCAGTGCACCGTCCAGCACGACGAGCGTGCCGCGCGGCGCCTCGAGCGCCACGAGACCCTCGATGGGATACGGCGTCGGGTCCAGCACGTCCACGACGGTCGCGGTGCGCGAGTCGTCCAGGCGGGAGCGCTCCTTGACGGGGATGCGGTGGCCGCCGGGGAGCGCCCACATGCAGCCGTTCTCCACCGTGGCGTCGTCGATCGCAAACCAGAAGCCCACGACGCTGC